>ERZ824575.10-NODE-10-length-321583-cov-13.471850_pt1 | contig 321583 bp, 288 predicted proteins | sample MGYA00519470_ERZ824575 | MGnify/ENA primary metagenome ERZ824575 (study PRJEB31778, sample SAMEA3449170) | human gut metagenome | biome: human gut; feature: human-associated habitat; material: faeces | place: United Kingdom | collected 2010/2012 ... | reverse complement strand
TACGGCTATAGGCGTGTAACCTTAACGCTTAAAAGCGAAGGCTTTAAAGTAAACCATAATGTAGTAATGAGGCTGATGAAACAAGCAGGCTTAACATGTAAAGTAAGGCTGAAGAAATATAAATCTTACAAAGGAGAACAGGGCAAAACAGCGCCAAACATTCTGCAAAGAAATTTTAAGGCAGACAAGCCAAATAAGAAATGGTCAACAGATATAACAGAGTTTTCGTTATTTGGCAGGAAGTTGTACCTGTCGCCGATTATAGACCTGTATAACGGTGAGATAATAAGCTATAAAGTTTCAGAGCGTCCTGTATTAAAACAGGTAACGGATATGGTAAAAGAAGCTGTCACGCGTATAGGAAAAACAGACAGCTTAATACTGCATAGTGACCAGGGATGGCAATATCAGCATAAGGCATATCGAAAGATATTAAAAGAAAATGGCATAATCCAAAGCATGTCAAGAAAAGGGAATTGTCTGGATAATGCCGTAATAGAGAATTTCTTTGGGCTGCTGAAGTCAGAATTATTCTATTTTGAGAAGTTTAAGTCAATAGAAGATTTTAAAGAGAAGTTAGATGAATATATAGATTATTACAATAACCGAAGGATAAAGGCAAAGTTAAAAGGACTCAGCCCGGTAGAATACCGAACCAAGTCCTTAAGAACAGCTTAATTATTTTGTCCAACTTTTTGGGTGCATATCATTTACTAACGGTACTGTATTAAATTCGCAAGTACAAAGTAATTTAGCTGGTCTTAAAAACATTAAAATTACCAACTTTGCAGGCGGGCAAAATTTCAATAAAGGTGAAACCCTTACGCTTATAAAGAATACAAATAACACAACAATAAATGAACAAAGCTTTAACGCTACGGCAGGTGTTGCGGTTGATGTAGGCGGTGTTATTAAACAAGATGTCAATAATGTTATTATGACAGTTAACAGCACAAGCCTTAACAGCCAAACCGACCTTGCCGCCCAAACCCGTGCGGCTTCCGCAGCCTTTATAAACCAGGGCACGGATTTAATCAGCGACAGCCTGGATACCATAAGCCGTAACGATAATTACGGCGTTAAAACATTTGCCGCCGTACACGGCAACCGCAGTAAATACGACGTTGCGGACGATATTAAAATTAACGGCTGGAGCACGATTGTCGGCGTAGGTAATGCCGATAAGTTCGATAACTGCAGCGAGTTAAACTGGGGCGTATTCTACGAAAACGGCAGCGGCAATTACCGCACCTATAACAGCTTCAACAACGAATTCTTCCGCGGTGACGGCAGTATGGTTTATAACGGCGGCGGCATTGCGGCAAGGTACGAGAATAAAAACGGCGTTTATACCGAAGGTTCGCTCCGTGCAGGTATGCTTAAAAACGAACTTGATAACGCCATGCGTAATGTTAACGGCAGTTACGGCTACGAAACCGAAAGTTCTTACTACGGCGCGCACATTGGCGTTGGTAAAATCATCAGCCTGAGTAACAGCAGCGACCTCGATATATACGGTAAATTCTTCCACACTTATACCGAAGGCGACAGCGTTACCATTGCAGGCGATAAATTCGATTTTGACAGCATTACCAGTGACAGATTAAGAGTTGGTGCGCGCATTACAAGCAATAAAGAAAATAAGTTCAGCACTTATTATGGCTTGGCTTATGAGTACGAGTTTAACGGCGACGCCGATATGACGGTGCAGGGATTGCGGGCAGATACGCAGAGCTTGCAGGGAAGCAGTGTAATGGCTGAAGTAGGCTTTAACTACCAGCCCACGCCTACCAGCCCGTGGAGCTTTGACCTTAATATGCGCGGCTACACCGGCGAACGCCAGGGCAGCAGCTTTAACGTACAGGCAACGTATACTTTCTAGCCGATAGCTGAGTCGCCAATTAGTAACGAGCCTAAGGCGAAGTTAATAATTGTGCCAGCGAAGCTATGCAAATTTTGTGAGCGAATAGCGAGCAAAATTTACGAACCTTAATAAATATCGTCACTTTATACCGAGTGATAGCAAAGGCAATATTTGTGCCAGTGAGGCTATGCAAATTTTGCGATTGAATAATGAGCAAAATTTACGAACCTTAATTTAAAATAAATAAAGCAGCAACTGCCAAAGGCAATATACCTTTCAGCGGTTGCTGCTTTTTTACTATGTAAGCACACAAAATATTATGTACAAACTATTCAATCATTTCCCCGGTTCAAACAAACCTTCGTTGTCGTCCCACAAAACTATTTTATCTTCTTTTAAGGTTTCCGCAAGGCGGATAACGCGCTGGTTGCTGCTGCCGCGGAAGCGCAGGTTGGGGTCTTTTTTTGCTTCCACAAATTCGCCGTCTACCAGTATGTCAATGCAGTCCAAAAGGGCGCGCGTAATTTCATAATCGCACAGGCGGCCGGTTAACAGGTCTTTTTCAAGGTCATAACCGGTATAGCACCATACGGTTTTATTGGGGTACATTTTGCGCAGGCGCTGCATAAAGGGCAGCAGGGCTTTCTGGTTGGCGGGTTCAAACGGTTCGCCGCCCAAAAGGCTGAAGCCTTTAATATACGGCGGCTTTAAGGCGTTTAAAATTTCTTCTTCCGCCGCTGCGTCAAACGGCTTGCCGTAATCAAAATCCCAGGCTTCCTGGTTAAAGCAGCCTTTGCAGTAATGCGTGCAGCCGCTTACAAACAGCGATACGCGCACGCCCGGCCCGTTGGCGACATCATGTGTTTTAATTGCCGCGTAGTTCATGGCAGGCCTCCGTTACAGGTGCAGAACGCGGGATTTGATTTCTTTGGTTTTGCCCACGTTCCAGAAGTTTTCACCCAGATAGCCGCAGGTACGGCGGGTTACGTTCATCAGGTTATGGTCTTTATTGCCGCAGCACGGGCATTCCCATTCCAAATCGTCGTTGATGATAATTTCGCCGTCGAAGCCGCACACATGGCAGTAGTCGCTCTTGGTGTTGAACTCTGCGTACTGAATGTTATCGTAAATAAAGCGCACTACATCTTCAAGCGCTTCGGTGTTGTGGCGCATGTTCGGAATTTCCACGTAGCTGATAGCGCCGCCGCTGGAAATTTTCTGGAACTGGCTTTCAAAGGCAAATTTGCTGAAAGCGTCGATATTTTCGCGCACGTCAACGTGGTAGGAATTGGTATAGTAGCCTTTATCGGTAACGTCGTCAATAGTGCCGAAGCGTTCTTTATCTATGCGGGCAAAACGGTAGCACAGGCTTTCGGCCGGAGTTCCGTACAGTGCAAAGCCGATGCCGGTCTGCTGTTTCCATTTATCGCATTTGGCGCGCAGGTAGCGCATTACGCGCAGCGCAAATTCTTCGCCCACGGGGTCGGTATGGCTTACGCCCTTCATCAGCTTGGTCATTTCGTACACGCCGATATAACCGAGCGAAATGCTGCTGTAACCGCCAACAAGGTATTTATCAATGGTTTCGCCTTTTTTCAGGCGGGCAATGGCGCCGTACTGCCAGTGCACGGGGCTTACATCGCTCTTAACGCCCATCAGCGCATTGTGGCGGCACATTAAAGCCTTGTAGCAAAGCTCAAGCCTTTCATCCAAAAGCTTCCAGAACTTCTGCTCGTCGCCCTTGGCAATAATTGCCACCTGCGGCAGGTTGATGGAAACAACGCCCTGATTGAAGCGGCCTTCAAATTTGTAGTTGCCGTTTTCATCCTTCCACGGAGCAAGGAAGCTGCGGCAGCCCATCGGCGAAAATACATTGCCTTCGTAGTTTTCGCGCATTTTCTTGGCGGAAATGTAATCAGGATACAGGCGTTTGGCGCTGCATTTAACGGCAAGTTTGGTAATATAATCGTATTTGCCGCCTTTTAAGCAGTTGTGTTCATCCAAAACATAAACCAGTTTCGGGAAGGCCGGGGTTACATAAACGCCCTTGTCGTTTTTAATGCCCTGCAAACGCTGGCGCAGAATTTCTTCCACAATCATGGCGTTTTCTTTCAAATATTCATCGTCCTCCTGTAAGTTGAGGAAGATGGTTACAAACGGCGATTGCCCGTTAGTGGTCATTAAAGTGTTAATCTGGTACTGAATGGTTTGCACGCCGCTTTGCAGTTCGCTCTTTAAGCGAGCCTGCACAAGGCGTTCCACCGTTTCGGCAGGCAGGCTGTCGCCCACTTCGTCAAGCACGGCTTTTTTAAATTTATTGTAGCTGCGGCGCAGATATTTGCCCAAATGGCGGATATCAACCGACTGGCCGCCGTACTGGCTGCTGGCAACGCTGGCGATAATCTGCGTCATAACGGTGCAGGCAACCTGGAAGCTCTTGGGGCTTTCAATGAGTTTGCCGTTCATAACCGTGCCGTTGTCCAGCATATCGCCGATATTAATCAGGCAGCAGTTAAAAATAGGCTGAATGAAATAATCGGCATCATGGAAATGAATTGCACCTTCGTCATGCGCCTTGGAAATTTCTTCCGGCAGGATAATGCGGCGGGTTAAGTCTTTGGAAACCTCGCCGGCAATCAAATCGCGCTGAGTGGAAGCCATAACGGCGTTTTTGTTGGAGTTTTCTTCCATAACGTCTTTATTGCTGTTGCGGATTAAAGACAGAATGCTTTCGTCCGTAGTGTTTGCCTTGCGCACCAGCGCACGGGTATAGCGGTAAATGATATAGGCTTTGGCAAGGTCGAATTTGCCCTCCTGCATCAGCTGATGCTCTACCATATCCTGAATATCCTCTACCAAAAGGCGCATACGGTTGCGGCTTTCTACATAATGTGCAATGTTTTCAATTCTGTCTTCGGCAATGCGTTCACTTTCATCAACAGCATTATTGGCTTTCTGGATGGCTACAACTATTTTGCTGCGGTCAAAGTCAACCGTAGAGCCATCGCGCTTGATTACCTTCATTGTCCTCCCTCTTTCCGTGTTTAAATATTTAACGTAAAGTCATCGCTTTTACAAAATAATTCCTAACCATAATACCATACTTTAATAGCAAAGTAAAGCAAAACACCACCATATATTGTTAATCTAATTTTTATGTTAACAATATTTTGTGTTTTACAGTTTTTGTTCCATCTGTTTACGCCCCGGCAAAGTTTGTTTTTGTCAAGCCCGTGCGCCTTCTTTTAACAGTAATTTTTCGGTTTTTACTTTGGTTATCTTGCTTTTTCGCAGTTTTTTAATAAAAATTATCCGCTGCCGGAAAATTTACCGCAGCGGCGTTTATTATACATTAGTTTGCAAATTAAAAACAGTATTGTAAATTTATTAAAAAAAGCCTATAATATACAAGTCTGATATTGAAAGGCTCACACTAAAATGCAGACATCTGTTAATAAATAACTGGAGGTTATAATATGGAAATTACAACCATTCATCTTGATATGGTGCAGTCGGTTGCCCTCGCCATAGTCAGCTATTACATCGGCACGTGGATAAAAAGCCACAGCGCCGCCCTGCAAAGGTTCAGCATTCCGGCACCGGTAATAGGCGGCCTGCCTTTTGCGCTGGTATTTTCGCTGCTGAAAATTTACGGTATTGCCGATTTTACCTTTGACGACACGCTGCAAAAAGTAGCGCTGCTGTGCTTTTTTACCACCATCGGCATGATGGCAAGTTTAAAACTTGTTAAAAAAGGCGGCCTGCTTCTCGTAGGCTTCTGGTTCACTTCAACAATACTCGGTATTTTGCAGAACGCCATTGGCATGGGCGTTTGCAGCCTGATGGGCATTGACAAATTCTACGGTATTCTTGCCGGCGCCGTGGCACTGATGGGCGGGCTCGGCACAAGCGCCGCCTTCGGCCCGTTTTTTGAACAGAACTACGGCGTTACCGGCGCAACAACGGTTGCCATTACAGCCGCTACCTTCGGTATGGCAACGGCGCTCATTATCGGCGGCCCTTTCGGCGAAAAGCTGATTAAAAAATACAAGCTCAAAACCCCTAAAGCCGCCAAAGAGGATGCTCCGCTGGAAGAAATTGACGAAACGGAAACCACCGTTACCGGCGAAAACCTCATTCCCGCACCGGCGGCTGCTGCGGAAATTTTAAAAGCACTGGGCTTTGTCGCTATCGCCATGGGGCTGGGCAGCATTTTAAGCACCTACCTCGGCCAGTTTATTACGCTGCCGGTATATATCGGCAGTATGCTTATCGCCGCCGTTATCCGCAACATTGGCGACTTCAGCAAAGCGTACAAAATTGAAGGCGTCGGCATGGACTGCATTGCCGATATTTCGCTGGTTCTTTATGTAACCATGGCCATTAACAGCCTTAAACTGTACGAGCTTATTAACCTGGCACTGCCGCTGATTGTTATTCTTATCATTCAGACGCTTTTAATGGTGGCCTTCGCCTGGGGCGTATACTTCTTAATGTTCGGCAAAGATTACGACTCTGTAATGCTTGCGGTAGGCGGCATCGGTTTTGCCATGGGCGCAACCGCCAACGGCCTTGCCAACATGCAGTCGCTTTCCGATAAATACGGTTTTTCGCCCAAAGCGTGGATGATAGTTTCGCTCGTCGGCGCATTTTTAATTGACTTTACCAACGCCATCATCATAACGTGGATGATAACGCTGTAACTTAATTTTAATGCTTATACTAAAAACAGCCGGTATTTTCTTTACCGGCTGTTTGCTTTTATGTAAGTTGTATTTATGGTATAATACCCTTCGTGAGATAATCTGATGGTCGGCTTCTCTCCCTTAAAAGGGAGGTGGTGAACCAGTGAGTACCTATGAAACGTTATCTTTAATGGTAGCTTTCGGTATTCTGGTAGCTACCATTATTTCTGCCCGGCGTTAATAACGCGGAAATGAAATAAGGCCGTCCCAACGGTCGCGGACAGCCTTTCTTTCAATACTGAAAATATTCGAGGAGAGGACTGACGCACCAACATCAGATTATCTCTCTTTTCTTATTATACATCATGGCTTTTAAAACGGCAAATTTTATTGCCGCGCACTTTTACTTATGTTAATATTAGGGCAGAAGCGGCTTATTCTGCCGTTTGTTTAAGAAAGCAAGGTATATTTTATGAAAATAACACAGGTTGTGGCCGCGCTGATATGGCGCGAGGATAAAATTTTAATCTGCCGCCGCCCGGCAAACAAGGCACGGGCGCTCTTATGGGAGTTTCCCGGCGGCAAGGTGGAAGCAGGCGAAACAAAAGAGCAGGCGCTGGTGCGCGAGTGCCTCGAGGAACTGGCGTTTGAGGTTGTGCCCGGCAGCGTGTTCTGCGAGGTGAGGCACACCTACCCCGATATAACGATACATTTAACGCTGTTTAACTGCACGGCAAAAGGCGAGCCGCAGCAGCTGGAACACGCCGCGCTAAAATGGGTGCAGCCGCATGACGTAACCGCCTACGACTTTTGTCCGGCGGATAAAGCAATAGTTGCTAAAATTGCGGCACAGGCAAACGCCAAAATAAAAACCGAACGGCTTTACCTGCGTGAACTTACTCCAGGCGACGAAGCGGAACTGAAAACCTTTTTGCAGGATGAAGAAGTAATGTACGCCTGGGAAGCGCCGTTTACGGATGCGGAAGTTGCGGCATGGCTTACTGAAAACCTGCGCCGCTACAAGGCGGACGGCTTTAGCTTTTACGCCGTAACCGAAAAATGCAGCGGCAAATTTTTAGGCGTGTGCGGGCCGCTTATAGAAACCATAAACGGCGAGCGCCGTATGGGCGTGGCCTATATTTTTAACAAAGCCTGCTGGGGCAAGGGCTACGCCACGGAAGCGGCTGCTGCCTGCGTTAATTATGCTTTTGATAGCCTTAGTGCGGATGAAGTAATTGCGGAAATCCGCCCGGAAAACAAAAAATCCCGCCGCGTGGCGGAACGGCTTGGCATGGCAATAAGCGGCAGTTTTGTAAAAACCTACAAAGGCAAAGAAATGCCGCACCTTATTTACGTACTTAAAAAGCCGCAAAAAAGCGGCAGAAACGGAGCAGGCAATGTTTGATTTAGACCGCTGGCTTGATAAATACATAGAAGCCGTGGACGCGGCGTTTGGCGCAAGGATTGTGTTCATCGGCCTGCAAGGCAGCTATGCGCGCGGCGAAGCGCACGAAGGCAGCGACATTGACGTTGTTTTAATTTTAAACAGCCTTACGCTTGATGACTTAACCCTTTACAAAAACGCCATTGCCGGTTTGGAAGAACGCACAAAAATATGCGGCTTTGTAAGCGGCACCGAAGAACTGAAAGCGTGGGACAAGGCAGATTTATTTCAGTTTTGCCGCGACACCAAAGCCCTTTACGGCGATTTGGAGTTTATTGCTTTTTTAACAGGCGAAGCTGATGCCGAACGTGCACTGCACACGGCGGCATGCAATATTTACCACGCCTGCGTATACAATTTTGTGCATGAAGAAAGCTCGGAAGTTTTAAAAACGCTTTACAAATCAGCCTTTTTTGCATTGCAGGCAAAACATTACCTTGAAACCGGCGCTTATATTGCCAAAAGAAAAGACCTTGCCAATAAATTGCAGGGCGAAGATTTAAAAATACTCACCTGCCCGGCGCAGTTTAAAACAAAACTTAGCCCCGCGGAATTCAGCGCTTATTCCGGGCTGCTTTTAAACTGGGCTGCGGCTGTTATAAAAAATTACGGAGGCGACAGCAATGCAGAAACCGAAAATTAAAATAACCGTTATCGGCCGCAAAGGCCCCTGCGGCTGCCACCGCGGGCATAAACCCGGCGACAGCTTTGATTTTGACACGGAGCGCGGCAAACTGTGCCCCATGGCAATGCACGTTGCCTTTCCCTATATCGACATTCTGCGCTACGGCGGTTCAATTCCCGGTGCAGAACCCGGCACGGCAGTATTTTGCTGCCCCGATGTGGATACCATCAACGTTTTTAAGGTTGAAGTGGTGAAAGATGAATAAAAACAAAAGCGAACTGCGCAAAATACCGTTTATCGGCCCAAACATAGAACAGGATTTATTAAACATCGGCATCAGCCGCATTGCCGATTTAAAAGGCAAAGACCCGGAAGAACTTTACCGCATGGACTGCGAATTTAAAGGACGGCAGGAGGATTTGTGCCAGCTGTATGTTTTCCGCATGGCAGTGTATTATGCCGACACCGAAAACCCGGACCCCGAAAAGCTGAAATGGTGGTATTGGAAGGATAAAAGCTACCCGGAAGGCTAAATAAAAATATATCTTATTTTGAATATGATAAAATTTGCAAATAGTTCACCGTTTGTACTTACTTTAGCCAAAGCCTTTTGTTATGATAAAGGTGCAGCAAATACAGAAACGAAGGTGAGATGATATGCAAATTAAAGTTTTAGGGCCAATGACAAAACAGGTGGAGGTATTGTTCCAGAATGCTGCCGTGGCCGCTAAAAAGTTAAAATGCCCTGCAAAATTTGAACGCGTGAGCGAACTGCGCCGCATTATGGCCTACGGTGTAATGACCTTACCGGCGCTTGTTATCGACGGCAAAGTTGTAGCAGGCGGCAACGTGCCAGGCGTTGAAGAAATTATGCAGATTATCAAACAAATGCAGTGAAAATTGAATATAAAACTTAATATAAATAAAAACTTGCAGAAGGCATTTGCACTCTGCAAGTTTTGTATTTGACAATGAATTTCAGTTTGATATAATATAAGCATAGAGACAGCCGGTTTTGGGAAACGCCGGCTCTCCCTCGAATCTAATAAGAGTGAAAGGAAGCCGCGTACCGCAAGTAGGCGGTTTCTTTTTATCTAAAAGTGATTACTTTTTCGATAAGCAGATAACAGCAACGAGTGCTCCGAAAGCAATCATCAAAGACAATGCTTCGTAAACAGTCATGCTATCACCTCCCAAATCGGGAGGAACCGGCTCCGGCTGTCATAAAAGTAATTATAGCATATAAATATAAAAAATAAAAGCAGGCATTAAGCCTGCTTTTTTGTTATGCAGTGTTACCGCCTGCGCGGAGGCATGGTGTGTATGCTGTGGCCGTCTGCGGCGTGTACCGCTTCGGTAATACCTTCGCAGAAGGTTGGGTGCGGGTGCAGCGCCATTGCCAGCTGCGCTTTGGTCAGCCCGGTGCTTACGGCCGTAACCATTTCGCCAATCATATCGGTGGCGCGGCCGCACATCAGCTGCGCGCCGATAAGTTTTTCCGTTTCTGCGTCAAACACCAGCTTAATAAAGCCACGGTCCTCGTTTTCGATAATGGATTTGCCGTTGCCGCTCATAACGTATTTGCCGGTAATAACGGCGCGCCCCTGTGTTTTGGCTTCGTCCGCCGTAATGCCAACCGTGGCAATTTCGGGCGAAGTATATACGCACGAAGGCACAAGGTTTGCGTCGACCGTCGGCGCAAGCCCGCAAATGCCTTCCACGCAGGCAATGCCCTGCGCTTCGGCTGCGTGCGCCAGCTGAATGCCGCCAGTAACGTCACCGATGGCGTAAATGTGCGGCACATTGGTTTTATAGCCCTCGCCTACTTTTACGCGCCCGCGTTCGGTTTCCACGCCCGCAGCTTCAAGGTTCAGCCCTTCGGTAACGGCACGGCGTCCTACGCAAATCAGTACGCCGTCGGCGCTTACGCTTTCGGTTTTGCCCTTACGCTCAAAGGTGCAGGTCAGTCGCCCGCCTTCTTGCGTAATGCCGGTTACCATAGCGCCGGTGTTAACCGCAACGCCGCGTTTTTTCAGTATCATGGAAAGGTTCTGCGAAATTTCACGGTCCATATTCGCTAAAATCCTGTCCAGTGCTTCAATAATGGTAACTTTGCGGCCTATGCCGTTATAAACTCCCGCCATTTCCACGCCGATAACACCGCCGCCGATAATTACCAGCTCCTTATAATCGCAGCTGTCGGTGTCAAGCATTTCGTCGCTGGTAACAACATTGGGCAAATCCGCACCGGGAATGGGCGGTACTGCCGGTTTGCTGCCGGTGGCGATAATAAAGTTTCTGGCGGTATAGGTTTCACCGCTGATGGTAATGCTTTCCGGCGAAACAAAAGCCGCCTCACCTTCAAGCACATCAATGCCGTTGCCCTTTAAAAGCTGCGCCACGCCGCCGCGGAGCTGTTCCACAACCTGCGCTTTGCGCGCATGCATGCCTTTAAAATCGGCCTCTGCGCCGGTTACGTTAACGCCCATTTTACCGGCTTCGCCGATTTCGCGGTACAAATTGGCGCTGTGCATTAAGGTTTTGGTAGGTATGCAGCCGCGGTTCAGGCAGGTGCCGCCAACTTCCGCACGTTCCGCAACGGCAGTTTTCAGCCCCAGCTGCGCCGCACGGATAGCCGCCACATAGCCGCCCGGCCCTGCGCCGATAACAATTAAATCGTATTGCATGGTTGTATGCCTTTCTATATTGTAAGTTGTACTAAAAATTTACTGATGTCGTTTCCTGCCTGCCCGGCAATTTTTTGTGCTGCCTGCGCCAGTGCCTCCGGCGTAAATGCGCAGCCTTTAAAAAACTGCCCTGCGCCGGCAAGCGCCTCCCAGTCCATGGCGTCGGTGTAAACCTCCGCCTCCTGCACCTTGCCGCCGTCAACGTGGCACGCCAGCGTAAAGCTTCCCCATTCAAAGCGCGCTTCTGCCTGCCAGGTAAACGGCAGGCGCGTGCCGAGGCGAAAGGCGTCGCTTTTAAACTCCGCTTCGTAGCGTGCAACTTCCGCTGCGTCAAAATCCGCTTCACTTAAATGCTGCGGCTCGCTGCCGTAAATTTCCGCAAAGGAACGTACAAGCGCGTTTTGCAGCACCGGCACGGTTAAAGAAGGGCAAACTTCTTTTAAGTTCAGCACGCGGCTTTTAACGGAGCTTACGCCTTTAGCCTGCAATTTAAGCGGCGATACGGTAAGGTACTTTGCCATTTCGTCCGTTTTAACGTCTATTAAAAGCGTGCCGTGGTGATACTTTTTGCCGCCGCTGGTATAAAAAGCATTGCCCGATACCTTGCGCCCGTCCACAAGAATATCGTTGCGCCCGCTTTTTACGGCATTAATGCCGAGGCTTTTAAGCGCGCCGGTAATAACTTCCAGCTGGCGCGCAAGATTGTAAGTGCGCGCGTCCGTTAAAAAAGTAAAGTTTAAATTACCGCTGTCATGATACACGGCACCGCCGCCGGAAAGACGGCGGACCAGATGCCCGCCGTCCCTGCGCAGCTGCGCCATATTGCACTCGGCCCAAGGATTTTGGTTGCGCCCGATAACCACCGTATTTTTGTTCTGCCATAAATACAGCGTTACGCTGCCCGCCGGGGTATGTTCCAAAAGGTAACGCTCCACGGCAAGGTTGCGGTAAGGTTCGATGCAGCCGGTAATATAACAGGAAACCGGAACTTTATCTGTGTACATATTTTAAAACAGGTTTGCGTGCCGCCTGTACTTCGTCCGGGCGCTTAATCTGCGCATGGTGCGGAGCGTTATGCATATATTCCGCGTCGGTATGCGCCAGCTCGTGCAGCTCCAAAAGTGCCTGCACTGCTTCGTCCAGCGTCCTGCGCGCTTCGGTTTCGGTCGGCTCCAGCATCAGCGCTTCGTGTACAATCAGCGGGAAGTACATCGTCGGCGGGTGAATGCCGCGGTCAATCAGGGACTTGGCAACATCCAGCGCCGTTACGCCGGTGGCTTTTTTAAGTTCCTCCAGGCTCATAACAAATTCGTGCATGCAGGTATGGTCATAAGCCATGTCATAAGTATCTTTTAATTTGTGCATCATGTAGTTGGCATTCAGCACCGCCGTTTCACTGGCTTCACGCACGCCTTCCGCGCCGAGGGTCAGCACATAAGTAAGAGCCCTCATACAAACAAGGAAGTTGCCGTAAAACGCGCGCATCTGCAAATGCCCCTCGCCTGCACCATCGCCCAGTGCGGATTTTGGCAGGAACTTCTCAAGCAGGGCTTTGCAGCCGACAGGGCCTGCGCCCGGGCCGCCGCCGCCGTGCGGAGTGGAAAAGGTTTTATGCAGATTAAGATGCACAACATCAAAGCCCATATCGCCGGGGCGCGCAATGCCCATAACGGCGTTTAAGTTAGCGCCGTCGTAATAGCACAGGCCGCCCGCTTCGTGGATGATATTGGTAATTTCCAGAATATTGCTGTCAAACAGGCCGACGGTATTCGGATTCGTAAGCATTAAACCTGCGGTAGTATCGTCAACAGCGGCGCGCAGTGCGTCAAGGTCTACGCAGCCATCCGCATTGGAGGGCACGTTAACCGTGGTAAAGCCCGCCATGGCAGCGCTTGCCGGGTTAGTGCCATGCGCGCTGTCCGGAACAATAATTTTGGTGCGTTTGTTATCGCCGTTAGCTTCGTGATATTTCTTTATCAGCAAAAGCCCGGTAAATTCGCCGTGTGCGCCTGCCGCCGGCTGAAAGTCCATCTTATCCATGCCGGTAATTTCGCACAGGTATTTATCTAAAAGTTCCAGCGCTTCCGTGCAGCCCTGTACGGTTTCTTTGGGCTGCAAAGGATGAACGGCGGCAAAACCGGGCTGGTTTGCCATTTCGTCGTTAATGCGCGGGTTGTATTTCATGGTGCAGCTGCCCAGCGGGTAAAAGCCGTTGTTTACGCCGTGCGCGCGGTTTGCAAGCGCAGTATAATGGCGGCTGATTTCCGTTTCGGAAAGTTCCGGCAGCGGCAAAGCGCTCTTGCGCGCCAGAGCCTCCGGCAGTGAAGTTACAGGCACATCGCAGGCCGGAAAAATATCGCAGCCATGCCCGGGAGTGCTTTTTTCAAACAACAATTCCATTATGCGCACACCTCCTTCACAATGGCAACCGCCTTATCAAGTGCTTCTTTGGTGGCTTTTTCGGTTACGCACCACAGCACGCCCTCTTTAACCGGCAGCCCGCCGAGGATGCCCTCTTTGGCAAGTGCGGCCAGCACTTCATCCTGCTTGGGCAGAGTGGTAACAAATTCGTGGAAAAATTCGCCGCCGTAAACAAGGTTTACACCTTCGATTTTGGTAAGCTCCTGCGCCAGGTAGTGCGCTTTAGAAAGGCACAGCGTTGCTGCCTGTTTTAAGCCCTGCGGCCCTACCACTGCCAGATAAACGGAAGCGGTTAAAGCGCACAGCGCCTCGTTGGAGCAGATGTTGCTGCTGGCTTTTTCGCGGCGGATATGCTGCTCGCGCGCCTGCAAAGTTAAAACATAGGCGCGGTTGCCGTCAGCGTCAACCGTTTCGCCAACAATGCGTCCCGGCAGCTTGCGCATCATAGCGCCGGTTGCTGCCATAAAGCCAAGGTACGGCCCGCCGAAGCCCAGCGGCAGGCCCAAAGGCTGTCCTTCGCCAACGGCAATGTCTGCGCCGCATTCGGCCGGGGTTTTCATAATGGCAAGAGCAATGGGGTTTACGCCCATAATGTATTTGGCACCGCCTGCGTGGGTAAGTTCAGCAATTTGTTCTGCTTCTTCAAACTGCCCGTAAAAATTTGGCTGCTGTACATAAACGCAGCAAACATCAGGCGTAAGCATTTCTTTTAACGCGTCAAGGTCGGTTCTGCCGTCTTTGGCAGGCACAAGGCGCAGTTCAGTGCCTGCACCGAAGCAGTAAGTCTGCATGGTGGCAATAACGTCCGGGTTAGCGGCAGCACTTACAAGCGCCACGCTGCGTTTGCGGTCGCGGCACATGGCAGCGGCTTCGGCAGCGGCAGAAGCGCCGTCATACACGGAAGCATTGGCAGTGTCCATACCGGTCAAATCGCAAATCATCGTCTGGTATTCAAAGATGGACTGCAAAATGCCCTGGCTCATTTCTGCCTGGTACGGCGTGTAGCTGGTTACAAACTCCTCTTTGGAGGTAATGTATTTAACAATGGAAGGAATGTAGTGGTCATAAGCGCCTGCGCCGCGCAAAATTGTGCCGAACACGGTATTTTTGCCGGCCAGCTCCTGCATTTTGGCACGCACTTCCAGTTCGCTCATGCCTTTGGGCAGGTTCAGCGGCTTATCAAGGTAAACTTCGGCAGGCACGTCTTTAAACAGGCTGCGGATACTGTCGTAGCCTGCTGCGGCAAGCATTTCCTGCCGTTCTTCTCTGGTAGAGGGGATATAGCTTCCCATAGGCGCCCTCCTTTATGCCTGTTCTTCTTTTACAAATGCTTCATATTCTTCGGCAGTCAGCAAATCTTCCTGGTCGGTAATTTCGTCAAAGCGTACCAGCCATGCGTCATAAGGCGCTTCGTTAATGGTCTGCGGAGCGTCGGCCAGTTCTTCGTTCACTTCGGCAACGGTGCCGGTAACAGGGCTGTAAACATCAGATACAGCTTTTACGGATTCCACATCGGCAAAGGTATCGCCTGCGGCAAAAGTATCGCCCGGCATCGGCAGGTTAACAAAAACCAAATCGCCCAGTTCGTTCTGTGCATAATCGGTAAGGCCTACCGTTGCGCTGCCGTCCTCAGCAAATTTCACCCACTCATGGGATTTGGTGTAGCAAACGTCGTTAGGAATGTTCATAATAAATAGCCTCCTTAAATTGATTTTATTTTAAGCGCGTTTATAAAACGGCAGTGGTACTACTTCGGCGTCAATTCTGCGTCCGCGCACATCCACCTGCACTTTGGTGCCAACTTCCGAATAATCTACGGGAACCATTGCCATGGCAACCGGCGCGTTAAGGTACGGGCAGTGCGTGCCGCTTGTTACAACGCCGATTTTTTCTTCGCCGCTGTAAACATCGCAGTGCTCGCGCGCAATGCCGCGGCCGGTAATTTTTAAGCCCACGCGGATTACCTTCGGGTCACCCTTGGCTAAAATGGCGTCCATGCCGATAAAGCGGTCTTTGCCGAGCTTTACGAAAAAGTCCAGCCCTGCTTCAAGCGGGGTAATATCGTCGGTCAGCTCATGCCCGTAAAGCGGCATGGCTGCTTCCAGGCGCAGGGTATCGCGCGCGCCAAGCCCGCAGGGAATAAGGCCGTATTCTTCACCGGCTTTCAGTAAAATATCCCACAGCTTCGGGCCGTCTGCGGCAGCGCAGTAAAACTCATAGCCAAATTCGCCGGTGTAGCCGGTACGTGAAACAATGCATTTAATGCCCTGCACGTCCACATCTTTTACAAAGCTGTAATATTTTTTGGGTATGCCTGCTTCCGGCACAATCTTAGCCGCAATTTCTTTGGATTTCGGCCCCTGAAGTGCCAGCTGGGCAACGGAATCGGAAATATCTTCAAAAGAAGCGCTGCCAAAAAGATGCGCCTTAACCCACTCCGCATCCTTATGGCGGTTAGCGGCGTTAACAACCAAAAGATATTCTTCGCCGTTTACTTTATAAATCAAAACGTCGTCAACAATGCCGCCGCGCTCGTTGCACATCGGGCTGTAACGTACCTGCCCGTCATACATATTTTCAAAATCGTTGCAGAACAAATTCTGCACGTTGTTAAGCGCATCGGCGCCTTTAATTAAAAATTCGCCCATGTGCGATACGTCAAAAAGCCCGCAGGCAGTGCGTACTGCCATGTGTTCCTTAATAACGCCCGTATACTGCACCGGCAGGAGATACCCTGCAAAAGGCACAATTTTACCACCGGCCGCAACATGGCAATCATAAAGAGGTGTTTTCAGTTCCATCGAAACAATGCTCCTTTATAACTAATAATCCGGTAGTTATCCGGTATATAGTTCCATTATATACTATTAGTATACGCTATTCAACCGAAGTTTCGGCTTTTAATGCAATAAATATTACGGGCATGAAAAAAGCAGAAGCCGTAAAAGGCTCCTGCTTAAAAAGCTGCTTATGTTATTCTTTCGGTACAATATCGCCGACGCCGTTTAAAATATGGCGCGGGCGATAAGCAAACACCTGCATATTTTCGCGCGTGGTTACACCGCTGAGCACCAGCACCGTTTCCAAGCCACTCTCCATACCGGCAACAATATCGGTGTCCATGCGGTCGCCAATCATTGCCGCCTCGTCGCTGTGCACGCCCAAAAGGCGCAGCCCGGTGCGCATCATCAGCGGGTTCGGCTTGCCAACAAAGTAGGCGCTTTTGCCCGTTGCCAGTTCAATCGGCGCAACAAAGGCGCGGCAGGCCGGAATAATGCCGTTTTCCGTCGGGCCGGTCAAATCGGAATTGGTGGCAACAAGTTTTGCTCCGTTTTGAATCAGCTTAACGGCTTTAATAATCATCTCGTAGTTGTAAGATTTCGGCTCGCCGATAACAACGTAATCCGGTGTGGAATCATTCATGGTAATGCCAACTTCGTACAAAGCGTTCATCAAACCGGCTTCGCCCATAACGTAAGCGCTGCATCCGGGCGACTGGCTGTTTAAAAAACGCGCCGTAGCCTGTGCGCTGGTGTAAAAATGGGTTTCATCAATATCAAGCCCCATGCGCTGTAATTTCTGCTGCAAATCGCGCGGCGAACGGTCGCTGGAATTGGTTAAAAACAAAAACTTTTTATCTTCTTTGTACAGCCATTCCACAAACTCCTTAACTCCGGGCAGCAGCCTGTTGCCGTGGTAAATAACACCATCCATATCGCATATAAAGCCTTTTTTGTTTCTGATTTCATCTAAATTTTCTATTGTAAACACTCCTTTCAGTGCCAAACTCTATTTTTATTATGCAGTAAAATCATCATAAATTCAACTGCACGGGCAGATAAATTGCAAAGTTAACAAAAAATTTACGCCGCTTTAAAACGAATGTAAAAAATACTGTTCTTTTTGGCAAAACGGATTTATGGTATAATAAACAGGGTTTTATTTTGTTTTAAGGTGTTTACAGGAGGTTTTTATGCGCATTGTTTTTATAGACGGCATGGGCGGCGGGCTTGTTGCGCAGGTTATCAGCCAGGCAGCGGGGCGCCTTCCGGCGGATACGGAACTTATCGGGCTTGGCACCAACGCGCTGGCCACGGCGGCAATGCTTAAAGCAGGGCTTAAACGTGTGGCCACCGGCGAAAACGCGGTGTGCGTAACGGCGCAGACGGCGGATATTATCGTTGGCCCTGTCGGCATTGTACTGCCAAACGCCATGCTTGGCGAAGTAACTCCGCGTATGGCGGAGGCGGTTGCTTCAAGCCGCGCGCGCAAACTGCTTTTGCCGGTATCGCAAAGCCACTTTGAATTTATCGGCGTGGAAAATAAATCCATCGGCGTACTTGTAAAAGAAGCCGCCGAAAAAATTGTGGAAATAGCGTCAAACAAAAATTAAAACTTAATATGCCGCACAAAACGGTTATATGTTAAAACGAGGCTAAGCCTGACGCTTAACCTCGTTTTTATTTTGGTTCTAAATTGCCTTAATTTTATTTAACGCCGGTTTTTAAAAGTTCTGCCAGGGTAATGGCAAACGCCGCGGTGCGCGGTACTGCGGTTTTTAAATCTACCGATTCGTGGTCGGTATGCTCGTCGTAGTTTTCTACGCCCAAAGCGTCCAAAGTAGGAATGAATTTAGCGGTGCGGTTGCCGTCCGTTAAGCCGCCTGCTACCCATTCGTTCACCTTGCCGCCGAATTCTTCGGCAACAACGCTGCTGTACACATCAATCATCTTCTGCACGGCAGGAGTTTTTTCCATCGGGCCGGTTACAATGCCGCCGGTAACTTCTACTTTAGTGCCGTCAATAACGATTTTATCTGCCAGTGCTTTAATGGCGGCGTCCAAACGTTTCTGTTCAGCCACTTCAAAGCAGCGCACGTTTACTTCGCAGTAAGCGTCGCCGGGAATAACGCTGATTTTATCGTTGGTGCTGCCGATAACGCCCACGTTAACGGTGTTGGGCGGAATGAACTGGCCGCTGTCCACAATGCCGCGTGCCTCCAGCGCTTTGGCAGTAAAATCTTCCGGTTTGCCGGGCATGGGGCTTGCCAGCTTGTGCAGCTCGGTAATGGTATAAGCCAGCTGGTGAATGGCGTTGGCGCAGCACTGCGAAGCGTTGCCGTGGTGCCCGCCTTTGCCGGTAACGGTAATTTTGTATTTCGCGTTGCCTTTACGCTGGGTTACAATGCCCCAGTTCGGGCGCGCAACGTCCATAATAACGGCAAAATCTGCCTGCTGCGAAAGCTCTGCCACAATGCCTTCGGCAGTCGGGCTGCCGCCTTCTTCTTCGGCGTTGGTGTAGTAAATAATTTCTTTATAATCGTCAAAGCCTGCTTCTTTTAAAACCGCAAGGCCGTAAATAACTTCCATAACCGTTGCTTTGTCGTCGCCTACGCCAGGGCCCCAGGCAAAGCCGTTTTCATCCACACGGAAGGGGCGTTTGGCAGCTTCGCCGCGTTTAAACACGGTGTCAACATGCGCAACCAAAAGCACAGTCTGCGTGCCCTTGCCCTTAAGGCGCGAAATTAAATGGCAGCCGCGGTCGTTGTAGCGGAACTCGGTTTCTGCACCAAGTGCCTGCATTTTGGCGGCTACAAATTTATTGGCTGCTTCCGTGCCTTCCAAATCGCCGTTGCCGCTGTCGATATTGGTCAGCGCTTCCAAATCCTTCACATAGTTATCGTACTCTTTTGCCAGATAGTCTTTAATAAATTTACGCATGGCTATCCTCCTTTAATTTGCTATACTAATTAAATTCGCCGCCGCAGGCGTTAATCCTGCCGGGCAGAATTTTTTACCGGCGCTTAAACCGCAGCAGCACAAACACATAGTTTCCGTATTTGAAAAACTGACAGCTTAATAAACGCAAACACACAAAAACGGCAGTAAAGCTCAAGCCCTGCTGCCGTTTTGTATTTGCCGCTAAAATCAATATTTAATTCTGAAATAATCAAGATAGGCTTTATACCTGTCCTGCGCGGTAAGGCATGTATCGGTAAGATAGCCTTTTTCCCTGCCCCATTCCTTTAAACCACGGTAATAAAACATTTTTAAATTATCTTCAATGATAAACGGAACAATGCTGTATTTTAAACATTCCTTAAACATAATCAGCCTGCCGACGCGGCCGTTGCCGTCCTGAAACGGATGTATCCTTTCAAACCGCACGTGAAAATCCAAAATATCTTCCAGCGTTTTTACTTTTTTGGCACTATACGCCGCCAGCAGCGCACGCATTTCAGCGGCAACATTTTCCGGCAATGTTGTAGCCATGCCGCCTACTTCGTTAGGCATTTTTTTGTATTCTCCCACGGCAAACCACTTCTGCCGCGCATCGCTGGTGCCTGTTTTCAGCATTAAATGCAGCTTTTTTATCATTTTTTCTGTAAGCGCGCTTTTGGCGTGTTCAATAATAAAATCAATGCAGCGGAAGTGATTGGCTGTTTCAATAACATCATCTACATTAACCGCTTCGCCCGTTACACCTATAGTATTTGTTTCAAAAATATAGCGGGTCTGGTCATGCGTTAAACGGCTTCCTTCAATATGATTGGAATTATATGTCATTTCAATCTGCGTTTTATGGTAAATGCCGCCGCTGTATTTATTGGCTTTTTCGCGCTGCAAAATTTCAAGCAAGGTTTGCGGCTTTGCAGCTTTAGTGTTGCTGCGCTGAGGTTTTTCCGCATCTGCAGGAATCTTCCACGTTTTACCTTTCAAAACCGCACCTTCTACTCGCCCTTTAGCACAGTAATTGCGAACGCTGCGCTCGGAAATTTTCCATTTTTTTGCCGCTTCTGCTGCCGAAAGATACTGCATTTGCCCGCCTCCCAATTCAATTAATTATATTTAAAGTATAACATATTACCGGCAAAATTCACAATTTTATTCTTCTGCATTTTAAATATTTTTTGCCGGTAAAATCCGTCTTTACTTTAACCCTGCTCGACCAGCACCTTTTAAAAGGCCTACACGCAAGGTAGTTAACAAAACCACTGACGCATAGCATACAGCCTTATACTGACGAATGCGAACGCGCAAAAATTAAGGAACTGGAATACGCCATGGACTTACAATAAAATAACACCCGCACGCAAAAACGGCAGGCTTTTACGCCTGCCGTTTTAATGTTTGTTATAACTTTTTAGTTTTCAGTCCGCAAATACGGTGTTGCGGGTTTCCCAGCGTTTAAACTGGCAATAGCCCCACGGAATGTAAATGCCAAAGGTAATGGTTGTCAGCACCATAATCAGCAGCCACTGAAAGAAAAAGCCAAAGCCTGTTCCTTCAAAGCGCAGCTGCCTGCCGTTAACGTAGGTGTTGCTGCAAATCCAGCGCTGCTGCGCGCTGTATGCCCACGGAAAGAACAAACCGCAGGTAATAACGGTCAGCACGGTTGTCCATATGCAAAGCCACAGATAACCGAAGCCGCTGCCGTCAAATTCAAAATCGCGTTTCATGTGCGCTCCTTACTGCATTTTTTCTTTCAGCAGTTTGTTAACCATGCCCGGGTTAGCTTTGCCGCGGGATTTTTTCATTACCTGGCCAACAAGGAATCCTATGGCTTTATCTTTGCCTGCTTTGTAGTCGGCAACGGACTGCGGGTTTTCTGCCAGCACTTCGTCAACGATAGCGGCAATGGCGCCCTCGTCGCTAACCTGTTCAAGGCCAAGCTCCTTAACAAGCTGTTTCGGGGTTTTGTCGCTGTTTTTCAGCATTTCGGCAAATACTTTTTTAGCAAGCTTGCTGCTCAGTACGCCGTCTTTGGTTAAAGTTACCAGTTCGCCAAGGTTTTCCGGTTTAACCGGGAACTGTTCAATGGTAATGTTTTCGGCATTAAGATATGCGGAAACATCGCCCAGCAGCCAGTTGGATACGCCTTTGTCATCCTTGCTGTTGGCGCAGGCAGCGTCAAAATAATCTGCCATGGCTTTCGTAGCAACGATTAAGGAAGCATCATACTTCGGCAGGCCGTGTTTTTCAACAAGGCGCTGCAAACGCTGTGCCGGCAGTTCCGGCAGTTCGCCGCGTACGCGTTCAATCCAGGCGTCGTCAATTTCAACCGGTACAAGGTCAGGTTCAGGGAAGTAACGGTAGTCGTGTGCTTCTTCCTTGCTGCGCATGGAAAGGGTTACGCCGTTGGCTTCGTCCCAGGTGCGGGTTTCCTGTACTACATGGCCGCCGTCTTCAAGAATTGCTTTCTGGCGTTCAACTTCGTATTCAATGGCGCGTACCAGTGCGCGGAAGGAGTTAAGGTTTTTAATTTCGGCGCGGGTACCGAATTCTTTGGCGCCTTCCGGCATAATGGAAATGTTGGCGTCGCAGCGCAGGCTGCCTTCCTGCATTTTGCAGTCGCAAACGTCAATGTATTCCAAAACTGCTTTCAGCTGTTCCATATAAGCGCGTGCTTCTTCGGCGCTGCGCATATCCGGTTCGGAAACGATTTCCAGAAGCGGTACGCCGGCACGGTTGTAGTCTACGGAAGAAAAATCGGAAGTGCTGATGGTAGCGCCGCTGTGGTTCAGCTTGCCTGCGTCTTCTTCCATGTGAATGCGGGTAATGCCAAGGCGTTTGGGCACGCCGTCAACTTCAATGTCAATATGGCCGCCGAGGCAAACCGGCTGGTCAAACTGAGAAATCTGGTAGTTTTTGGCAAGGTCGGGGTAAAAATAGTTTTTACGGTCAAATTTATTGAATTTCTGAATTTCGCAGCCCAGTGCAAGGCCCGTACGGATGGCAAATTCAACAACCTGTTTGTTCAGCACCGGCAGTGCGCCAGGCATACCGAGGCACACGGGGCAAACGTGGGTGTTAGGCGTGCTGCCGAACTCAGTGGAGCAGGAGCAGAAGGCTTTGGTTTTGGTTTTTAATTCGGCATGTACTTCAAGGCCGATAACTGTAATATAGTTTTTCATTATTTGTTACCTCCCAGCGGTGCCATTGCTTTATGGAAGTCAGTAGCCTGTTCAAAGGTATAGGCTGCGCGCAGCACGGTTTCTTCGTCCAGAACTTTGCCGATAAGCTGCATGCCGACAGGCATACCGTCTGCAAAGCCGCACGGAATGGAAATACCCGGCAGGCCTGCCATGTTTACGGGAATGGTGGTTACGTCCAGCATGTAAATGGAAAGCGGGTCCATTTTGCCGTCAACCGGATAAGCAACAACCGGAGAAGTCGGGGTCAGCAGCACGTCGCATTTTTCAAACGCTTCGTTAAAGTCGCGGCGGATGAGGGTACGAACCTGCATTGCTTTTTTGTAGTAAGCATCGTAGTAACCGCTGCTTAAAACGTAGGTGCCAAGCATAATGCGGCGGCGAACTTCAGGGCCAAAGCCTTCGGTGCGGCTCAGCCTTGTCATTTCCGGAGCGCTGGTGGCGTTGGCAGCGCGGAAGCCGTAGCGCACGCCGTCATAACGTGCCAGGTTGGCGCTTGCTTCTGCCGGAGCAATAATATAGTAAGTAATTACTGCATATTCGGTATGCGGCAGCGAAACATCAACAATTTCAGCGCCGAGTTCTTCGTATTTTTTTACGGCTTTTTCAATTTCGGCTTTAACTTTGGCGTCAACGCCTTCGCCGTAGTATTCTTTCGGCAGGCCAATGCGCAGGCCTTTAACGTCGGCGCGCAGCGCTTTGGTAAAGTCGGGCACATCAACCGGCAGGGAAGTGGAATCGTGCTCATCCTTGCCGCAGATGCAGTTTAAAACAGTTGCAGCGTCGGTAACGTCGCGGGTAATAGGCCCAATCTGGTCAAGAGAGGACGCAAACGCAACGCAGCCGTAACGGCTTACACGGCCGTAAGTCGGTTTAATGCCAACGCAGCCGTTAAAAGAAGCCGGCTGGCGGATGGAACCGCCGGTATCGGAGCCAAGGCTCCAGATTGCCTCGCCTGCGGCAATGGCAGCTGCGCTGCCGCCGGAAGAACCGCCCGGCACGCGTTCAAGGTTCCACGGATTGTAGGTTTTATGGAAGTAAGAGCTTTCGGTGGTAGAGCCCATTGCAAATTCGTCCATATTGGTTTTGCCGGTAAAAATGGCGTCATCCGCACGCAGTTTGCTGATAACGTGCGCGTCATAAATAGGCACAACATTGGCCAGCATTTTGCTGGAGCAGGTGGTTAAAAGGCCTTTGGTGCAGATATTATCTTTAATTGCACCGGGAATGCCTGCCAGCGGAGCGATTTCTTCGCCTGCGGCAATTTTGGCATCAACCTTGGCAGCCTGTGCCAGTGCGTTTTCTTTATCTAAAGTTACATAAGCCTGTACTTTATCTTCAACTTCGTCAATGCGGCTGTATACGTTTTCGGTAAGCTCCACGGAGCTGATTTCTTTTTTAACCAGCTTGTCATGCAGTTCGTGGGCTGTTAATTTATATAAATCCACAGTTGTTCCTCCTTCTGTTATTCGATTACGCGTGGTACTTTAAAGCCGTCGTTGTATACGGCAGGCGCGTTTTTCAGCGCGTCCTCGTGGGATACGCCCGGTTTTACAACATCCTCGCGGAATGCGTTGCTTATCGGCAGTACGTACGGGGTCGGCTCAATGCCTTCCGTATCAATCTTTTCCAGAATATCGGCATAATTGAGGATTTGGTTAAACTGTTCGGTAAATTTTTCCATTTCGCTTTCCGGAATCGTTAAACGGGAAAGCCCGGCGATGTGTTCAACATCTTTTACTGTTACCTTCATTAGTACGCCTCCTAAAAAATTTATGATGAATTTTATCAATAACCTGTTTTATTATACCACACAGTACCAGTCTTGTGCAGTATTTTGGTAAGCCTTAGCTAAATAAAATTGCGTAAAATAAATGCTTAATGCTGCCAGACAGCAAAAATGCCCCCGCAAAACCTTTACGGAGGCAGATTGCTTATTCAAATGAAGTTAAAAAGTTGCGCATGCAGTCCTCAACGCCGCGTTTAACAGCTTTGGCTCGGCTCGGTTCGCCGATTTTCCAGAAGTTAATAGAACTGGACGAACCGATGCTTTCCACGTTCTGGTTAAACAAAAAGCGTTCTTCGTTAACATCGACGCATTTTAATTTCATCGTTACCACGGCGCTGTAGGTTTGCGAGCCTACAATAACCATAAAGCCCGTTTCCTTTTCGCGCACCGGCAGCAGGCTGATAAACAGCACCCTGTCCGCACCGCAGGCTTTACCAACGGCAACAAGTTCTTCAAGCGTGGGCACTTCGGCGTTTTCAAACGGATGCGCCAAAAGCGCTTTCTGCACAGCGTTGTTGCCTATGATTTTGGTAACGCTTTTCCTTTTGCCGGGGTATTTGGTTTCCAGCGCTTCTTTAACGGCGTTCACAGCCATTTCGCGGCTGCGCCCTTCAAGGCCGGATACATCAACATACGGCAGCACAGCCACGGTATAGGGCTGCGTGCATTCGGTAATTTCGGCATCTGTATTGGTAAAATGCGTTTCGCCGGTATCGGCAACGCCCATGTCGATAGCGTCAATGCTGCTTACTTCTTTTTCCGCCGCCAGAGCCGTACCTGCAAAGCACAAAAACACTGCCGCCACAGCTAAAAATTTATAAAATATCTTCATAATATCACCGCTTTAAAACAAACTCTGTTCTTCGCCCTGCTTCGTTTTTGCCACTTCATTCTCCGGGCTCGCGTCATTTCCGGTTTTGCCGCCGTGTTCGCCCAAAAGGCGCAGGAACTCTGCTTCATCGATAACGGTTACGCCCAGCTGCTGCGCTTTCGTCAGCTTGCTGCCTGCTTCCGCACCGGCAACAACATAATCGGTTTTTTTGCTTACGCTGCCCGTAACCTTTGCGCCAACCTGCTGCACCATAGTCTGCGCCGTTGCGCGGTCCAGCGTTGGCATGGTGCCGGTAAACACCATGGTTTTGCCGTAAAACGGGTGCGCCGTGTCAAGTTCCGCCGCTTCCATTTCCATGTTAAGCCCTAATTCTTTCAGCCGTTCAATCAAATCAATATTCACCGGCGAAGCAAAATACGTTACCACGCTTTCGGCAATCTTCGGGCCAATATCTTCAATGGCGGCAATTTCGTCCGTTTCTGCCGCCATCAGTTTTTCCATGCTGCCAAAGTGCAGCGCAAGCAGCCTTGCCACCTTTGCGCCCACATGGCGGATGCCGAGCGCGAACAGCAGCCTGTCAAGGTTCTGCTTTTTGCTTTCGGCAATGGCGTTTAAAAGGTTATCTGCCGATTTGTCGCCCATGCGTTCCAGCGCCGTAAGCTGCGGCTTAACCAAAAGGTACAGGTCGGCAGGGTCGCTGATAAGCCCGTTATCCAACAGCTGGTTGATAACTGCCGGACCGCAGCCGTCGATATCCATTGCACCTTTGGAAGCAAAGTGAATCAGCCCTTCGCGCCCCAGCGCCGGGCAGTGCGGATTGGTGCAGCGTATTGCCGCCTCACCGTTCAGCCGTTCCGTTTTCCACCCGCATTCCGGGCATTCGGCGGGCATAAAAAATTCCTGCTCCGCACCGGTGCGTTTTTCCTTCACCACATGCAGCACTTCCGGTATAATTTCGCCGGCTTTATTAATAACAACCGTGTCGCCAATGCGGATATCCTTACTGCGGATGAAGTCCTCATTATGCAGCGTTGCGCGGCTGATGGTGCTGCCGGAAAGTTTTACAGGAGTCAGCACCGCCGTCGGCGTCAGCACGCCCGTGCGCCCAACCTGAATGATGATGTCCTCCAGTTTTGTTTCTGCCTGTTCCGGCGGAAATTTAAAGGCAATGGCCCAGCGCGGGTCTTTGCCGGTTGCGCCTAAAATCTTTTGCTGGTACACGGCGTTAACCTTAATTACCGCGCCGTCCGTATCGTAGGCAAGGCTTTGGCGTTTGGCCGCAAAATCCTTTATTTTGGCAATCGCTTCATTGATATTTTTTACAACGGCATAGCCTTCGCTTACCTTAAAGCCGTAATCGTGCAGCATGGCAAGGCTGGCAGAATGTTTATCCTTATGCCCTGCGCCCACGCCGTAGGCAAAAAAACTCAGCTGGCGGCTTGCCGTTACTTTCGGGTCAAGCTGGCGCAGGCTGCCCGCCGCCGCGTTGCGCGGATTGGCAAATTCGTTTTCGCCCGCTTCGCTGCGCTGCTCGTTCAGCTTCATAAAAGCGTGGCGGGGCATGTAAACTTCGCCGCGCACATCCAAAAGCTCCGGCACTTCTTCACCTTCCTTAACGTTCAGCGTCAGCGGAATGGAACGGATAGTGCGCACATTGGCGGTTACGTTTTCACCAACTTCACCGTCGCCGCGTGTTGCAGCACGCACCAGGCGCCCGTTTTCGTAAATGAGGCTGCAGGCAAGGCCGTCAATTTTCGGTTCAAAAACATATTCCACCTCGCTGCCTTCGGGCAGGCCGCTTTTTACGCGCGCGTCAAACGCAGCAAGTTCTTCATCGCTGAAGGCGTTGCCCAGAGAAAGCAGCGGCGTCATATGGCGCACTTCGGTAAACTCCGGGCTTACCTTGCCGCCAACCCTGCGCGTAGGGGAATCGGGCGGCACATCGTCAGGATATGCGCGCTCAAGCTCCTGCAAACGGCGCATTAAAGCGTCATATTCGGCGTCGGTAATCTCCGGCGCATCCAGTACATAATATAAAAATTCGTGATGGCGTATTTCCCTGCGCAGTTTCTGCGCTTCGTCCAGTGCTTGCGCACGTTCTAAATCCATAATGCCCTCCGCTTAAAACTTACAATTTTTTCAGCACCGCATATTTGGTAAGCAGGCCGCGCACGCCTGCACCTGCAAAGGCAACCTTTACTTCCTGCCCGTCCGGGCTGTCTTTAACGCTTACAACCATGCCTTCGCCCCATTTGCTGTGGCTTACCCTGTCGCCGGTGTTAAAGCGCGTACCGGCAGTTCCGCCTGCGGCGGCAGCCGGTTTTTGCGGCATAAAGCTGTGCGGGTTAAAGGTGCTGGCAGGCTTCTGCGGCCTTGCGCTGTATTTTTCGCTTACCTGTTTAAAGTTCTCCAGCGCGCTGAAACGTTCCTGCCTTTTAATGGTTTTCACCAAACGCGCTGGAATTTCCTGCAAAAAGCGGGAAGGCGGATAAGTTACTGTGTTGCCGTAAATGGTGCGCATTTTGGTGCTGCTTAAAAACAGTTTTTCCTTGGCGCGCGTAATGCCTACATAGCACAGGCGGCGTTCTTCTTCAATTTCCGTTTCGTCCATCAGCGTGCGCGCATGCGGAAACAGCCCTTCTTCCATGCCAACAAGGAACACTACCGGAAACTCCAGCCCCTTGGAAGAATGCAGCGTCATTAAGGTAATGGCGTCCTCGCCCAGTTCCGTATCGTCAATATCGCTTACCAGCGCAACATGAGCCAAAAAGTTTTCCAGATTATTTTCTTCTTCGGATGCCGCAAATTCCTGCGCTACGCTGATTAATTCATGCAGGTTATCAATGCGGCTCTGCGCCTGCGGCGTGCGCTCGTTCTCCAGTTCTTCAAGGTAGCCGGTATCGCGCAGCACGCGGTCAATCAAATCTTCAACCGGCGCTTCACTGGCAAGGTTCATCAGTTCAAAAATAATGCCTGCCAAATCGTCCAGCTTACTTACAAAGCGGCTGCTTAAACCGTCAATTGCCGCCGCGTTGGAAACAGCCTCAAACAAGCTTACATTGTTGGCAGCGGCATAAGCCTGAATTTTTGCCAGCGAAGCGTCGCCAATGCCGCGCTTTGGCACGTTGATAATGCGCAGCAGGCTCAGCGAATCGGCCGGGTTAAAAATTACGCGCAGATAGGCAATGATGTCTTTAATTTCCTTGCGCTCATAGAATTTAAGCCCGCCTACCATATTGTAGCTGATGCCGCTTTTAATCAGCATTTCTTCAAAAATACGGCTCTGCGTGTTGGTGCGGTACAAAATTGCCATATCGCCAAGTTTTTTGTTTTCGGTGCGCTGCAAATTCTGCAGCTGCTCAATTACAAAGCGTGCCTCGTCGCGCTCGTCCACCGCCTGAAAATAAATAATATCGGCGCCGCTTTTGTTTTCCGTCCACAAATTTTTCGGCTTGCGGCCGGTATTGTTTTCTATAACTGCATTGGCAGCGTCCAGAATAATCTGCGTGCTGCGGTAGTTCTGTTCCAGCTTAATTACTTTGGCATCGGGATAATCCTTTTCAAAGTCCAGAATGTTTTGAATATCGGCGCCGCGCCAGCCGTAAATGCTCTGGTCGGCATCGCCCACAACGCAGATGTTGCGGTGCTTGGCAGCCAGAAACTTTGTTAAAAGGTACTGCGCATGGTTGGTATCCTGATACTCGTCTACCAAAAGATAATCAAAACGGTCCTGATATTTTTCGCGCACTTCTTTGTTTTCCTGCAAAAGTTTAATGGAAAGCATTAAAAGGTCGTCAAAATCAAGTGCGTTGTTTAACTGCAGTTTCTGTTCGTAACGGCTGTAAATGTCCGCCACTTTCTGCTCGTAAAAATCTCCTGCCTGGCGTGCAAAAGCCGCTGCGTCCTGCAAAGCATTTTTGGCATTGCTGATGCGCGACAAAATGCCCGAAGGCTGAAAGCGTTTATCGTCAAGGTTCATTTCCTTTAAAATCTGCTTAATCAGGTTCTGGCTGTCGGCAGTATCATAAATGGCAAAATTGCCGCCGTACCCGGGCAGCTTATCTATTTCCATACGCAAAAAACGTGCGCAGAAAGCGTGGAAGGTAAACAGCCACACATCCTTGGCAGCCGGGCCGCTCATATTGTTTACGCGCTCGCGCATTTCGGCGGCAGCCTTGTTGGTAAAGGTAATTGCCAAAATGCGGTACGGGCGCACGCCCTTTTGCAAAAGGTTGGCCACGCGGCAGGTAAGCACTTTGGTTTTGCCGCTGCCTGCGCCTGCCATAATCAGCATCGGCCCTTCGGTATTAATAACAGCCTCCGCCTGCTGCGGATTCAGTCCGTAAGTACAATCAACAGTCATTCTTTCCTCCATAAAACACTAACTAAATACATTCATTCTATATCAGCATAACTTTATTATTATTCTCCCCTTCCTGAAATTTTCCTGCCGCATTGCCGTAAATCTTTAATGTAATTTTCGCAAGCACTCTTTTGAAATTTCAGCGTTGTTTATCAGTTATAACTGTGATAAACTAATCATAGAAATAAAATAAACATAAGGAGGCGCTGACGATGATTAAACGCGAAACCTATATGCGCCGCATACGCCCATTTATCGGCAGTGAATTAGTAAAAGTTATGACAGGTATCCGCCGCTGCGGTAAATCTGTAATGCTTGAACTTATAAAAGAAGAATTAAAAAATTGCGGCGTGCCAGAAGCCAACATTATCTCCATTAATTTTGAAGATATGCGCTATGCCAGTTTGCTGAAGGCTAAAGCTTTGCACGATGAAATAATCATGCGGGCGCAAAATATCAGCGGCAAGGTTTACTTATTTTTTGATGAAATACAGGAAGTTGCAGACTGGGAAAAATGCATTAACTCTTTCCGGGTAGAATTTGACTGTGATATTTACATTACAGGCTCTAATGCCAAACTGCTTTCCGGTGAACTTGCCACCAATCTTGGCGGGCGTTATGTAGAATTTACCATTTATCCCTTTTCTTTCTCGGAATTTACCGAACTTTATAAGGAGATTTTTCCCGGTGCGCAGCCGCAGGAATGTTTTCAAAAATATCTGCTGTTCGGCGGCATGCCATACTTGGCTAACCTGCGCTATGCCGAAGAACCGTGCCGCCAATATTTAACAGATGTATTCAATTCAGTACAATTAAAAGATATTGTAAAGCGCAATAAAATACGCGATGTTGATTTATTGGAACGCATTCTTTCTTATATTATTGCTAATGTAGGCACTACCTTTTCCGCAACGTCCATCTCTAAATTTTTTAAAAGCGAAAAACGCAATGTCGCGCCGGAAACTATTCTTAACTATATCAGGCACTGCACCGACGCCTATTTGTTCTATCCGGTAAAAAGGCAGGATTTACAAGGAAAACAAATACTTGCTTCTTCCGAAAAATACTATATTGCCGACCACGGTGTGCGTGAAGCCGTTTTTGGCGGCAATATGCGCGATATTAATTTGATTTTGGAAAACATTGTGTTTATGGAACTTTTGCGGCGCGGCTATAATGTTACCGTTGGCAAAACCGGCAATTTAGAAATTGATTTCATTGCCGAAAAACACGGTGAAAAAATTTATGTACAGGTTTGTTACCTGCTGGCTTCGCAGGAAACAATTGAGCGGGAGTTCGGCGTTTATGATAATGTGAACGACAATTTTCCCAAATATGTAGTATCGCTTGACGAATTTGACATGAGCCGCAACGGCATAAAACACTGTAACATCCGTAATTTTTTAACCAAAGAAACCTTTGCATAATCTGACCCCGTGTTAAATTCCCGCAAAATTTTACTGACCGGCAATTCATTTCTTGCGCTGCACAAGGCAGAGTTTTATAATTATATAATGTATTTTTGTTTTGAGGGGGATTTTTTATGCAGGAAAACAAACTTACCATCCGCGGCGAACTGTCGCTGCTTCTGGTCATTATCATCAACAGCCTGGGCGTTGTTTTAATGCTGCATTCCGGTTCCGGCATTTCGGCAATTTCCAGTGTGCCTTACGCTTTTGCCGATGTGCTGCCGGTTATAACGCTCGGCGCGTGGACGGAGGTTTTTCAGGTTTCACTGGTGCTCAGCCTGATGCTTTTAAGCAAGCGCTTTGTGCCGGTATATTTGTTCAGCTTCGTCGTCGGCTCGGCTTTCAGCGCCATGATTGACGTGCACGAATTGTGGATTAAGCAGCTGCCGCAAAGCCTTACGCTCGATATTATTTATTTTATCATCAGTTATATCGTTATCTGCTTCGGCGTGGCACTTGCCAACCGCTGCCAGCTGCCGATAATACCCACCGACCTTTTTCCGCGCGAGCTTGCCGCCATTACCGGCTGGAGCTATGCGCGCATTAAAATAGGTTTTGACGTTATCTGCCTTGCCATTACCGCCTCCATGACCTTTTTCTTTCTGGGACGTGTGGACGGGCTGGGCTTCGGCACAATACTTGCCGCCTTTACCATGGGCAAAGTTATCGGCAGTATTGGCGAATACATGGATAAGCACGTAAAATTTGTTTCTTTTTTAAGCAGCAGGGCTTGACATAGAGTTCGCTTTAAGTTTTATAATAAATTACAGGTTGCAGGAGCAACCGCCTGACTGCCGGAGCAGCTGTTAAAATTATTCTTTTAAAACATAAACCAAAGCCATGAAGGCTGTAACCGCTTCGATAAGCGGCAGTTTCTTCATGGCTTTTTTATTTTGGTGATTCTATGAAATTTTTAGCTTTGCTTGTACTTTCCGCCGCGCTTTTAACCTCTGCCTGCGGCAACAACGCCGCACCCGACGGCGAAAAGGTATTCCGCTACGGCACGCCTGCCTACGGCATTGCCAACGAAAATGCCGGTATGGACCCGCACGAAGCCTATCAGGGCTGGAGTGCCATCCGCTACGGCGTAGGCGAAACGCTTTTTAAATTTGATGACGCCATGCAGCCTCAGCCGTGGCTGGCCGAAAAGTACGAATTTATTAACGAAAACACAGTTAAAATTACCTTAAAAGACAATATTTACTTTACCAGCGGCAACAAAATGACAGGCGCAGCCGTTAAAGCCTGCCTGGAGGATTTAATAAGCCGCCACAACCGCGCCAGGGTTGATTTAAAAATAACGGGCATTACCGCCGAAGGGCAGACCGTAACCATTACATCGGCCGCCAAAGTGCCGGTGCTGATTAACTACCTGTGCGACCCCTACGGCTGCATTGTTGACATGAGCCGCGGCACCGGCGACGATACAAAAATAAGCGGCACAGGCCCCTTTATGGTAGAAAGCCTGACGCCAAAAGAAGTTGTGCTGGTTAAAAACCCCGCTTACTACGGCGGCGTGCCGAAAACGGACAGAATTATCGTCAGCAGCATTACCGACGGCAACACGCTGGCACTGGCGCTGCAAAACGGCGAAATTGACGCCGCGCAGGGACTGCCCTATGCTTCGCTGCCGCTTTTTAAAGACAGCGCAGCTTATAAAACCAGCAGCACCGATACCTCGCGCACGTTTTTGGCAGCCTTTAACTTTAACACGCCTGCCCTGCAGGATGAACGCGTACGGCGCGCCGTTGTTATGAGCCTTGACAAGGAAACTTTTGCCAGAGTGCAGCTGATGGGCAACGGCATTGCCACAGCCGGGCCGTTTCCGCCGAACCTGCCTTTTGGCGGCGCTAAAGTGCATGCACCGGAATATAACCCCCAAAGTGCACGCAAGCTGCTTGCCGAAGCAGGCTGGACGGATACCGACGGCGACGGCTATGTGGATAAAGACGGCCAACCGCTGACCCTGCGCTGGCTTACTTACAGCTTCCGCCAGGAGCTGCCGCTTTTGGCAGAAGCCGCACAAAGCTGGCTTAAAGAAACAGGCATCCGCCTTGAAATTAACTCGACGGACGGTTATGCCGACTTTCTGCGCCGCGGCGAGTGGGATATTTACGCTAAAGCCTTTGTTACCGCGCCGACCGGTGACGCGCAGTATTATTTTACCACCCATATTCTTGGCGAAAGCGCCTATAACAGCGGCAATTACTATAACCCCGATACCGAAAGCCTCATAGGGCAGCTCGGCAGCGAGTTCAGCCCCGAAAAGCACACGGAGCTTGCGGCAGCCATCAGCCAGCAGCTGGTTGATGACAGCGCCTTTGCCTACATTGCCCATTTAAAAATGACGCTGGTAATGAAAAGCACGGTTCAGGGCTTTGCCGCGCACCCCTGCGATTATTACGAAATTACCAAAGATTTAAGCATAGATTAAAGGAGCATTATTATGAGTGAAATTTCCGCAGCAAACATCATTCACCGCGCAAACGAAAAAGAATATATAACCGGCTACTGGCAAAAACGCAGCGCAGGCTTTGCCAATCTGCGCAAAGCAGAACTGCACAGCGAAAAACAGCTTTTATGGAAGCAGGAAATTACGCGCCACCTGCCGCAGAACCGCCGCTTAAAAATTTTGGACATTGGCTGCGGCGCAGGCTTTTTTGGCATTTTGCTGGGGCAAAAGCACTGCGTTACCGGCATTGACCTGACCCCGGAAATGATTGAAGCCGCCAGGGCACTTTCCGCCGCAGAACGCAGCAATGCAGAATTTATGGTTATGGACGCCGAAGCGCTGGACTTTGCGGACGCAAGTTTTGACGCTATAATAAGCCGCAACGTAATGTGGAACCTGCCCCACCCGGAAACCGCCTACCGAGAATGGCTGCGCGTGCTTAAACCGGGCGGCCTGCTTTTAAATTACGACGCCGAATATGCCCGCGCCCACCACAGCCAGAAGCTGCCTGTCAAAAACGCCCATGCGGATATTGCGCCGGAGCTTTTGGACGAATGCCACAACATTTACCACATGCTGGACATCAGCGCCTATAACCGTCCGCAGTGGGACGAAGAATTTCTGCAAAGCGCCGGGCAGTGCAGCGTCAGCACGGATACAACGGTAGGCAGCCGCATTTACGCCGCCGAAGATATTTTTTACATTCCCGTGCCCATGTTCTGCGTTAAAGCCGTCAAGCTTTAAAGCCGCATAAACGCGCTGCGCACGCACGCCCCCGCAGCGCCGCATGCCAGCACTTCTTCAAGCTGCGCTTTATTAAGCCCGATGCCGCCAATGGCATAAACAGGCACCGGGCTCAGCGTGCAGATTTCCCTTAAAAACGCCGGGCCGCGCGGCGGTACGCCCTGTTTGCAACTGCTTGCGTAAATATGCCCGGCTGTTAAATACGCCGCGCCAAATTTAATTGCCGCCTTTGCTTCTTCCGCACCGTGTACGGAAACGCCAAAGCGCCCTGCCTGCAAACGCTCTGCCGCTGTCATTGCAGCGCATACGGGCAGCGGCAGGTGTGCGCCGTCCGCGCCGAGCGCCAGCCCCGCCCGCCAGAAGGTATGCACAATAAATTTCACACCGCAAGTTTTGCAAACTGCCTGTACCTTTTGCGCAAGCTGCGTGTATTCTGCTTCAGTTAAATCCTTTTCGCGCAAAATAAGCGCTTTGGGGCGCAGGGCACAAATGGTTTCTATCTGCTGTAAAAACGGCGCGCAGCTTATTTTTCTGTCCGTAACGCAAACAAAATTTTTATACATAACTGCCATCCGTAAGCACCGGCTGTAAGCCGGCTTTTTTTATGCTGTTAAACACCTCGTCCACGCTGCGGTTATCGTCAATTTCAAACTGCTCGTCGCCTTCGCGCTCCTGCTTACTGTGCGTGCCGATGCCCGTGCTTACGCCTGCGGAAATTTTTGTTGCCGCAATCTGCAAAAGATTATCGCGCACTCCGGCGCCTTCGCGGCTGGAAACGGTAATGCCCGCCTGCGGCATAAACAGGCGGTAAGCGCACACTGCCTGCACTAAATGCCGCAAATCAGTGCCGTTGGCTTCCGGCGGCAGTTCGTTGCCTTCCGCCGGGCGCAGGCGCGGGCACGAAAAGCTGATTTCCGCAGCCGGATATTTGCGCTGCACCAAATATGCGTGCAAACCGCAGGCAAAAATATCGCGGCAAAAGGCGCTCAGCCCCATCAGCGGTGCAAACGCCACACCGCGCATGCCGCCTTTTAACGCGCGCTCCTGCGTGTAAAAACGGTACGGGAACACCCGCTTATGCCCGGCCAGATGCAGTTTGGCGTAAGCGTCAACATCGTAAGTTTCCTGAAACACCGTTACATAATCAGCCCCGCATTCGTGCAGATACGCATATTCATCACTGTTCAGCGGGTATACCTCAAGCCCCACAACGGCAAAATACTTGCGCGCCAGCCTTACGGCAGAAGCAATATATTCCACGCCGCTCATGCTGCGGCTTTCGCCGGTTAAAAGTAAAATTTCACGCAGGCCGGTGGCGGCAATGGCCTGCATTTCGCGTTCCATGCCGACTTCGTCCAGCTTTAAGCGGTTAATTTTGTTATGGCAGTTAAAGCCGCAGTACACACAGTAATTTTCGCAGTAATTGGCAATGTACAGCGGCGTAAAAATGCTGCGTGCCGCGCCGAACCATTTAAAGGTAAGCTTCCTTGCCTGCTGCGCCATGTCCTCCAAAAACGGCAGCGCCGCCGGTGAAAGAAGCGCCGCAAAATCCTGTACCGTTTTGTGTTTGCGCATAAGCGCGGCCTTTATGTCCCGCTCCGTAAAAGCGTTAAAATCCACGCTGTCCGCCGCGTGCTGCACCTCGCGCAAAATATCCGATTCTATTACTTCCATTCCCGGCAGGTAGGCCATGCAGTCCTGCGCAGCTGCCGCAAGGTTTTGTTTTTCCTTCATCAGCATCACTCCCCTATAAAGCCTGTCAGCGGGCTGCTTGCCGACGCGCGCCCGGTTACTGCGCCAAGCCCGGCAAGGTAAGCTTTGCGCCCGGAACTAATTGCCAGCTTAAACGCTTCCGCCATGGCAGGAATATTACCACTGGTGGCAAGGGCAGTGTTGGCCATTACTGCCGCCGCGCCCATTTCCATTGCTTCGCACGCCTGCGAAGGAGAGCCGATACCGGCATCGACGATAACTGGCAAATCAATTTCATCAATTAAAATCTGTATAAATTCTTTCGTCACCAGACCCATATTGCTGCCGATAGGCGCACCAAGCGGCATTACGCAGGCAGCACCGGCATTTGCCAGGTCGCGCGCGGCGTTTAAATCAGGGTACATATAGGGCATTACCACAAAGCCCTCTGCCGCCAAAATTTCTGTTGCCTTAATTGTTTCGTAATTATCGGGCAGCAGGTATTTGCTGTCGCGGATTACTTCTATCTTCACAAAATTACTGCCGCATACCTCGCGCGCCAGGCGGGCAATGCGCACAGCTTCCTGCGCGGTACGTGCGCCGCTGGTGTTGGGCAAAAGCGTAATGCCTTTGGGGATATAATCTAAAATATTCGCCATACCGCCGTCGTTTACGCGGCGCAGGGCCAGCGTTAAAATTTCCGCACCGGCGTTTTCCACCGCCGCCTTAATAAGCTCCAGAGAATATTTGCCGCTGCCCAAAATAAATCGGCTGTTAAATTTATGCCCGCCTAAAATAAGTGCATCTTCCATTGTTATTCCTCCAATCCTAAAATAAGCGCCAGAGCAAGGTTTGCCGCATGCGCCGCACATAAGGCTGCCCTCGGTGCCGAAAGCCGTCCGCAGGTTTCTATGCCGCTTTCGCCGTCACCGCACAAATAAAAGTTTTTGCTTATGCGCCGCGTTTTAATGGCGTTGCTGCGCCCTGCGCCCGCCAGCCCGCTGCACGCAATAAGCGTTTTATCCGCATAAGCGGCAAGCAGCGTGTTTACAAGCATGGCTTTGGTTTCAGGCCTGTCCACCGCTTCGCAGATAATGCCGTCAGCTTTAAAAACAGCGGCGGCGTTTGTTTCCGTAAGTTTTATATTTTCCGCTTTAATTTTAAGCGCCGGGTTGATTGCCAAAAGCTGCTCCGCCAGCGCTTCTGTTTTTAGCCTGCTCACGTCGCGCAAAAAGTAGTGCTGGCGGTTTAAATTGCTTTCGTCCACACGGTCAAAATCAACAAGGTGCAGGTGCTGCACGCCCGCACGCGCCAAAAACACCGCTATGTGCGAGCCCAAACCGCCCAGCCCGGCAATGCCCACACGCACTTGCGCAAGCTGGTTTTTAAAATCATCTGCCACGGCTTTAACCTCCTCCCACAAAACTTACAATTTCCAGTTCATCGCCGTCTGTTAAAACGGCTGCGCCAAATTCCGCACGCGGCACAATCTGCCCGTTGCGCTCCACTGCCACCAGTTCTGCGCGGTAGTTATGCTCAGCCAAAAATTCAGCCAGCGTCATACCGCTTTTAAGTTCAATGTCTTTTCCGTTTACGCGCATCTTTTCTCCTTTCCGCCGCAATTAAAAAAGCCCATGAAGAAGCCTGCACCCGCGGTGGTGCACCCCTTCATGAGCTTTGCTCACTCTAACGGCATATTAAATTGCAACTGCCTGATATAAAGAAACAGCAAGCACCAACAAGGCACTTGCCGTCATCTGCAAACATTCCCTACGTTGGCATTATCCAAATCAGGTTTAGGGTCGAAGCGCACAGCTTCCTCTCAGCCTATCTGTAAGCTCCCCTGTTCAGTTAAATTAAGTATAAAGTTTTGCGCCGCCGTTGTCAACCGCAAATTACAGTGCCAGCATTACGGCACACATTAATTTGGCACGCATAAACAGCGATTCCACATTGGCAAACTCGTCAACCGTATGGTTGCGCCCGCCTTTAACGCCCATAGCACACACGGTAGGCACGCCAACCATGGTTGTGTAGGCAGAATCACTGCCGCCGCCAACGGTAATTGCTTTCGGGCTGCCAAAGCCTTCTTCTTCATAAACTTTTTTAACAAGCTCAAACAATTCTTTGCTGCTTTCCAGTTCCACCATCGGCTGCATTAAAGATACCGGCGTCATTTTGCAGGTTACGCCGTCAACGTAAACTTTATCATTAATTTCCTGGAATTTGGCTTTCATTGCTTCCAGCATTGCCGGGTCGGTAAAGCGCATATCCACAATCATTTTGGCATACGCCGGTGCGGAGTTATGCACAGTGCCGCGTTAATAACGCCTTCTGCATAAAGAGAAGCAGCCGTAGCAGCGCCCGCTGCCTTGGCAAAGAACGCGGAAATCAACGCCACAATCGCCCCGCCGGGTAAACCGAACAGCGCCATAACAGGTGCAACGGCGTTGGCAATAATATCCATCAAACCGGTAATATTCAAAAACAAAATCAGCGAATAAGCCAGAACCATGGCCGGCATAATATTTTCTGCGCCGATGTAAAAGCCTTTTTTACAGCCGGACATAAATTCTTCCAGTAAAGTTTTCTTTTTAGCAGCAGCCTCAGCCATTATGCAGCACCCCCAGCTTTTTTACGTTTAAACAGCAGATAAAACCTTACAATGTTTGCGCCGACGATTTTTACAAAAAATTCCACCATAAAAATTACGCCGAAAGAAAGCAGTGAAATCGGAATCAGCGGCGCGCCGCAGTTAATGGTGTTGGCCAGCGTGCCGGAAGCAGCGTACTGATAAGCAACGAAAATAGAACGCTCATCGTCGGTAATTTTGCCTTCTTCAACAAGGTCGCGCGTAAGTACCGCGCCAACGTCGGTGGTGGTAAAGCTGCTGATTAACGCCAAACCTACATAGCCGGGCAGGCCCATCAGCGGTTTTAAAAACGGGCGGATAATGCGTTCTGCCGCAAGCAGGCCGCCCTGCGATTCAACCGCACGCACAAAGCCCAAAGCCAGAATAACGGTTGGGAACAGCGTTAAGGCAAACATAAAGCCTTCGGCAGCACCAACGCCGCCTTTGCCGATAAAGCTCAGCCCTTCGATTTTGCCGAATTTGCCTGTCAGCACCGTAAAATCAAAGGCGCTCAGCGGGCCCATATCTTTTAAAACACCCGAAAACGACAATGCAACAACTATAAAAGACAGCCAGCCGCGCCAGGTTAAATGATGCTCGTAATCTTTTTCTTCTACCGCAGTTACATCTTTTTCAGCCACAGTAATCCCCCCTGATTATAATTTTAAAACAGTGCCGATAAATACTTTGGCACGCATAAACAGCGATTCTACATCGGCAAATTCATCAACCGTATGGTTTAAGCCGCCTTTTACGCCAACAGCGCAAACGGTAGGTACGCCAACTTTGGTGGTGTAAGTAGCATCGCTGCCGCCGCCGACTAAAATCGGTTCCGGGCTGCCGAAGCCTTCTTCTTCGTAAACCGATTTATACACATCAAACAGCTTCATATTGCCGTCAAGGCGAACCATCGGCTCCAGACCTGCTACCGGCGTCATTTTGGTAGTTACATCTTTAATGTAAACCTTACCGGCGATAACTTCAAACTGCTCTTTCTTCTTTTCAAAATCCGCCGGGTCAAGGTAACGCACATCCACTTCCATTCTGGCATAAGCCGGAGCAGCATTGGCAACCGTGCCGCCTTCAATAGTACCGACATTAATTGTTGTGCCGGTGTTCCAATCGGTTAAAGCGTCAATATCAACAGCCTTGCGCGCCAGCTCTACAATAGCGTTGCGGCCGTTTTCCGGCTCGTTGCCCGCATGTACGCTGCGCCCAAAAGTTTCCATGCTAAAACGGTAAAAGCCCTTGCGTTCAACAACAACATTATCGTTCATAAAGCCGGTTTCAAAATCAAACGCCGCTAATGCACCCTTAAATTCTGCCATCATGGTTTCTGCCAAATCGCTGTTTTTATGCCCCGTTTCTTCGTCACCAGCAAAAACAACCTTAAAGGCATATTTGTCAAATCCGGCATTCTGCAAGGCCTGCAGCCCGTGAATGGCAAGCGTAACGCCGCCCTTCATATCCAGCGCGCCCGGGCCGTAAGCCCTGCCCTCTTTAATGGTAAACGGACGCTTCTTCGTCGTTTCCGGGTCGCTGAAAACAGTATCCAGATGCCCTGTTAAAACAATAAAAGGCTTTGTTTTGCAGTCGCCAAATTCGCTTACAACGGCATTACCGGCATTTTCATGTTCCACAATACGTGTTTTGCCGCCCATATCCGTTAAAATACCTGCTACTTTGGCAACAACTTTGTCTACGCCGGGTTTATAGTCAGAGCCGCTGTCTATGCTGACAAGTTCTTCCCACATTTTCAGCATCTCACTGCGGTGCGCATCAATATACGCAAACGCATTTTCCTTAATACACATCATTTTTCCTCCTCATAAAATTAAAATAAAACGGTATTTATCCGTCACCTCAGACAAATACCGTTTTCAAGCAAATTAGTTTACTTTTTTGCTTTACTTTATTAATAAAACAGTAAAACTTCACATTTCTGTCAAGAAGTTTTGTATAATTATTTTGAATTTTAGTGTATTTTTGTTCGTTTATATTGTACTTCGAGTTGTTTTTCTGCAAAAGTATTTATTTTATGCCGGTTTCTGTGCATTTATGCTATGCTATTATTATTGTAAACTATGCTATTAGTAAAGGAGCAGATAACATCTTAAATCTGTTTTATACCGTCAGCAATTTCTTTCAAACCCACATAAATAAAAAAGCCCGCAGCATTTGCCGCAGGCAGATTAAACATTATTATTTTAAGAAAACAAACTCGTTTGCAGCGGATAATTCTCCTGAAAAACTGTAACCGTTAACGGTAAAATTTTTCACTTCATCAATGTGCTGTACGTTTACTTCCGCACAGCGGCGAACCATCTCGCCGCGCGCCATCTTGGCTTCCGTCGCCTTAACCTTAATTTTGCCGTTTTGCAAACTGCCGAAAACGCAGGTAACAAAACGCACGCCGCCCGTTACATACGGCTCAACCGCCTTGCTGTATTCCTTGCTGGTCAAATTCAAAACCTCGCCGTCGTTTTTCACCAGCTCATCATACAGGCTGCGGCCCCAAAAGGCATATAAATTTTTCGCGCCGCCGCAGGCAAGCCGCGCCTGCATCTCAAGCCGGTAAGGCACAACACCGTCAAACGCGCTTAAAATTCCGTAAAACCCACTGAGTATTTTTAAATGCACTTCCAGATATTTTAACGCGGCTTCATCCAAAACATTCGGCGCAATATGCTGGTACTGCAAGCCGTCGTAACTGAAAACGGCAGGCGTTAAATTGCGGCGCAAATCCATACGCTGCAAGCGGTTGTAATTAAGCTCCGCAATAGCGTCATTGCACTGCCACAACTTTTGCAGACTTTTGTAATCAAGCATGCGCAAGGCAGCTAAAAGTTCTTCAGTTTTCGTTAAAAATACCGGCAAACGTGCCGCGCCAATATCGTCATTATCGACGCGCATCTTCTTCGCCGGCGAAATTATAATTTGCATGGTGTGTTCCTTTAGATAATTTTATTTAATATTGCTCAACTATCTTTTGCTTAACTATAACTTACCAGTGTAAAAAATTTAAAATGAGGTTAATTATTAAAGCTTTTTCTTTAACTCCTTATCCCTTTGCCGCGCATACTTAAACACCAGCCAGAAAAACTTAACCGCCGTAAAAAACATAACCCATCCTGCCCGGCTGAACCGCGCTACAGAACGCACTCTATTCGCTTTTAACAAATGCCCGGCAAATAACCCGGCGAGAAGGATTTTAATTATTTTTATCGGCATGGTAAAGCTCCGAAATTTATAACATTTGATAACTTTATAAATTAAATTATTTTTTACTTTCTTCTACAACTTTGTTAATTAAATCTTCCCATTCATCCCAAATTTTTTCAGGAGCAAATTGCTTCATGCTCTCGTGTGCATTTTCTCCCATCTTTTTGCGCAGTACAGCATCCTGCATTAAGATTTTTAGTTTTTCTGCAAAGTCATCAATACCATCTTCACATAAAAAACCATTATACCCATTTATTATAAGTTCATTAACAGAAGGGCACGATTTGTAGCCTATGGAAGGCAATCCCGCTGCCATAGCTTCTGTTAATGCTAATGGCATACCTTCATAAGCACTTGGAAATGCAAAAATATCTGCTTCTTGAAGTTTTTCTGAAACATTTTTTATTTCGCCAAGCAAAATTACTCTTTCTTTTAAATTATGTTCCTTAATATATTCAATAATTTTATTTTTATAATTTTCTTGGCTTTCTGTCTTCGTTCCACCAATAATTTCAATTACCCAATTATCTGCCGACTCTTTATAAAGTTCATTAAACGCTTTAATTAAATTTAACTGTCTCTTTTGTTTCCCATCAATACGCCCTACATTCACTATTTTTAAATTTCTTTTATTACTAAATTTATTTTTTTCTCCTATATAAACAACATTTGGTATATATACAGTTCTAACTCTTGGACAAAATTCTTCTACTATTTTTAAATCTTTTTTTATCAAAGTCTGAATGCAGGAAACACTTCTAAAAGAATCTAACAATGTTTTACTTATTTCATTATTAAAAAAATATTCTGCTTGCATATGCAACATTGCAATTACCGGCACATTAGGCTTAATTAAATATTCTAAGCACATCAAAGAACGCGGATCATAAGTAATTATAATCTCCGGCAAAAATTCTTGAATAATATTCTTTAGAGTTTCTTTAACTTTTTTATTGTCGTACCTTGTTTTTACATATAGTTTATCTTTGTCTAATTTACCTAAAAATCTTAATATTTCTCGTTCTGCTCTTAATTTTATGGAACCTTTACAGTATTTTCCACTAGCGTTCAAATTAATAAACTTTACTCTGTTATCTAAAAAAAAGAATGGTATACCATCAATAGGGTCACAACATACAATACAAATTTCGTGTCCACGTTTCACAAATTCATTCGCCATATTGCATAAAACTTTTTCCGCGCCACCAGTAGAATTTACAACATTCCAGAAATCCATCAAAAGAATTTTCATTACATAACAACTCCTAATTTTATTTGGCAAACCTTCTCACAAAACGGTCTATTCTTTTGAAAATATTTTCCCATAATACAACTATCTTATAACCTGGTTTAAAGTTTATCAACAAAAATAATTTTAATTTTTTTGATTTGCTAAGTACATTTTTATAATCACTGAATTTGCATATTTCTTTTTCAATTTCATTTTTCAAATTATCGTAAATAATACTGCTTGTATCTGTAGATTCCAGCTGGCAACGTAATGAATACAGACTACGCATATATCTTTTATTAAAATTATTTATTATTGATTTATCATAATTGTTAATATATTTTTGAAAAGATTTAAGTTGCTGTAATGAACAACTAATTTTTTGCTGCAAATTTTCATTGCTGCCAGTTAAGCTGTTATTTCTATTAACTCTAAAATATAAAGGTGCTTTTAAATAAACTATTTTTTCCGCACAACTCAGCCATTTAAAAACTGTAAAAAAGTCTTCACCAAAAATAATGTCATGTGGCAAAATATAATTTTTTATAATATCTTTTTTGTATATTTTATTCGCAACAGAATAATCCATACTCTGAACATATCTGCTCAACATTTCTAATTTTGTAAGAACTTTTTCATCTTCATTATAATAATATCCCGTAACATCAATAATTTTATTATTTTTTATTTCATTCCTACGGCAGCAGGCAATATCTGCTTCATATTTTATTAAACTCTCATAAAGATATTTGAACATATTTTTATCGCAGTAATCATCAGCATCAACAAAGCCTATATAATCACCAGCAGCTGCCCCGATGCCTTTATTACGTGCTGCAGACACGCCTGAATTTTTTTGATGTATTAATTTTATTCTTTTATCTTTTAAAGCATACTGCTTACATATATTTAAACTATTGTCATCAGAGCCATCATCAATTATTATTATTTCTAAATTTTTATATGTCTGCTCAATTAAACTTTTGATGCACGTTTCAATATAAAGTTCAACATTATATACAGGTACAATTATACTAATTAAAGGCAATTCTTCTTTCATTTTATCTTCCTACAAAAATATACATCAGCCATCACTGCACCTAATATCAGCCAAAATAATTGATAATACTGTTTTACAATAAACTGATAATCAACCATATTATTTAAACAAATAACAAATAAAGAAGACAGCAATCCTATCGCTAATACATTATCTATATTCCTTTTACACCATAAAAACAAATATCCAAATAAAACCACAAAAGGTACTGTTCCAATTATTCCCATTTCGGTTAAGTAATGTAAAACAATATTATGAGGTGATTGTAAATCAGGCTCTTTGGCATTAGGATTAATATAGTTGCCATCAATATAAACTTTATTAAAATTACGTAAACCAACTCCATGCCAAGTATAATCTTTTATCATTTTAAAAGAGGACTGCCACAAATAAATTCTCTCTGAGTCGGTTTTATATATACTTTGTTTTGTCATATTTTGAAATCTCGAAAATATAGTTACACTATTATTTTGTATTTGATTTATTCCAATTCCAGCAAATATCATAACAAATAATAAAATTATTGCAGTATATTTTTTTGTAAATTTATGCTCAGTATGTTTTTTTAAAAAATAAATATATATTAATAAAACTAAACAAAAAGCCAAAAAAGAGCCTCTGGAACCACTTATCATAATTCCATATAAATATATACCTACCGTCAAAATTTTTAACAAATTATTTTTTATATAAAACAAAACAAATGGGAATACCATACAAATTATTGCTGAATATGAATTAGGATTAGTTGTAACACTATATGCCCTTTGTATGTTTAAAAATTGATTCTGGTACACAGCATAACCAATTAATAAGAAACTGCCTAATAAACCCCCATATATAAAAGCTTTTCGGCAATTATTGTTATTAAACCAAAGCCCATACATTAACAATAATGGAAGCATCCAATAACAATATCGCCTTGCCCATTTAATACTGTTATCGGCATCATAAACACTAAAGAAATTACTTATTAATAAGCCACCACAACACAAAAGCAATAATATAAGTATTATTTTTTCTATATTCAACCATTTAGCTTTTTCTGTTTTTAAAGTATACAACCCTACAGCAGCAGAAATATAAAATAAAGCATTTGTAAAAGCCATATCATATGACATTACAGCAATAGGCAATAATGCAATTAACAATATTCTAAATTTTTCTAAAGAAAAAACCTTCATGACAAATAATGCTCTCCTAATATTTACACAAATTTATAATATTAATGGTGCTATAACGGTTCCTATATTCATTACTAATTTAAAAAAACGTTCAACTATTTTTTCACGTTTAAAAGTAAATAAAGTTATAAATAGCCTAAGAAATCTTAAAGGTAATTGAAAAATACTTTTATAGTATATTTTTTTACCAAATCTATAATATTGAGTAACCCCCTCATAGAAAAATCTTTTTAAAAACCAACTAAATAGCATTTTATTTTTTGGTATATAATGAATTATAGGCGCGAATTCGGTAAATCCCCTCAAATCTTCTTTTCTCACAAGATTATCGAAAAACTCGTTATCTTCTCCTGATAATAAAAGAGTGCCATTATATCCTAAAGAAGTATTAAATTTAACATTTCTTTTTTTCGCTTCTTTTATTTTAATCATGGCATTACCACCGGGTATTCCAATATTATTATATACATTACAACCTTTTATATCTACATTATACGCGTGAAAATCCATAGGCATCCACCACTGCGGTTTAATTTCAAAAACAGGTAAATAAGGACCACCAACAGCAATAACTCTTTGGTCTAAGTTAAAACATTCTAACATTTTTTCTATCCAATCAGGATTTACCGTTTCGTCATCATCTAATATGCCCAAAAATTCTATGCTTTCATCACAAGTATCTAATAATTTATTTCTTGCATACGCCAATCCTTGCCGTTCTTCTCTTACATACTTTACGTTAGAAAAACTTTTTGCAACTTGTTCAGTATCATCATTAGAATTATTATCCACAACAATAATTTCAAAATTAGGATAATTTAATTTTTTTAGAGAATCTAACAATCGTTTTAAATCATTAGAACGGTTATAAGTACAAACACCAACAGCAACTTTAGGAAATGTGTTATTTTCCATAATATATCTCCTATAAACTAAATCTATTTTTATAAACTTTTTATCATCATATCAACTTTTTCCATAACTTTATCAACAGTAACTGATTCTAAACATTTTAACCCACAGGTTTTACGAATCTTTTTATTGCAGTTTACAACACAATCCAATTCACTTTGTACAATTAATGTTTTATCATGCAGCGGTGTAAACTGCATAGGCAGAGCATTACTGAATAAAGTAATAGTTGGGCATCCAGCCGCAGCAGCAAAGTGCCCCATTCCATTGTCAAAATTAATGAGAAAATCCATTTTACTAAAAAGTGCATTTAATTGTGTTAAATTTGTTTTTCCGCATAAATTTAAAATTTTATTTTTATCTTTGACAGAAGCAATAATTTGTTCTGCCGTATCATTATCACTTTTAACGCCTGTAATAATAATATCAGCTTTATATTTTTCAATAATTTTATTCATCAATTCTGCAAACCGTTCCGGAGCCCAATTACGGGCTTCATCAACAGTTTTTACACAAAATGCAATTTTTAAATCTGCTTTTGGCAATTCGTTTAATTTACACTTGATATAATCAATATTGCTTTTTTGCGGCACTGCAAACTTAGGTTTATAAAATTCATCATCATCCGCGCCAGCAAAAAGTTTAATTAATTTTTGGAAATTTTCTGCCGCAGGATGTTCTTTACAAATATAACTTCCCCATTCTACATAATCTGTAAAGAAAAAGCGTTCTATACCGGATTCATTCCAAAAAATACTGCGAGACCCTACTCTTGTTGGAATATTAGCAATCCACATCATGGCTGCCAGCCTTGTACGTGGGTCTAATGATATGGATAAATCAAAGTTATATTTTTTCAATTCTTTACCCATTTTAAAAACAGCTAAGTAATCACCCTTACTTTTATAGCTGTAGGGAATAACATGTTCTACTCCATCTATGTTCTCAAATAAACCAACTAATCCAGGTTCTACTAAAAATGATACCTTGCAACCCGGATAAAGTTCCTTTAACAAAGGTATTACTGATGTTGCATGTATTAAATCGCCTAAATGCATCATTGCATCTACTAAAATATTTTTGTAAATTTTTTCAGCCATTTTTAATTTTTACCTTTCATAATATTTTAGTCCAAAAGTTTGCAATTTTTAGCCTTATTAACTGCCTTGTTATGGATTTACCTTTCATATTCTTGCTTGGCTGCGGCATTCTTTCCTCCGCAAAATCCGTTTTCTTTAAATATTTGTAATATATATCATTAAATCCTTTATATAAAGTAAATTCCCACGGCTTATAACGTCCGGCATAATGTATAATAGCAGGGTTGCGTTTTGCTTCAAGCGCTTGCTTTCTAAAAAGTTTATTAAATAACACTTTGGGGAACAAATTGTATACAGGAGGTATAATATTCCAACGTAAATCAAGAGTCAGCCAGTTATTCATAAAAAGCTTATTCAGCGCATCCTGGTCATGATGTGGGAACTGATTTTCATTAATAATTTCTAAAATCTGCTTAGTGTAATTTTCCTGGCGCCATTTTTTTAAGTTTATCAGCAAAACACCTGAATTAAAATACGCTTTTCCTTTTGGCAAGCCTATAACTTCTTTTTTTTGCCTGCATAATCTATTAGATGCCATAATGCCAAAATCAGGTACAGCAGCCAATGCATATTCTTTTATATCATTTTGCCATAATTTCTTTATATCGTCATAAACTAATAAATCAACGTCTAAATAAATTACTTTTTCAATATCATCAGGCATTATATCTGCTAATGCAAGCCTAAAATAAGCAGCTTTGCTTACATGACCGCTTAAATAAACATTTTTAAACTGTTCTTCCTGTACAGCTATAAATTCTACGGTTGTATTAAGTTTAACTGCAGTATTTTTTAACTTCGTTATCTTTTCTGACGAAATATTATCGTTAATTACAAAAAAACAAACTTTTTCTCTTGTTTTAGCCATAATTGATGCTATAACAACGGCAATATGCTGAGCATAATTATCGTCAGAAGCAAATACGATATTTATTTTATCATTCATAAAATCATCCTTAGTAATCTAACATGTTATTATAATTTTACCACACTTAAACGTTAAATTCAGTATCTTTACTTGTTTGAAAAAAGAAATTATAATACTAATATGGATTTTATTGACAATGTCTAAAATATAACTGAAATTTGAAAGGAAAAGCGATGGATACCAAATACCTTATTTTAATGCTTGCATTATATGTACTTCCGTATTTATTTTATGTTTCTGTTTCGCATGGCTTAGGACATAAGGCAGAATATTTACAACTGCGGCGTTTTATACCATGTGCCATATTAGCGGTACTTCCTGTAGCTTTAGCTAATGTACCGTTAACTTCGCCTATGTTTCTAACCAGTTTTATTACCGGCATAGCCTGGATTATTACATATCCATTTTTATATTTTATAACATACCGCAAAAATTCATCTGACTTTGGATTTCATTTAGATACTGTTTTCGGCCTTTATGTTATTGGTTGGATAATGAGCTTGAAAATATTAGTAATTAATTTTAATTTACTTCCTTTTGTTTTTCTTCCAGTTATTGCTACAATTGAATTTTTTATCTTCCTTATCCCAGTTGCTCAATGGATATATTACTATCTCTACGGTTCCTGCATAAACGAAAACGGCATTACGTTAATTCAAGAAACTTATATTAATGAAACTATAGAATTCATCAAATCTTTTCCGTTCTTATTTAATCTCTCAGTTGTAATGTTATCAATTGCGGCTTACGCTATTTTCATTCATGCCAATTTAATATTTTCTCCAATAAATCTAAACATTATTTATATTGGAATTATTTTTGCCATTGCCGCATTTTTAACTTATTATCTTTGGAAGAACGGAGCTACTGCCAAAAAACAAGGTGTATTCGTAAGAACCGGTATTATAGAATTATATCTTGACGTAAAAAAATATTTAAAATCAATACATCTTTATAAAGAAAATTTAAACGAACGTGTAAAAAACTTAGAAGTTACTCAAAATGGTGAACCTTTTGACAAGCCTTCAACAATTATTATGGTCATAGGTGAATCTGAATCCCGTGATTATATGAGTGCTTTTACAGATTATCCGGTAGAAACTACCCCATGGCTTTCTGCTAAAAAAACTGATAAACATTTTATTTTATTTCCACACGCTTATTCCTGCATCGCTTCAACAGCTCCTTGTTTGTCAAATGCATTAACAGAAATTAATCAATATAACACCAAAGAATTTTATTCATCATGTTCTGTAATTGATATTGCCCATAAAGCAGGCTATACTACATATTGGTACAGCAACCAGGGAAATTTGGGTGATTCTTCTACAGCGGTAACAATTATAGCCAATACTTGTGAAACGTCAAAATGGACTAAACAAAACCTTAATCTGGTACAGTATGACGAAGCATTACTTGAATATTTAGACGAAATTGACCCTACTAAAAATAATTTTGTAGTTTTCCACTTAAAAGGTAACCATTTTAATTTTATTAACCGTTATCCGCAAAATTTTGCTAAATTTAGCGAACCCGAAAAATATGATTTAATTCCTAACTATATCGATTCTATTCGTTATACAGACTATATTCTGCAAAAAATTTGGAAATACGGCAAACAAAAACTAAACTTACAGGCAATGTTATATTTTTCTGACCATGCAGTAATACCAGATAAAAGACGTTCTCCAAACTTTGATGGATTTGGTACAGTACGAATACCGATGTTTACTTACTTTTCAGACGAATATATTGAAAAACATACTAATATATTTACGGCTTTATCAGATAATCAAAATAAACATTTTACTAATGACCTTATTTATGAATTAGTTTGCGGAATATTTGATGTTAAATCAAACCATTATGATGAAACAAACAGTTTAGCTTCATCCAAATATAAATATACACGTGATATGCTAAAAACTGATCTTGGCCGAATGTGGATTAAAGACGATGATAACAATTAAAAATGGTAAGGCTGTTAATCAGCCTTACCATTTTTTCTTTGCAGTTCATTCAGTTTTAAATATTTCATCATAGTATAAATAAAATGCTGCAAACTTGAATATAATCCACTCCACCCATCTATAAAACCTAATTCTATAATATAAGCCCTAAAAAAGCCGTATAATGCATGCAAAAATGCACTGCCTACACCTGCTTTTTTATTTCTTTTATAAGCATCTTCAGCCCAGATAGATGTATAATGTCCTGCTTTATCCCACCAGTCCTGCCAATTTTCATAGGTATAATGTTCAATATAACCTTTTAAACGTTCTTTAGGCATTTCACATATTGGGCGTTCATGCACTTTTCCTTCCCAATGAACTCTATCTGTACGAAACATTCTTATAACTTCATCCGGTTTAAAAATACCGTGTTTATATTTAAAACCAAAAGCATGTATGCGCCGCAGCATAGAATACTGCTTTTCTTCATTTTTAGTAAGCGCTTCTTCTATCGCAGCAATAAGATCCGCATCTAAAAATTCATCCGCATCCATGTACAAAACCCACGGCGTTGTTACGTGCTGTAAAGCAAAATTACGCTGCGCTGCAAAGTCATTATCCCACGCACGGTAAACTACTTTTGCGCCGCAGCTTTCGGCAAACTTAACAGTTTTATCTGTGCTGCCGGAATCAATAATTAAAACATTATCAGCACAGTTTTGTGCATTTTGTATAACTTGCATTATTGTTTTTTCTTCATTTTTAGTTAAAATTACTACTGTTAAATTGTTTTTCATTATAACACCCATTTAATTATAACATAAAAAAGCAAATCTTTATTAAAATATTTGCTTTTTTACAATATTAGCTTTACAATAAAAGTATATTATTAAAATTACCTATACTTATATTAACGAATTTTTTATTTAAGAAATTGGAGTATTTTATGCATAATAAAGAAATTATTCAGCTTGATGACAGTTTACTATATGGACAAGGCTCTCACAAAAAATGTTTTTTTACATCCTCATAATAAAAATCTATGCATTAAAATCGCCTACAACGAAGGAGGACAAAAGGATCTTATTCGTGAAATAAACTATATTGATGTTTTAAAAAGGCGGCATAAAGATTATAGTATTTTACCCAAATATTTTGGAAAAGTTAATACAAATTTAGGTACAGGTTATGTATTTGAAATTATTCGCGACTATAATAATGGTAGAACTCAAACATTAGAAGATTTTATAACAGATTTAAACTTATTCTCACAAAATTATAGTTTAATTGTCCGCCTTTTAAAAGAATTAAAAGAAAAACTATATAAAAACGAAATCATAACAATGGTTTTATTCCCTGAAAATATTTTATTTCAAAAAACAGATGAAAATACTTACCGTGTACGTATTGTAAACGATATGGGTAGTGCTGTTTTAATACCATTAGAATATCATTTTAAATATTTCGCCCATACAAAAATTCTCCGCCGCTGGAAAATGTTTTTAGATGTTTTGCGTAATAAATACGCATCTCATTTATCAGAAAAACTTATTGAAGAAATCAAATAACAAAACTTTTACAAAAGCATCTTTGATATAAGATGCTTTTTGCTTATTTCAATAATTGCCAATAAGTAAATTTAGTTATATAATTTATTTAAAGTGTGTTTAAGGAGCTTTAACATGGACTTTAGTTATGCAACATATAAAAATATCGTTGATTTGTTACATGAAAATCATTACGAAATTGCTGATTTTAAAAATTACAACCAATTTAAACGACCGGCAATTTTAAGGCATGATATTGATTTTTCTATTGAAGACAGCTATAATTTTTCGCTGTTTGAAGATTCGCTCGGCGTAAAATCAACCTACTTTGTACTTTTGGCAACCGGTTTTTATAACCCAATGCTGAAAGAAAACCGGATTATGCTTAAAGATATGCTAAAACGCGGTTTCAGCATTGGACTGCATTACGACACTACAGCCTACGAAGGTGATATGTCCGCTTCAATTCAAAAAGAAAAAAGCATTTTGGAAAATATTCTGGATGCTCCTGTTGATTTATTGTCCTTTCACCGCCCTGCTCCGGAAGTTTTGGAAAACAATCTCACTTTTAATGGTATGATAAACGCTTATTCTAATGTGTTTTTTAAGGAATTTAAATACTGTTCAGATTCACGCTTCTTTTGGCGTGATAATCCTATTGATACTATAAAAAGCAATAAATATGACAAACTGCAAATTTTGACCCATGCATTTGCATGGCATAGTACCGATTTTCCCGCCGGATATACTTATCGCAGGTTAATTGATAAAGCAAGTTGGGAACGTTATACTTATTTAACTAAAAATATACGGAATCCTGAAGAATTTATTACTGAAAAAGAAGCCATCAACAGATGGGGAATAAAAGGAGATTTTACCAATGCTTAAAATTTATGACGATTTAATTAATAAAAAAGCAAATCTTTCTGTTATTGGCCTTGGCTATGTTGGCATGCCATTAGCCGTTGCTTTTGCCAAACATTTAAATGTAATTGGCTATGATTTAAACAGCGCTAAAATTGATTTATACAAATCAGGCATTGACCCCACTAAAGAAGTCGGCGACGATGCAATAAAAAATACAACCATTCAATTTACTACTAATCCGGAAGATTTGCGCAAAGCCAAATTTCATATTATCGCCGTACCTACGCCTATTAACCAAGATAAAACACCTGATTTTAAACCTATTATCGGTTCAAGTACTATTTTAGGGCAAAACTTAACCAAAGGTTCTGTTGTAGTTTATGAATCTACCGTTTATCCGGGTGTTACGGAAGATATTTGCATACCTATTTTGGAAAAAGAATCCGGCTTAAAATGCGGTGTGGATTTTAAAATCGGCTATTCGCCGGAACGTATTAACCCTGGTGATAAACTTCATCGTTTGGAAAACATTAAAAAAATTGTTTCCGGCATGGATAAAGACACCCTTGAAGCAATTGCTTCTGTTTACGAACTTGTAATAAAGGCCGGAGTACACAAAGCATCAAGCATCAAAGTTGCCGAAGCTGCTAAAGTTGCTGAAAACAGCCAGCGTGATATAAATATTGCTTTCATGAATGAACTAGCTATGGCTTTTGACAAAATGGGTATTGATACAAACGAAGTTGTTGATGCTATGAATACAAAATGGAATGCTTTAGGATTCCGCCCCGGTTTAGTTGGCGGCCACTGTATTGGCGTTGACCCATATTATTTTGTTTATGAAGCAGAAAAACTTGGTTACCACAGCCAGATTATACTTTCAGGGCGTCAGGTAAATGATGGTATGGGCAGCTTCGTCGCTGATGCAATTATTAAACAGCTTGTTTTAGCCGATAAAGTTGTAAAAAATGCAAAAATTGCCATTTTAGGTATTACTTTTAAAGAAGACTGCCCGGATGTCCGTAATTCAAAAGTTGTAGATATCATCAAACGGTTACATGAATATGGTATTGACCCTCTTGTTGTTGACCCATGGGCTGATGCAGCAGAAGTTGAACGGGAATACAAAATTAGATTAAATACCATGGGCGAAATAAAAGAACTTGACTGTATTGTTTTGGCTGTTGCCCATAAAGAATTTGCCGAACTCGGTTTAGATAAAATCAATACTTTCTTTAGGGAAATGCCAAACGGTGAAAAAGTAATTATTGATATAAAAAATCTTTGCAATATTGAAGAATTACATACAAAAGGATACCGCTTCTGGCGTTTATAAAATTATTAAGTAAAAAATGGAGCATATCAATTATTGATATGCTCCATTTTTTTATAATTTAAACCTTATTTTTAGTACTGTATACCAGAAATAACATTTTATTGCTTTTATAGTTTCACCATGCTTGGAATAAAATTTACCTGCTTGTTTATAATTATGGTAATTTTTAGGCTTTTTAGGCGGCAAAGGATCATCAATATTATCCCAGAAAGAAATTTCCAAATATTTACGCCATAATTTATCATATTCTGTTAAAGCAATATCCCATGGTTTTTCGCGTCCGAAGAAATGATAAATAATGCATCCTTCGGGAACTTTACTGCCATCAAATCCCAAATGATTAAATCTGTCATCAATAAATTTTATATCTCCATCCATAACAAGATTTAAAACATCCTGGTCATGACAAGTAAATTTCTCAGCCGGGACTCCCTGATAAGCAAAACATTTCTCTGTTATATTATTGGCGTCCCACTTATTTACATCAATCCATAATGCACCGGAATTAAGATATTTACCGCTATTTAAACCAAGATAAGTGCTGCGCATATGTGAAGCTTCAGGTAAATCAGCTGCTGCAGCTAAAATTTTATCACCCAAATCAATTTCCATAAAAGGACGCATACTGTTAATGCAAATCAAATCAGCATCAATATATAAGAACTTATCTGTTACTTTCTTTAAAACCTTAGGCATATATAAACGGAAAAAACTTACGCGTTTGAAACGCGCATGTTTAATATGAAAATGGCTGAAAGGTTCCATATCCATAATATAGACAATGCAGTTTTGTTTATATTTTTCAGCAGTTTGTTTTACTTTTTGTAAATCTTTTTCGTCTGCCTCATCCGTAAAAATATGAAAAGTAAAATTCATATCTTTATTATTTTCCAAGATAGAAGTAATAGTTACGCCTGTCGGCATAAAAAAATTAATATCTATATTAAAAGCTATATGCATCATAGGCTTATCGCCGGAGGCATATTTATATTCATATGTTTTTTGTACAATTTTTTGTTTTTCAAAATACTGCCGTGTAAATTTTTTAGCAGATTCTTCATTAATTTGTACTTTCATTTTTTACTCCTACTGACCTAGCAAAATTAAAACTAACTGCCTATCTATTTTCCAACATTTTCTCTGCCGCTTCGATAACCTGCGTTACCGTAAGGCGCGTCATGCACTGCATATCGTCACATTTATGCTTCATGCCGCCAGCACAACCAAGGCACGGCGGCTGGGCAGTTACAATAACAGCATCTTTGGTATAAGGGCCATAAAGTTTTGGGTTGCTCGGCCCGTACATGGCTACAATGGGAACCTTCTGGCTGATGGCAACATGCATCGGCCCGCTGTCGTTAGTAATAATAAGGCTGCACCGGCGCATGGCTGCCGCCAGCCCGCCAATGCCGAATGCACCTGTTGCAATAACAGGCACAGTTTTCATATGGCTTACGGCTTCCTGCACCATTTCTTCATCCATAGCACCGCCAAAGTACACAACTTTATAACCATTATTTGCAAAATGGTCGGCAACTTCGGCAAAACGTTCCGGTGCCCAGCGCTTGGTAACAACCGCGCTGCCTATATTAAAGCCTATCAGTTTATCTTTATCCGTTACGCCGTGCGCCTGCCAGAAATCTGCCGCTTCTTTAACATGGCGTTCACCCGGAAAAATTTCCAGACCGTTATTTGTCAGGTCTTTTACGCCAAGCTGCTTCAGCACGTCCAGATACATATCCGCCGCGTGCATAGTGCGGTCAAGCGGGGTAAACACATCCCAGCGCCATTTAAAAATGGTATGAGTCGTACCGGTACGCAGTTTAACGCTGGTCAGCGCATCAATAAAAGAGCATCTTTCGTTAGGATGCAGGTTTATCAATACGTCAAATTTATGCTTGCTTAAATGGCGAGCACAGGCAATTAATGCCAGAATACTGTTGTCGCGCCCTTTTTTGTCGATTGTAATTACTTCATCAAGATAAGGATTGAAAAGCACTACGTCTTTTAACTTTTCATCCACCAGCATGGCAATATGGCTGTCCGGCGCAGCCTTGCGCAGCGCATGAATAAACGGCGTCGTCAGCGTCAAATCGCCAAGATGCATTAAAAAGGTAACCAGTATTTTTTTGCCGTTAAGTTCAACCATTTGTTTCACCACGCTTTTTTGTATAATGCCCGTACACCATTTCCGGTGTAATATCGTACATGCAGTGCCAGTCGCTGCAATGTTTTTTTAGGCAGCCTGCGCATTTGGCCGGGCTGATAATTACTGTACTGTTTTTGCTGCCGTAAGGGCCTGTACGGTCTGCCTTGGTAGGCCCATACATGGCTATAAGCGGCTTTTTAAGCGCCGCCGCAAAGTGGAGCGGTCCTGTATCGCCGCTGATATAAAACACGCTGCCTTTAATCAGCGCTGCCAGTTCGCGCAGCGATGTTTGCCCGATTAAATTAATCAGCTTATCCGATGGGCAGCCTTTGACGATTTCTTCGCCCTTCGGTGCGTCATCCGGCCCGCCTGCCAGCACTACGCTTGCGCCATCTTTAATAATCATATGCGCCAGCTTGGCGTAATTTTCCGGCGGCCACACTTTGGTTTCCCAGCGCGCACCTGGCACCATTACAACGTATTCGCCGCGCAGGCCTTTATTTTTAAGTTTTTCCGCCACGGCTTTGCTTTCTTTGGTCAAATCCGGCAGCGGAAAATGTATTTCATTTACCTCTGCGCCAAGATAACGTACAACATCAAGATAACGCTCGATAACATGGTCTTTGCTGTGACTGCCGCAGATTGGACGGCTGATGAACCTGCTGCCCTCGCGCATTTCGCAGTAGCCTATGCGGCTCTTACAGCCGCTTATTGCTGCCAGCATGGCGCTTTTAAACAGCCCCTGCAAATCAATCACCAAATCAAAATGTCTGGAGTGCAGCAGCGCGCGCATTTCCCTGAAATAATGCAGCTTATCGCAAAGGCCCATTTTATTAAATTTTACCTTATCAAAATAAATAACTTCGTCAATAACGGGCGGGTCAGGCAAAAAGCCTGCAAACTGCGGGTGCACCAGCCACGTTATTTTCGCCTTGGGGTAACGCCTGCGCAGCGCGTCCGCAAACGGCAGCGAGTGCAGTATGTCGCCCAGCGAGCTCATTTTAATAAGTAAAATATTTTTATATTCCATTTCACGCTATCTCTTTAACAAAATCAAGTAAACTGCCGCCTTCAAACAAGTATCCTTTAATGCCTGCCGCTTCCGCAGATTCCACATCGCGCGGCTTATCGCCTATTAAAAAGGCAGTATCCTTATCAATATCGTATTCTTCAAAAGCACGCAGAATCAAGCCCGGCTTAGGTTTGCGGCAATCGCACTCCACGGCAAACTCCGCCACGGTGCCGCCGGGAAGATGCGGACAGTAATAAAATTTTTCTATTTTGCCGCCTGCGTCTGCAATCTGCTGTGCCATATAATTATGCAGCTTCTGCATATCGCCGACGGTATAATAGCCGCGGGCTATGCCGCTCTGGTTGGTAACAACAAAAATTGTATAACCCTTTTTGGTAAGATAGGCCAGCGCTTCTTTAGCGCCATCAATCCATTCCAGGTCTTCAATTTTATATAAGTAAGATTTATCAACGTTTAAAACGCCGTCGCGGTCAAAAAATGCAGCCTTAAGCTTCATACTTATAATACCCGCCGGTCTTGTCCAAAAGTGCACAGTATTCGGCTACTGCTTCGTCAATATCGGTAAAGCCGCCGTCGTAGCCTGCTTCCAGAAGTTTCGTGGTATCTGCCTGCGTATAGCTCTGGTATTTGCCGCGCAAAACATCCGGGAACGGAATGTATTCCAGCGTGCCGCTGCCGAAATGCTTAAGCACGCCTTTGGCAAGCGTGTTGAAAGTATGCGCATGGCCGGTGCCGCAGTTGTAAACGCCGCTCAGTTCCGGATGATCCCAGAAGAAGAAGTTTACTTTTACAACGTCTTTTACATAAATGAAGTCACGGGTTTGTTCGCCGTTGCCGTAGCCGTCGATACCTTCAAACAGTTTAACCTTGCCTTCGGCTTTCCACTGATTGTACATCTGAAATACCATGGAGGCCATTTTGCCTTTGTGGTTTTCCTGCGGGCCGTAAACGTTAAAGTAACGCAGGCCAACAAGCTGGCTGCCGGTTTTGCCAAAATAACGGCGGGCATAGTTATCAAAGAACAGTTTGGAAAACGCATAAACGTTCAGCGCTTCCTCGCATTCCGGTTTTTCGGTAAAGCCGTGCGCGCCGCTGCCGTAGGTAGAAGCAGAAGAAGCGTAAATCATCTGAATTTTCCTGTCTGCTGCAAAGTGCATCAGGTTTTTGGTATATTCAAAGTTGTTCTGCATCATGTATTTTCCGTTATATTCCATGGTGTCGCTGCATGCGCCCTCGTGGAAAATAACGTCAATTTTTTCATGGTTGAATTTGCCTGCTTTCAGTGCTTCGGCAAAATCAATTTTATCCATATAATCCAAAGCCTTTAAGCCCTGAATGTTTTTGAATTTTACCATATTGGTAAGGTTATCAACGATAAGGATATCGTCGCGTCCGCGTTCGTTAAGGCCTTTAACAATGTTGCTGCCGATAAAGCCGGCACCGCCGGTTACAATAATCATAATTTGCCCTCCTTTACAAGCTGCGCTACTTTTTCTAATAACCCGGTTGTGGAATAACCGTCCTTAAATTTTATAATCTGTACTTCACCGGCATATTCACGCCCGGCTACTTCTTCAGGTTTATAATCGCCGCCCTTAACCAAAATATCGGGGCGGATTTTTTTCACAAGTTCCGTTGGCGTGTCTTCGTCAAACAGCACTACCGCATCAACGCAGGCCAAAGCCGCCAGCACACGCGCACGGTCAAGCTCGTGGTTCAGCGGGCGCGTCGCGCCTTTCAAGCGCTTTACGGAAGCATCCGTGTTAAGCCCGACAATTAAATGCCTGCCAAGGCGTGCCGCCTGCTCCAGATACGAAACATGCCCGACATGCAGAATATCAAAGCAGCCGTTTGTGAAAACAATTTTTTCGCCGCAGGCACGCCAGGTATTAGCCAGCGATTCGATTTCCTGCCAGCTGAGCGTACGGTAGCCATAACCGTCCTTACGCTGCTCGGCAAGCAAATCCTTTAAAAGTTCGTCGCGGTGTACGGGGTAGGTGCCAACTTTGCCAACAACAATGCCCGCCGCACGGTTTGCCATGTAAACGGCATCCTCCAGCGCCAGCCCGCCTGCCGCACCGGCCAGCAGGGTTGCCGCAACCGTGTCGCCTGCGCCGGAAACATCAAACACATCAAGCGCCGTTGCCGGAGCATTAATAATAAGCCCGTCCCGTCCTGCCAGCGTCATGCCTTTTTCGCTGCGGGTTACAACTACATTTTTTATATCATACTGCGCCGCAGCAGCACGCGCCAGGCGCAAAACAGGTTCGTCCTCGTTAGGCACGGTTTCATGCGCAGCTTCGCACATTTCCTTTAAGTTCGGCGTAATAAAATCGCAGCCGCTGTATTTCGTCCAGTCCGCACCCTTTGGGTCAACCAGTACAGGAACTTTATGCTCCCCTGCCGTTTTAATTACCCACTGCAGAAAGTTATGCGAGCATACGCCTTTGGCATAGTCCGAAACGGCGATGCCATCCAGCCCGCTGTCAATAAGGTTTAACAGCCACTCTGAAAGGCGCTCCGTTTCATCTTCAAAAAGGTCGCCGACCTCTTCAAAATCAAGGCGCAGCATTTGCTGCTTGGCGCCCAATATGCGCATTTTGGTAATGGTAGAGCGCTTGTCCGATTTTATAAGCCCGCTGTAATCAATGCCGGCTTCTGCCATCATGTCTTCAAGCAGGCGTCGGTTTTCGTCATCGCCGGTAACGCCGCCAACATAAACCTTGCACTCCAGATGCGCCAGGTTGGCTGCAACATTTGCCGCACCGCCCAGCACGGAGGTAATGCGCGTTACCTTATTTACAGGCACCGGCGCTTCCGGCGAAATGCGTTTTACGTCGCCGTAAAAATACCGGTCCAGCATTACATCGCCGATAACGGCAATTTTTAATTGTTGTATTTTTTCTGCTAAAAATTTTGTGCAGCTGAGTTGTGACAATTTATTCACCATCCACCAGTTCGCAGATTATATGGCCGATTAAAATGTGCATTTCCTGTGCTCGCGCCGTTACCGGGCAGGGAATGGCAATGCAGATGTCACATTCGTCCTTCATTTTGCCGCCGCCCTGCGCCGTCATGCCAATGCACTGCATGCCTTTAGCCTTGGCTTCGGCAATTGCCGCCAGCACATTTTTGCTGTTGCCGCTGGTAGAAATGCCAACCAGCACGTCGCCCTGCTGCCCAAGAGCTTCTACCTGACGTGAAAACACGCGGTCATAGCCATAGTCGTTGGCAACCGCTGTTAAGATGGAAGTATCGACGGTAAGCGCAATACCGGCAATGCCTTTGCGTTCTTTTTGAAAGCGCCCTACAAATTCGGCCGCCAGGTGCTGGCTGTCAGCTGCGCTGCCGCCATTACCGCAGAACAGAACCTTGTGCCCGCCTGCCAGTGCTTTTTTAATAATGGCAGCGGCATCAGCCACCTGCTGCATTATTTCACTTTGCGCAACAAGCTGCGCTAAAGCAATATGTTCTTCAAAACGTGTTTTGATGATATCCATAACTCACCTCTTACCAGTTCAGAAACTCATATCTAATATTCCATTGTCTGTCGCCGCCGTCAAAATGCTCCTGCTCATATTCAAAACTGATTGCCCAGCAGCAAAAACGGTGCGTCCACGTATAAGTAGTTTCGTAATTTTCATGTTTACCAGTATCATAACGATTTACGATGCTGAAAGTATTTCTGTCGTCAGGTCTATAACTAATGCCGTTACGCAGCTCGCGCTCCATATCCGGCTGGCCTAAATCATACAAATTACTGGTCGTTTTTTCGCGGTAGTAACCGGCCCAGGTATACCATTTGCTGCCCAACTTTTGTCCCAACGTACCATAATACATCATTGTAGAACGGGTTTCATCTGTTAAACTTTCGTCAACCCACTTTTTACCAATCGTTAAATCAAGAAAAGTATTTTTAGTATTGAACAAATAAATACGGTCATGACTCAGATATGCACCATATTCTGTATGCCAGCTCTGGACACCTGTTTCTTCATTTTTCCACAGGCCTCTGTGAGCATAAAAATTATAAGTTACAGGAATGCCGTCAATAAAATAATGCGGTTTATAGTAAAAACCGACATCGTTCTTTTTATCTACCCATTCATCGTCTTCTTCAAACCAGCCGCTCTGGTAAGTAAGGTAGTAATTGCGCTGGTCGTGCTTTACCTCAGCGACAGGCTTAAAATGCCCCTGGCTGTAGTAAGGCAAATCCACTTTTAAAGTCGTGTTCTGGTCAATGTTATAATCATAGCGCAGGCGGATATACATACCTTTGTCATCATCGCCGTCATAACCAATGGTAGGCATTAAGCGCGATGCGCCTTCATCACCAAGTTCATTTACCCATCTGTCACGTGAATAAACGTGGGTGCCTTTAACATAAACCTTTACATCATGCGCTACCATTTTTTCTTTCGGGTAAATTTCAAAAGTCTTAGCCGTAATCAAAAGGCACGGAGAATGTTCTACTGCCGGGCAGCGTGTCATTTCGCCGCCTTCATCCATTACCATTTTATCAGGATATATTGTGGCATGCGGAGCGCGGAAAAAGTCTTTGCCGCCCTGCCCTTCAATTTTCTTAATTTCGCCGGTTTTGGTATTAAAGTTATAATAAGCCCATTCGCCGTTCATTGTACTTTTGGGCTCCACCAGCGTTCCGCCCTGTTTCAGCCACACATCGCCGGTTTTCATGTTGCCTTCGGCACGCACGGTTTTCAAAGTTTCGTTGCCCTGCGTAATTACAACATTGCCCTCGGCAACAAAATCGCCGCTTACGGAATCATAACTTGCATAATCGCCGGTCATGGTTATCGGCAAAGGCTCCGACTGCGCGGCATCAATTTCTTCGCCGCTTCTTGTTTTGCCGTCGGCTTTTACGTTTTCGGCTTCCGCCTGCGTCATCTGCCTGTCAAAATCCGGCTCGGCATAACGCCCATCGCCGCTGGTATAGTTTTCTGCCCAGGCAGTGTTTAAAGTTGCTGCTGCCGCCAGGCATACGGCTGCCAAAAGTTTTTTATTCATTGCTCCGCTCCTTGCTGGTATATTTTCACAAATTTAATTTAAAACATTCTATAACAGTATAATTATAACACATTGTGCTATGCTGTTAAAGACGCACGGCCGCCGCACTTTTTAAATAATTGCAACATTTGCTGGCGGCACTTTTATATTTGCCGCCTGATATGCCTAAAAACAAACGGCAGGCTGCGCCGATATAAAAATTCAACGCAGGCTGCCGCCGCTATTAATTATTTTTTCCTGTTTTCGGAGTCAAATCATATTTTTTAAGGTAACGGTACAAGGTTACGCGGCTGACATCCAGCATGCCTGCCAGCTTGCTGATATTGCCTCCGGAGGATTTCCATGCCGCAATAAAGGCGTCTTTGTCGTACTTCCACGATTTTTCCAGCGTTTTATCGCCGGGCAGTTTGATATTTTCCGCTTCGATAATGCTTCCCGGTGTATGGAAGAAAGCCTGCTCGATAACGCCCTGCAATTGTTTGATATTGCCCGGCCAGCTGCAGCTCTTTAAAAGCTCCAATGCTTCCGGCGAAAGGCGTTTCGGCGAAAGGTTGTGCTGCGCCGACATTTCTGCCAGAATATGCGCCGCAATAACTTCAATATCCTTGCTGCGCTCGCGCAAAGGCGGAACGCGGATGGTAGTATCAAGTACCAGCTCATACAAAGAACGGCTGAACAGGCCCTTGTCTGCCAGGCGTTTAAGATTGGAATCGCAGGCAGCTATTACGCGCACATTAAGTTTTTTGCGCATGCCTGTTTCTTTATTTAAAAGGCCGTTTTTCAAAGCGTCTGCCAGTTTGTCGCCCATTTCAACCGGCAGTTTCTCCACTTCGTCCAAAAACAGCGTGCCGCCCATGGAAAGCTCCAGCTTGCCTGCCGTCGGCTGATGGTCGCCGTCCTCGCTGCCGAAAAATTCTTCTTCCAACGTGCTGAGCGGCGCGTTGGAGCATTTAACAACAATCAGCGGTGCGGCTGCGCGCGGGCTGGCCTGATGAATGCCATGTGCCAGGCGCTGCTTGCCGGTGCCCGGTTCGCCCTGCAAAAGAATATTGTTGTCGCTGCGGGCAATGCGCGAAGCCTTATGCTGCAAAGCAAGGAACTCGCTCGTTTCACCAACCATGCTGTACAGGCTGTAGCGGGAGCTGTAACCCGTTGCATGGGCAATGGTCGTTTTCAAGTCTTCAATCGACATGCTCATAACCAGCGCGCTTTCAACTTCGCTGCCAACTTTTACCGGCATAACGGTAGTAATGTCTTCATAAGTGCGGTCCTGCGTAATCCAGGTAATTTCGCGGCGGTGCGTAGGCGTGCCCTGCAAAGCCTTTTTAATGGGAATATGCTCATAATTAAGGAAAATATCCTCAAGGTTTTCCCTGCCTTCGAGGCGTTTTTTAGCATTGCTGTTGCAGTATTTCAGCTTCTCGTCCTGACCAATCCAGTAAACGGCAACCGGCAGTTCTTCCATCATCATTTTCTGGATGCTCCAGTATTCAAGCATCTTCAAATGCTGCTCAATGGCATATTTCATCGTTAAAAGCAGTGAAAGCAAAAGGTCGTACGGCAAGTCATTCTGGTCCAGTGAGAAGAACGAAATGATATAACGGATTTTGCCGTCAACACAAATCGGCGCGCTGCAGGCATCGCCGGAATGGCTGTCCTTAATCCACATTTCCGGGCCGAACATTAAAAACGGCACATTATGCTCGCGCGCAATGCTGATGCTGGAAGTACCAACATCTTCTTCAAGCACGCGCATGCCCTGAATATCTTCAATTACGCGCTGAAAGAACGGCAAAGCATAGTTTTTAATAACATAGCCGTCCTCGTCTATCAGCAGCATGCTTAAATTATGAATGTTAAAATGCTGCTTGCTCTGCTCATAAAGCCCGTCAACATATTTTACAATAAATTCATGCGTACGCTGATGCTCGACGATTTCCTCGCGGCTCAGCTTGTTGATTTTCGGCATTGTTTCATGAGGCAGTTTCATTTTGCGGCAGCGCTGCCACGATTCTGCCACCCACGGATGTACGTTGGGGTCGACAATGCCTTCTTCCATAAATTTTTTATAATATAACGCCAGTTTTTCCTTATTGCGCCTTTCGCGAATCATTAAAGCTCCCCCTTAAATATATTTAAACTGTTTCGCCGTTTTCAATCAAAACACGGCGGGCCCCATAATAATGTTCTTTCCAGTAACCGGTGTCAAGCGAATCAAGCACCACCCCGCGCGAAGTGGACGCGCTCCAGAACTTGCCGCTGCCGGCGTAAATCCCCACATGCGAAGCGCCGCCGGCATATGTGGAAAAGAACACCAAATCTCCCGGTTTAAGTTTGCTTTTCAGCACAAAAATACCGTCCAGCACCTGCGCATCGGCCGTGCGCGGCAGCTTGGCATCATGCTTGCCGAAAACATACTGCACATAAGCGCTACAGTCAAACCCTTTCGGCGTTGTGCCGCCGAATTTATAAGGCACGCCCTTGTATTTGGCGGCAGTTTTTACAATATCTTTGCCGCGTACATCGGCTATGCCTTCCATTTTAAAGGCTTCCCACGAAATTTTATTATAAGTTTTGGTATCAAGCTTGCCGCTTTTTTTCAGCCCATTTTCCTTCTGGAATTTTTTAATGGCTTCGGTTGTATCCTTGCTGATACGCCCGTCCTTGCGGTCAACATCATACCCCAAAAGCTCCAGCTTTTGCTGCGCCACCGTCAGTTTCCAGTCACGGGCAGGCGCCTTGGTTTTATTTTTGGCCATTGCCAGAGACGGCAGCAGGCACACCAATAACAGGCAGCAAATAACTGTCAGCCAGCTTTTTTTGCGCATAACAGTCCTCCCTTCATTCCTAAAACGGCTTTTTAATAAAATAAATTTTTCAAAATATTACACAACGGCAAAAACGCTTTGCAAATAAGCAACTTATAATACACTTTTCGAGTATATTATAACGCATTTAACAGTTTTTGAAAAATCTTTTTTAACAACTTTGTGCTTTCTCAGTGTAAAAAATAATCCGCAGCTCATTAATTATCCGCCGTTTTAAAAATAATTGATATTTTTTATTGCTTGCGTACAATAATCTGTAAAATTTACAGCCGTAAAACAGCCGCGCCTTTAAAAATTTACATTCTGGTAAATTGCACCGCCATTATGTTTGTGCTACACTAAAAACGAGGTTTGTTTAAAATGAAAAGGTTTACATTTATTATTTTTATAATTTTAATAATACTGTTTTCTGCTGCCTGCAAAAAGGAAACCAAAGCCCCTGCACTTGGCAGCGGCTCGGTTTATTTTACAGTGTACGATATTACGGCGCCTGCCAAAGGACAGATTTTGGGGCTTATTCTGGAAAAAGGCGACCGTATCGGCAAAGAGCAGCCCCTGTTTGCCATAGACGACAAGCAGCTTGCGGAAGAAATAAAACAGGCAGATGCCAACGCCGCCCGCGCCGAAGCAGAACTGAAAATAATGCAGAACGGGCAAAGCACCCCCAATAACGGCGCAGCACTTGCCACAGCACAGCAGCAATACGAACAGGCCAGCGCCAAAGAAGCAAAAATGGCATCGCTTTATAAAATAGGCGCCATTGCCCGCAGACAGTACGAAGCGGCTTCCGCCGAAAAATCAGCGTCACTGGCAGCTTTAAACGCCGCACAAAATGCCGGCAGCCTTGTTAAGGCATCACCCGAAGCCATTGCCCAAAAACAGGAAGAACTTAAAACCTTAAAGAAGAAATATAACGCCCTTATGCAAAAACAGCTGGCACTGGAAACCGAAAGCCCCTGTACCGGCATTGTTGAAGAAAAATACCATAATGCTGGCGAAACCGCCGCTGCCGGAGAAAAAATCCTCAGCATCCGCGATTTGGAAAATTGCAGCGTAAACATCAAAATATCCGCACAGGCGGCGCAAAGCCTTAAACCGGGGCAAAAAATAACCGCCCATGCCCAAGGCTTAAACAAAACCTTTAACGGCAGCATTGCCAAAATAGAAAACGGCCTTGCAGAAATAAATATCGACAACACTTCGCTCGATTTAAAAGAAGGAACCGAAGTAACCGTAAGCGCCGTAAATTAATGGCGATTTCACAATTCTGTGTTATAATAAACTTAACAAAGCATAAAGGAGGATCTTACTATGGCATTACTTGATAAAATTGGCGAATTCGCTAAAATTGCGGCTAATAAAACCGAAGAAATTACCAAAACAATCGGCGAAAAAGCAGAAGCCGCTCTGGAGATCCAAAAATTAACTTCCCTCGTAGGGAAAGAAGAAAGCAAAATTGAAAGCACCTACAAAAAAATGGGCAAAATGGTTTGGGAAAAATCACAAAACTGCGATTGCCTGCCCGATGAATTTAAAGAAGAATGTGAAGCAATTAAAGCAAGCCTTGCCGCAATAGATGATTTGAAATTTAAAATTGCCAACATTAAGGCAACTGCCTTTAACGGCGACGAACCCAAAATCACCTGCCCCAACTGCGGTGCAGCCATAGGCATCAGCGCCAAATTCTGCAGCGAATGTGGCAGCAAAATGGAACCCGTTGAAACTGCAAAAACAGTAGAAGCTGAAGTAGTTTCCGAAAGTGCCGAACACAAAACTGAAGCGGAAGCAGAAGTTGAAGTTATTACCGAAGAAACAAAACCGGAAGAAGCTAAACCGGAAACCGAAGCTGCCGAAGAAGCAAAACCTGCTGACAAACAATAACTAAATATTTAACCCTACAGCATTATTAACTGCACCTCAAAAGCAATACCGGGCTTTTGCAGGTGCAGTTTTTATATTATTTTCAGAAAACATTATGGCACAGAAATGCTATAATTATATTATCTGTTTAAAATTTTATGCAGCGAGGGGTTTTAACATGCAGCCAACCAATAGTTTTAAAGGCATTGTTATGCTGTTATTATGTTCGTTTATCTGGGGCACGGCCTTTGTTGCTCAAAGCGTCGGTGCCGATTTGCTCGGCCCGTTTAGTTTTAACGGCATACGTTCTTTTTTAGGCGCATTTTTTCTTGTTCCCTGCATTGCCGTAATCGACAGGCTTTCCGGCAAACCGCTTTCCTTCTGGGGAACTGATGACAGCCACAAGCGCGGCGACCTTATTACCGGCGGCCTATGCTGCGGCGTGCTTTTAACCATTGCCAGCACTTTGCAGCAAACCGGCATCGCTTACACATCAGCAGGTAAAGCCGGATTTATAACGGCGCTTTATATTGTTATAATCCCCATTTTAGGGCTGCTTGTAAAAAAACATGTAACTTTTATGCAGTGGGCAGCCGTTGCCGTTGCCGCTGCCGGTATGTACTTTATCTGCATTAACGAAGGCTTTTCCATCAATAAAGGAGATTTAATTGTACTTGCCTGTGCCGTAGTTTTTGCCGTGCATATTATGGCCATTGAGCGTTTTACCCAGCTTGTTGACCCGGTGCGCATGTCCGCCATTCAGTTTTTTGTCTGCGGCATGTTAAGCCTGCCGGTTATAATCTGGGCCGAACAGCCGGAGCTTTCCGCCATCACCGCGGCCTGGCTGCCGCTGGCACACGCCGGAATTATGAGCTGCGGCATTGCCTATACACTGCAAATCGCCGGGCAAAAATATGTTAACGTAATCCTTGCCTCTATCCTGCTGAGCCTGGAATCCGTCTTTTCCGTGCTCGCAGGGTGGATGTTCCTCGGTGAAACGCTTTCCATGCGCGAAATCGGTGGCTGCGTGCTTGTTTTTGCCGCAATCCTGCTCGCGCAGATGCCCGAAAGAAAATAACAAAAATACCATAAACGCACAAAAGCTGACGTTAAGTTAACGCCAGCTTTTTTTATTTCTCCATAAAGTTTTCAGTTATAAATTCAAAACGTCAGCGCACCGGTAAGGTAGCATACAACTGTCATAATCAGCGTAGTGCCAAAAGCCCAGAAAAACATAAATTTCTGGTGGTCAATTAAATTAACACGCGATACGCTGATTAAAACCAATGTTGCCGCTGCCAGCGGACTTACCGGGAAACCTACCGTCATCTGCCCAAGCACAGCTGCACGGCCGATTTGCACCGGATCGATGCCAAGAGAAGCTGCCATTTCATAAATAACCGGCAGCACGCCGAAATAATAAGCATCCGTAGGAAATACAAGGCTTAAAGGCATACTCGTTACTGCTACGGAAAGCGGCAGCAGGCTGCCCATATGTTCAGGAATTAACGAAACAAGGGTCTTAGCCATTTCCGTAATCATTTTGGTTTCGGAAAGAATACCGGTAAAACATCCTGCCGAGAAAATTAAAGTTACTATCATCAAAACTTCACCGGCATATGCTTTCAAACGTTTTGTCTGTTCTTCAAGATTAGGATAGTTTACCGTAATTGCCAATGCAAAACCTATCATAAAAATAGTCGCCATAGGCATAATATCCATCAGCAGCACCACAATCATCAAAACAGTCAAAATGCAGTTAAACCAGAAAAGCTGCGGTCTTTTGGCACTCTGGTCTTCGCCGAGGCCATCAAAAGTATGCTCGTCAATATGCATAACTCCGAGTCTTTTGCGTTCCTTTTTGCCAACATAGTAGCAGGCAAACAATACCCAAGCAATGCCAACAGCCATGGCAGGTACAATCGGAGTAAAAATTGCAGAAGAATCAGCATGCAAAACCGCCATAACACGCGTTGTCGGCCCGCTCCACGGAAGCGGATTCATAACGCCTGCCGCCATACCTACTGCAAACGGCAAAATAAGAGGATTCATTTTTAATTTAGTAGTAATCGGCAGCATGGCAGAAACGGAAATAATAAAAGTAGTTGTACCGTCGCCGTCCAGCGAAACAAGCATAGCCAAAACCGCCGCACCAATGGTAATCTTTACAGGGTCGCCCTTTACAAGTTTTAAAATTCTGTTAACCATAGGGTCAAATAACCCTGCATCAATCATAATGCCGAAATAAATTACAGCAAAAATAGGTATCATTGCCGAAGGAGTAACCTTAATTACACCGGCAATCATCATTTTGCCTATATCAAAACCAAAACCGCCAATTATTGCTGCAATAACAGGTATGCCAATCAGCGCCGACTGAATTGACAATTTTTTGGTCATTGTGACATACAAAAATATGATAATGGTAGCAAAGCCTAAAACAGCTATCATAATTCTACCTCCCCGTTATAAAACCAAATAAATCAACAATTAAATATGGGTATCGTTTTCTTTTATAATTTTTACCATCTCACAGCACGCATCAACCAAATGGTTAACTATTTTTTCTCCGCGTTCTGCGCTGGATGCAAACGGATTGCCCATTACGCCCTGCTTGGTAACATCAATCATATCCATATAAAGATTGAACGGAACACCTTTAACCATACCCTTTTTAAGGCCGTTTACAGGAACGCCTTTATACTCTTTAATGTTTTCAACCGGATTAAGCAAATCCATACGCATATCTTCCGGATATAAATAAAGCATTACCGATGTCAGAGGATCTCCGCCATGGCCGGAAGAATCAGGGCCTTCACCATAAATTTCTTTTTTTGCTTCAGGCGTTAAGCCCTGCCATAAATCTATCGAAAAACATACAATACCCTTTTCACGGCGTAATTTTCTTGCCACATCTTCAATAGTAGGTGTATTTCCGGCATGGCCGTTAATGAAAAAGATTTTTGTAATACCGTGCTCGGTAAGGCTTTCCACAACATCTGTAATAACGGCCTCTACCGTGGAAGGGCGGAGCGATATTGTGCCCGGGAAACAGCGGAAATATTCACTGCAGCCAAACGGAATAACAGGAACGCAATAAGCACCGGCTTTTTCCGCAACACGTTTGGCAATAGCTTCAGCAGCCAGATAGTCGCCGGTTAAAGAATGTATTCCCTGCTGTTCGGTAGAACCCATAGGAATAATAACAACCGGGTCATTTTTAAATACTTCTTCGATTTCTTTCCAGGTCATATGATACAAAGCATGTTTTTCCATATTCTCCACTCCCTTTTATCAATTTATTATAATATTATAATATTATAATTTTCTGAAAAAAGCAAGAAAACCTTTTGGCAAGTGTGCAGGCAATGTGGTATTATTAAAGTATCAATAATAAAGGGAACTTGATAATGAGACAAACACTTAATTTTAAAATTTATCAGGATTTATACAACAAAATACGCAGCCATTTTTATAAACCGGGCGAACAGCTGCCTACCGAAAGCGCGCTGGCAGAGCGTTATGGTACCAGCCTCTCTCCCATACGCCAGGCATTAGGAAAACTGGAAAGCGAGCAGCTTATTATACGCATGCCGGGCAAAGGCACTTTTGTTTCTAGCTCTTTACCATGGGAAAATATGCTTTTAATGAGCGGTTTTGGCGTACACTTTATAGACAAAAAGGTAGATAGTGATTCCGTACACTGCCAAACATTAAAATGCTGCAAAAAAGCCATGGACGAACAGCAGTGCAGCGTATTTAAAACCGACCCGGCAAAACTTTTTACATATGTTGCCCGCGTGCGTTATGTCGACGGAAAACCGTTATTTTTCCTTAACCATTATTTTGAAAAACCGGAACCGGAAGAAGTAATTGCTGCCGGTGAAATAAAATCCATACGCAGCTTTTTATCAAAACATGGCTTAAAAACTGCTTATGTACAGGAACGCGTTAAAGCCGTAGCTGCCGATAAAGAACTCGGCAACCTTTTTTCCGTTCCGTTCGGTTTTCCGCTTTTAAAAATCGCCCGTAAAGAACTTAACGAAAACTACGAACCGATTATTTTCGGCGAATACTATGTAAATTCTGATATTTGGGATTACCGCGTACAATACAGCGCCGGAGAATTATAAGCCAATCTTATTAATCGTTATTTTTGTGAAATTAAATATCATAATATTATAATATTTTGGTAGGGAGGTAATAATATGTCAGCCATTCAAAAAGTGATGCAGGAACTTGAACCTGAATATATAAAAATCAGGCGCCATCTGCATCAGCATCCGGAATTAAGCTTTCAGGAAGAAAATACAACAAAATTTATAAAAGACGAGCTGAATAAATACGGCATTGAAGTTTATGATAACAAAGGTTTTACCGGTGCTGTCGGCATTTTACATGGTGCAATGCCCGGCAAAACAATTGCCTTGAGGGCTGATATCGACGCTCTGCCTGTTAAGGAAAATACCGGTCTTGAATTTGCTTCCGTAAACGAAGGCTGCTGCCATGCCTGCGGACATGATTTGCATATGACTTCACTGCTTGCGGCAGCCCGGCTTTTGAGCAAATACCGCCAGCACCTGCATGGCACAGTAAAATTCTTTTTCCAGCCGGCGGAAGAAAAACTTGGCGGTTCTGAAACTATTATTAACAACGGATTTTTAGATGATGTTGACGCTGTTTTCGGCGTACATACCTGGCCGGATGTTCCCGGCGGTTCGATCGGCATTAAATACGGCCCGATGATGGCCGGTTCCGACAGTTTTAAAATTACAATTACCGCCCCCGGCGGCCATGCAGCGCACCCGCACAAAACACCGGACCCGATTGCTGCGGCTGCTTATATGATTACTCAGCTTCAAACCATAGTTTCGCGCGAACTTAACCCGCTCGATTCAACTGTTATTACCGTAGGCAAAATGACGGCAGGCACAGCAGCCAATATCATTCCTTCAGAAGTAGTGCTTGAAGGTTCCATGCGCTATCTGCTGCCGGAAACACGCAGGCAAATACACGAAAGCATTAAACGCATTGCCGATGGCACAGCGCTGGCACTGCGCGTACACGCCGAAACGGAAATTATACCCGGCTGCGGGCCTGTTATAGGAGCAGATAATCTTGTAGGTATGATAGAAACTTCCGCCTCAAAACTTTTAGGCAACGATAAAGTAAGTATTCTCCCCTCCGCGTCTATGGGTTCGGAAGATTTTTCCTTCTATCTTGCTAAAAAACCGGGGGCATTTTTCCGTATCGGCACTGGCATGGCAGACCCAAACTCGCATCTTGCCCTGCATAACGGAAAGCTGCTTTTCAGCGAAGACGCTATTTTAGCCGGGGCTGTAACATTCTGCGGCATTGTTTTCCTGTTTACCGGCTCGGATTTTTCTATGCTGGAGTAAGATAAAAAACAAAATCCACCTGTTAGGACTCAAAGGTTAAGCAATCTTTAAACCTTCCATAACAGGTGGATTTTTTATATCTAAGTCAATTATTTTATTTAAAATATACCGTTAGCAACCTGCAATCACCCAAGCTTTTTCAGTGTAATTTTTTCCAAAACTTCCACGCCAGCCTGTAAACCATCGATATTAAAATGCATATTAGGGTCGTGCAGCCCAGGTTCGGCAGCAACGCCGACGCCAAAATAAGCCGCTTTTAATTTAGGATATGTTTTAGCAAAGTAATGGAAATCTTCACCGCCGGGATTTACAAGCTCTTCGCCGAGATTTTCTTCACCCACAACTTCTTTAATGCACTCTGCAACTTCGGCAGTAAGCTCTTTATCAAGCACTGCTGCTGGAATAACTCCGCCCGGTAAGCTAAATTCTGCCGTTGCCCCGTAAGCAGCGGCAACATTTTCTGCAGCTTTCTGCAGTTTGCCAAGCAATTCTGTCATACCTTCATTTTCCTGGCAACGCACGTCAAAAGTTATCTCCGCATGGTCTGGAATAATATTATACGCACTGCCGCCACCATTAACGGCTGTAGCTTTGCAAGACCAGGAAATTACCGGATTAATTCTAACCCCAGACGCCGCATTGATAACCGCCGCTGCTACTTCAACAGCGTTAACACCCAAATGCGGGCGCGAACCGTGACAGCTTTGCCCTGTAATTTTTACTTTGGCAAAGGTGCTTGAAGCATGCCTTACAGCAGGCGATAATTTGCCAAACGGCAAATCCTGTACTGGACGGATATGCAGACCGACAGCAATATCGACGTCTTCCAGCACACCGGCGTCAATTACAGCCAGCGCACCTTTTAAAGTTTCCTCGCCCTGTTGAAACAAAATTTTTAAAGTTCCTTTTTTTATTTTATCTTTTAAGTTAGAAGCCGCTGCCAAAACCATAGAGCAGTGCGCATCATGCCCACAGGCGTGTATTGCCTTATGCTCGCCGTTAATAACAAACGGCAGCGCATCCATATCTGCACGCAAAAGCATTACTGGTCCTGGTTCCGCACCCTTTACTACACCTACAACGCCGGTTCCGCCAACATTCGTTGTAACTTTGTAACCAAGTTCTCTTAATTTATCCGCAAGATAAGCAGAAGTTTTAAATTCTTGAAAGCCTATTTCCGGAATTTGGTGTAAATCATGAAAAATATCTTTTACATTTAAAATAGCCATATTATCCTCCTCTAAAAACAACAACAATTATTTTACCAAAATTTAAAAAAATTATAACATATCGTTTTTTAAATAGCAACACTAAAATGTATTTTAAAAATTCTAAAAATAAATTTTCAATTTCGTCTTGACATTGCGCATTTTTGTCAATATAATAAAGACAAATTTGTCGCATTATTTGTTTTTGTTGTTTGATAGGAGGGCATTATGGAGAAAAATGAGAAAAAACTCACTAACTTTGATTCCGAAGAATGGCGTGTAGGGCCAAAGGCTTTTATTTCTTTAGCCGCTGCAATTTTATTCTTTTCCGGGATAATGACCGGCTTTGACGGTATGAAATGGCTCAGCGCATTTGACTTCAGTACACTGATAGGCAAATTCGGCACCGTTAAAACGCTTGGCAAGGATACATTTGTCGGCACCGGTGGGCTGGGTGCACGCGGCGGTTTTATGTTTGCGCTGTCACTTGTGCCAAGCGTAATGCTGGCAATCGGCTGTCTTGAAGTTTTATCGCACTACGGAGCTATTAAAGCTGCCCACAAACTTTTAACACCATTGCTGCGACCATTGCTCGGCGTACCGGGTTTAACCGGGCTGGCACTGATTACCGACCTGCAAAGCACAGATGCCGGTGCGGCATTAACCAAAGAACTATACGACCAGGACCTGATAACAAAAAAAGAGCTTACAATCATCGGCTCATGGCAATATTCCGGTGCAGGACTTATCAACAACTATTTTGCTATCGGTTCTGCTCTGTTTTCTTATTTAACCGTGCCGCTGCTTGTACCTTTTTTACTGATGTTTGTTTTTAAATTTGTCGGCGCCATGTTTGTGCGCTTTGTTTTAAATACTGTTTACAAGGAGGATTTTAAAAATGAGTAACGGCGTTCAAGCAAAAAACGTATCCGGCAATCCGTTTGATATTTTCGTTATCGGTGCCCGCAAGGGTTTTAATATAGCAATCAACAATCTTGTACCTAACATCTTAATGGCTTATGCCGTTGCAGAAATACTCAATTTGCTTGGTGTTATGAGTTTTTTAGGCAATGTCTTCGGACCGGCAATGACACTGTTTGGACTGCCAGGCGAAGCCGTTACGGTAGTACTTACTGCTTGGCTTTCCAGTTCTGCTTCTGTAGGTCTTGCAGCCAACATGGCAGCAAACGGCATGCTTGACGCACGCCACATTACGATTTTGATGCCCTGCTTCTTTTTGCTTGGGGCACAGCTGCAATATATGGGTAGGCTTTTAGGCGTAGCCGATGTACCAAAAAAATATTGGCCGCTTTTAATGCTTGCCAGCCTTCTCAACGCACTCTGCGCTATGATTATCATGAATTTATTCTTTGCTTGATAATTTAATAATACGGTATAAAGCAAAAATACCTTCTGCCAAACGCGGCAGAAGGTATTTTGTTTTATTTATCCTCAATAACCAGTTTTAAAACATCAGGCCTTGCATAATGGCCGCATACATCAAATTCCATACGGCTGGCAGCCACTTTACTCATATCAAGCTCGGCATAAATAACAGTTTCTTTGTCCCATACAGGTTCTGTCAGGTAATGCCCGTAAGGGTCAACAATACAGCTGCCGCCGCGGCACACCTTTTCAGGCAGTTTGGCAATTTCGTCCTGTGCCTGCAAATCTGCCGGGTAAGTATCACGTGTAAAATACATATCGCAGTTTATAAAATAGCAGTGCCCTTCAATAGCTATATGCTTAATTGTGCTTTGCCATTCATCATTATCATTGGTATTTGGCGAAATATACAGAGTAATTCCTTTTTGATAAAGCGCAGCCCTTGCCAGCGGCATATAGCTTTCCCAGCAAATCATACTGCCCATTGGCCCCCACGGCGTTTCGGCAACCGGGAAATAGTTTTTGTCGGCATCACCCCATACCACGCGTTCCGAACCGGTAGGTTTTAATTTGCGGTGCACAATAATTTCACCTTCCGGCGAAAAGAATAAATTAGTATTATACAGCGTTGCCGTTACGGCATCACGTTCCGATACGCCAATACTGAGCCAGGCACATGCGTCTTTTGCCGCTTTTGCCAAAAGCTCCGTTTCAGGGCCAGGTACAACAATACTGTTTTCATAATACCGCAGCCAGTCTTTACGCCCGGCTTCATTTCTGCTGCCAACAGTAAAACCAAAAGTCATTCCGTAAGGATATCCCGGTATAAACAATTCCGGAAATACAATTAATTCAGCCTTGTTTTCAGCACATTCTTTAATGAGTGCCACTGCCTTTTCCACACAGGCTTTTTTATCAAACAATACAGGAGCAGCCTGTACCACAGCAATCTTGCAATGTTTTTGCAAATCTTTCATAAATCCTCCCTCTGCATTCACACAAAACCCCGGCAGTAACGGCTGCCGGGGTTTAATACTGCCATTAAGCAATTAAATTTTAATGAAGTTTAAAACGCTTATTAATATGCGCCGCGGAATTTCATAGCTTCGTCCAGACGGTTAAGGGCTACGATATAAGCTGCGGTACGCATGTTAACTTCGTATTTTTTAGCGGTGTCATATACCTGTTTAAACGCGCCAATCATCAACTGGGTCTGTTTATCAATAACTTCTTCTTCAGTCCAGAAGTAACGGTACAGGCACTGAACCCATTCAAAGTAGCTTACGGTTACGCCGCCGCCGTTGGCGAGAATATCCGGTACAACCAGAATGCCCTTCTTATCAAGGATTTCGTCAGCTTCCGGAGTTGTCGGGCCGTTAGCGCCTTCAACGATAATTTTTGCCTTAACATCAGCTGCATTATCTTTGGTAATCTGCAGTTCCATTGCGCACGGAGCAAGTACGGTAACTTCCATTGCCAGAAGGTCGGCGTTGCTGATGGCTTTGCTGCCCGGGAAGTTTACTACGCTGCCGGTTGCCTGTACGTGTTTTTCAACTTCGTACGGGTCAAGTCCGTCTTCATTCATAATAGCGCCGTAAACATCGCTTAAAGCCACAATTTTAACACCAAGGTCGTGAATGAGTTTAGCAGTCCAGCTGCCTACGTTGCCGAAGCCCTGTACTGCGCAGGTTGCTTCTTCGGGTTTAATGCCCATGGCTTTAATTGCTTCGCCTGCTGCAACCATTACGCCGCGGCCGGTAGCTGCGGTACGGCCCAAAGAGCCGCCGATGCAAATCGGTTTACCGGTAATAAAGCCCGGTTCGTACTGCCCTTTCAGCTTGCTGTATTCGTCCATCATCCAGCCCATAATCTGAGCGTTAGTATTCATATCAGGGGCAGGAATATCCATTTTTTCGCCGATAATGGGAGCGATTCTGTCAATGTAGCCGCGGGTCAAACGTTCAAGTTCTGCCTGCGAAAGTTTGGACGGATCAACAATAATGCCGCCTTTGCCGCCGCCGTAAGGCAGATTGGCAACTGCGCATTTGCAGGTCATCCAGAAAGCCAGAGTTTTTACTTCGTCCATGTTAACGCTCTGATGATAACGGATGCCGCCTTTGGCCGGGCCCATAATTGTGCTGTGCTGGCTGCGGTAACCGGTAAATACTTTGGTAGTGCCGTCATCCATTTTTACGGGAATGGAAACTTCCAGAGTTCTTTCCGGGCAGGCAATAATTGCCGCCGCATTCGGGTCAAGCTTCATAACCTCAATAGCTTTGTTCAGCGGAATCTGCGCCATTTCAAATAAATTCATAATCCATGCCTCCTTTGAAAAACTTAAATATAATATATTGTACAGCTAAGATAATTTCATATCTAAAGAGCTGCTTTCAGCTTCATTATAACTCTTGCAAATACAAGTGTCCACTTATTTTTGGTTATAAACTGAATTTTCATAAACTTGCATTCAATTTATAAATTGGTTTTAAGCTCCGGAAATTCATCATAAACTGCGCCAAAATTAATGCCGGCAATGGTTTTGTTTTTATACTTTTCACGCAAATCGGCCATACCGTTAAGCAGATGCTTGCTTGTTATGCCGTATTCTGTCGAAAGATAAGCTTCAACAAAAGCCGCCAGATGGTCGCAGCCTTTTAACATTCTGCCGTCCACCGCTTTATAGCCATGCCCGTCAACATTATATTTGCCGTTTAATTCTTCTTCGCTCACCTCGGTGGGAACACCGTCAAGCATTACGCGGTTGGTAAACTCGTTCTGCGTAAAGTAAATAATTTCTTCGTGCCAGCCCCACGGCAGCAGCGGCAGCAGTTTTTCGGCAACCTGGCGCTTTTCAATATCCTTAATTAAATCGTCAAGCCCTTCCACAGAAGTTTTAACCGGCGAAATAATATCGCGTGTCAGCACCTCAGGCAAATCATGGAACAGGCCGCACAAAAAATCGTTTACAATGCGTTCATCGCAGGCGCCAAGCTCTGCCGCACAGAAATATCCCAAAATGGCAACTATCAGCACATGCCCCATAACAGAAGTTTCCGGCACGCGCGGCGACTGCGCCCAACGTTTTTGAAAACGCAGCTGCCCTACAAGGTCAATAAATTTACTGGTTTTGCCTTTCAGCGATATTTTCTGAACGCCGGCCAAATCGTAATGGTCCTCGATATTGCTTTCAATGGCAGCTTTAGTGGCATCTATGCCGTAAATTGCCTGATTAAAATGGTAGATAATGCCAAATTCCCACTGCGTGGCAAGGTAGTGTGCCGCCCGCAAAAGTTTTTTCTCCAGCCGGTTTTCTTCCGGATAATCAAACCAGCGTTTAAGCTTATCAAAAAATACCTCATCAAGCTCCGGCACACGGCGGGCAAGCTGTTCATAAATCCAGGCGTTCAGCTTGCGTCCGTGCACGCGCATAAGCTCATGGTAAATAGGCGGCTTGATGTCCGTTAAAATAATGCGGTGCATAAATTCAAAAATACCGCCTTCAATAAGCACGCGCCAGTTTAATTTCGCTCCGTGGTCCTGCTCCTCATATTTGGCAAGGATATACAAAATCATCATTTTATGAGCCTGTTTGTCCAGTTCCGTAAAGCCGTTGGGGCGGATATGGTCGTTCCAACGCTGTATATGCGCACCTTCAAACAAAAACTCAATAAACTTTTTACTCAGCATTTTTTCACCCCGCAAAAAATACGCATTTTTCATGAAAATCAGCAAAATTCCCAAATTATTCTTTATGAAGTTTAATATTCTCTGTTTTTTTTGCCTCTCCTGCATTTTTTTCAAAAAAGCATTGATTTTTTTACACAAAATTGTTTATAATATGATATTATTATATTAGTATCATGCAAACAAAATTTTTTATGAAAGGTTGTGACAACAAAAAAATGGAAGAAATGATCCGTTTGCAGGGAATTACCAAAAAGTACGGCAATAACCTCATCATCCCCAAGCTGGACCTTACCATTTACGACGGTGAGTTTTTAACGCTTTTAGGGCCTTCCGGCTGCGGCAAAACCACTTTGCTGCGTATGATTGCGGGGCTTGATACGCCTACTACCGGCAAAGTTTTCCTTGATGACGAAGACGTTACCAATAAACCGCCCTATAAACGTGATGTCAATATGGTTTTTCAGCACTACGCATTATTCCCTCACATGACTGTTGAGGAAAACATAAAATTTGGGCTGATGATGAAAAAAGTGCCTGCCGAAGAACAAAAGGAACGTGTAGCGCAGGTACTGTACCTTACGCAGCTTGAAGAATTCCGCAACCGCCGTCCGCAGCAGATGAGCGGCGGCCAGCAGCAGCGCGTAGCCATCGCCCGTGCCCTTGTAAATAACCCTAAAGTGCTTTTACTGGACGAACCGCTGGGCGCACTCGACTACCAGCTGCGCAAAAATTTGCAGCTGGAACTTAAGAATTTGCAGCGCGGCCTTGGCCTTACCTTCATTTATGTAACGCACGACCAGGAAGAAGCGCTTACCATGAGCGACCGCATTGTGGTTATGAATAAGGGCGTTATCGAACAGGACGACAACCCTGATATGATTTACCATTACCCCAACACCCGCTTTGTCGCCAAATTTATCGGCGAAAGCAACTTTTTTGAAACGGAAAGCGAAACGCTTGTTATCCGCCCGGAAAAACTCAACCTCTGCCCGGAATACGAAGACGAACAGGCGGAAAAGCAGCACCCGGAACCGGGTTATTACGGTACCGTTGTAGACGTTGTGTTTTACGGCACCATTGATAAAGTATTTATCCGTCTGGACAACTCCAACCAAACCGTTGTGGCCTACCAGTATTTTGACGACGTTAAACGCTGGTCGCCCGATGAGCGCGTAGGCATTTGGTGGTATAAAAAAGACGAGGTGAAAGTATCGCGATGAAAAACGGAAAACTGATGGTTGCCCCGGCAATGCTCTGGTTAAGCATCTTTTTCGTTATCCCGCTTCTCATCGTAGTTGCCGTTTCCTTTGCCGGGCGCACGCCTTACGGACAAATAATTTTTGAATTTACCCTAAAAAATTATCTGCGCTTTTTAGAACCTTTATATTTGCAGATTTTTGCCGACACTCTGATAGTAGCGGTTATTACTACCGTTGCCACCATCATCATGGGCTACCCGCTGGCATATTTTATTGCTCGCCTGCCTAAAAAATGGCAGCAGCCGGGGCTGATTCTCGTGATGATACCTTTCTGGATTAACTTTTTAATCCGCTCTTATGCGTGGGTTATCATTCTGCGCACGCAGGGTGTTGTAAACACCTTTTTAATGAAACTGGGGCTTATTGAGCAGCCACTTCAGATGCTGTACAACGACGCGGCCGTAATGCTGGGCATGATTTACGCCCTGCTGCCTTTTATGGTGCTGCCGATTTACGTTTCCATAGAGCAGCTTGACCTGCGCCTGCTTGAAGCGGCCTCCGACCTTGGCGCATCACCGATGACGGCTTTCCGCAAGGTTACCTTGCCGCTGACAATGCCCGGCATTGCCGCAGGCACAATTTTAGTGTTTATTTCCTCGCTCGGCATGTTCGTTGTACCGGACGTTATGGGCGGCGCCAAATCCGCCCTTATCGGCAACCTCATCCAGAACCAGTTTCTGGCAGCGCGCGACTGGCCTTTTGGCTCCGCGCTCTCCATTGTGCTGGCAGTAATGAGCCTTGTGCTGATTATCCTTTACTACAAGGCTTTGCAGTCGCAGGAAGGAGGAGCTAAAGATGCAAAAGACGTGGCGTAGCCATCTTCTTCTGGCCTATTCGCTTGTAATACTGGCCTTTTTATACCTTCCTCTTTTAATTCTTGCGCTGTATTCCTTTAACGAATCGCGTATTAACGCTGTATGGACAGGTTTTACGCTCGACTGGTACGCTTCGCTGTTCCAAAACCGCCGCGTGCTGGAGGCCCTTATGAACAGCCTGTTTATCGCCGTTATCAGCACCGTTGTTTCCACCGTGCTCGGCACAATTGCCGCCATTGCCCTCAACCGCTATCAGTATAAGTGCAAACCGGTTATTAATGGGCTTTTGTATCTGCCGATACTGATTCCGGAAATTGTTATGGGCCTGAGCCTTCTGGTGCTGTTTGCACAGACGCAGGTTCCGCTCGGCAAAGTAACGCTTATACTGGCGCACATCACTTTCTGCCTTTCGTTTGTAGTAATTACCGTTAACGCAAGGCTAGAAGGCATGCGCCACGAACTTGAGCAGGCAGCAATGGATTTGTACGCAACGCCGTTTCAAACCTTCCGTTACGTTACTCTGCCGCTTGCCATGCCCGGTATTATCGCCGGCGCGCTGATTGCCTTTACCCTTTCCATTGACGATTTTATCATCAGCTTCTTTGTGGCCGGGCCTAACTCCACCACGCTGCCGCTTTATATTTACGCAATGGTAAAACGCGGTATTTCCCCGGAAATTAACGCCCTTTCCACACTCTTAATGTTCGCAACCATTTCGCTGATTGTAATTGCGCAGATTTTACAGCCGCAGCACAGCAGCAAAAACAAAGATTGACGCCGTAAAACGGTTCAATAAAACCAAATAAAGAAAGGATGATTTGCAAAATGAAAAAACTTTTGGTCTTTCTCGTTTCCGTACTGACCATGGCTCTTCTCCTGACAGGCTGCGGAGGTGACACAGAAAAGAAAGATGCAGCGGCAGGAGGAGAACAGCAGGTTCTCAACCTCTTTAGCTGGGCCGACAATTTTGACCCAGAGGTAATTGCCGAATTTGAAAAGCAATACAATTGTAAGGTTAATTACGACGTATTTGCCAACAATGAAGAACTTCTGGCTAAAATTCAGGCCGGCGGAGCACAGTACGATGTAATCCAGCCTTCTGACTATATGGTTGCAACCATGCTCAAACTTGATTTGCTGGAAAAAATGAACATGGACAACATCCCCAACGCCAAAAACATTGTAAGCACTTTAAAAGCACCGGTTTATGACCCCACCGGCGACCATTCCCTCGTTTACACCTGGGGCATTACCGGTATTGCCTACAACAAAAACTATGTTAAAGACATTCCCGACAGCTGGGAAGATTTGTGGAACCCTGAATATGCAGGCCGCCTGATTCTTTTAAACGACAGCCGCGAAACCATCGGCATGGCATTAAAGAAAAACGGCTTCTCCAACAACAGCACCGACCCTGCACAGGTTGAAAAAGCCTTCCAGGATTTGAAAGCGCTTGCACCTAACGTACTTGCTTTTGATACCGATACCATTAAACAAAAATTCATTGCCGAAGAAGCATGGATTGGCACTATGTGGACCGGCGACGCAAGCTACACCCTGAAAGACAACCCCAATATCGGCTTTGTAGTACCTAAAGAAGGCGCTACCATCTGGGCTGACACCTTTGCTATCCCCAAAGGCGCAAAACATAAAGAACTGGCCGAAAAATTCATCAACTTTATCTATGACCCGAAAATCAGCGCTAAAAACTATGAATACATCGGCTACAATGACCCGAACGAAAAAGCTCAGGAATTCCACAGCGAAGAATTTAAAAATGACCCGATGCTGAAAATCGGTATGGATAACATCGACAAAGGCGAATGGCTGATTGATATCGGCGATGCACTGCCCATGTACGACCGTTACTGGACCGAACTGAAAACAGCAAAATAAAATTTACTGATACTTCGCCTTAAACGATAACCCCCGCTTGAAGCATAAACTTCCGGCGGGGGTTTGTTATTGCAGCAGCTAACTTAGCGATGTTTATGGTTAAGGAGGAAAAAGGTTTATAAGTCAGACAGCAATATTTATTTTGCTTTTAAAAGTTTATGCTTTCAATAGCACAAACTTTGTTTTTTATGAATTGGTCACTTTTTTGGTCACTTTGTAATTTTCAAACTAAAAAACGCCTTTCCAAAAACTGAAAAGGCGCATATTTACTGGTGATCCCGGGCAGATTCGAACTGCCGACCTACCGCTTAGGAGGCGGTTGCTCTATCCTGCTGAGCTACGGAACCGAATATTAACTTATTAAGTGTATCACAGTTTTAAGCAGCGGGCAATTATAAATTATCCATTGCTCCGGGAGGCATGCTCCACTCTACCCTTACATCGGTATTGAACCATAATCTGCCAAGGCAGTTTTTAAAGTTTTCCAAACTGTCAAGCGGCATTAAAGTTTTTGTAACAAACTGACGGATAGTTTCGCCTTCAGGCAAATCAAGCGTTAAGGGTTTGCTTAAAAATTCTTCTACTCTTGCTTTAACTTCCGGAACATCCAGCACGACATTGGCGGTTTTGGTTTCCGGGTCATATTCTACATAACCATAATGAGCATGGTGGTTTAACGTAACAGTAAACTTTTCCATAATATACCTCCGTTCTGTATATTATAGCAATTTATCGCTTATTCTACAATAGGGCACTTCAATTAAAGGCTGTTTACAGCCGAATTTTGCAGTAAGCTGCCTTTAACAGATATTTTTACGGCATTTCACAAAAATTTTAATGTTAGCAATCTCTAACAATTAATAATAATTATTGACAACTTGCCGGTGCTGTGTTAAAATCATTACAGTAAGCGGTTAGAACGAACCGCCATGATAATTTTAAAATTTGTACTTTATGGAGGAATGAATAATGAAAAAATGGGTTTGCCAAGTTTGTGGCTATGTTTATGAAGGTGAAGCTGCTCCGGAATACTGCCCGCAGTGCAAAGCTCCGGCTTCCAAATTTGTAGAAATGAAAGGCGAAATGACCTGGGCTGCTGAACATTTTGTTGGCGTAGCTAAAGACGTTCCCGAAGATATTAAAGAAGACCTGCGCGCTAACTTCAACGGCGAATGCAGCGAAGTAGGCATGTACCTTGCTATGAGCCGTGTTGCTTTCCGTGAAGGCTATCCGGAAATCGGCCTGTACTGGGAAAAAGCTGCTTTTGAAGAAGCAGAACATGCTGCTAAATTTGCTGAACTGCTCGGCGAAGTTGTTACCGACAGCACCAAAAAGAACCTTGAAATGCGCGTAGAAGCTGAAAACGGCGCAACCGCAGGCAAAACCGACCTTGCAAAACGCGCTAAAGAACTCGGCCTTGACGCTATCCATGACACCGTTCATGAAATGGCTCGTGACGAAGCCCGCCATGGCAGAGCATTTGCAGGCCTGCTCGCTCGTTACTTCAACAAATAATTAAATAGTTGTTTAAGCAATAAGCAAAAGAAACTCCTGTTATCCACGGATAGCAGGAGTTTTTATTTTGCCGTTTTAATACGGATAATAGTTAATGACCATAAATTTTACTTTAATCTTGCCATCGTTAATATACGTATGGTTAACGGAAGAACTGAAAACAAGCGAATCACCGGCATGGAGCTCATAAATGGCGGTATCTGTTTTAAGAGTCAGTGAGCCTTCGATAACATAAATATATTCCTGCGCCCTTGGCGAATGAGCAATTGAAGCATTGGCGCTTTCTGCGTCCAGTTCGCAGTAAAACAGTTCAAAATTGCGCTCCGGCGCAGTAGAAAAATAGCAGTGAACGCGGTATACGCCCGTTTCGTCACTTTGCTCCGCCGTATCGCTTCTGCGCACTACGGTTCCGTCCGGCTCTTTAACTTCCATCAGGCGTGTGTACGGCACGTTCAGCCCGTTGGCAATTTTCCAGATAGTGTTAATGGTAGGGTTGCTGCCCCCTTTTTCAATATCCGACAAAATCGCTTTGCTGATGCCGGAAAGTTTTGCCAGCTGCCCCAAAGTCAGGCTGCGCTCCGTACGCAGTTTATTTAAGTTAAACGCGATAATTTTCCCTAAGTCCATAAATTCACCTTTAACGTTTAATCTTTATCCTTATCGGCTTTAGCGGCGTCATTGGCATTGGCTACCGGCGCCCATTCACGCAAAAGCTGGGCACAGCCGTTGGCGTAGCTGCCTGCATCACCAAAGCCTGCGGCATAGGCATCCTGGTTATATACGGTTAAAAGCTGAACGTCTTCATAGTACAGCGTTGCGCTGCTGCCGTTGTCGTACACAATAAAACGGTACGGGTCAACAGGGCCGCGCTGACGCGCTACATACAGCGAACCTGCCAGCATATAGGCGCGGTATTCCGGCTTGTCGTTGCCCACTGTCTGGGTAATGTTAAAAGTCCAGTCGCCTTCGTGGACGGTTGCCGTGCCGTCTTCATGCACCGTAATATCGGGATGAGGGTCTAACTTTTTAATCTGCTTCATTACGCGTTTCAGGCGTTCTTCCGGCTCCGGATGGCTGCTGAACAGGCCATAACCCGGATTGCCTTTTTCCTTTGCCAAATCTTCCAGTTTATTAATGGTAAGCACCATGCTGTACGGATTGTAGCCTGCCTTAACGCACAGGTTAAACCCTTCCTTATCGGCGCCGCGTTCATCGGTGCGGCTGTAACCTGCTGCCAGTGCCTGCGAGGCGAGCCCGGTAAGCCCCATATCGCCCTTGGTGGCAACAGCCAGCAAAAGGGTTGTTAAAAGCTGTTTTTCAATCTGGTGTACGGTATGTTTTTCAACAATATGGCTTACTTCGTGCCCTAAAACGCCTGCCAGTTCAGAATCGCTCGGCATGTAATCAATAAGCCCTTTAAACACATATACAAACCCGCCGGGGCAGGCCAGTGCGTTAACTTCGTCGCAGTTAAGCACCTTAAAGGTATATTCCAAATCCTGTCGGTCGCTTACAGCCACAAGGCTTTGCCCAATGCGGTTAACACGTTCCTGCAGTTCGTAATCCTGCACAACGCCGTACTGAGCTTCCAGCGCCATGGCGGTTTCGCGCCCCATTTCAATTTCCTGCTGCTTGCTTATAATGCCGGCTTCTGCCGGAAAAGCAGTGCCAAGCAGTAAATAAAAGACAAACAGCAAACCGGCAAATAACTTAAAAATGTTTTTTAATGCCATTTATATCTCCCCTTTTTCGTGCATGGCAGCAATTTCTTCTTTGGTATAGCCCGCGCTTTCCAGCACCTCCTGCGTATGCTCGCCCAAATAAGGCGCACGTTTGCGGATAGTGCCCGGTGTGTCAGACAGCTTCGCCGCAGATTTTACATAAGTATAATTTCCGAAATCTTCTTTTTTTGTTACAAGCATCTGCGACTGTTCCGTCGTCAAGCTGCTGTCCAAAGCCTCCTGCAAGGTGCGGATTGGCGTTACGCAAAACTCGTCTTTGCCGATAAGTTCCAGCCACTCGGCCTGAGTTTTCCCTGCAAAAGCAGCTGCCAGTTTCTCTTTTATTTCTGCCGAATGGGCAAAATCAAACTGGCGGCTTTCAAGTTCCGGCAGGTCAATCAATCTGCACATTTTCTGCCAGAACTTAGGCTCAATAGTGCCGATGCTTAAATAACGGCCGTCTTTTGTTTTGTATACGCTGTAATAATGCGATGCCGTACGCCCGAAAGAAGGCATGCCGGTTTCGCGGCAGCCGATGACGCTGCTGATGGCCGTAATTTCCGCATTGATTGCCGAGCTGTACAAATCAACATTTACAAGCTGCCCTTTGCCGGTGCGCTCACGGGCATACAGTGCCATCAAAATGCCGCTGATGGCATTTAAACTGCCGCCAAGGGCCGCCACCTGCACCGAAGGCACGCTTATATCCGTTCCGTCTTCCGGCGCTGCTACACCGGCAAGCCCTATAACATTAAGGTCATGCGAAGGCATGTGTTTATATTTTCCTTCTGGACCGAAACCGGTAATGGAACAATAAATAAGCCGCGGGTTAATTTTGCTTACACTTTCGTAATCAAGCCCCAGCATTTTTAAATATCCGGGGCGGAAACCTTCCAGAAATACGTCTGCCTCTTTTAAAAGGCGCAGCAAAACTTCGCGCCCGGCAGGCGTTTTTAAATTTACGGTAATGCCTCGCTTGTTGCGGTTCAGCATTAAATGCCAGTAGCTCATGCCCGGTTCTTTAGCCGGCGTAAAGCCGCGGGTAACGTCGCCCTTTACATCTTCAACCTTAATTACGTCCGCGCCGAAATCGCCCAGAACCATGCCGCAGTACTGCCCCGGCAGCCATTTGCTGAAATCAATTATTTTTATTCCTTCCAAAGCCTGCATAATTACTACCCCTTTGTACAACAAACAATTAATATGCTATATACTTCTACACCATACGGTGTTTTCCTTTTTATCTTGCGGCAGATATTACAAACATGTATAATATTATTGTATGAATTATTATAAAAAATATTTTTGTCATTTTCATGTTCCGGAGTGATTTTTGTGAATATCCATAAATTAACGCTGGCGGCACTGCTTGTTGCCATAGGCACTTTAAGCGCGCATCTGGTTTATATACCGGCAGGCGCTTCCAAATGCTTTCCGGTTCAGCATGCTATAAATGTACTCTGCGCTGTTATTTTAGGGCCTAAAGAAGCCGTTTCCGTTGCTTTTGTTATTTCCTGCCTGCGCAATATGGCAGGCACAGGCTCGCTGCTGGCATTTCCCGGCAGTATGATTGGCGCCTTCTTAGCCGGGCTTGCCTACCGCCGCTGGCATAATACCGGCGCGGCCATGCTTGGCGAAATTTTCGGCACCGGCATTTTAGGCGGGCTGGCAGCATGGGTTATTGCCTGGGCAATATTAAACAGCAAGGCGGCAGCCTGGTTCTTTGTACCGCCGTTTTTAATCAGCACCATGGGCGGCAGCATAATTGCGGGGCTGCTCATTAAAAGCGGTATTCTTACTCATCTTATGCCGGCTTCATTTTCCGGCAGGGCAGGTAAATAATGGATTTTAATCTTGATAATTTTCTTTCGCAAATTTTATATGTTATAAGCGGCTTTTTATTCGGCATTTTCGCATCGCGCTACAGCGTGCTGTCCTGGCGCACCATCCGCGCGCGCGGCATTTTTGCGTCGCTTTTGCAGGTATGTATTCTGCTCATCGCGTTTATTGCTTTTCCGCTGCTTTTTTCTACCCGTACGGTAATGGGCAGCTTTGTATATTACGCTGTTTTGCTTTTCTTTTTCAGCAAGGGTTACAACAAGAGGTGAAATTATGAACGAAAATACTGAAGGTAAACTGCATAATTTAAAACTGGATGTGCCCATTGCAGAAAAATTTGTACAGCCCATGGCCGATACTTTTAAAGTTCTGGGCGACCCTACGCGTATCCGTATTCTGGCTTTGCTTGCCGAAAACGAATCCTGCGTAACGAATATTGCAGAAACACTGGAAATGACGCAGTCTGCAATCTCGCACCAGCTGCGCCTTCTGCGCCACGCAGGGCTGGTTAAGTTTACCAAAACCGGCAAGGAGGTTATTTACAGCCTTGACGACAACCACGTTTTAACCCTGTTTGCCCAGGCGCTGGACCATATCAAGCACAGGGTATAATGCCATAAACACAAAGAGCGTATGCTTTAAGCACACGCTCTTTTTATTTTAATAATTTAATAATTCCCCTAATTCTTTTTCAAATGTTCCAATTACAAATTCATGTCTAACTTTATCTATAAATTTAGTATCAGTTATTATTCTATAAACAGTTACACCTAACCCACCTATATCTAAATTTTCAACGGCCTTTTTATATTCTCCCTTATATGCTGCAAAACCGCATAATCCTAAATTAAAAGCCGTAGCAACTGCATTAGAATACATAATAATTTTTCTTGTCCTAACTTCATATAACTTTTCTTCTTCTGCATTTTCATTAAAAAATAATTTGTGAAATATTGATACCAAATAATTAATGAAAATAGCATATCCTGCCTGTTTGCCAATAGTTTTTAATTGTTGACCGACATATAACAAATTAGCACAATCTATACCATATTTTGCCAATTTCCCAGCTAATTCTGGCGAAATTGTGGTTAATAGAGGTAAAGGCAAACTATTCTTGGAATAAATATCAGATTTTAAATGTATAATCTCTTTAGCAAACGATACCGCTACTCGTTCTCGTCCATCATTACCTGTATTATTAACTATCTTATCTACAGTATATTTTAAAACCTTTATTGTATCAGCATGTTCTGCAAAACTATCTCTATTTCTTTCATTAGTTCTAACATGATACGATTCGTACGCAAAACCACCATGTGTTAATGTAACTGTTGCAGTCGCAATATTTGCTGTACCAAATATTAACCCCAACAAAGGATCATGTCCTAATGTTTTACCCCTATGTCCAAATTTACCACTCTTTTTAAATTTGCCATCTGCCCCATCAACTACATCAAATGGTACAGGTTTTGTTAATATCTCAGATAAACTGGGATTATAATAACCTTTATTTCTTTCTTCTTTGCTATATTCATGTTCACCAGCAGCTGCTTGATCATCAAGTCGTTCTTTCGGCAAAGAAATTTTTTCTTGTAAAAATTGTCTAATAATCTGTAACCCTATTGCTACAAATAAAATAGAAACATCTTGTCCTGTTAATTTTGTTTTCTTTTCAAATGCTATAGCCAACTCAGATATTTTTTCCGGTGCATTATACATATAATTAGTAACAGCAATTTGTTTTTTTAAATCAGTTAAACATTCTTCATCAATTATTTTTCTTCTTTCTTTACTTGCATTAATTTCAGTTTTTATTTTCTCTAATTCAGCTTTTATCTTATCCATGTATATTTACCTTAACACAAGTTATTTATAGTTTGAATTTCTAAAATTAATAAAGAAATTTTAGAATAACAGTTTCTTTTTAATATAATTAATCTCTTTTCTTTATCATTCATTTCATTATTTTCTTTTATATATTGTTCTATTTTTTTATTAAATGAAACAATTATTTTATTCAAACATTTTTCGAGCAATATTCTTGCTTCCTCTCTCCCCTTCATAATATTTTTTTCTCTTCTGTTTCCAAGAAAAGCCAAAGCGGAAGCTATAATAATACCTGTGAAAATTCCAACGGAAGCTGTTTCCAATCCGTTTATATATACTGATTTTTCATTTTTTCCTAAATCAAATCCCAACCTTTTATCAGATTTTAATATCATATTATTTATTTCTTTGTCAGGAATATTATATTTTTTCCCTAGTTTCAAATAACTATTATTCCTAATTTCTCTCATATGATTAATTTGATCACTTAATTCATCTATTTCTTCAAATAATATATCGATATTATCACTTTGTATATCATATTTTTCCCTTTGCTCTTGTAACATTCTTGCATTTTTTATGCAAGTAAAAATAAAACTATTTAAACTTTTGATAATTTCTATCTTATATCCGTATTCTCTATATTCTTCTACAGAAAATTTGAATATACTCGGTTCTTCTAAATTAACACTACCATCTGCAAACCAAAGGTATTTATTATGATTTTTACTTCTTAAAAAATCAGATTCTGCAAGCATTTCTTTTATATCTTCATCAAAAGGAAGATTATCAACAAAATATTTGTTTTCTATAATTTTTTTTACATAATCATCAGTTAAGTAATTCCATTCAATATTACTACTTTTTTCTGTTTTTATACAATTCATATTATTAAACATAATCATTCTAAAAACACAACCTTTTAAATATTTTTATAATTATATTATCACTCACTATTTTAAAAGTAAAATCTTTAATAAACCTATTTTACCTGTATTTTTTCACCGTCCGGCGCTGTCAGCCAGATATCATTAATATGCACGCGCCCCTTAACGATTTCAAAAGCGTCGCTTGTAACTTCGCCAAGCGGCGTTTTTATTTTTACATCCGTAAATTTCAGCACGCCATGTCTGTCATTAAATTTGCCGGAAATCTGTTCAAACGGTATCAGGCTGTATGTGCCAGCGCCGCTTGTAAAACTGCCGTAAGTAAGTACGTTTTTTGGGTTTCCATCGCTGCGCATTTTTAAATCAAGCTCCACACGGCAGTTAATTTTGCTGGTTTTGGCAGCAATGGACGCCATTAAATCATGCCCAAGCGCATCAATGCTGTAACCGCGCGTATCTACATCATAAGCTCCGGTTGCTTCCACTGTACCGCCGTAAATGCCGCCTGTTACATTGCTGAAATCAATTTTGCCGTCTTTATAAAAGAAATCGCCATTAACTTTGTAAAAACGCAGTGCCGGTATATTAAGCTGCAAAAATTCAATTCTGCCGTCGATAGAAGGTCCGGAAAGCGGCCCCGTTGCATGCCCGTAAACACTGGCGGTATCTTTAACCTTGCCAAGCCCCAGCGATTCCGGCACAACATTTTTCATGGAAATATACAAATCGCACTGCGGCTGCCCGCCGTTAAGCAACAGTTTGCCGCTTATGCCCAGTTCGTCGCCAATCATCATGCCGCCAAAACCGGCTGCGGTAATTTTAAGCGCCAACTCCTGCGAATTAACCGTGCGCACAGCAGCGTTAACACCGCTTAAAACAAAATAACGGTGCCTGTAACTGGCAGTAATAGTGCAATCATTAATTTTTATACTGCTTTGCGGCAGATTTTCGGGTAAATTTATATGCAGCCCTTTATGACGGTTTTTTGTTTCCTGCCCTGCGTCCTTTTTCTTTTCCGGCAAAAAAGCCGGGCGCATATCTTTATTGAAGCGTATGGCTATTACAGGGTGGTTAAGTTCCGCTTCTTCTAGGCTATCTAAATTTATGCTTCCGGTAACAACATCCCACGGTTTAACTTTAAAGCGCCCGTCCGGCACAAATACTACCGGTTCGCCTTCAGCGTCCAGCCATTTAAGCCCGCGGAAGCCAACATTGCCCCACATATCAGCCGTAATGCTTTCAACGGCAACGCTGCCTTCAAGCGTTTTCTGGCGTGCCATTTCGGCGTTAAAAATTTCGGCCGCGTGTTCGCCCGCAAGGCGGCACAGCCAGAAATATACGCCGGTTACAACAAGCGCAACAATAATAATGCCAATATACAGTTTAGGATGGTAAAATTTTTTAAGCATACTTACCTCAATCAGTTTTCCTGATTACAGTATAAGGTATTTGCGCCGGTTAGTAAAATTTTTAAACAAAAAAAACGGGCCTGTATTTTAGCATTACTGCCTAAACAGAGCCCGTTTAAATTATTTATTTTTAATTATTTCTTCCACTTGCAGTGGTCGGTTGCGCCGCTGAACTGGTTCAGGCGGAAGGAATTTTTAAGTGCCACCGTAATAAATTCCTTGGCTTCCGCCAAAGCGTCCTTAACGCTCAGGCCTTTGGCAAGCCCTGCGGTAATGGCTGCCGAAAAAGTACAGCCTGCGCCGTGGTTAAAGCAGCCGGGAATTTTATTTTCGGTATTAACAACATAGTTTTTGCCGTCATACAGTACGTCTACAGCTTCATCGCTGTTGTTGCGCGAGCCGCTTTTAATAACAACATAGCCTGCGCCCATTTCCTGAATGCGCGCCGCAGCTTCTTTAATTTCGTCAAGCGTTTCCACCTTATCCATACCAGCAATATACGCTGCTTCCAGAGTATTCGGCGTAATAACGTCGGCACGGCTTACCAGCACTTCTTTAATGGCTTTGGCTGCTTCCGGCACCATAATTGCGTCAATGCCCTTGCACACCATTACCGGGTCAATAACAACGTTCTTCAAACTGTATTTATCAATGGTATCGGCCACCAACTGTACCAGCTCCGCACTGCCGAGCATGCCTGTTTTCATGGCGTCAATGCCGATGCCTTCCACAATGGTTTTTATCTGTTTTTCAATAACATCCATTCCGATTGGGTACATCTCGTGGTCCCAGTTGAGCGGGTTCTGCGCCACAATAACCGTCAGCGCCGTCATGCCGTACACACCCATGGCGGTAAATGTTTTTAAATCTGCTTCCATGCCTGCGCCGCCGCTTGTATCGCTGCCGGCAATGGTCATAGCCTTATGTAATGCCATTTTAAAGCCCCCTGTAATACAAAAAATTTATGTTTTTAACACAGATATTATGATATACTAAAACTGTTATTAAAAAAATATCCAGAATTTCCAATTTTAAAGGAGACAGTTTATGCTTATAACCTTGCCGCAGGCAGATAAAAAAGATTTTCCGCTTTATCTGCGCCTGATAAATGAAATAAAAAGCAAAATACACAGCGGTGAAATTGCAGCCGGAGAAAAAATGCCGTCGCTGCGTAAACTGGCACACGATTTGGAAGTGAGCCGCACCACGGCAGAAGCGGCATACAGCCAGCTTGTTGCCGAAGGCTACCTTATTGCCAGCCCCAAACGCGGTTACTTTGCGGGCAGCATAGTTTCCCTAAAGCCGCAGAAAGTTCTTCCTCCGCAAAAGCCTTCTGCCGCAGCCGTACGGTATGACTTTGGCAATAATTATATCGACAGCAGCCTTTTTCCCGCCTCGCTTTGGAAGCGCTGCCTTGGCCATGCCCTGCAAAATTCGGCGCTGCTCGCCGGTTACGGCAACCCGCAGGGCGAGCCCTACCTGCGCAGCACGCTTGCGCGTTACAGCCACGAGGCGCGCAGCGTTATCTGCACGCCGGAACAGATAGTTATTGGCGCCGGTATGCAGAGCCTGCTGCAAATACTTATTGACGTGCTTGACGCTTTGCCGCACACAGTTGCTTTTGAAGAACCCGGCTTTACCAAAGCGGAACATATTTTTGCAATGAGCGGCTGGCAGGTGCAGCATTTCAACACCGAAAACCTGCACAACAAACTGCCGCAGCTGCTTTATGTAAGCCCCTCCAACCCGTACAAGGGGCGCTCGCTTTCGCCGCAGGGCAGACTTGATTTACTGCGCTGGGCACAGCAAAACAGCGCCTACATTTTAGAAGACGATTACAACGGCGAATTCCGTTATTTTTCGCACCCCATTTCGTCATTGCAGGGCATGAGCGGCGGGCAGAATGTAATTTACTGCGGTTCCTTCTCTCGCATTCTGCTGCCAAGCCTGCGCATAAGCTATTTGGTGCTGCCGCAAAACCTGCTGCCTGTTTATAACCGTATCAAGCATTTGTATAACCAAACTTCCTCCAGCATTGAGCAGTTTGCCCTGGCGGAATTTATTGCGTCCGGCGGGCTGCGCCGCCACATAAAAAAAATGCGCCGCCGTTATGCCGTAAAAAACACTTTGCTGCGCACTGCCCTTGCCAATATTTTTGGCAGCAAGGCAAGCATTATGGCTTACGAATCCGGCCTGCACATACGCCTGGCTGTACACGCCGCTGCCACGGCAGAAGAACTTGCACAAAAGGCCATGTTAAAAGGCATTCACATTCTGCCAGTTAAAGCAGCCGAAAGCAGCAGCCCGGAAATTTTGCTTTCGTTTGCAGGCATTGCCGAAGAAGATATTGAACCGGCGCTCCTGGAATTAAAAAAAGTATGGCAGTTATAAAAAATGCTCTCTTTTAAGCACACAGCTTACAAAGAGAGCATTTTACTTTATTTAATAAATATTTCCCAGCACAAAACCGCAAGCAGGCCCGGCACACCGAAAATACCGGCAATAAGCGCTTTGGCAACTGTTATTTTCAGCCCGAAGCCCACGGCTGCACCGATAAGGTTTACCAGCCACAGCGCAGCGGCGCCGATAACACCGTTCCACACCAGCTTAAACGGCAGCGACAAAAATTTAACCGCTATCAGTAAAATTAAAACGCCGGCAATAAAAGGCAGCGAGCCTTCTATCGTTGCAGAATCGAGCCCCTGTACAGCGTCAATGGCTGCCGTGCCGATTTCCCTGACCGCGTTTTCCGCATCCTGTATTTCCATTTTTTAATCTTGCCTTTCTTACAGACGCAGCCTGTTCTCCAGCGCGCGCGCCAAAGTCAGTTCGTCGGCGTATTCCAAATCGCCGCCGACAGGCAAACCATGCGCAATACGGCTGGTTACCACGCCCAGAGGTTTCAGCAGCTGCGCCAGATAGGCCGCCGTTGCTTCACCCTCCACATTGGAATTGGTCGCCAGAATTACTTCTTTTACTTCGCCCTGCTGCAAACGGCGCAGAAGCTCCTTAATCCGCAGGTTATCCGGACCAATGCCGTCCAGCGGCGACAATGCGCCGTGCAGGACATGGTACAGGCCTCTGTACCCGCGGCTGCGTTCCATGGCCATTACATCCTGCGGCTGTTCCACCACGCAGATGGTACTTCTGTCGCGCCCGGGGTCACTGCATATGCCGCATTCCGGCTTGTCGCTTAAATTATAGCAGGTACGGCACAGGCATACCTGGCGTTTGGCATCAACCAAAGCAGCAGCCAGCCGCTGCACATCCTCTGCCGGCATATTAATAATATGATAGGCAAGGCGCAGCGCCGTTTTGGAACCAATGCCCGGCAAACGCCGCAGCTGTTCATGCAGGTTTGCCAGCGGGCGTATCAGGCGCGCCATATCAGAACATGCCCGGCAGTTTCATCCCGCCAGTAATTTTGCCCATTTCTTTTTCGGTCATTTCGTCTACTTTGCGCATTGCTTCGTTAATGGCAGTAGTAACCAAATCTTCCAGCATTTCCACGTCTTCGGGGTCGACTGCGCTGGGTGCAATGGTAACCTTTTCAACGGTTTTGCGGCCGGTTACAACAACGGTAACGGCACCGCCGCCGGCAGTTGCTTCAACAGTGCGGTTTTTCAGTTCCTCCTGCATTTTCAGCATATCCTGCTGCATTTTCTGTACTTTTTTCATCATACCCTGCATATTTGCCATTCCGGGATTAAACATAAATAAATTCCTCCTTAATTTTGCTGATTACAGTTTCTGCAATGTTCCGCCAAAAGCCGCCATGGCTTTTTTTACCACTAGCTCAAGTTCTTCTTCCTGCTCTTTTGCAGGCGCCGGTGCAGGCGGTTTCTGCACAAGTCCGGCTTCTTCAACGCAGTTTAAGCGCACCTCACAGCGCGCAAGGCGCAGCAAAACGGCTTCAAAAGCCTTTTTATAATCATCGGCATTCATGCGCTTGCAGTTAAACTTGTTTTTAAAAGCAACCGTTAAAATACCGTTGACATAGCTTACTGCACGCCCACCGGCAGCACAGGCCACCATAGAGCGTTTCTTTTCTGTTTTTAAAATTTCAAGCACCTGCTGCCACAAATCTCCGGCAGCGGCATCCGCCTCCATAATTGGAGCAGGCTCTGCATTCAGCACCGGAGCGGATTTTTTTACAGGCACGGCTTTAACAGGTTCAGCCGCGGGCTGATAATTTTCTGCTTCCGCGGCATCTTTCTGATGCTGCGGTTCCGGCGCTTCGGTGTGAATGCCATGCCCTTCGTCAAGAACATAGCCGAATTTAGGGCCGGTTTCCGGCGCAGCGGTCGCTTGCTGAGGATAATCCTGATGCACAGGCGCAGCAGGAACTGTTTGCTGTATTGCCGGTATCCTTCCGGCAAGCATAGCTTCCAGTTTTTCCACGCGCGCGGTTAAAGCTGCCAGCGTGCTGCCTTCTACACGGCACAAATCAAACAGGCACATTTCAGCGGCAATTCTGCCGCGCACGCTCTGCCGCAGTTCCAGCATGCACTGGTGCAGGCGTTCCTGCGCCGCCATCAGCCTGTCCGTGCTGAACAGGCCTTCCATAGCAGCTATTGCTTCTTTAGTATCAGTCAGGTAAATCTCGCGGTATTCGGGCGACGCCTTGTAAAGCAGCACTGCCCGCAGGTATTCCGCAAGTTCCGTAATAATCTGCTTAACATCCTTGCCGCCTGCAAGCAGGGCTTCCAAAAGCTCCAGCGATTTCGGCACATTGCCTTCGCCAACAGCTTTTACAAGTTCCCGCAGGGCTTCGCGCCCTACAATGCCCAGCACGCTGCGCACGGTTTCAGTGCTTACGCGCTCTGCCATAACGCCGCACTGGTCAAGTAAGCTCAATGCGTCGCGCATGCCGCCGTCTGCCTGCACGGCTATAAGCTGCAAGGCGTCGTCATCGGCTGCAATGCCGCTGCCGTCGGCAACTTCACGCAGGCGTTTTACAATGTCGCTGTCGGTTACGCGCTTAAAATCAAAGCGCTGGCAGCGCGAATGTATCGTTGCCGGTATTTTATGCGGCTCGGTTGTTGCCAGAATAAAAATTACATGCGGCGGCGGTTCTTCCAGCGTTTTTAAAAGCGCGTTGAAGGCCTCCGTCGTAAGCATATGCACTTCGTCGATAATATATACTTTATAACGTCCGTTTACGGGCGCAAAAGCAACTTTTTCGCGCAAATCGCGGATTTCATCAATGCCGCGGTTGGAAGCTGCGTCGATTTCAAACACATCCATGGATGTGCCGTCATTTATGCGCACGCAGTTCTGGCATTTATTACAGGGGTTAGGGGTCGGCCCGTGTTCGCAGTTAACAGCTTTGGCCAGAATTTTTGCCGTGCTGGTTTTGCCTGTTCCGCGCGGCCCGGCAAACAGATAGGCATGGGCTATGCGCCCCGTTTCCAGCGCATTGGTAAGCGCAGTACGCACCGCCTCCTGCCCAACGAGGGAATCGAACCCCTGCGGGCGCCACTTTCTGTATAACGCAACGTATGCCAACTGCCGCACCTCCTTATAATATGCCTACCACATAATTATATAAAATTTCTGCCCATAAGTACAACAAAATTAACAAAAAAAGCAGCCCATTAGAGCTGCTTAAGCTACTTCCTTGTAGGGCCGCAAATGCAGGCACCCCTGCGGCACATGCAAGTAACTGCTTAGTGCTGCTCCCTCCCGGTCCTGACACGGTTCACAGGCTTTCATTGCGCAGGACCCGCCATCTGCGGTCCTACAAAGAAGTAATAAAAAAACCGCTTACGCGGCAGTTTTTAAGTGGCGGAGAGAGAGGGATTCGAACCCTCGGTACGGTTTCCCGCACACACGCTTTCCAGGCGTGCACCTTCAACCACTCGGTCATCTCTCCGTGTTGAAAATGTGATAAATATTTGGTTTTTGCCGCAAAAGAAAACTTGCGGCTATGGCATCAGCCGCAAGTAACAGTATACCTATATTTTGCTTACTTGTCAAGGTTTTTACATAATTTTTCTGCAAATTATTTAATCATCCGCTGCATTTTCCGGCGGCAAAAGCAAAAGCGACCTTTCGGAATTTAAAGTTACATTCTGTGCCGTGCTGCCCATTACCAGCCCTTTAACCAGCCCCGCGCCCGTTTTGGCCATTACAATCAGCGAAACGTCCTCTTTTTCGGCAATGCGCAGAATCTCTTTGGAAGCCGCTCCTTTGCGTACATGAAAGCCTGCTTTAATGCCGAAAATTTTCATTTCGTCTACCAGCTCCTGCAGGCGGTTTGAAGCCGTTTTCATTTTATCTTCCAAATCATCCTGGCTGCGGCTGCGCTCCACCACATGCACAAACACAACTTCGCTGATATGCTCGCGCAGCATGCGGATAACGTCCAGCGCCGACAAAGACTTCAGCGAAAAATCGGTCGGCACCAGAATGCGGTGCAGCAGATTTTTTTGCAGCAGTTCGTCGCCTGCATCTTCCACCGGTTTTGAAACAAACAGCGGCCTGTCGGTAGCACGCGCCAAATCAAAAGTGGTGCTTCCCAAAAGCGCGCTTTTAAAAAAGCCTTTTCCGTGCGACGCCACCATAATAAGCCCTGCGTCCTCATCATCGGCAATTTCCGTTAACTGCTCAAAAACTTCGCCGCTGCGGTAAATTTCACGCGCGTTTTCGTATCCGGCGCGGCGCAGCTCGGCAACCACGGCCCGCACACGGCTCTGCACTTTTTTAAAGCTGCTGCTGCCGGGCTCCGCATCCTCTTTGTCTTTAAAAATATGCGCTACCGCAACCTCGGTATCGTCATCGGGGCACAAGCTGTAAAAACACGGAAGCAGGCCGTCCGCTTCCTCCGATAAATCTGTTGCAAGCAAAACCTTATCAAACATTTTTGTTTCTTTCCTCCAAAACTTAAAATCAGCGAAAAGTTACTTAATATTATTTTAATTCTCCGCCGCCGCCAAAAATCCTGCCGCAAATTTGCAGCCGCCGCTGCCGGAACATGATATAATAAAAGTATTTAAAGGAGTTTTTATTTATGGATACAGCCTTACTGATAGAAAAATTAAATAATACGCACAGCCTTAATAAAGACGAAGCCTTGCAGCTTATCAAACAGGGCGCGCAGCATAAAAACCTGCTTTTTGCGCTGGCGCAGCAAGCAGCACAAAAAAGCTTCGGCAGGCAGATTTTTGTGCGCGGGCTGATAGAATTTACCAACTACTGCAAAAACGACTGCTATTACTGCGGCATAAGGCGCAGCAACAAAAATGCCGCGCGCTACCGCCTTACGCAGGAAGAAATTCTGGAATGCTGCCATGCAGGCTACGGGCTTGGTTTCCGCACCTTTGTTTTACAGGGCGGCGAGGATTATTTTTACAGTGATGAAGATATCGCCGCCATTGTGCGCGCTATTAAAGCGCAGTATCCGGACTGCGCCGTTACCCTTTCCATCGGCGAGCGCAGCCGTGAAACCTACGCCCTGTGGAAACAAGCAGGTGCCGACCGTTATCTTCTGCGCCACGAAACGGCAGATTGTACGCATTACGCCAAACTGCACCCGGCAGAACTGAGCGCCCAAAACCGTCAGAACTGCCTGTATACTTTAAAAGAACTCGGCTATCAGGCAGGCGCGGGCTTTATGGTTGGCTCACCTTACCAGACGCCGGAAAATTTAGCGGACGATTTAATGTTTCTGCAAAAACTGCGCCCGCAGATGATTGGCATAGGACCTTTCATTCCCCATCACGATACGCCGTTTAAGGACGAACCCGCAGGCAGCGTGGAACTTACTTTGGTGCTGCTTGCCGTTCTGCGGCTTTTATTTCCGCACGTGCTTCTTCCGGCAACAACGGCGCTGGGCACTCTCGCTCCGGGCGGCAGGCTTTTGGGAATTAAGGCCGGCGCAAATGTTATTATGCCCAATCTTTCGCCGCAGAACGTACGCGGCAAATACCTTTTGTACGACAATAAACTGCACACCGGTGCAGAAGCAGCCGAAGCACTGAACGAACTGCAGCGTGAAGTAGCTTCCATAGGCTACCGGATTGTTTCTGCCCGCGGCGATTATACGGAGGAGCCATGGACGCAAGGCTGAGGGTTCTTACAACTTACAAACTGCTTAACAATACGCGCTATTTCCGCCTGCGCTTATGTGCCGGCGGCGTTGTTACCGGCGTACTGGCAGGTGTTATCATAAGCTGCTTCCGGCTTGCCTTAACCGGCGCCGCTTCACTCCGCGCCAATTTGCAAAGCCTTGTTTTTGCCGGCGGTTATACGCCGCTTGCTATTTTCCTTTATTCCGGAGCACTGCTTATTGCCGCCGCTTTGCTTGCGTGGCTTGCCAAAGCGGAACCGCAGGCGGCGGGCAGTGGCATTCCACAGGTAAAGGGTGCCGTACTGGGCGTTTTTAAGCTGCGCTGGCTGCGTATTTTACTTGTTAAATTCGCCGCCTGCGCCCTTGCCATAGGCAGCGGGCTGTCGCTCGGCAGGGCAGGCCCGTCCATTCAAATGGGCGCTATGGCCGGTCAGGGCGTAAGCCGCCTTCTGGCACGACCGCGCATCGAAGAACGCTATCTTATCAGCGGCGGCGCGGCAGCAGGCTTGGCCGCAGTTTTTAACGCTCCGCTGGCAGGCGTTATTTTCGTTCTGGAAGAAATCAACCACAATTTTTCAGGCTTTTTGCTGTTTCCCGTTCTTTCGGCGTCCGTGGCGGCAACCTTTACAAGCCGCTTAATACTGGGGCGCGATACAGTTTTTAATTTTTCCGGGCTGCCAGTTTTGCAATACAGCGATTACTGGGTAATTCTGGCGGCAGGCATCATCTGCGGCGTACTGGGCGCGTTGTTTAATTACGGGCTTTTAAATGCCGCGCGCCTTTACAAACTGCTGCCAAACAGCAGCTGCCTGCAAAACTTTTTGCTGCTTGCCGTTACTGCCATTACCGGCTTATATCTGCCGGAGGCATTGGGCGGCGGCGACGATTTGCTTACCAATACCGCTTTTAACTCCTACCCCGTAACGGTACTGCTGATGTTTTTAGCCGCCAAAATACTGCTTACGCTGCTCGCCTTCGGGCGCGGGCTGCCGGGCGGCGCATTTATACCGACGCTTGTTGCGGGCGGGGTTGCCGGTGCGGTTATGGCCGGGCTGTTTTCTCAGGCGGGCCTTTTAAGCAGCGCCTATAAAACAAATATCGTCATTCTTTCCATGGCGGCATTTTTTACGGCTTCCGTGCGCACGCCCATTACCGCCACGGTGCTTGTTATGGAAATGACAGGTTCGTTTCTGCACCTTTTGCCGCTGGCGCTGGCTTCGCTTACAGCTTTTGCCACAACGGAGGTTTGGCGCGCCAAGCCGCTGTACGGCGAACTGTTTATGCGCCTTTTGAAAAACACCAAAGCGCTGGAGCGCAACCACGCCGAACAGGAACGCAGCATTATGGAGCTGACGGTAGATACCGGCAGCACTGCCGACGGGCGCCTGGTGCGCGAAATTAACTGGCCGCGCCATTCGCTTTTAGTAGACATAAAACGCGGCGACGAAGAACTCATCCCCGAAGGCAATACGCGCCTGCACAGCGGCGATACGCTGTATGTGCTGTGCTACCCTACGGAAATTGCGGAACTTGAAAAACTGATAATCAAATAACAAAACGGCAGTAACCTTTTTAGGCCGCTGCCGTTATTTTTATGCGTTTTAGGTTTTAATCAATCCCTGTTACTTTAAAGTCCAGGGCTTCCACAGCCGCCGTTAAAGCAGAAACTTCCGGCTCCTGCCCTTTATCTGCAAAAACCTCTGCCCAGTTTCTGTCAAGCTTTACAGTCACGCTTTTTACGCCCGGCACCTGTGCCAGCGCAGCCTGTACTTTTTCCGCGCATTTTCCGCACGCCATGCCTTTAATTTTAACAACCAGGTAATCCAAACGCTCAATTTTAAAAATTACCGGGCGCGTGCCGTCGTTGCAGCAGGCAATCATCATGCGTTCGTCGTTAGTCCAGCCGCGCATAATGCTGCCGCCCTGAAGCGCAGTGTAAATATAGCGGCTGATGCAGTCCCACGCTTCGCCGCACTGTGTGCCGTTACCGGTGCGCCAGAAGGTATCGTCGCCGCCGTAGCGCTCAAAAATAAACTCGTCGCCCACATTGTAAAACGGGCACGGGCCGCTTTTAGGGTCAGCCAGATATTTTTTCTGATAATCGTTAAAGCATTTTTTGTCAATAACCGTCACTTTGCATTTGTGCTGCATGATGATTTCTCCTTTTTGTTTTTATATTTTTAGTTTAATATCTTTGATTATACGCTAATTTTTCATTCTTACTTTATTACTCATGTTACTTTTTATAACTAAAAAGTAACCAAAAAGTTTTCGCGGCAGAATATTTTCTTAACGCAACATTACAGTTTAAAAATCACAAAAACTGCGTAACTCGCTTCGCTCAAACAAACACAGTTTTTGCAATTTTTCTTATTAAATATTGCTAAAAATATATGCCGCATTTGCAGCAAATTCGTACTTTATCACTATTTAATAAAGAAAAATCCGTATATCATAGTAAAAAAGGCCTTAATTAAACAAAAGCTGTGTGCTGTAAGGTGAATGATAAAAAAACTGCGGCGGCTAAATTTTTTTATCTATTCAAACGAGAGGTCAGCCGCGCAGCCTGACCGGAATCGGAGAAGCCGCAGTTTTTAGCATGAACCGCATCAGTACATAGCTTTTGTTTCTTCAAACCCATTATAAAGCCAAATACACCCATTGCCTAACCACGCCGCCAATGCTACAATTTAACTGAACATAACACATCGGAGGAACCGCCATGCTGACACCACGTTATTATTTCACAGGCGAATTCTGCCGTTTTTACGATTATTTTCTGTCACACCCGCATACCGAAAAACATTTTGCCAAAGGCGAATACCTGTGGCGTCCGGGGCAGCCGCATGAAAAAATTCATTACATAAAAAGCGGCGCGCTGATGCACTACGCCGACCACGAAAACGGGCACCGCAAAATCATCAGCTTTCACGGCGAAGGCAATATTTTCCCCGGTTACCATACCTGCGGCTTTAAAATAGAGCTTTCACTTACAACGGTTGCCCTGACGGAAATTTCCGTGCTGGAATTTACGCGGCAGCAGTTCAGCCAAATGTTTGAAGAAAACACGGAATTAAGCGAGCAGGTTGTCAACTGGTATTCCATGTACGTCAACCGCCTGCTGTTTGAAACCGTACATCAGGAATACAATTCATCCTTTGTCAAAATCTGCAATCTGCTGTATCTGCTAACAATAAATAACCCGCAAAACTACGGTTTTGATATTGCCATTACGCAGAACGCCCTTGCCGGAATGCTCGGCCTGAGCCGCGTGCAGATAACGCGCGGGCTTGCGCAGCTGCGCCGGCAAAACATCATCACCACAGGGCGCGGCAAAATTACCGTTACGGATTTACCGGCACTGGCACGGCTCTGTTCTTCCGAAACCACCGGCTGATATTATGTGCTTTTATTATAAAGCGCAGAAGCAGAAACGTCTGCTTCAAATGATACAAAAGAAAACTAAAACGGCAATAACCTGCTCTATGCAAAAGTTATTGCCGTTATTTTTATACGTATATGGTTTAATAAATGCAGTACAGCTTCTGCGGTGAGCCTGTAAGCGCCTTGCCTCCGTTTGCCGTTACAAGGTAAGTATTTTCGCTGCCAACCATGCCAATGCCGGGCAGGGCAATCTTCGGCTCCAGCGCAAAGGTCATGCCTTCCGTAAGCACTTCTTTAAAACGGTTGGCAACGGCCGGGCTTTCATCCATGGTAAGCCCGATGCTGTGCCCCAAAAACTTGCCGCCGTTCATAAAGCCTGCAGCAAAGCGGCTGTCAAACTGCTTCATTGTTTCGTTGTAAATGTCTTCCACCACTACGCCGGGCTTTAACATGGCGGCTGCAAAACGTTCCAGCATTATGCAATGCTCGTGCGCCGCCAAAATCAAATCGCGGTTGGGGTCTTTATTAATATCGCCAAAATAATATACTATCGTTTTATCGGTGTGATAACCTTCCACGCCGCAGGGAATATCAAGGTACACCAGCCTGCCCGCTTTTAATTTGCGGAACGGCGAACCGATGCTCTGCACCGCAATGCAGGTGCCGCCAGTTCCTCCGGGGCCGTCAAAAGCAGTGCGCACCAGCCCGCTTTTGCCAAACGACGCCACGCCGATAACATCTTCGCCCAAAGGCAGATTCATGCGTGCAATGCCGTGCGAACCGCGCTTTAACATTTCCGTATACAGGCTTACGGCAAGTTCGGCTTCGCTGATGCCTTCCTTTATCATTTTCGGCGCCAGCTGTTCCAGGACCGTCTGGTGAATCGCGCCGCTGCGCTTCATCAGTTCCAGCTCATAGCTGCTTTTTACAAGGCGCAGGCTGCACAGCAGGCCGTCAATATCGGCATATTCTTTAAACGGCATATATTTGCGCAGCATATTCAGCCAGTCAACAGTGGCTTTTCTGCATTCCACATACATAACTTCCGGGCAAGCGCCATAAAATTCCGCCAAAGTACGGAAACTCTGCATCGGGCGGATATCCGGCAGCAGCGATTCATTGCGGGCACGGTCATAGCTGCGGCGCACCCATAAAATCTCGTCCTGCGGACGGATAACCAGCGCGCCCTCCTGCATGGTACCGCTAAAATAGTACATATTAACTTTATTATTAATAACCGCCATCTGCCAGCCGGGATGTTCCTTTTCCATTTCCTCACGGAAATGCGCAAGACGTATTTGCAGTTCTTCAAGCGGCACGCGCCTTATTTCGTCAGTCATCAGCGAGGCATGTTCCAATATCGACATAGTATTGCTCCTTTATGATAGTTTTATTGTAAACGAACTTATTACAGGAAGATGTTAATGCTGTAAAGCCATAAACAAAAACTGCGGCGGCAAAAATTATAATTTTAACATAAGAGAGTCCGGCTGCGCAGCCCGGACGGAATCGCAGAAGCCGCAGCATTTTTGTATGGCTGTAATAGTATTGACATCTTCTTTATTTCAAACATAATCAGATTTACTTTACAATCATACCATACGTTGCCCTATTCTTCAATTAGCACAGGCATACAAAAAACTCCGATGCCTGCCCAAACAAGCACCGGAGTTATCCTCGTTAATCCTTATTAAACAAACCCGTAAAATCAAAAGTAGCAAAATAATCTGCCGGAGTTTCGGCGCGGCGTATCATTTCAACACTGCCGTCCTCTTTCAGCAAAAGTTCTGCGCTGCGCAGCTTGCCGTTATAGTTGTAGCCCATGGCAAAGCCGTGCGCACCGGCGTCATGGATAAATACCAAATCGCCGATATTTATTTCCGGCAGCATGCGGTCAATGGCAAATTTATCATTGTTTTCGCACAAACCGCCCGTAACGTCATATTTGTGGTCGCAGGGAGCGTTTTCCTTGCCCATAACGGTTATATGGTGGTAAGCGCCGTAAATAGCCGGGCGCATCAGGTTGGCGGCGCAGGCATCCAGCCCGATATATTCTTTATAAATATGCTTTTGGTGAATAACGCGGCTTACCAGCGCACCGTAAGGTGCCAGCATGTAGCGTCCCATTTCGGTATAAAGCCTTACGTTGCCCATACCTGCCGGTACCAACACTTCTTCATAAGCACGGCGCACGCCTTCGCCTATTTCCATAATATCATTTTGCGGCTGTCCGGGGCGGTAAGCAATGCCAACACCGCCGGAAAGATTGATAAATTCAATGGAAGCGCCGGTTTCTTCTTTTAATTCAACGGCAACTTTAAATAAAATACGTGCCAGTTCCGGGTAGTAATCGTTGGTAACGGTGTTGCTTGCCAAAAACGCATGCAGCCCAAAGTGTTTTACGCCCTTAGCCATAAGGCGTTTGTAAGCCTCGGTAAGCTGCTCGCGCGTCATGCCGTATTTGGCATCGCCCGGGTTATCCATAATGTTGTTGGCAATGGCAAAATGCCCGCCCGGATTGTAGCGGCAGCACACGGTATCGGGAATATCGGCCACGCGCTCCAAAAAATCAATATGGGTAATATCATCCAGATTTATAGTGGCATTAAGTTTACGTGCCAGCTGAAAATCTTCGGCAGGCGTATCGTTGGACGAAAACATAATTTCATCGCCCTTAAAACCAACCGCATCAGCCATTAAAAGCTCTGTATAAGAAGAACAATCAGCGCCGCATCCTTCTTCGTGCAGAATTTTTAAAATGCCCGGTGTCGGTGTTGCTTTTACAGCAAAATATTCCTTAAAGCCTTTATTCCAGCTGAAAGCTTTATTTACCCTGCGCGCAGTTTCGCGGATGCCTTTTTCGTCATATAAATAAAACGGCGTTGCATAACGTGATGCAATATCTTCAAGTTGTTCTTTTGTAACAAACGGAATTTTTTCAGACATTAATCTCAACCTTTCTGCAATTCAATCAGTTTAATTTCGTTTTTAAGCGCGTCCTTAAACAAATCCACCAGGTTACGCTTACAGGAATATAAACAGGTTGAATTTGCCCCCTCATCCAAATCACCGGTCAGCACCGTCTGCGAATCGGCTATCAGCCTTATCTGCCCTGTCTGTTTAACGGTGTTGTAGCAAATTGCCCCCGGAAGCAGAAAATCGCTGCCGGTAATAACCACTACCTTTAAGCCGCGGCCAAGCGCGTCTTCAAGCTCAGTACGCAAAAGTTCCATTACGGCGGCATTTGCCGATACATAAATGCGCGCTTTGGCATTAAGTACGGTGTTTTGCAGCTTGCTGATAATTTCTGCGTTGCCTTTAATGGTTATATAACCTTCGGCTTCATTTTTTACACCGGGCAGTTCTTTTATAAGCGCGTTGCGCATTTCCGCCAGGCGGCGGATTTTATTATTGCAGAACTCCTCCGGTGCAACCGGCGTATAACGCGTCACTTTGCCTTCTTCCATTATATAAGCAGCGCCCTTTTCCACCAGCCCGGCCAGTGCCGTATAGGTGTTGGAGCGCGATATGCCTGTCTGCTTGGCCGCTTCATAGCCTGTAAGGTGTCCGGCTTTTACCAGCAGCAGGTATAATGTTGCCTCCTGGCGTGTAAGGTTAAAGTGCATTAAGCGTTCTACGATTTCCATTCCCCTCATTCAGCCCCTTGTATATTGTTCCTGTTCAAGAACACTATACTCTTTTTTTATGCGGTTGTCAATAACTAACCCAAAAATTTGCAAAAAAAATAAGCAGGCCTTTCGAGCCTGCTAAATTTAATATTGCTATTTTATCTTTTCAAAGGTATTGGTTAAGTTTGCAAAATCCTGCAGCGAAAGCGTTTCACCGCGGCGTTTGGGGTCAATATCCGCAAGGTTCAGCCATTCCTGTGCCTGCTGCGAGGTAATGCCCATGTTCTTCAGCGCATTGCTTAACATTTTGCGGCGCAGCGAAAATGCTGCCTTTACCACCCGGAAAAACAGTTTTTCATCACAAATTTCCACCGGCGGCACGGTGCGGTTTTTGCACACCACAACGGCGCTGTCCACGCTTGGGCGCGGAATAAAACTTGACGGCGGCACGATAAAGGCAATTTCCGGCTCCGTGTAATACTGCATGGCAACCGAAAGCGCACCGTAATCTTTTCCTCCCGGCGCTGCCGTTATGCGCTCTGCAACTTCCTTCTGCACCATTATTACCATGCGTTCAAGCGGCAGCTTTTTTTCAAGCAGCGCAAAAATTATCGGTGTGGTAATGTAATACGGCAAATTGGCTGCAACCTTAAAGGTTTTGCCGCCCATGGCGCTGTTAACGTCAAGTTCAAGCACATCGGCATTAATAACGCGCACGTTCTCGTAGCCTTCCAGCGTTTTTTCAAGCACCGGCAAAAGGCGTTTGTCCAGTTCAACAGCGGTTACGTCCGCGCCGGTTTCTGCCAGCGCCTGCGTCAGCGTGCCAATGCCGGGCCCTACTTCAAGCACCGGTTCGCCGGATGCAAGTTCTGCGGCAGCGGCAATACGGCGCACAATGTCTTCATCAATTAAAAAGTTCTGCCCGAGCTTTTTATCGGCATGCAGGTTAAACCTGCGCAATATATAATTAGTAACTTCCGGTGTAGCAATTACAGGTTTCTTCATTCAACTTCTCCAATTTCCGCCAGTGCGGAATTAAATTCTTCGCGCGTTACGCCGTAGGTGTTAAGCCTTTGCAAAAAGCATTTGGCATTGCCGTAACCAACTCCCAAAAGCGCAGCCAGCTTATCGCGCCTTGCGCTTGCCATGCTGCCGCCGCTGAGCCCGTTTATCATTAAATCACGCTCTGTAAATTCTTTCTGCGGCGTAAATTCATGATGGCGCACTTTGCCCAGTGCTACCAGAATAGCCTGTTCCACGCCGATATCGCCATTGGCGGTTGCATCAATGCGCGGTATAAAAGCTTGCCCTGCCTCCGGAAAACGCTCCGTTAAAAAACGGCGTATGCGGTTGCCCGCTCCGTCAGGGTCAGTAAGTATGATAATGCCGCGCTTTTTATACGCTGCTTCAATTTTGCGCAGGGTAGACGCGGCCAGCGTAAAGCCGCCCGTTTCTATCGTGTCGGCTTCCAGCGCGCGCCTGATTGCCGCGGTGTCACTTTTTCCTTCTACTACAATAACTTCTTTCAGCACTTATTAGTCCTCTAAAATATAAACTTCTACATTACGGCGGCCCCAGTTAATTGCTTCCTCGTAACTGTCCATAAACAAATCCACGCGGTTGCCGCGGATAGCGCCGCCGGTATCGCCTGCAATGGCAATGCCGTAACCGGGGATATACATTTTGGTATAGTACGGTATTACACGCGGGTCAACGGCAACAATGCCGCGGGCAGCCACAAGGCCGATGGATGTAAGGCCCGTGCCGGTGCCGCAGTGTACGGTATAGGCGCTTGCTTCAGCAGTAATGATGCGGCTGTATTTTTTTCTGCCTTCAGGCGTTTCTACCGACATGCCAATACCTCGCCTGATAACGGAATATTTGGGGTCAGCCAGAACTTCGCGGGCAATTTCCACTTCTTTGGGTACTTTGCCCGTGCTTACCACGGATTTTTTTACAACTTTTACCTTGCCGGCTTTTCCCTGTTCCACAAGCTGCTCCTGCCCGTAAGGAATATTCTCGTCATCAATGTATTTTACGGGAATTTCCGAATCGGCCTCAACGGAGCTTAAAGTATCGCCTTTGTTAAGGATATGGATTTCCACATTAGCAGTAACAGGGGTATCTGCGGCAGGGTAAACGCGTTTTTTGTTAAAGCGGATGTTTAACTCTTTCAGCGCTTCACCAACGGTGTCTTTATTGGTAAAAAACTTCTGCTGCGAATCTCCGCGCACAACAATAACCGGCACGGCGCGTTTTAAAACCAGCACTTTGCCGCGGCCGCTCGTTTTTTCTTCAATACGGTCTGCCTGCCCTACGGCAATGCCTGCTTCTTTAAAAACAGCGCGCGGGTCGGAAAGTTCCGTTGTAACTGTTCTTTCCGTACCGTCAAACTTTAAAATGGTAACAGGTGCTTCCGCCAAACCAAGATGCGTATGCCCACTGAATAAAATTACAAACATTATGGCTATCAAAATGGTTCTTCTGAAAACTGTAACATTTTTAGGCATAATATTACCTCCTTAATTCGGGGGTATTTTATCACAGCCTTTTTTATAATGTCAAGCCATCTTCCTTGAAGGTACTTTTAGTTTAAAATCAAACAACTCTTTACGAAAAGTATTATGCACAAGCACCTTTATGGTAAATAAAAGACGCAGCAGTAGCAGACTGCCGCGTCAGCATTATTTAATTTTATTAAAAAGCGTTTTAACGTTTTTCGTTGTCTGCGCTGCCAGCGCTTCAAAAGTTGTTCCGCGTACCAGCGCCGCATTTTGCGCCACAAGTTCCGTATAAAGCGGATTATTGCGCTTGCCGCGGTAAGGCACCGGCGTTAAATACGGCGAATCCGTTTCAAATAAAAGCAGTTCGTCAGGCACAAAAGCAAGCACCTCGCGCACTTTGGCTGCGTTTTTATAAGTGCTTGTACCACCAAAGCCAAAGTAATAACCGCGTTTGGCAAGTTCCTTTGCCATTTCCAGCGAGCCGGAATAACAATGGAAAACAGCCCTTGTTCCCGCAGGCACTTCGCTGCGGAAAATATCGAAAATATCGCCGTGCGCTTCACGGTCATGAATAATTACCGGCAAATCAAACTGTACGGCAAGGTCAATCTGCTCCAAAAGGCGTTTTTTCTGTACTTCTTTCGGCTCGTTTTCTTTCCAGTAATAATCAAGCCCTATTTCGCCTATTGCCGCAACTTTTGGATGCACAGCCCACGCTGCCAGTTTATCAAGATAATGCTCATCTTTAATACCGGCAAGTTCTTCCGGGTGCCAGCCCACAGCGGCATAAACAAAATCATACTTTTCTGCAAGCTGTACGGCAAAAGCGGAGCTTGCTTCGTCACAGCCAGGGTTGATAAAGCCTTCCATTTCTTCGCCGATTTTGGCAATCAGCTCGTCACGGTCGTCGGTAAAATAATCGGAATCAAGATGGGCGTGCGAATCCCACAAACCTGTACGCGACATTTTATTTCACCTTGCTGCCGCTGGCAATGCCCGGTACGTCTGCCAGTACCAGGTTGCCTTCGCCGTCGCTGGCTGCAAGCACCATACCGCGGCTTTCAATGCCGCGCAGCTTGGCCGGTTTGAGGTTGGCAATAACAATAACGTTTTTGCCAATCAGGTTTTCCGGTTCATAATGCTGGGCAATTCCGCTTACAATGGTGCGTTCCTCGTCACCGATTTTAACCTGCAATTTAATCAGCTTATCGGTTTTTGGCACGCGTTCTGCGGCAACAACGGTTGCCACACGCAAATCTATCTTTGCAAAATCATCAATGGTAATTTCACCAGCTGCTGCCGCTGCAGGTTTTGCTTCTTTTTTGGCTTCAGCTTTAGGAGCTTCGGCTTTAATTGCCTTGGCGGCATTTTTTTTGGTAGCCGCAATTACGGTTTCACCGGCTTCGGTAACTTCAATGCGCGGGAAAAGCGGTTCGCCCTTCTGCACTTTGGTGCCGGTTGCCATTTTGCCCCAAACAGCATCTGCCATAAAGAAGCTTTCCGGTTTGCCAAGACCGAGCTGTTCGTAAATTTTTGGCGCGGTAACAGGCACAAACGGCGCAATCAAAATGGCAATAATGCGCAGCGCTTCGGCAAGGTTGTACATAACTGCCTGCAAGCGTTCTGCCTGCGCAGGGTCTTTTGCCAAAATCCACGGTGCGGTTTCATCAATATATTTATTGGCGCGGCCGATAAGGTTCCATACATCCTTAATAGCCTGGTTCAGTTCCATATGGTCCATGGCATCACTGTAACCGGCAACAGTTTCGTTAACAAGGGCAATAAATTCCTTATCAACGGCTTCAGTACCTTCCTTATGCGTTACAACGCCGCCGTGGTATTTTTCAATCATGCTTACGGTGCGGTGCAAAAGGTTGCCAAGGTCGTTGGCAAGGTCGGCATTAATGCGGTTAATCAGCGCGTCGCGCGAGAAGTTGCCGTCGCTGCCGAGCGTAATTTCGCGCAGCAGGAAATAGCGGATAGCATCCGGACCGAATTCTTCAATTAAAGCAATCGGGTCGATAACATTGCCCTTGGATTTGGACATCTTGTCGCCGTCAACAACCAGCCAGCCGTGGCCGTAAACCTGTTTTGGCAGTTCTTCGCCCATTGCCATCAGCATAATCGGCCAGATAATGCTGTGGAAACGTACAATTTCCTTACCGACAAGGTGAATATTGGCAGGCCAGAATTTTTTAAACTTTTCTTCATCCGTGCCGTAGCCGATAGCAGTAAAGTAGTTTAAGAGCGCGTCAAACCAAACGTAAACAACGTGTTTTGGGTCAAACGGAACGGGAATGCCCCAGTCGAAAGTCGTGCGGGTAATGCACAAATCTTCCAAGCCCTGTTTGATGAAGTTAATCATCTCGTTGCGGCGGGAAACGGGCTGAATAAAATCAGGATGGGTTTCAATATATTCCAGAATTCTATCCTGATATTTGGACAGCTTAAAGAAATAACTTTCTTCCGCCATTTTTTCTACTGGGCGGCCGCAGTCCGGGCATTTGCCGTCTACAAGCTGGCGTTCCAGCCAGTAAGATTCACACGGAACGCAGTACAAACCTTCATAATTCTTTTTATAAATGTCGCCCTGGTCATAAATTTTCTGCAGTACAGCCTGCACTACTTTATGGTGGCGTTCTTCGCTGGTGCGGATAAAATCGTTGTTGGAAATGTTCAGCATTTTCCACAGCTTTTTAAAGTTGGCAACGATAGCATCAACATACTGAATCGGCGTAATGCCTTTTTCGGCTGCTTTGCGCTGAATTTTCAGGCCGTGTTCGTCGCTGCCGGTTAAAAAGAATACATCCTCGCCTTTCGCGCGGTGATAACGGGCAACGGTATCGGCAATGGTTGTACAGTAAGCGTGGCCAATGTGCAGATTATCGCTGGGATAATAAATTGGGGTAGTGATATAAAAACTGTTCTTGCTCATGTGCTTTCCCTTCTTTTATGTTAATATTGTTTTAACGGTGTAAGCGCCTGCAATGCTGATTTTTGCAGACAATTCCTTTGTAATTTTATCACATTCTGCGCCGCTGTGCAAAAGTTTTACTTCTTTTTGGCAAATCATTGACAGAACTTTACTTTTTGGGCATAATGGAAAAGCTGTGATCCTTTCCAGCGGAAAGGAGGTACGCCATGAACGATTTTATTGCAGCTTTTATCGTATCTGTTACGGCGGGTATAGTATCGTACTATATCTGCAAGTGGCTCGACAGATATTTGTAAATCACAGTGAGCCCAAATAAAAAACCGGGAGCTGGCACTCCCGGTTTTTTATTTCTGTACGTCATAAACGATACAGCAGCTTTTTATGCCTTAATTATAGCACGGCTTTTGTATAAAAGCAAACGTAAAGCCTTTTATTCTTCAGCCAGCAACCTGTTATAAAGCTCGCGCTTTGGCACTTTGCGCGCTTTGGCAACCTGTGCCAGTGCTGCTTTTTTATCCATACCCTGAGCAATAAGTGCCTTTACTTCGTCCAGCGGGTCGGCTGCCTGCGTTTCTTCCTGCACATCAGCCTCACCCTGCGCTATAACAAGGCAAAACTCGCCGCGCGGCGGCTGTGCTTCCAGCCATGCCAGGCACTCCGTTATGCTGCCGCGGAAGAATTCTTCGTGCAGCTTGGTAAGCTCGCGCGCAGCGGCAAGCTGCCTGTCACCCCACGCCGCCAGTATTTCTTTAAGCACGTCTTTAATACGGTGCGGTGCTTCATACAATATTATTGTCGAAGGAATGTTCTTCCACACCGCAAGCTGCTCAGCCCTGTTCTTTTTGCTTTTGGGCAGAAACCCGCCGAAAAAGAACGGTGATGACGGCAGCCCTGAAGCAATCAGTGCGCACAGTGCGGCATTTGCGCCAGGAAGCGGCACAACTTTTATGCCTGCGTCAATCGCTTCGCGTGCCAGCTGCTCGCCGGGGTCGGCAATGCCGGGAAAGCCCGCATCGCTGACAAGCGCTACATTCTTGCCGTCCAAAAGTTCTGCTATCAGCTTCGGCCCGTTTTTATCCTTGCTGTGCTCATCATAGCGAACCAAATGCCCTTTAATATTAAAATGGTTTAAAAGCTGTAAGGTATGGCGCGTATCTTCTGCCGCAATAATATCGGCTTCGCCTAAAGTGCGCAGTACGCGCGGCGTAATATCTTCCAGATTGCCTATCGGCGTTGCGCAAAGATATAAAGTTCCGGCTTCCGTCATTTTGCCTGCTCCTTCGATTTATCGTAATACGCCAGTGCCTGCGCGCTTAAAGTTCCGTCGGCGTTGTACATTACAAGCGGCGGCAAAACGTCAAGCCCATAGCTGCCGCCCTTAACCATTTCCATTAAAAATATCCATGCAGGTTTGTCAACCGCGCTGTGCACCCATTGCAAACGTTTGGGCTGCAAGCCAAACTCCGCCGCCAGCTGCATGCACTCGGCAAAACGGTCGGGCAGCTGCACAATGGCAAAACGCCCGCGATAGCGCACGGCATACGCCGCCGCTTTAAAAAAGTCACGCAAATCCGCCGTTACCTCGTGGCAGGCGGCAGTGCCAATTTTGCGGGTATTGCCGCTGTTGCGGTAGGGCGGGTTGGCAATTACCAAATCCATGCTTTCGGTTTTAAAATATTTGTTAATTTCGCGCAAATCGCCGCCAATTACCTTTACTGTTTCTTCAAGTCCGTTATCTTTAATGCTGCGCTCCATAAGGGCGGTAACTTTGGGGTTAAACTCAATTCCGGTTACCTTTTCCGCGCCGCGCGCCGCCAAAAACAGGCTTATTGCCCCTGTGCCGCTGCCAAGTTCCAGCACCTGCGCCTGTTTTACCAGATGCGCAAATGCCGCCACGAACACAGAATCCGTCGTAAAAGTAAATTCACCGGCGTCCTGCCAGACAACATAACCGCAGCCCGGCAGGGAATCGCGCCTGATTCCGCTGTGTACCATTAAATTTTATCCGCCTTGGAAGCATCCACGATTTCGTCCCATTCCACCTGAATGGTATTATCCGGCGTAAGCTGTACGGAAGCGGTGCGCATAGCGCGGTTAACGCCCATAACGCGGCCTTCGCCGAGCGGCGTAACAACCATAACGCCAACTTTCGGTGCTTCCACGCGTTCCGGCACGGAACGTTTGCCGCAGCAGCCGCTGCAATACACATCGTTTTCGTATTTTAAGCAGCACATCAGCCTGCCGCACACGCCGGAAATCTTGGCCGGGTTCAGCGACAGGTTCTGGTCTTTGGCCATCCTGATGGATACCGGCTCAAAATCGCCGAGGAAGGTAGCGCAGCACAAAGGCCTGCCGCAGCTGCCGATGCCGCCCAGCATTTTTGCTTCGTCGCGCACGCCAATCTGGCGCAGTTCAATGCGGGTACGGAAAACCGATGCCAAATCCTTAACCAGTTCACGGAAATCTATACGGCCGTCCGCGGTAAAATAAAAAATAATCTTGTTAACATCAAAAGTAAATTCAACGTCAATCAGCCGCATGGGGAGCCCGTGCTTGGCAATTTTGCGCAGGCAGATGTTAAAGGCTTCTTTTTCGCGCACTTTATTTTCCTGCACCTTCAGCGCGTCCTGTTCGGTTGCCTTGCGCATAACGGGTTTCAGCTGAGAAACAAGCTTGTTTTCCTCAACTTCGCGCGCGCCGATAACAACCGTGCCGTATTCCAAACCGCGCACCGTTTCCACAATTACGTGGTCGCCAACTTCCACGCCGGTATCAACCGGGTCAAAATAATATATTTTACCTGCTTTTTTAAACCTAATGCCTACTACTTTCAGCAAAATTTTCACTCCTTCCGCAGTAAATCAAGTTTCAAAACCAGCGCCTCCAGTACGTTTTTGGCGCTTACATTTTTATTAATGTTCTGCCAGGCTTCCTGCGCAGCGTTTACGCCCTGCCTGGCTGTATGTAAAGGCCAATCTGCGGCAATGCCGTCAAGCCCGGCCATAATATCCGTATTGTAAACCTGCCCGCCTGCACCGCTCTGCACAAGCAGCACATCGCGCAGAAGGTAAATAAACTGTTCCGTTAAAAGCAGCGCGGCCGCGCGGTCGTATTTTTCGCCCCAGCCCAGCGCCGCAATATAACCAAAAGGGTTTTGCAGCGGCAGTTTTTTCAGTAAATCAAGCGCCTCACGGCGGATGGCAAAAATATCTGCCTGATTATAACTTAACGCCCTGCCCGGCGAACCGCCTGCAAGAGCCGCCAGTACCTGTGTGTTTTGAGTAATGCCCTTCGCTTTCAGTATCTGCTGGACGGCACTGCTGTCCGGCGCGTCAAAACGCAGGCGCACCACGCGCGACAGCACCGTCGGCAAAAGACGCTCTGCCTGCTGCGTAATTAAAATAAACAGCCAGCCCGGAGGCGGCTCCTCCAGAAGTTTTAAAAGGCTGTTGGCCGCTTCTGCCGTCATCTGCCCGGCATCGTCTATAATACATACTTTATGCTCAGAAAGCACCGGCGCAAACGCCGCCTGCTTTGCCATTTCCTTAACCTGCTCTATTTTTATATCTTTGCCTGCTTCTTCTGCCGTCAGCAGGTAAAAATCCGGATGGGCAAAACTATTGTTTTCAATATCCATCAAACGGCAGCTTTCGCAAATACCGCAGGGCTTTTTTGCCGCAGACTTGCATAAAAACGTTTTTGCAAAATGCAGGGCCAGCATTTTTTTGCCAATGCCGCCCATACCATAAAACAAAAGGGCATGCGGGCGGCTGCCGGGTTTCAGCAGTTTTTGCAAAAACTCTTTATTCTGTTGGTGTCCCAGCACTTCATCCCACATAATTAACCTCATATTTTAATGGTAGTATTAATAACACGCATAATTTCAGCAGTTACCTTCTGTTCATCCTGCAAGGCATTAATTTTAAAAATGCGTTCCGGGTATTTTTCTGCCAGCAGCATAAAACCGTCCCGCACCTTCTTCTGAAATTCCAGCCCGGCATTTTCATAGCGGTCCTCAACGCCGCGCAAAGCACGCCTTGCCGCTAAAAGGTCCGGGTCGCCGTCAAGCAGTATTGTTAAATCCGGCTCCAAACCGCCGGAAGCAAAAGTGCTTAAACCATGAATGGCCTGCAAGGGCAGACCGCGTACAATTCCCTGGTAAACTTCGGTAGAATCGCTGAAACGGTCGCACAGCACAATTTTACCCGCCAGCAGCGCCGGTTTAATTACCCGCGCAACATGGTCGGCACGCGCCGTAATATATAAAAGCGTTTCCGTACGGGCATTCATTATCAGTTCCGGGTCAAGCACCATTGCGCGCAGGCTTTCAGCCAGCCTCGTACCGCCCGGTTCACGCGTGCATACAACTTCACGCCCAAGCCTTCTCAATTCTTCAGCCACATGCTCCAGCTGCGTGGTTTTGCCGCAGCCGTCTGCGCCTTCCAGGCTGATAAAATAACCTTTTGCCATTTATTTAATCACCCGCAGTTCTGTTAATGTATAATCAGCTGGCCCGCTTACAGGCAGCCCCAGCTTTTTCATGCGCAGGCAGTAGTCAATTACTGCTGCCGTAACAAGTTCGCCCGGCCACAGCACCGGTATGCCCGGCGGATAAAAGCTCACCTGCTCCGCGCAGATTCTGCCTTCCGCCTCTTGCAGCGGCAGGCTTTCAGTTTCCGCGTCAAACGCGCTGCGCAGCGGCACTGCCGTAACAAACTCCGGCAGCTTCCAGCAGTTTTGTTCTTTTAAAGGGGCGCGTTTATGCTGCTCCAAGCCTGCAAAAACACGGCTTATTTTTTCAAGCACGGCATCATATTCTGCGCCGCCGTCTGCAAAAGTTACCAAAAAAAGCACGTTCTGCGCATCGGTAAGCTCCACGGCAATTCCTGCCTTGCGCAGGGCATCGCCGGCTTCCGTGCCGCTGTAACCCCAGGTCGCCGTATTAACCGTTACTTTGGTGCAGTCAAACCCGGCTATGCCGTTTTTGCCGGTGCAGTCTGCCTCCAAAAGTTTCAGCCCGGCAAATTTACTTAAGCAGCTGCGCAGCTTTTCTGCAGCTGCCAGCGCACGCTCAATCAGTTTTTCTCCCTGCACAGCCAAAGTATAGCGTGCGGCATCTATTGAAGCCATCAGCAAATAATTGGGGCTTGTAGTTGTCAAAAGGCTCACCGCTTCCGCGGCACGCGTTAAATTAATTCGCCCGCCTTTAACATGCAGCAGCGAGCACTGCGTCATAGCGCCCAGAATTTTATGCGTGCTCTGCGCGCAGGCATCCGCCCCGCACTGCAAAGCCGAAGGCGGCAGCTTACCGCTGAAGCCAAGGTGCGGCCCGTGTGCCTCATCCACCAAAAGGGCGGCATTATGGGCATGGGCAATTCCGGCAATGGCATTTAAATCCGCCGCCTGCCCGTAATAATTGGGGCTTGTCACCAGCACGGCTTTAATATCCGCATGGCGCGCAAACATTGCTTCCACCGCCTGCGGCGTAATTTGTGTGTTAATGCCAAATACAGCGTCATATTCCGGCATTGCAAAAACCGGTTCCAAATTTGCCAGAAGCAGCGCGCCAGCCACACTGCGGTGAGCGTTGCGCGGCACTAAAACTTTATCTCCTGCTTTGCAGGCCGCCATCAGCATGGCATGAATAGCGCCAGTTGTGCCGTTAACGGCAAAAAAGCACCTGTCGCTGCCATACAGCTGCGCCGCTAAATTCTGCGCTTCCATTATATATGAAGAAGGCGCATGAATATCATCCAGTTCGCTCATCAGCGATACATCCATCGCCACGGCCCCTGCGCCGAGTTCGTTTTTTAAAAGCGCTTCCATTCCACGCCCGCCCTTGTGCCCGGGCGTATGGAAGGGATAAACCCTTTCGTTTTTATATTTCAGCATCGCTTCAACAAGCGGCATTCTGTTCTGCAAAACAACCTCCAAGGCATACTAACCCATGTTATCTTTATATTTTATCACAGCACGCAGCCTAATTAAAGCATTTTAATCTGCGCGGCTATTTGCGCTGCATCATAATTTCCGTCAATCCGAATATACTTGCAGCCATATTCACGGCACAAACGTAAATTAGACGAATTTTCCTATTAAAATTACCATTTTACACCTCCGCCGCTTTATATTTTACCATAATAATAACAAAAACATTTTAATTAAACTTCTGCCATGCTACAATAAATATAGGAAAGCCGATTGGAGATGAAGCCTATGAAACTGCGCTCTAAACCAATGACCAAAGAACAAATAAAGCAGTACCTGCATAAGCTGCAGCTGGAAAATTTTACGCCCAGGGCTGATTTAGCAACACTGCAGAAACTGCACGACGCGCATTTAAAATACATCCCCTACGATAATTTTGACTGCCTTAACAGCAAAATAACGTCGCTGAAGCGCGAGGACATGTTTAATAAACTCATCCTGCACAACCGCGGCGGCATTTGCTTTGAGCTGAACGGGCTGTACGCCTGGCTGCTCGAATCGCTGGGCTTTAATTTCGTCAGCTTCGCCGGGCGCTTCATTAATAAAATAAACGTGTACCAGATGCGCCAGCACCGCAATATGTGCGTAACCATCGACGGCAAACGCTATATCACCGATGTCGGCGTCAACAGCGAAAGCCCGCGCATCCCGCTTTTGCTGGAAGAACAGCGCGTGCAGAGCGACGGCATCAGCCAGTACAAATTTACGCGCGACGAGTTTTGGGGCTGGCTGCTGTGGCAGAAGGAAAAAGGAAAACCATGGAAACGCATGCTGGGCTTTACCGAAGAACCGCAGCTGGAAAAAGATTACGTTTTCCCTTCTTTCTGGTGCGACGCACATCCCGATTCGCCCTTTAACAAAGAAAAAGAGCTTTCCATCTTCCGCGAGGACTGCAACATCACCATCCGCGGCAACTTTTTAAAATTTTACCTGAGCGGCAGGGTTAAATACCGCTATAAAATAAAAAACGGCGCCGATTTAAAAGAGGTGCTGTGGGAATACTTTGGCATTAATGTTGAATACCGCCTTAAAAATGACGGTATAGACTACGAATGAGGTAAAAATGACTGCAATACCTGATTATGTAAAAAAAATACTGCATATGCTTACAGAAGCAGGCTACGAGGCTTACATCGTCGGCGGTGCCGTGCGCGATTTGCTTTTAAAACTGCCGCCCGGCGATTTTGACATTACCACCAGCGCTACGCCGGAAGAAATCAGCGCAGTATGCCGTGCCAACAATATTAAAACCATTGATAACCTCGGGCAGAACTTTGGCTGCGTGGTTGCCGTTATAGACGGCGTGCCTGCGGAAATTACCACCTTCCGCGGAGAAAGTTATGGCGCTGACGCCCACAAGCCGGAAAAAGTATGGTTCAGCAAATCGCTGCGCGAAGATTTAAGCCGCCGTGATTTTACCGTTAACGCCATGGCAATGGATATCAACGGCAGAATATATGATTACCATAACGGCATGGAGGATTTACAGAACCATATTCTGCGCACCGTAGGCGACGCCGGGAAGCGTTACAGCGAAGACGCCCTGCGTATGCTGCGCGCCTGCCGTTTTGTTGCCCAGCTTGGCTTTGACTATGTGCAGGAAAACGGCGTGCTGCCGCCCTTTGGCGAAGAAAACACACCTTACTATATGCCGCGCAATTTCAGTTTTCCCACCGGAAACTGCGCCGGTTTATCGCTTGAACGCGTGCGCACCGAACTTGACAAACTGCTTACGGGCAAATATGCAGGCAAAGGCCTGATGCTGCTGATGGCAACAGGGCTGACAGACGCCAAATGCCGCGTAAAAGAAAACGGCGCATATCATGAAATTGACATTCTGCCGGAACTGCGCCACCTGGAAGGGCTGCCGCAAAACAGGCGCTTTCACTGTTACAATGCCTGGGAGCATACATTAAAAGCCGTTGATAACAGCCCGCGCGATTTAACAATCCGCTGGGCCATGCTGCTGCACGACCTCGGCAAAGGCATGCCCGGCATCCGCGGCACCCACCCGGACGGTTCGCCCAGTGACCACGGGCACGAAGCGTTAAGCGCAGTTATGGCGCAGGAAGTAATGACGCGCCTGCGCTACCCCAAAGATTTTACCAAGCGCGTTGTATGGCTGGTATCGCGCCACATGCGCTTTGCGCCGATGATGTTTACCAAAGAACGCACGCTGACGCGATGGGTACGCGCCGAAGCCGCCAGCGGCGAATTCCGTACCTCCAAAGATTTAACGGAAGCCTTTACTCAGCTGAAGGAAGTGTTTTTGGCAGACATGGGCGCAACACACGCCGGCAACAACCCACAGCTGATGGAAGAAGGGCGCGAACTGGCAGATGCCGTGATAGAAATTGCCCGCAATAAAATGCCGGTGCATACTGCCGACCTTGCCGTAAACGGAGCAGACCTTGCGCAAATTATAACGGACGGCGCAGAAACTGGAATATTTTTAAAATATCTCCTGGAACGCGTCCGCAGCGGCAATTTGCCCAACGAACGTGCAGCACTGCTTGAAGCGGCAAAACACCGTCAGCAAAAAACATCTGCCAAAGCAGAAATTTAAATTTTATATTGTACCTGCAAATACAAAGTGCTATACTTTATTTGTATGGGGACGTAGCTCAGCTGGGAGAGCGTACGGTTCGCATCCGTAAGGCCGAGGGTTCAATCCCCTTCGTCTCCACCAAAATCTAACAACAAACCCGCCAGAATTATTTTCTTCTGGCGGGTTTACTTTATTCCGCATATCTCGCAATGGATTTAAATTTACTCGTTTTATTTTTATAAAATAAATTTATAGTTTTTGATACACCTCTTTTATTTCTTGCTATAATCCATTCATAAATATTGGCTTCTTCTTCAAGATATGTGTAATATGATCTGTTATACAAAAAAGTAATCATATCACTTTTCTTCCACAGCGACCCAAATCTGTCCAATTCTTTAATTTGAGGATAAGCATAACCCCCGTCATCAAAAGAATGTGCTATTTTTAACTCCGCAAGCAAAATAACCGGTAAGCGCAGCTCCAATATAGTATCTTTTAGTTTAGCTGCTATAAAGTTATATTCTTGTTTGTTTTTAGGATTCTGCGGAATCAGATTAAGATTATCTATTATAACCAGTTCAGCACCCAAATTTTCTTTGGCAAATTTAATATTCTTAATAAAATCTGCTAAATTCGATACCGGAATATCAAAAAAGTAAAATTTACTCTTTTGCACGGTTTCAACCGCGTCTACAAGTCGTTTCCATTCCCTCTCACTTAAATTATTACTTTCGCCAAAATACTTAATTTCAACTTCCGCCATGATGCCAAGAAGGCTTTTCATTAAACTTCCTTTGTCTTTATCAAAGCTAAAATAAACCACCGTCTTTTTACCAACGCAGGCAATATTGTTTAAAATATTTAATGCCAAAGTAGTTATCCCCATATATGGGCGCCCAGCTAAAACAATCAAATCTGTATCATGAACGCCGCCTTCCATTTCTCTATCCATCTCTATAAAACCGGTTGGAATACACTTTGCGTTTTTCTGTTCAGCAACATCACCTTCAATGTCACGAAAAGCAGTATAGGCAATATCTGCCGCAGAGGTGAAATTATTTACAAATTCATTTGTCATCTTTATCACCGATTTAGTTCTTTATTTTTTTCAAAATTTCATTATATTTGTCTGAAATATTGAAAATTTCTTCTTTTAAATTCTCATAATTTCCATTTTTATCAAGGCAAATGCTTCCTAATGTTACGCATTTACCATTACCAATTCTTGAAATTTTTTCTAATTTTACATTGTTGTTTTCAAGTAATTTTATAAATTCATCTCTCATTTCTTTATATAGTTTTCTTCTTTCTTCCTTAGTTAAAGAATTACTTTCATTAACTTTTAAATAATTTTCAATCTTCCAATCTACTATAATAGCTTTAATCTTTCCATTTTTAAGCGTTGTTCTGATATGGAAGTAAAAACTATACTTATATTTAAAAGTTTCATCAACTTTCTCATTTTGTTTATCAGCATCATTATATTTTTTTAATTCTTCTTTATCAACAATAACTTTATTTTCATTATTTAAGTAAATTCTATCCTCATTATCTAAAACCCATACCGACAAAGCATGAAAACCACCGCTTGGATTTGCAACATATCCATACCAAGAACCAAGCTTTTTCCCTTGCAATTCTTTATGCAGATAATCATAAAATCCATAAACCGCCCACCAACTCCAATCAACAACTGGAAGGGTTTTAAAAGTTTCAACTAAATTTTGCTTGCTATTCCAATAATTGTAATAAGAAATAAAAATCTGGTTGTTTGTTTTATCTACATACTGCTGCATTAAATTAAGCATTTTTTCTCTACTTATTATTTCATAATGAGCATCTTCAACACTGCTCAAATCGCTTTGGAAACCTGTTTTGTAATAAACGCCCTTTACTATAACAGTATTTTCTTCATGCTTTTCCGCTAATCCGTCAACATATCTTTTTAACTGATTGTCGTGTTCGGAAGTATATGTTTTATCTTCCACAATAATTTTATAAACCTTTTTTTCGCATTCCACAGTTAATAAAACATCTATTTTATCAACCTGGCGCTCAACATTAAGAAGTTTAAAATTTTTGCCTTCAAACTCCGGCACAAACATTTCCAACATTTTTCTTGCACATTCATTAAGCGCTGCATCTTTTTCGGCTTCTTCATGTGCGTACGAAGCAAGCCAGCAAATAAATGCGTCCTGTGAAAGTTCGCTTGTTGCATATTCAAATAAATTATTTTTCAGTTCATTTTTGGCAAATTTTTCATACATAACCCGACACCCCTTTTATCTTTATAGTTTAATATGTTCTGTTTTTTATTTCTTTTTCCTCTAAAATTTCAACCATATCGCCCTGGCTGCGCAGCCACATCTCAATGCCTTTATTAAACATTTCCGCTTCAATCAGCCAGCCTTTTTGATTGTGTTCTAAAATTTTAGCGGTTGGTACCCTGTCTAAAACCGCTTCAAGTGAAGGTCCGTTATAATAAAATTTTATTTTTACAAGCATACCAGTCTGCATAAACTGTATACGCTTACGAAATTCGCCGTCTTGAAACCGCATTAAGTAATCTACTTTAAAATGTTTATCAGTAACAATTAACTGTTCGATACGGTCAATTCTGTAAATAACCGGCACTAATGTACCGTTTACATAATCGTCAGGAGCCTCTTTATTTGTAAAATACGCAGGCATATAAAAATAATATTCGGAAAATAAAATTGCAACCGGATTTATTTCGCGTATCACAAGGCTTCCATCCATACGTTTATACCATATTTTAAGTATCGTTTGTTCAGCAATAGCTTTGGCAATTTTGTCTATCATATTTAAAATAGCTTTGCCGTGCGCCGGTTCTCTGTAATTAAAAAGTTCATTTTGAATTATCTTTTTTATATAATCATCCTGTTCTTCCGCTAATGCACTACAACCATATTTATCAAATCTGCCCCAATATCCGTATCCTTCTGCAAATAATTCTTTAATTATAGTTTTTAATTCTTTTTTCGTAAAAGCTTTAGTACCAAGCAATATTTTTATCAATGCTATTGTTGTTGGTACTGATATTGAAGTTATACAATTATTAAGTCTGTATATATTCAGCTTTTTGTCATATACAAGCCTATATTTATGGCTATAATTTTCCAAAAAATATCTAATCGCTTCTAAATCACGCTGAATTGTTTTTAAAGAAACACAGTAAAAATCGGCTTCTTCTTCCTTATCTATAAATCTGCCATCCATTAGTTTGGCATATATTTCAAGCTTTCTGTTATTATTAAAACTTTTCATCATTTTATCACCTTCTTGCTTTTATTATAGCAAAAAAGATGGACTTATAATGTCTATCTTTTTTTGATTTTTCTTTTAATATAGCTTCAAAATCAAAAACTCCCGCACGTAATGTACGGGAGTTTTTTTATGCTTTTTATTCTTCCCTTTTAGCAAGGCTTACAAACTTGGTGAATTGCTTGTGGAAGAACAGGTTTACCGTGCCGACCGGGCCGTTGCGGTGCTTGGCGACGATAAGTTCCGTTATGTTTTTATTTTCGGTTTCAGGGTTATAGTAATCTTCGCGGTACAGGAACATTACAATATCCGCATCCTGCTCCAAAGAGCCGGATTCGCGCAGGTCAGAAAGCATCGGTCGTTTTACCTGGCGCGATTCCACGCTGCGGCTGAGCTGCGACAGTGCAATAATCGGCACATTCAGTTCACGCGCCAGTGCTTTCAGCGAACGGGAAATTTCAGAAACTTCCTGCTGGCGGTCGCCGCTTAAATTACGCTTGCCGCTGCCCTGCATTAACTGCAAATAGTCGACAACGATTAAATCAAGACCGTGCTCCGCTTTTAAGCGGCGCGCACGGCTGCGCATTTCCATAGCCGTTATGCCTGCCGTATCGTCGATATAAATCTGCGCGGCGCTTAAAGAATCGGCTGTCTGTATAAGCTGAATCCAGTCCTCGTCACGAAGTTCACCGATACGCAGACGCTGCGAATCGATATTCGCTTCGGCGCAAAGCATACGCTGCACAAGCTGCTCCTTACTCATTTCCAAACTGAAAAAAGCAACTACTTTCGGCTTGCCGTCCGTCTGCTTGCCGCTGCGGATGGCAACGTTCTGCACAATGTTCAGCGACAGTGCCGTTTTACCCATGGAAGGGCGTGCTGCCAGAATTATAAAATCACTGCCGTGCAGGCCGCTGGTAAGGTTGTCAAAATCAACAAAACCGGTCGGCAGGCCTGTTAAGCCGTTCTTGTTATTCATTAATGCTTCCAAATCCTTAAAGGAATCCATAACAATGTTGTTAATCGGCACAAAGTCGGTATCCTTTTTGCGGTTGGAAATATCAAGTATTTTCTTTTCGGCGCTGTCAATAATGTCGCTTACGTCTTCGCTGCCTTCGTAGCCAAGTTCCGCAATTTCCGTAGCGGAACGCACCAGCTGGCGCAGAATGGATTTTTCTTCGACAATACCGGCGTGATAAACCACATTGGCGGCCGTCGGCACGGAATTGGCCAGCGAAGTAACATAGGCAATGCCGCCAACGTCTTCCAGCTTGCCATTCTTTTTTAAAACCTCGGTTACCGTTACCAAATCGACTGCTTCATTGCGGTTATAAAGTTCCAGCATGGCGTTAAAAATAACCTTATGCGCCTCGCGGTAAAAATCTTCGGCACGCAGTTTCTCCATCACTTTGGCAATAGCTTCCCTTTCAAGCAGCATTGCGCCCAAAACGGCCTGTTCCGCCTCTATGTTCTGCGGTGGTACTCTGTCAATCATGGCAAACGCCTTATTCTGCCGCTACGGTTACGGCAAACTCGGCAGAAATTTCCGGGTGCAGTTTGGCAACAGCAGTGTATTCGCCAATGCCTTTTACAGCTCCCTTCAGTTCTACCTTGCGGCGGTCAATATCAAGTTTGGTCTGTTCAATTAAGGCTTCGGCAACGTCTTTACTGGTTACGCTGCCAAACATTTTGCCGTTTTCGCCCACGCGCACTTTAACAACAACATGTACTTTTTTCAGCTGGGCGGCAAGCATTACAGCTTCGTCCTTGCGCTGAGCGGCACGGTGTGCCTGCGTTGCCTGGTCTTTTTTAGCCTGATTTAAGTTGGCTGCGTTGGCTTCCTTTGCCATTTTGCGCGGCAGCAGGTAGTTGCGGCCATAACCTTCTGCGGTTTCTACAATATCACCTTTTTTGCCTAAATTTTTAACGTCCTGCAGCAGAATCACTTTCATTATTATCATTCTCCTCTAACTGTTTTTTCGCTAACGCGATAATTTGTTTTTTAACTTCTTCAACACTGATATTTTTAAGCTGTACGCCGGCTACTGTCTGATGTCCGCCGCCGCCCAGTTCTTCCATAATAATCTGTACGTTAACGGTACCGTCGCTGCGGGCGCTTACGCCCAAAGAACCGTCAACGGAATATTCGGTTATAACAACGCTCATGCAAACGCCGGTAATATTAATCATTGTATCGGCTGCCTGAGCCGCAATAACAGACGATTTAACTTCTTTCGGCGCATTTTCGTAAACAGAAATCACCATACCCGGTTCCGGCATTTCGGCTTCTGCCACCAGGCGCGATTTAACCTGTACGGAATCAAGGTCATCCTTAAACAGCTGGCGCACCATATTCGGGTCGGCACCGCTGCGGCGCAGAAGTGCTGCTGCTTCAAAGGTACGCTCGCCGGTCTGCACGGCAAAGTTTTTGGTATCGACAACAATACCTGCATAAAGCGCAGTTGCCTCGCCTTTGGTAAATTCCAGCCTGTCGTTAAAGTAGCCCACAAGCTCCGTTACAAGTTCGCTTGTAGATGACGATGACGGTTCCATATATTGCAGCGTAGTGTTTTTAATGGCGTCTTCCGCACGGCGGTGATGGTCGATAATAATGCGCCACGGAATAGCGTCCAGCACCTTCTGGCTGGCACAGAGCATTTTGCGGTGGTGGTCAACCAGAACCAAAAGCGACTTGGGCGAAATATGCTTCAGCGCTTCTTCTTCTTCTACCATAATATCCGCATAAACATCGTCTTCGTCCATCAGTTTCATATCGTTGCTGCGCAGCGTTTCGGCAATTTTGCGCACCGATTCGTTCTGCCCGCTGACAACGATATAGGTTTCCTTGCCAAGGCTGCGTGCCATTTTTGCCATGCCGATAGCACTGCCGATAGCGTCGAAATCTTCCATTGTATGGCCCATTACAAAAACCTTTTCGGCCGAAACCATCAGTTCATGCACGGTATGCGCAACAATGCGGGCACGCACGCGCGTGCTTTTAGCTGTAACGGTTGTAATGCCGCCAAAGAACTGTAAGCTGCCGCCTATTGCCACAACAACCTGGTCGCCGCCGCGCCCAAGCGCCAAATCAAGCGCTTTGGCAGCGTTAAGGCTTACTTCTTCCAGGCTGCGGCCGTCGCAGGCAATGCCCACGCTGATAGTGGGCGTAATTTTATTGCCTACCTGTATTTCATGTATCTTATCCAAAACAGGGAACTTCTTCTCCATTAAGTCCTGCAAAGAAGCCTGGTTGATACCTACCAGAAAACTTTCTTTATTGTTGGCAAGAATAAAGCCGTTTTCTTCTTCGGCCCATTTGCTGAGGACTTCGTTTACTTCGCCGGAGATATTGGCGCGCGTGCTTTCGCCCATGCCTTTGGTTACGTCTTCGTAATTATCAAAGCGCACATAAGCAAGGCAGAGTTTTTCGTTGTCGTATTTCTGGCGCAAAAGTTCAAAATCCGTAACATCCGTTAAATAGAATATCAGGCTGTAGCCTTTGCTTTCTTTTTTACCGGCCCTTTCGCCTGCCAGCACACGGCAATGGCGCAGGCGGTAATAACGGCCGTTAATTAAAAGCAGGCGTTCGCCGTCTTTAATGCTTAAAGCGTCAAAGGCGTTTTCCGGCAGGTCAAAAATTTCTTCCGGGCGTTTTCCGTCTACATTTTTCACTCCGGCAAAACCGGCATATTCCACAAACAGCTCGTTTTTCCACTGTAATTTGCCGTCCTGCCCGAATACGGCCATGGCCACGTCAAGGTTTCTTACGGCATAATGGCTGGTGCGCTCAATATTGCGCACAATGGTATCAAGGTAGCCGTTAAACTGCACTTCTTTGCTGTAAAACTGCCGTCTGGCATACCAGTAAAAGCAGCCTATCGCCGCAAGGCCAACGGCAAGCCACCACCAGCCGTAAAAGGCCAGTACAACAGTAAAGCCAACGATGATGCCTAACGGCACTTTCATATCATTCCAGAAGTTCCAGATTTTGTTAAACATTTTACCCGCTCCCTTTACAGGCTGCGTTCTTTTAAATTACGATTGTCAAAAACAGATTCAAACGCACCCAGAAGTACAATAAATGTAGAAACCAACTGCACCGACAATGCCAGCACTACGCTTACTGCTCCCAGCCATAAAGGCTTGCCGTTTTTCTCAAGCCACCAGTAAATTACAGCCCAGCCCTGAAATAAAAAGGCTACGCTGGTTACGGTTTGAATATTGATGGCAATTTCAAAAGCCAGCTTCGGAGCGTCCGGATAAGTTGCCATAAAGCCCATGGAAAGCGCGAAAGGCCAGATTAAATATTCCGATACACGCCAGTTTTTAAACGGCGGCAGGGGCGCAAAAGCAACGCCCATTTTTGAAAGCACTTTACGCGAGCCCATATAATTGGCAAAAGCAATTATCGGCGAACATACAATAAGCGAGCCGGGCAGGATTAAGCGGATAAGCTCAATCATATCTTTATTGGACTGCACAGCCGCTGCAATTTGCTCCTCACTCATTCCGGCAGCCCTGTAATAACCCTGAGTTTCATTTAAGGCTTCTTCAAGGCCGCTGAACATTATATCCACGGGATTGGTGCCCATTACAAGCATTGCCAGCCCCATGCTTAATAAAATGGAAACGAAGGTTGCCGCAGAACTATATACCAGAGTTTTGGCAGGCGTGTAACCGCGGTACATGCACTCGCCCAGTGCCAGCCCCAAAAGGCCGAACATGGCCATTACGGAAAGAGCCTGCACCGGCCCGAGCAGCGAACCTATAACCGCGCCAGCTACAATTAAAGTCATTATGCTCCAGCGCAGGCCGTTGCGCATGCCGCAAACCGCTACCGGAACTGCCCACAGAAAATTAAAAATAACGCCAAGCACCGGCAGATAAGTGCCAAGTATAGCAAACAAAACGGCAATAGCCGCCAAAATACCGGCTTCTACCATTTCAGAAGTTTTTCTTACCAAAATATTCCTCCTTATATCAACGGGCATACGCCCACATAATTATATTTTACAGCAAAAAGGCAAAAAAGCAAAGTAAAAGTAAGCTGCAAAAAACCTGTAAAATTAGTTTAATCAATGTTACAATGAATATAATTAAAACAAAAAGGAGCTGACACAATGGCTGACGCTAAAATCTGCGGGCGTTTCGCCCCTTCACCCAGCGGCAGAATGCACCTCGGCAATATATTCTGCGCACTTTTGGCCTGGCTGAGCGCACGCGCGCAAAACGGCAGCATGCTCCTGCGCATTGAAGACCTCGACACTTCGCGCTGCACGGAAGAAAAAGCGCGCCTTTTAATGGATGACCTTCTGTGGCTGGGGCTCGACTGGGACAGCGGCGCTTTTCCCGGCAAAGCGCCGGATGAATTTTACCAAAGCCGCCGCAGCGGAATTTATAAAGAGTTTTTTGAAAAACTGTCCGCCCAAAATTTAATTTACCCCTGTTTTTGCAGCCGCGCCGAGCTGCACGCGGCAAGCGCGCCGCACACAAGCGACGGGCAGTTTATTTACCCGGGAACCTGCCGCAATTTAACGGAAGATGAACGCCGCAGCAAAATGCAAAGCCATAAACATTCCTGGCGCATTAAAGTAGCGGATGAAACCATCACCTTTAACGACAGGCACTACGGCAGGCAAAGCCTGAACCTTGCCCACGAATGGGGCGATTTTATCGTGCGCCGCAGCGACGGCATTTATGCCTACCAGTTAGCCGTTGTTATTGACGATGCGCTTATGGGCGTTACGGAAGTAATACGCGGGCGCGACCTGTTAAGTTCTTCCGCGCCGCAGCTTTATTTATACAGGCTTTTGGGATTTAAGCCGCCGCAGTTTGGGCATTTGCCGCTTTTAACCGCGCCCGACGGCCGCCGCCTTGCAAAACGCGACATGGATTTGGACATGGGCGCTCTGCGCAGCCGTTATACGCCGGAAGAAGTTATCGGCAGGCTCGCCTTTTTAGCCGGGCTGATCGATAAAGAAGAACCTATAAAAGCGCCAGAACTTCTTCCTTTATTTGACTGGCAGAAAATACCAAAGGAAAACATTATTGTTAATAACTAAAAAATCCTCCGCCACAAAGCGGAGGATTTTATTTTTTAACGAACGTTAAATACCTTGCCCGGATTTAAAATTCCTTTCGGGTCAAGAGCGGCTTTAATAGCACGCATCATTTTCATTTCGACAGGGTCGGTATATTTTTCCATAGCGGGCAGTTTCTTGGCGCCAATGCCGTGCTCGCCGCTCAGGCGTCCGCCAAGGCTGTAAACATAAGCATAGGCTTCGGCGTGGAACTCGCTGAGCTGTTTTTCCCATTCTTCTTCGCTTAAATCGCATTTCAGAATCTGGAAATGCAGGTTGCCGTCACCGGCATGAGCCAGGCACAACAGTTTAAAGCTGTATTTTTTGGAAACTTCGTTAAGATGTTCAATGCACTCGGCAATTTTATCAACTGGCACAACCAAATCGTCCGAAGTGCTGATAAGGCTCAGCACGCGTGTAGATTCCAAGCAGTTGCGGCGGATTTTCCATACGCGCTCGTCGGCTTCCAGAACATCGGTTGCACCGCTTTCGGTGCAGATTTCGTCAAGCTGCTCCATTTTGCTTTCCAGTTCTTCTTCGTTAAAGGTTTCAACCGTAATAATTACATAATAACCGTCCTCGTAATGCGGCAGCTTCAGTTCGCAGTAATCGCTGGCGCTGCGTACAAAGCCGTTGTCCATAAACTCAACGCTGGTCGGGTTCAGGCCTGCTTTAATCAGGTTCGGCACAACGCCGATGGCTTTGTCAAGTTCGGTAAAGATTGCAAGGATATCCAGTTTATAAGGGCACAACGGCAAAAGTTTAAGAGTGGCCTTGGTAATAATGCCCAAAGTACCTTCACTGCCCATTACAAGCTGTTCCAGGCAGTAGCCGGTGCTGTTCTTTTTAAGGGTGGAGCCAAGCGTTACGATATCGCCGGTAGGGGTAACAACTTCAACAGAGTAAACCTGATTGCGGGTAGTGCCGTAACGCACAGCCTTGTTGCCGCCGGCGTTGGTTGCAATATTGCCGCCGATTAAGCAGCTGTCGGCGCTGCACGGGTCGCCTGCATACAAAAAGCCTTCTTTATTGGCATATTCCTGAATTTCCAAGGTTCTGGCACCGGCTTCAACAACCATGTACATGCCTTCTTTGTTAAGCTCAAGAATTTTATCCATGCGTTCCATTAAAAGCACAATGCCGCCGCAAACAGGAACTGCACCGCAGGATACGCTGGTACCGGCGCTGCGCGGAGTAACCGGCACGTCAAATTCGTTGGCAATTTTCATAACGGCTGCCACTTCTTCGGTATTGGCAGGCATTACAACAACTTCCGGCAGATGATGGTAATGCGGGTCGGTTTCTTCGTCCGTTTTGTATTTATCAAGAGTTTCGGGGTCGGTCATTACATATTCAGCGCCTACTGCTTTGCGCAGAGCCTCCAGTACTTCTTCGGTGACCGGTTTATAGTTCATCATTTTCTCAAATCCTTTCTGCTGTCCTTCATTTAAGATTTTTAATCTACATTAAAAATCTTACCGGGGTTCAAAATGCATTTCGGGTCCATGGCTTTTTTAATGGTACGCATTAAATTCAGTTCGCCCGGACGGGTATATTTTTCCATTTCGGCAAGCTTTTTGGCGCCAATGCCGTGTTCGCCGGCAAGGCGGCCGCCAATGCTGTAAGCATAGGTATAAACTTCGTCGTGGAATGCCTGTACGTTGTTTTCCCATTCTTCGTCGGTCAAATCGCATTTGCACAATACAATATGCAGGTTGCCGTCGCCTACATGGGCGCAGATAAGCGGCGTAAACGGATATTTTTCGCCGGTTTTCATGACAAATTTAACTGCGTCGGCAACTTTATCACGCGGTACAACAACATCGTCCGTAAGGGATACGAGGCTGATGAGGCGCACGCTTTCCTGGCAGTTGCGGCGCATTTTCCAGATGCGTTCGTCTGCTTCCAGCACTTCTACCGCGCCTGCTTCGGTGCACAGCTCGTCAAGGCGTTCCATCTTCATATCCAGTTCGTCTTCGTTGTAGGTTTCAACGGTAACGATAACATAAATGCCGTCCTCATAATGCGGCACATTTTTATATTCGCAGTAATCTGCGGTAGTGCGTACATAGGTATTATCCATGTATTCAATGCTGGTCGGGTCAATGCCTGCCTTTAAAAGCAGCGGCACCAAATCAATAGCTTTGTCCGGGTCGGTAAACACGGCAACAAGATCGAACTTATACGGGCACAGCGGCAAAAGCTTAAGAGTTGCTTTGGTAATAATGCCCAAAGTACCTTCGCTGCCCATAATAAGCTGTTCCAGGCAGTAGCCGGTAGAGCATTTTTTCAAACGTGCGCCCACTTCAATAATTTCACCGGTCGGGCTTACAAATTCAATTTCGTGAACCTGGTCGCGGGTAGTGCCGTAACGCACTGCCTTATTGCCGCCTGCGTTAGTTGCAAGGTTGCCGCCGATTAAGCAGCTGTCGGCGCTGCACGGATCGCCTGCATAAAGATAACCGGCTTCGTTGGCAACACGCTGAACTTCAATAGTAGGCACACCGGCTTCGGTAACAAGATACATGCCTTCGGTATTCAGCTCAATAATTTTATTCAAACGTTCCATTAAAAGCACAATGCCGCCGCAGACAGGAATTGCACCGTCGGCAAGGCTCGTGCCTGCGCTGCGTACGGTAACGGGCACATCAAATTTATTGGCAAGTTTCATAATTTCCGCAATTTCCTGAGCAGAAGCAGGTTTTACAACAACTTCCGGCTTGTGGAATTTACGCGGGTCTGTTTCTTCGTCAGTCTGATAGTGTTCCAGTGTTTCAGCATCAGTCATAACGTATTCAGCGCCTACAACACCTTTTAATGCTTCAATTACTTCTTCGGTAACAGGAGCATAAGTTTTCATACTTCATCATCCTTCCATAACTGCCGCCAAAATGGCAGGCAGGTAAAATACATATCTTTAATAATTATAATACAAAACTGCATGAATTTCAAAATTACAGACGCCAAAGTAAACAAAAATCCCTGCTAAAAAACAGGGATTTTAAAAATTTTACATTGAATTAAAAATTGCGCTGATAGCTGATGCCGATAATTTTGGTAAAGCTGTCGTGAGTATGGGCATGACGACCTTTGTAACCATCTTTATCAGCTGCATCAGTAAATGCAAAACGTAAATCGCCTACATCCATCCAGCCCAAGGCGATTGCCAGTGTCTGGTCTTTATCGTTATAGCGCGCGCCGATGGAATAAGTTTTTCTGTTGCCGGTCGGCACCATAAAATCGCCGCCATTATAAGGAATGGAAGATTCATCATAAGCAAAACCTGCCATCAGCGTATATTTATCGCTCAGCTTATGCTCCACTCCTATAGCATAACGCCAGCCGTCCTCCCAGTTTTTAGGATTTTTTTGCAAACCATCTAACATTCCTGTATTACTTAACATAATATCAAGATTTTCATATGTATCCCAGCCGGTACGCACGGCATTTAATTCCACACGGGTTTTATCATTAAATTTATGGCTGTAACCAATATGCCACGATTCCGGCAGCGTTACCTTGCCGTAAGCATCACCAGAAATATCCATAACCGCCTGCGGTCCACCTAACGCCGCTAAATTCACATCATAAGCATTAAAATCTGCTTCCATGGAGTGTTTTATGCGGCTGCGGTAAACTACGCCGATTTCATTCTTATCGTCAAAAGCATAGTTGGCAGCGGCATTCCAGCCCAAAGCATAGCTTTCACCCTTGGTATGGGTTGGTCCCATAGGTGCCGTACCTGTATGCATCAGGTGCTTTTCTAATGTTAATCCAACGTAGTTAATCTCCGCACCTACGGCTGCGCTCCATTTATCGTCAAACTTGTGCGCAAAGGTCGGAGTAACGCTCACGCCGTTAAGGCGGGAAAGAAAGGCGTTGGTAGAAACGGCAGAATCACGCTCAAATTCGGACACCATGGCAAAGCGGCTGAACGCACCGATACCGAACCAGTCTTTGTTATTCAGTTTTTTTACATAGTAAGTTCCCGGAGCAAAACCGAAATGCACACGGTTAGTACCGCTGTCAATCACATCTCCATTTTTATTATACAAATCATATTCGCCATGCGGGCTGATGTAGGTTGCACTTACCTTAAACGCCTCGCCGTCCACCTTAGTGATAGATGCCGGGTTGTAAGCCACGTTAGCAGCATCGCCTTCGGCAAACATACGCGCTCCGCCCATGGCAACGCCTTCGGCACTCCATTCGTTAATGGCAAAACCTTCTGCCCCGGCAGCCTTCGGCAAGCCCAAAGCACATAAAATACCTAATGCTAAAACTTTATTTTTTAAATTCACATCGTCACCTCTGTTAAAATTATTAGCAGCTGGTACTATTTTAACAGATTTGTGAATTTTTAGCTACAAAAAATACGCCCCTGCATTAAATAAGGGGCGTACAACGTCTTTATTTATCGTCAATACCGCGGCGCAGCACTATCGGGCGCTGCTTTTCCCACGGCTTGTACTGCACGGTGCTGCAAAATTCATAGGCTTTATAGCGTTTTGCGGCGTCTTCTTCTGCTGCGGCTTTAGCCAGGTCGCGTTCAGCAATATCGTTTTGCGGATAATACTTAAAGGCTTCGGCGTAAAATTCACTTGCTTCAGCGTCATCGCCTGCGTTATGCGCATTTTCTGCCAAAAACTTCAGTGCAAAGTATTTATACGGGTTCACACCGTTGTTGTCCTTTTCAGCTTCAACCATTGCCTTGGCTTCATCAACAGCCTGCTGCGTTTTGCCTGCTTCGCTCAGCACAATCAGCCTGCGGTAAAACATATCGCCGCGGGCACAGCTGTGAAAGCTGTGTTTATAAGCACGGCTCAGGTCATACGCTTCTTTTAAATAGGTAAGAGCCGCTTCTTCGCTTTTTGCCAGTTTCCAAACTATCTCAGCAATATCGCGCAGGCACAAAACCTTGTGTTCCGCTTCGCTTAAACCATATTCCGGGTCGTCATCCATATTGGGCTCTATATTTACAACCGTGCTTAAAACACGCATTGCGCTTTCGGTTTCGCCCATCCAGTAAAGCGCGCGCCCTACAATCGAGCGGCAGCGCCAGTCATTATAATCCTGTATCATGCCTACCGGCACAGGGTATTCTCCGTTAGCCAAACGGGAAACATAACCCATCCATTCCTGTTGGTCCATATTATCTGCCTCCTGTCAGTCTGCTTTATTTAATTGTACCATAATAAAATATTTTTGGCATAAAAAAGGGCTGCCGCACACATGGAAAGATGTGCGCACAGCAGCCTAAAATAAGGGAAAGCGTTAGTTAAGGCAATGTATAAAAACATCATTGCACAATGCAAATTATACACTGCTAAAAGAAATTTGTCAAGTCTTTCTATAATTTATTGAAATTATTAATTTTTTGTAACATTTTCGGCGCAGCCGCATAGCATAAACGCACTAACAGCTAAAATATTCTTTCTTTTACTGCGCTTTTAAAAGCTGCGGCGCCATTAATGTTTCCTTTACATCTTCCCATACAACAAAATTGGCCTTGCTGAAGCCGTTAAAAGTTGTTGCCGACGCCGATGTATAAGCCCCACAGATAGGCACAAGTATTAAATCGCCCTCTTCCTGGCGCACGGTCATTTTGCCGCGGAACATAATGTCGAGCGAATCACAGCTTGGGCCTGCAAAAGTAGCGGCCACCTGCTCGCCTTCTTTAAAGCTGATGAGTTTAAAGTCCCACTGGTCAAAAAGCACGCCGGAAAAAGTTCCGTAAAGGCCTTCATCAAGGAAATACCACGGCTGCCCGCCGCGCTCCGTTACGCCGATAACACTGGTAATAAGGTTTACTGCCGTACCGCAGATAAAACGCCCGGGCTCCGCCCAGATTTCCACTCCCGGAAAATCTTCGTCAAGGCGTGCGTTAATCTGATTGAGCATTTCCTGCAAATTAAAGCGTACCTTCGGTTCGGGAATGGGGAATCCCCCGCCGATATCCATAATGCGCAGCTGCATGCCTGCCGCCGCTGCTTCTTCAAAAATTTCACGCGCAATATCAAGCGCATACAAATAAGGGTCGGCGCTCGTAGTCTGGCTGCCTACATGAAAGGCAATACCGGCAGCGTCAAGCCCTGCATCCCTTGCTTTCAGCAAAAGTTCCAAAGCCTGCTCGCGGGCGGCGCCGAATTTTTTATTCAAATCGACATGAGCCGAACTGTTATCTATCCTGATGCGCAAAAGTACCGTTGCACCCGGGCACTCACGCGCCATTTTATCTATTTCGCCTGCGCTGTCAAAAGTCATCTTGCCAACACCGGCATTACGGCAGGCACGCAGCCCGTTTACCGTTTTCATCGGGTTGGCGTAAATCATCCTGCTGCCGTCAACGCCAAGGGAACTTAATTCCATAATTTCCCCGTCGGAAGCAACGTCAAAGTTAGAACCGAGGTCACGCATCAGTTCCAAAATACGCCTGTGCGGATTGGCTTTAATGGCATAAAAAACTTTAACGCGCGGCAGATGCGTGCGCAAAAGGCGGTAATTTTTTTCAATCTGCTCCAGCGAAAGCACCAGAAGCGGAGTACCATATTCCTGGGCCAGCGCCTCGGTTTCTTCTTTGTTAAGCCTGAAATATTTTTCTTTTTTCATATCCACTCTCCCCTTGCCTGAGCATTAATTAACGTATATGATTGTACCACAATTTTCAGAAAGTACAATAGGAAAATGAAAGAAATTACAAAATTTTAAAGGAGTTGCGCCCAAAACTTTAATAATCGCTGATAGCGGCAATTTTAAGCGGAAAAATCCCTAAATTTTACAGTTTTTTAATCTTTTTTCATTCCACCAAATATTGTGGCACAGCAAAGAGCCTTAAGCAAAATACGGCAAAATAAAACGCTATTTCAATATGCCAAAACTTTCTGTCCGCTTTTTCTTTACTATTATATTCGCCTTAAAATCAGTTTTATCTTAAAAACTGCAATAAAAAAAACACCCGCAAATAATGCAGGTGCGCATATTTTCTGGAGCGGGTGACGAGACTCGAACTCGCGACACATAGCTTGGGAAGCTATTGTTCTACCACTGAACTACACCCGCATGTGTAAATTGTATTAATAATTATATCACAGCCTTTCCGGCTTGGCAATATTCTAAAGCCCGGCCGGCCTCCCTGCTGGCGCCGTTTCAAAAATTTTATGCCCTATCTTTACAAAGTTTAAAGATTATGGTAAAATCTCGTCTTGCCGTCACTTTTAAAGGCGGTAAAATTTGATGATAGGAGGAATATGATGGTTTATATTAAGCCGTCTACACGCCTGCGTACCGATTACAGCCAAATTGCCGAACTGGCACGCAGAACAGGCGATGCAATTTACATTACCAAAAATGGGGAAAAGGATTTAGTGGTGATGTGCGCCCGGGCGTTTGAACTGCGCGACTTAGTATTAAAACTCAGCAATGTAGTTTTGGAAAGCGAAAACACAAGATTAAACGGAGCAGCCGCTTGCGCTCTGGAAGAATTTGAAGCAAGCCTGAAGCAGAAAAGCCATGGTTGAAGCGTCAATAAGGCTTCTGCCGCGCGCGGTTGACGACCTGAAAAATATCGGCGCTTACTGGCGGCGCAACATTACACCGGACGAAGCAGACAGAATAACCGGCAAAATACTGCGCGATTTAAAAGAACTGAAGCTCTTTTATCCGGCGGCCGACAGTATTAAATACGAGCCGCTGAAAAGCAGGAATTTTAAAATTTTAAAAAGCCAGAACTATATCTGTATCTGTAAAAAGGTAGAACACATTATTTACGTTTACCATATTGCCCACCTGCCTACGGAATATCCCGATATTTTTTAACTTATAACAATAACAGCACACCAAAGCAGCTTTTACAATGCTTTCAGTGTGCTGTTTATTTATTTTCTGCCTTTAACTTTTAACTCCATCTGCCGTTTGGAACGCCTGTACTGCAGCATAAAGCGGCGCACCTTCAGCACGCGGAACAAACTGGAAACCAGCATTACGCCGATGGCTATGGCAACGGAGTCCGTCATTGCCGTAAGCAAAATGGAAGTTCCGTTGTTATATTCATTATTAATAATGGCAAACATGCCCTGATAAATGCCCAGCCCCGGCACCAGAGGCACTATGCCCGGTATAACAAACACCGTTACCGGCTGCTTGAAAATGCGGGAACTGAGCTCGCTTGCCAGTGCCAGTGAAATAGTAGCGCAGAAATTGGAAACAAACGACGTATAGCCAAGCTCATGCCGCAGATATATAAAAACCACCCAGCCGATAGCGCCGATAACGCCGTCGATAAGCACAATCTTTTTCGGCGCCTGAAACAGCACCGCAAACGCCATAGTGGCAATGCAGGCAAACCCGAAGGCGGTTATAATTTCCATAAATCCCACCCCCAGATAAACCAGGCACGCAGCACAAACGCAATGCCGATAGCAATGGACGAAGCAAACAGCAGCGCTTCCGCGATGCGCGAATTGCCGCTCATTAAATTACCTGCCATATAATCGCGCAGACCGTTGCAGAAAGCCACGCCGGGCACAAATGGCATCAGCGCGCCTACAATAATTTTTTCCATTGTGCACTGCACGCTCATGGCGCAGCAGATAAGCGCAACGGTTGCAATAACAACACCGGCCACGGCGTTTTCCCAAAAAGCGCTGGGGTGATAGCCTGCAATCTGCTTTAAGGCAACCATGGCAGCGCCGCCCGTAATAAAGGCCGCAATAAAGTCATGGCTGTTGCCGCCCAGCATCGCCGCAAAGGCTGCCGAACCAATGCCGGAGGCAAGGCATACCATCCATTTACCGTAAGGCGCGGGCTGCCGCCATTTTTTGTCCAGCCATTTGCAGGTATCTTCGTAGCCCATATCCCACTTGGCAAAATTGTAAGACATGCTGTTCATTTCGCTGATAAGGCTTAAATTGGTGCTGCGGTAGCCAATTCTGCTTACGCGGATAAAGCTGTCGGTATCTTCGTTGCCCAAAATTATAACGGTAGGTGTTACAAAAGGGTCAACCTCATAGCCGTGCGCCAGGCAGCAGCGCGAAATGGTATCTTCCACACGGTAGGTTTCCGCGCCGCTTTTCAGCAGAATTTTGCCCATTTTTACAGCTATATTGATTGTCTGGTCACGTGTAAAATCTGTTTTAGCCATTATTTTTCACCGCCCCGTGCGGCAAAAAGCTCTGCCACAGCTTTTTTAAAAGCGTTGGCGCCGCCCATGGAAGGATGCGGCACACACTCACAGGCAACGCCGTATTTGCCGAGCGTCTGCTGCGATTTGCGCCCGATTGCCACAACCTTCATGCCGGGAATAAGCTGCATTAAAAGCCGCGCATACTCAATGCCAACATCCAGCTCCTCGCCGGTTGGCGTACGGTTGCTTAAAATATTGCCGTCTTTATACGGATGAAACGGAAAAATGTTCCACAAAACCGTATCATAAGGAGATAACCCGTGGCGCGCAATGGCGTTCCACATAACTGTCGCCGTAGGTTCGTTAAAGCCGTACAGTTTTTGCGTGCGGTTCAGGCGCGGGCTGTCCGGATTGCTGGTGCGCCTGTAATCCCACTCACCCAGAACTGCCTGCGGCTCAACATCCGGATGATTGCCGAGCAAAATACGCTCACTGGTCATGGCCATGCCGCTGAAATGCCCGCCCTGATAACCAAGCCCTTCGGCAATGAACAGAAAATGAGCATTTTGGCGCAGCTTTAAATAGCGCAGAAAGTTTGCCGCACGTATTACAGGCGCCTGCGGGCCAATATCACATTCAGTGTCGTAATCTGCCCACGGGTTAAAAACCTGCGGGCTGCTGTATTGTTGTAGTTTTTCAATAAATACTTCTGCCGTCACAACTGTTACCGCCATTAAAGTTTTACATCAATCTGTGCCGATACGCCTACGCCCTGTACACGGTTAACATCGGTAATATCAACTTTGTCAATCGGTATCAGCGCTTTGGCGCGGAAACTGCCGAAAAACGATGCTTCTATCAAAAGCGCAGCCTTGCATTTTTCTACCTGCGCATGCGGGCCGCTTACCTGCGCCGCACCTGCGTAGCTGCCGTCGCCAACGGTAATTACCGGCACAACCTTGGTTGCGTAATCACTGCTTACGGCATATTTGCCGGTTAAAGTGTTAATGGCGCTGTTAAGCTGGTCATCAAACTGGCTTACAAGCACGCCGATGGCGCCGCCTTTTAAAACAGTGCCCAAAATTCCGGCCTGCGCCGGAGCAGTGCTGCTGCCAAGTATAAAGCCGCATACCAGAGCAGCCGCTATATATTTTTTACCCTGCATAGTAAAACCTCCTGTTAAAAATTTTACAATATAATTATCTTCGCCGTTTTTTTATAAACGCCTGCCCGATGTAAAACTTTTTTCTTCATATTTACATCAGCTTTCTTTTGGCGTACCATTAATATATAAGTTTTATAAAGGAGCTGAACCATATGGAATTCTTTCAATATTTAGCACCGACCAAAGTAATTTTCGGGCGCGGAACCGAAGCACGCACCGGCGCACTGTGCAAAGAAGCCGGAGCAACAAAGGTACTCGTTCACTACGGCGGGCACAGCGCCAAAAAGTCCGGCCTGATTGACAGAATCTGCGCTTCGCTTCAGGCGGAAGGCATCAGCTATACAGAATTGGGCGGCGTTGTGCCGAACCCACGCCTCAGCAAAGTTTATGAAGGCATTGAGCTCGGCCGCAAAGAAAAAATAGATTTTATACTGGCAGTAGGCGGCGGCAGCGTTATCGACAGCGCCAAAGCCATCGGCTACGGCCTTACCAACGAAGGCGACGTATGGGACTACTACACCGGCAAAGCACTGCAGGCCTGCATGCCTATCGGCACAGTGCTGACCATTGCCGCCACAGGCAGCGAAATGAGCAACGCCAGCATTATCACCAACGAAAACGGCTGGTTAAAACGCGGCGCTTATTCTCCTTACGCTTACTGCAAATTTGCCGTTATGAACCCGGAGCTTACCTATACCCTGCCCGCTTACCAAACGGCAAGCGGCTGCACGGATATTATTGTGCACAGCCTGGAACGCTTTTTTACCAAACCGGATGTTAAACAGCTTAATTTAACGGACGGCATTGCCGAAACGCTGATTAAAAACGTAATGCGCAACGTAAAAACCGCCCTTAAAAAGCCTGATGACTATGACGCACGCGCCGAAATTATGTGGAGCGGCACCCTTTCACATAACGATATCACAGGCGACCGCACTTTGGGCGACTGGGCCTGCCATCAGCTGGAGCACGAACTCGGCGGCATGTTTGATATCGCCCACGGCGCAGGATTGGCAGCAGTTTGGGGCAGCTGGGCGCGTTATGTAATGCCCGTTAACCCCGCACGCTTTGCGCAGCTTGCCGTTAATGTTTTCGGCATTCCCTATACCGCCGGTGCGGAAGAAAAAATTGCCCTTGAAGGCATTGAAGCCATGGAAGCATTCTTTAAGAGCATTGGCATGCCGACGAAAATCAGCGATATGGATATTCACCTTACCGATGAACAGATTAAAGAGCTGGCCTATAAATGCAGCTTTAACAACACGCGCACCATCGGCGGCTTTAAAGCACTGAACATTGACGACATGGAAAAGATTTACCAGATGGCCAAATAACACCTGCCGGAATATGATGAAAAAACTTTTACTGACAGGTTTTGACCCTTTTGCACATTATAACATTAACCCCTCGTGGGAAGCAGTTAAGGCCCTGCCGGAAGTAATCGGCAGCTTCAGCGTGCATAAAATGCTGCTGCCTAATATTTACGGCACGGCCGGGCGGCTGCTGCTTGAAGAAGCTGAGCGCCTTAAGCCGGACGTTATTTTAATGACGGGCATGGACAGCGGCAGCACACGCCTGCACCTTGACGCAGTTGCCGTAAACCTGCGCGACGCGCTTTTAGAAGACAACAAAGGCGCAGCGCCCTGGGGCGAACCCGTTGTGCCGGGCGCACCGGCAGCGTATTTTGCAACCATACCAACGCACGCCCTTGTAAAACGCCTGCAAAAGCAGGGCTGCCCGGTTCACCTTGGCTACTGCACCGGCGGCTATGTCTGCAACGACATTTTTTACACCGCACTGCACCACTTTAACAGCACGCCAGTAAAAACCGGCTTTGCACATGTGCCGCTGCTGCCGCAGATGGTATGGGACGAAAGCAAAGCCCTGCCGCTTGAAGAAACCGTTAAAACCCTGCGGCAGATTATTGAAAATCTGTCGGAAATACTGACGGAGGAAGAAAATGCTTGACGCAATCGTTACAAATATTTGAATTTCAAATATTTGTATAACTATTTAAAAGGAGATGTAAAATATGAATGATGATAGAATAAAAATTGAACAAAGATTACGTAATATGAAAAAGTTTTATCTGAAAATTGCTGAAACAATCGATAATTTACCTGACGAAATTCCTAACGATATACGCTTGAAATTAAAAGAAATAATTTTAGAAGATAAGGAACTTAAGCAATTAATTGATAGTATTGATTCGAATAGACCACCTAGGATTTTTTTGGTAGGAAGAACAGGAGTTGGCAAAAGTAGTTTAATAAATGCATTATATGGGAGATATGTAGCTAAAGTAAGTAATGCAAAAAGCTGTACGAAAAACACACAGATTCACGAATATAAAGATGGGAATAAAGTACTGATGGAAATTCTTGATACAAGAGGAATTGCAGAATCGGAAAGTTTAGATGATAAACTTACTGCAGAAGAAATGTTAATCGAACAAGTAAATAATTTTTCTCCTGATGTAGCTATTCTAATGTTAAATAGTACTCATCGTGATGATATAAATTCAGATGTTGAATTTTTTAAAACATTATCTAAAAAATATACTGAAATAAATAAAACCGAATTACCAATTATTGTTGTGATAAATAAATGTGATGAAATAGTCCCTTCTCGTTTTAAAGAACCTTCAGAATATCCTGAAAGCAAAATAGAAAAAATAAACGAGATTGTTCAAAACTATAAAAAAATTATAGAAAAAAATGGACTTAAAATTAATAATATAATTGCTGTTTCATCATTGATAGATTGGAAAACATTAGATGGAATAGAAATAGACGTAGATAACATACCTAAAGATGCTGTTATTAATCTTCAAATTGCATTTGATGGCAGATATGGAATTGAAAAATTACTTAAAATATTAGATGATGCTATTCAAGATTATAAAGCTCAAATGGGGTTAAGAATGTCTTTAAGATTAAATGAAGTAGTAAAAAGGCTTGCTCAAAAGATAAATGATATTTTTTCTAAAATTTCATCAATAATAGCATTATCACCTATACCTGTATCAGATATTTATATTTTGCTAATTATACAAAGTATATCGGTTTCCTTAATTGCATTGTTGAGTGGTCGTGATATTTCAATTGATACAGGAAAAGAATTTATTTTGAGCATAGCAAGTATTGCTAGTGCTGGATATATGTTTAGATGGATTGCTCAGCAATCTTCAAAATTCTTGAATGTATTATATCCTGGAGCTGGTTCGGTAATCAGCTCTAGAATAGCTTATACCGGAACTAACGCGATAGGTAATGCAGCAATAGCATATTATCTAGAAGATAAAACAATAGAAGAAATAAAAAACTATTTGAAAGTAACAAAAGATAATAAATAATTTTGTGGCATATTATTTAATGCCTATTACAGCTAACGGCAAAAAGAACGTTGCCATCCCAAAGACAGTTTAAGTTATTTTTAAGTAGTTATACAACAAGGCAGTTTCAAAATGAAACTGCCTTTAAACTTATTGACGCAGTCTTAACTCCAACGATATGATAAAAATTAACAAGGAGGGATTTATATGCAGAACAAAAAACTTGCCTTTGGCATGATGCGTCTGCCGCAGCTTGACGACAACCCCGAACATGTTGATTTGGAGAAAACCTGTGAAATGGTAGATGCGTTTTTGCAAAAAGGCTATACCTATTTTGATACCAGTTATGTTTATCACAACGGCAAAAGCGAAGAATTTACCCGAAAGGCACTGGTAGAACGCCACCCGCGCGAAAGCTTTACACTTGCCACTAAACTGCCAACCTGGGCAATTAAAAGAGAAGAAGACGTTAAACGTATTTTTGCAGAGCAGCTGCAAAACTGCGGCGTAGATTATTTTGATTATTACCTTGTTCACAATCTGAACAGCGGTTTTTATGACAACATCGTTACGCCGTACCATATTTTTGAAATTCTTTCGGAATACAAAAAAGAAAGCAAAATCAAGCACCTTGGCTTTTCCGTTAACGATGCGCCGGAATTTTTGGAACGCATCCTGAACGAACATCCCGAAGTTGAATTTGTGCAGATTGCCTTTAACTATTACGATTACTCCGCAGCGTGGGTACAATCGAAAAAATGCTACGATATTATCCGCAGCCACGGCAAACTGGTTAACATTATGGAACCGGTTAAAGGCGGCATGCTCACCTATCCGCCCAAAGCGCTGTTTGAACAGATGCAGGCCAAACGCCCAGGCATGACACCTGCCGCATGGGCGCTGCGCTTTGCCGCTGACCAGGAAGGCGTGCAGGCAATTCTTTCCGGCATGTCTACCGTAGAGCAGGTTTTGGAAAACGCCGCCGTTATGGAAGACCCCGAACCGCTGACTGACGAAGAAAAACAAATGCTGATTGACAGCGCACCGCTGTACAGGGAAATGGGGCCGTTCCACATTAAAGATTTCAGCGTATATAACGGGCTTGTTGATAACGGCCTGCCGCTGACAGCACTGCTTGAAAGCTACAACGCCTGGATGATTCAGAAAGAACACGGCGCCCCGATATGCGCAGAGTTCAGCTACTATGCCGGGCCATACTTCAGAAGCGGCGTTAAAGGCAGCTGGGTAGAAAGCACAATTACCGACAAAGACGGCAACGACATTATCGGAACCGTTAAAGAAGCAGAAGCCTACTTTAAAACCTTTATCGACTGGGTAAATTAAAACTTTATGTAAAAGTAAAACCTAATCGCCAACGCTTGAATATTATACTAATCACTTTCAACAAAAAATGCTAAAATAGTATAAAATAACACCATCAACCGAGGCATACTATGTTTACATTTACAAGCGGCAACAAAAAAATAACGGTCTATCCCGCTTTGGCGGAAAACAGGCCGGTAATTTATTTAACAACCTACAACGACGACGGCGGCGAGGTTTATGCGCAGGTTCAAAAAGGCGGCTGCCCGAATTTTACACTGGTAACTGTCAGCGGCTTGAACTGGGAAGCGGAGCTTTCGCCATGGGCGGCAGGCAATTTATTTAAGTACAGCGAAATGTTTACCGGAGGCGCGGATGCTTACCTGCAATTTTTAACGCAGCAGGTTTTACCGCAGGCAGAAGCAGGCTTGAACGGAATTTTGTGGCGCGGGCTTGCCGGATATTCTCTTGCCGGTTTGTTTACCGTATACGCACTCTACAAAACAGATTTATTCAGCCGCGCGGCGAGTATGAGCGGTTCACTGTGGTACCCAGGCTTTAAGGATTTTGCCCTGCAAAGCGCGCTTTGTAAAACTCCGCAGCATTTGTATTTATCACTTGGCGATAAAGAAGCACGCGCACGCAACCAGTACCTTAAAACCGTGCAGCAGTGTACGGAAGAACTGGCAGCGCATTACCGCAGCCTTGACATTAACACTTGTTATGAACTTAACCCCGGCGGCCATTACCGCGATATTACCAGCCGCAGTGCCGCTGGCATTAAGTGGATATTAACCCAATAATAAAAGCAACCCGCCGTTATTACGCGGCGGGTATTTCTTTGTTAAATACAGATAAGGATATATACTATTGCGGCTCGGCAAAACAGTGCGGCTTCTCCGATTCCATCCGGGCTGCGCAGCCGGATTCCCGAAGTTAAACATTTTAAACCGCAACCGCCGCACTTTTTGACTCTCGCCTTACAGCACATATCCTTATCTGCTTTTCAATTTTAACTTTTATTATTATATACTACGCTTTCTCATTCCACAAAGTAAAGCCCAGTATCAGCGCGCCGCCGATAAGCTGCATCAGCGTCATGGGCTCGCCCAGTAAAAGTACAGAAATTATTACGGCAACCAGAGGGTCTATATAGCTTAAAATAGCGGCTTCCTGCCCCGTTAAATCTTTCAGTGCGGAAAAATACAGGCAGTAAGTAATGCCTGTATGGAACAGACCCACCGTCAGCAGGCATGCCCAGCCGGTACCGTCCAGCAGGTTTAAATTAAACCCGCTGCTTACCGCCACGTACGGCAGCAAAGTAACAACGGCAGCCAGCATCTGCAAAATGGTACGCTGTATGCCTGCCACGTTTTTAATAAATTTATTAAGCAAAATAACAGCGGCATAAAAAACCGCCGCCCCCAGCCCAAACAAAATGCCTGTAATACCGGCAGTTTCTCCACCGCCGCCGGTGCCTATAATAAGCACCAGCCCCAGCGTGGACATTACAAAGCAGATAATCTGTTTCGCCGTCAGCCGTTCATGAAACAAAAGCGGAGAAGCAACCGTAACGATAACAGGCGCAAAGTAATAGCTTAAAGTAGCCGCCGAAATTGTTGTATAGCGGTACGCCTGAAACAGCAAAATCCAGTTAATGCCCATGGCAATGCCGGAAGCAAGTAAAAGCGGCAGCTCACGCCCGGCGTTTTTTAAATTAAGCCCGCCTTTTTTAATAAACACCAGGTAAAACCCTATAAGGACGGACGCCAGCACCGCGCGGTACAGCGCCAGTTCACCGCTTGTTACACCGATATTGCGCGTAAAAACGCCCAGCGTGCCGAAAATAACCATAGCCGCACTGAGCATTAATTTTGCCTGTACACTTTCCTTCATAATATCTTTCCCTTTCAAAACAAAATAAATTTTGTAACAGCGTTTTAAATATTGCTGTTTTCTTTTAATATATTGATATTAGTGTAACTCTGTTAAAGAATTATGTCAACAAACGTAATTAAATAAAGCACAGCAAACAAAAATAAACCGCTAAAATTTTATTAAAATCTTTTGTATCTTTCTGCAAATATGGTACAATGTTTAAGAATTTATTTTGCTTTTACGGAAAGGCGTTTAACAAGTGCTTGCAAAAATAAAAAACTATCTGCGCAATGATGTTGTTTTAAGCGTTTCGCTGCTGCTGGCGCTGCTTTCGTGCCTCATTGAACCGCCCAGCCTTAAATATCTGCGCTATATTGATTTTAATACGCTCATCATGCTGTTCTGCCTGATGCTGATTATTGAAGGCCTGCGCGAACAGAACTTTTTGCAGTTTATCGGCAGCCGCATATTAATTAAGGTAAAAACAAGGCGCGGCATTGTGTTTACACTGATATTTTTATGCTTTATCAGCAGCATGTTCATCACCAATGACGTTTCACTGATTACCTTTGTGCCTTTCGGCATTATGATTTTGGAAATGATTAATTTAACGGACAAACTTTGCGGCACCGTTACGCTGATGACAATAGCGGCCAATCTCGGCAGCATGTTTACGCCTATCGGCAATCCGCAGAATTTGTACCTGTTTTCGCTTTCAGGCATGGGCGTGCCGGAATTTTTGGAACTGATGTGGCTGTATACCGGCCTTGCCGCCTTTATGCTGACGGTAGTTGTGCTTGTATTTTACCCGGAAGAACACCTGCAGCTGGATATAAAAACCGAACGGCTTAAAGATAAGCGCACCGTTTGCTTTTACCTTGTTTTATTTGCCTTGTGCGTGCTAACCGTGGCCCATTTTGTGCCGCACCTGGTACTGCTGGCCATTGTTGCCGCGGCACTTTTATACAAAAATAAAAACCTGTTCCGGCAGATTGACTACTCCCTGCTGCTGACCTTCCTTTTCTTTTTTATTTTTGTCGGCAATATGAACCATATCGGAAGCCTGCACAGTTTTATCAATCAGATTCTGGCCGGCAACGAAGTTTTAATAAGCGTCGCCGTCAGCCAGGTTATCAGCAACGTACCTGCGGCAATGCTGCTTTCAGGTTACAGCAATAACTACGCCGCGCTCATCGTAGGCACCAACCTCGGCGGCCTCGGCACGCTTATCGCTTCCATGGCAAGCCTTATCTCCTACAAGCAGGTTGCTGCAAAGTATCCGCATTTAAGGCGGCAGTACCTGGCAATTTTTACGGTTGACAATTTAATATTTTTGGCAGCACTGTATGCGCTGCATGCTTTTTACTGATATAAACGGCACGGCCATAAATTTTTGGCGCTGCCGTTTTGCATCTTCCGCAGGAATATTTTTATAAAAAAGCCGGATAGCCTTGCGGTAAAATGCTATAAATGGTATGATAAGAAAGGATAATAAGTTTTGTCGTTAAGGAAGGGCACAAAAGAGGCTGCTTCCTGTTTCTTATTGTAAAAAACACTTTGGGGGGCAAAAATATGATTGAACGCTATACCAATCCGGAAATGGGCAATATCTGGACTCTTGAAAACGAATTCCGCACCATGCTGCGCGTGGAAATTCTTGCCTGCGAAGCCATGAACAAACTGGGCATTGTGCCTGATGATGCTTTGCATGACATTCAGACCAAGGCAGATTTCCGCATTGAACGCATTAAAGAAATTGAGGCTGTTACCAACCACGATATTATCGCCTTTTTAACAAATGTTGCAGAATATGTGGGCGATGCTTCCAAATACATCCATAAAGGCTTAACCTCAAGCGACGTTAAAGACACCGCTATGGGCGTTATGATGCAGCAGTCCGCAGACCTTTTGATGAAACACCTCGAAAAGCTGCACGAAGTTTTAAAACGCCGCGCCGCCGAACACAAACACACCGTTATGATTGGCCGCACGCACGGCATTCACGCCGAACCGATGACCTTCGGCCTGAAATTTGCGCTGTGGATGGATGAAACCGAACGCAATATGGAACGCCTGAAACAGGCCCGCGAATTTATTTCCGTAGGCAAGCTTTCCGGCGCTGTCGGCACTTACTCCAATATCGACCCGTTTGTTGAAGAATATGTATGCGAAAAACTCGGCATTAAGGCTGCACGCCTGGCAACCCAGGTTATCCAGCGCGACCGCCACGCCGATTATTTAACCACCATCGCCATTATCGGTTCTTCGCTGGAAAAAATGGCAACCGAAATCCGCAACCTCCAGCGTACCGATATACGCGAAGCTGAAGAATATTTTGCGCCCGGCCAGAAAGGTTCTTCGGCCATGCCGCACAAACGCAACCCCATTACCTGCGAAAAAATCTCCGGTATGGCAAGGCTGCTGCGCGGTTATGCCGTTGCCGCCCTTGAAGATGTTACGCTGTGGCATGAACGCGATATTTCCCATTCTTCCGTAGAAAGGGTTATTCTACCGGATGCAACCATTGCACTGGATCATATGCTGCGCAAATTCATCAACATTGTTGATAAACTGCTGGTTTACCCGGATGCCATGATTGCCAACATGAACAAAACCGGCGGCCTTATTTACAGCCAGAACCTTTTGATTGCCCTTGTAAGCAAAGGCGTACTGCGCGAGGATGCTTACAAATGGGTACAGCGCAACGCTATGGCGCGCTGGCTGGAAGGTGCAGACTTTAAAACCAATGTTGAACACGATGAGGATATTAAAAAATACCTCACCGATGAAGAAATTGAGCATTGCTTTGACCCCATGCCGATGCTGCGCAATGTAGACCTCATTATGGCGCGCTTCGGATTATGATTATATAAGGAGAGATAGTTATGTCATCTGTTGTAGTTATCGGCGCCCAGTGGGGCGATGAAGGCAAAGGCAAGATTGTTGATTACCTGGCTCAGAAAGCCAACGCTGTTGTACGTTATTCCGGCGGCTCCAACGCAGGGCACACCGTTGTTGTAGACGATGTTGCCTATAAGCTGCGTCTTTTGCCCTCCGGCGTACTGTACAAAGATAAAATCAATATCCTCGGCAACGGCGTAGTTATTAACCCCGCAGTTGTACTTCAGGAAATTGCAGGCATGAAAGCCCAGGGCATTGACTGCAGCAATCTTTTGATTTCCGACCGCGCCCACGTTGTTATGCCTTACCATGCAAAATTGGATGAATTGCAGGAAGCTGCACTCGGCGAACACAAAATCGGCACTACCAAAGGCGGCATCGGTCCCTGCTACATGGATAAAGTAGCCCGTACCGGCATCCGCATCTGCGATTTGATGGAACCCGATACTTTTGCTGACAAGCTGCGTGTAAACCTGGCTGCCAAAAATGAAATTATTACCAAAATTTACGGCGGCGAACCGTTTGACTATGACAGCGTGCTGAAAGAATACCTGGCTTATGCCGAAGAACTCCGTCCGCATGTTTGTGACACCGGTGTTGTGCTTGGCGAAGTTTTTGAAGCAGGCAAAAACGTATTGTTCGAAGGCGCACAGGCTACCTTCCTTGATATTGACCACGGCACCTATCCGTATGTAACAAGCTCCAACCCGACTGCTGCCAATGCGGCAACCGGCAGCGGCGTAGGCCCGCTGTGCATCAACCATGTGGTTGGCGTTGTTAAGGCATACACCACCCGTGTTGGCGAAGGCCCGTTTGTATGCGAACTGTTTGACGCTGACGGCAACGCCCTGCGTGAACGCGGCCACGAATACGGCACCGTTACCGGACGTCCGCGCCGTTGCGGCTGGCTTGACGCCTTTATGCTGAAATACAGCGCACGCGTAAACAGCCTTGACTGCCTGGCAGTAACCCGCCTTGACATTCTTGACGAAATGCCGGTAATTAAAATGTGCGTAGGCTACAAATATAACGGCGAAGAAATCAAACAAATCCCGGCAAGCCTGAAAGTTTTGGCACAGGTTGAACCTATCTACGAAGAATTTGAAGGCTGGATGACCGATATCAGCGGCGTACGCAAATACGAAGACCTGCCGGAAAACTGCAAAAAATACTTAAAACGCATGAGCGAAGTAGCAGGCGTTGAAGTAGGCATTGTTTCCGTAGGCCCCGACCGTGAACAGACCATGATTTTAAAAGAACTGTTTTAAAAAGTTCATAAACTGAATAATTAACTGCGGCACAGCTTTAGGCTGTGCCGTTTTAGTACAGGAGAACAGTTTTATGGCCAATCTGCAATATGTACTTCATAAAGGAAATAAAAATACCGGCAGCCTTAAATTTGTGCAGCCGGAAGCTATGCAGGCCGTACTTGAATTTCACAGCGGCATTACAAGTTATGCGCAAACGCCGCTCGTAAGCCTGCCTAATCTTGCAAAACTGCTCGGCGTTGGGCAGATTTTTGTTAAGGACGAATCGGCACGCTTTGGGCTGAACGCCTTTAAAGCGCTGGGCGGCAGTTACGCCATTGCCAGATACTTATGCGGCAAATTAAATATACCCGTTGACGGAAACAGTTTTAACGTTTTGTGCAGCGAAAAAGCCAGAGCCAAACTCGGCACCGTAACCTTTGTAACGACAACGGACGGCAATCACGGGCGCGGCGTAGCCTGGGCCGCCAAACTTCTGGGGCATAAAGCAGTTGTTTATCTGCCCGAAGGCTCAAGCCAAGAACGGCTTAACAACATCCGCGCGCTGGGAGCAGAAGCAGAAATTACAAAATTTAACTACGACGGCGCCGTACGCCTTGCCTATGCCATGAGCCGCAAGCACGGCTGGGTGCTGGTGCAGGATACCGCGTGGAGCGGCTATGAAGAAATACCCACCTGGATTATGCAGGGCTATACCACCATGGCGCAGGAAATTACTGCTCAGCTGAACGGCATAACGCCGACGCACTTGTTTTTGCAGGCCGGTGTAGGCAGCATGGCAGGCGCGGTGCTCGGCTATTTTGCAGCGCTTTGGCAGAATAACCTGCCTGCTACCGTTATCTGCGAGCCGGACAAAGCCGCCTGCCTGTATAAAACGGCAGCGGCAAACGACGGCACGCTGCACAAAGTAACCGGCAAAATGAACAGCATGATGGCCGGGCTTTGCTGCGGCGAACCCTGCACCATAAGCTGGGATATAATCAATAATTTTGCAAACGCCTTTATTGCCTGCAGTGATGACTATGCAGCAAGCGGCATGCGGCTTTTGGGTATGCCGCAAAGCGGCGATGCGCGCATTGTTTCGGGCGAATCGGGCGCGGTACCCGCCGGAGTTCTGGCAGCGCTGATGCAGGACCCAGAGCTTGCACAGCTGCGCAATGAACTTGGGCTTGATGAAAACTCGCGCGTACTTTTAATAAGTACGGAAGGCGCTACCGACAAAGTAAACTACCTTAAAGTGCTCAGCGGCAAATGGAAGCCGGAAAGCAAATAAAACGCTTTATTTACGGTATAAAAAATAAGCAGGCTTGATGATCCTAAAATCATCAGGCCTGCTTTTATTTTGTTCGTATTTTATAAATTTCCGTTCGTTGCTTCCGCCAGCATTACGCCCTCACCGGCATGCACACGCACCGGCACCATAATTTTCTGTCCCGGCTGCAAATCGGTATTCTGCAAACCGTTTGCCTCGCAGATGCGGTAAATAACGGCGCGCACATCTTCGTCATCTTCCGCCCAGCGGGAAGCAATATCCCACATGGTATCGCCGCTGTACACGGTTACCGTGCGCGTGGTGTAAATTTCATCTGCTGCGGATACCGTGCCGAACACGTAACCACTGTATAATAAAAAGACTGCCATTACTATTGCCGTCAGCTTTTTCATAAACAATCAACTGCCTTTCGAAACGTTTGTTCGTTATAGTTATAATAAAACGAACAGAGCATTTTGTCAAGCATATTTATGAAAATTTGTTCGTATTTTTAGTTTATGCTGCAAACAAATTAAGAAACAACCCACATATAAAACGGCATTACAACAACAGCCAAAACCGTTGTAACAACCGTAAGGGTAGCGGCATATTCGTAATCGGCCCCATAGTTTTTGGCAAGCACAGGCAGCACGGAAGGTGCAGGCATGGCCGCCTGAATGGTAAACACCTGCGTCATAAGCGGCGGTATGCCAATTACGGGTGCCATTAAAATAATTCCCAGCGGGCAAACTACAAAACGCCCGAACAGGGCAAGTAAAATCTGCCGGTCAAAATGGATTTTGCTCCAGTCCGCATTGCTTACAACGGCGCCTATAAAAAGCATAGCCAGCGGCGTTGTCATATTGCCCATGTATTTAAACGAAACAAGCAGCGGATGCGGCAGGTGCAGTTCAAGCATTACCAAGGTAAAGCCAATGGCAAAGCCTGCCAGCGGCGGGTTAACAATGTGCTTCAGCGTCTGTATGCTAAAGAGCGGCGGTACATTTTCCGTTCCGTCAACGGCAATAATATGGGCCGCCACAACCCAGAACACCACTGTGTTCGCCATATAATAAACCAATACAAACGGTATGCACTTTGTACCAAACAGTTCGGTGGAAAGCGGCAGGCCTATTAAAATGGTATTGGTTACAAAAAACACCGCCGCCAGAACGCCGCGCCGCCCTTTTGGTATTTTGGCAAAGCGCACGGCAAGCTGCCCGATGATAAAACAGATTATCATCGACGAAACCGCTACCGGAAGTCCGCTGCTCATTTGTATAACCGTATCGTGCGTAAGCGTTTCCGTTAAATTCACAATCATATACAGCGGCAGGCAGATTTTTGTTATCAGTTTGGAAATCAGGTTCAGGCTTTCTTCCGAAAACCAGTGGTGGCTGCCAAGGTAATACCCGGCCAATACCATCAGGCTGACGGTAAAAACGCCTTCAAACGCATGCAGTACAATATCCACGCGGCCTCACTTCCTTTTTAAAGCATTATTTTTTAATTTGCAGCGTTCTTAACTTCCTCCAGTTTGGCTTTCATCCATTCAATCATGGCAAGCTTGCCAAATTCAAACCAGGTAGTGCAGTTGCTGTTTTTGGCAATATAAGCGTTCCATTTTTCCTGGTTTACGTTTTCCACTTCCAGCAGGTTCATAATGCCGAAACCGCTGCGGATTATTAAATCGTTCATGGAAGTAAACTTGCTGTTTTCCTGTAAAAACTTATCGTTGAACAATGCCGGGAAAGATACAAGGCTCAGGGCTTTGCCAAGTTCTTTATCATGCTTGAAAATTTCAAGATAGTGTTGAAATTCCTTCTCAATATCCATCTTTTCTTTGTTTTCCATAATTACAATTCCTCCGGAGTAGAATTTTAAAAATAAAATTTATGCTTTTATTTTAACACACATAACAATATAAAAAAACCGTTAAAATTTTTAATTTTGCTCCGGCAAAATGGCGCCCTTTAAATTTTTGTTGAATCCCTACTTGATTAGTAGTAAAATACTTTATATGAAAGGAGTTCAGCATGAAAATATCTACCAAAGGACGTTACGCGCTGCGCTTGATGCTTGATTTAGCAAGCAACAGCCAGCATGAATATACGCCGGTTAAAGAAATTTCCCTGCGGCAGGATATTTCCGATAAATATCTGGAACAGATTATCGGCCGTTTGAGCAAAGCCGGGCTTGTACAAAGCGCCCGCGGCGCGCAGGGCGGCTATAAACTTACCAAAGCACCGTCAGAATGCACCGTTGGAGAAATACTGCGCGTGCTTGAAGGCGACCTTGCCCCGGTAGCCTGTGCGGCTTCCGTGCATCCGGCACTCTGCCCGCGCCTTGATGACTGCGTTACAACAGAAGTATGGCGGCGCATAGGCGAAGCCATCAACAATGTTGTAGATAATATTACGCTGGCGGATTTACTGAAATGGCAGGAAGAAAAATGCTGCTGTAAATAAAAGTGCTTTAACCATGCTTTATAATAATCAGGAGGGATTTTTTATGGCAAATTTAACACGTGAAGAAGCCTGGGAATTAGTAAAAGAATATAACAAAGACCCGTTTCATCTGCGCCACGCGCTGACAGTGGAAGGCGTTATGCGCTGGTACGCCAATGAGCTCGGCTACGGCGATGAAGCAGATTTCTGGGCACTGGCCGGACTTTTGCACGACCTTGATTTTGAAATGTACCCGGAACAGCACTGCATTAAATCACAGGAAATTATGCGTGAACGCGGAATAGACGAAAAACTCATCCACGCCACCGCCAGCCACGGCTACGGCCTTGTGTGCGATGTTAAACCGGAGCACCAGATGGAAAAAGTTTTGTTTGCTGCCGACGAGCTTACCGGTCTTATCGGCGCGGCGGCTTTAATGCGCCCTTCCAAAAGCGTAAGCGACATGGAAGTAAAATCCATAAAAAAGAAATTTAAAGATAAAAAATTTGCGGCAGGCTGCCACCGCGAGGTAATTGCGCAAGGCGCCGAAATGCTTGGCTGGACGCTTGACGAGCTGTTTGAAAAAACCATTGAAGCCATGCGCGTTGACGAAGCCAAAATAAACGAAATCTGCGCAGCACTGCCGCCGAAGGAATAACATGAAGAAAAAAGTACTTGCCGCCATGAGCGGCGGCGTAGACAGTTCTGCCGCGGCAATGCTGCTTTTAGAGCAGGGTTACGAAGTTATTGGCGTTACGGCGCGTATGTTTAACGGCTGCGATATCGGACTGCCGGATGCGCCGCTTAATATTGACCGCGACATTAAAGACGCACAGGCCGTAGCGCAGAAACTTGGCATTGAGCACAAAGTTGTTGATTTAAGAGCCTGCTTTAACAGGCACGTTATACAGCACTTTGCCAGCGAATACCGCTGCGGCAGCACGCCCAACCCCTGCGTGGACTGCAACAAATACATAAAATTCGGCGCACTGTTGGATTACGCCAGGGAGCTTGGCTGTGACTACCTGGCAACAGGGCATTATGCCCGCATAGTTTACAATAACGCAAAGAGCCGCTGGCTTTTGGCGCGCGGCGAAGACCACCGCAAGGACCAGAGCTATATGCTGTTTTCGCTCTCGCAGCAGCAGCTTTCGCACGTGCTGCTGCCCCTTGGCGGCGTAAGCAAAGACGAAATACGCAGGCTTGCCGCCGAAGCAGGCCTTGTTACCGCCCAAAAGCCGGACAGCCAGGATATCTGCTTTGTGCCTGACGGCGATTATGCCAGTTTAATCGGACGCATCGGCAAAGCTTCCGGTACAGCCGGTAATTTCGTGCATCTTAACGGGCAGGTTCTCGGCCGCCACAAAGGGCTTGTAAACTACACCATCGGCCAGCGCAAAGGCCTTGGCATTGCCTACGATTACCCTTTATATGTAATAGAAAAAGACACCGCTTCCGGAAACGTTACGGTAGGCCCGGCAGAAGCTTTGTTCAGCCGCGGGCTGCTTGCCAAAAACTGTAATTTTATTACCGAAGCCGCCCTTACCGGCCCGCTGCGCGTAACCGCCAAAACACGCTACCGCCAGCAGGACGTACCAGCAGCCATTGAACCCTGCGGCGAATACGTAAAAGTTATCTTTGATGAACCCATGCGCGCCGTTACGCCGGGGCAGGCCGTTGTATTTTATAACGGCGAATTTATTGTAGGCGGCGGTATTATACAAAGCGCGCTGAAGGAGTAAGCCATGAAAAAAACTATTGCCGCTTTGGCAATCTGCCTGTTTGCAGCCGGTGCTGTGCACGCTGCAATGCCGCAGACGCCAAACACAATTACGCCGGATTTACTGGCAGAAGCAACGGCAAAACTGAATAACCCGGCAGCGGAAAAGCCAGCCGGCACGGAGCAGCAGAACGCCCAAACGCCAAAAGGCAGCCCGGAACCCGAAAGCAGTAATACAACTGCGCAAAACAGTACAGCACCTGAGCAGGAAGCTGCCGTAAAAACACCGGCAAATATAAAAACCGCAGAACCGGGCACCGAAAAGGGTAAAAACACCGTACAGCAGCAGATTAAACAGCCGCGCGTTGTACGCCGTACGGTAAAAATAGAACCTGCCAAAGAAAACTGGTATTTAACCAAACCGGCAGATTTTACCTACTATGTTAATAAAACAGCCCCTTCTTACAGCTTGGCAATACCCACGGCATTCGGCGCGGATTTGCTGGCAGGACTGCCCGCAGAAGGCCCAATTATTACCCGCGGCGCGGATGACGCAACGGCAATGATGTTTAACGCCTCCCTGCCGGACGGCAAAGCCGCAGTGTTTAAAGACGCGTTGGCAGGCAAACAGCTTATGGCGCCGCCTGCACCGGTAACACGCCACCTGAAGGAAAAAGGCGAAGAAATTATTGAAATTACAGAATTTGAAGCGCCGCCGCAGTACAGCTACCGGCAGGTAAATACCGAAGCTTTAAACCTGCCGCCTCAGCTGCAAAACCTTGTGCTTACGGAAGCAGGCGAATACAAAACCTTTCAGGGGCTAAACACCCGCTATATGCAGTTTAAATGCAGCAGCGGCAATGTGCCCTGCCTGCTGCGCCTTACGCTTACGCAGCACAGCGGCTACCAATATACAGGTTTTTACCTGTTCCCCGAAAATAAGCGCCTTACCTTCATTCCCCTTGCGGATTACTCCGCACGCAGCCTGCAATGCGGGCAAAGCTCACTGTTTGATAAATATTAAAAGACTTACATAAACAAAACCTGCCTCCGGACGGATTATTTCCGCATCGAAGGCAGTTTTTTTATGTGTTGTAAGCAATACCGCATTATAAAAATTTTTGTTTTACGCTTTTTGCGAAAGCAAAAGCCCCAGTATAATCAGCACGCCGCCCGCCAGCATTTTCACCGTTACGGGCTCGTTTAAAACAATTACCGCCGAAGCAACCGTCAGTACCGGCACTGCGTAAATATAAGCGCTTGTTTTAACGGCGCCCAGCACTTTAACGGCATAGTTCCACGTTACAAAGCACATGGCAGATGCGCCCAGCCCCAAAAACAAAATATTAAACAAATATGCCGGGTTGTAAAAGCGTGTTAAATCCGGCGTAAAGCCGAAGATATATAAAGCAGGCAGCATAAACAGCAGCCCGTAAAAAAAGATATGCCGCGTAATTAAAATGGTGTTGTAGCCGAAGGTTGTTATTTTGCGCGTCAGCACGGCGTAAAGTGCCCACACGGCGGCAGCGCTTAACGCTAAAATATCGCCGGTAAGGTTAAACTGCATAACGCTTTCGGCAGTGCTTATGAGGTAAATGCCTGCCATGGCAAGAACAAAACCAAAAATAAAACGCCGGTGCGGGCGTTCCTTACCGCGCGAAGCCGCAAAACCTGCCAGCGCCGTAAAAAACGGAGCCGTGCAGAGCAGCACACCGACATTGGAAGCCAGCGTATAAGTAAGAGCTATGTTTTCCAGCAAATAATAAAGGCAAATGCCGGTAAGCCCCGCTGCAACAAAATAAACCTCCTGCCGCAGGCCGCCATAAGGCAGCAGCCGCGGGCAAATGGCAAACAGAGCCAGATAGCCTATAACAAAACGGCAGAACAATATTTCCACCGGCAAAAAGCCTGTAAGCAATATTTTTGTTGAAATAAACGTAACGCCCCACACAAAAATGGTTATAATTGCCGCTGCGTGGCCTCTTGTTTTATCCATGGCACTCCCTCCTTAACAAAATATTATAACAAAAGCTGTCTGCTGTTTCCTGTAAAAAACGTCAAAAAAAGACGGCCCTGTAAAAAGGCCGCCCCTTAAAAATTCCCGGTTATGCCAATTCTTTGGGTTCGCTGGTAAAGGAATATTCCGTTGCTTTAATGTTATCAAGATAAAAAACCGTCATAACGCCGTCATCGGCATTATACATATTTTTCAAAACCGGCACGGCTTCCAGCATGGCAGCGCGCGCTTCGCGGCGGTCATCCATTTTTACCTCGCCGTCAAGGCGAATCCAGCTGTCCTGCCCTTTCATGGCAGAAATTTCCACGCGCGGATTTTCCAAAAGCTGTTTGTAAACGTTTTTGGTTTTTGCGGTAATAAAATATAGTTTCCCTTCAAATTCGCACACAGCGCCGAACGGACGTACACGCGGCTGATTGCCGTCCATTGTCGAAAGATAAAATACGCCGCTTTCTTTTAAATAATCAAGTACAGCAGACATTGTTTTTATACTCCTTCCGTGAGCCGGTTTGTTTTGGCTTACGTTTTTATTATAACTCTGCCCGCACAAAAAATAAACAAACTTATATGCCCTTCGCCTGTAAAATGTTATAATAAAAATCAGCAGCAAGTTTAACGGAGGTGCCTTATGCTACTGTCCAATCTCAGCCTGATACTGGAAGGCGGAGGCATGCGCGGCATGTTTTCGGCCGGTGTTTTTGACGCTTTTCTGGAAAAAGAACTGGTTTTCCCGCATATCGCCGGTGTATCGGCGGGAGCCTGCAATATACTTTCGTATATGTCGGGGCAAAAGGGCCGCACCAGGCGGATTATTGAAGATTATGTGGGCGACGACCGTTACTGCAGCGTAAAAAACTGGCTGCGCACACGCTCGCTGTTCGGTTTCGATTTTATTTTAAACGATATTCCCCGCCATTTAATTCCATTTGATTACGATGCGTTTTATAAATATCCCGGCAGGCTGGAGGTTGGCACAACGGACTGCGGCACGGGCGAATCGGTATGGTACACGCAGATGGATATGGGCAGGAATTTTACGCCGGTGCGCGCTTCGGCATCACTGCCGTTTCTGGCGCCCATTGTGCATTTCGATAAACGCCGCCTTTTGGACGGCGCGCTGACAGACCCCATTCCGTTTGACCGCGGGCAAAGGGCAGGCTACGATAAGTTTGTAATTGTGCTGACGCGCAATAAGGGCTACCGCAAAAGCAGCACCGTTCCGGCGGCGCTGGTTAAGCTGTGGTACAAGCATTACCCGCTTTTACAGCAGATTTTGGCAGAACGCCCGCAAAATTACAATAAACAAATAGAAGCCGTTGAAAAACTTGAGCAGGAAGGAAAGGCCGTTATTATACGCCCGCAGCAGCCGCTGACGATTGACCGGCTTGACCTTGACAAGGAAAAACTTTTAGCGCTGTACGACCACGGCTATGACTGCGGCCTGCAAGCGGCAAATAAAATTATAAAATTAAATTACAAATAAGGAGAAGCAATAGATGCAGGAAATAAAATGCCCCAAATGCGGCGAGGTGTTTCAGGTTGACGAAACCGGCTACGCCGCCATTGTAAAACAGGTAAGGGACGAGGAATTTCACAGGGAAATTCACGAACGCCTGGAACAGTTTGAGAAAGAAAAAAACGCTTCTGTAGAGCTTGCCAAAACCGCAACCGCCAAAGCGTATGATGTTGCGCTTGCCAAAAAGGCAATGGAAATTAACGATTTAAAAAGCCAATTAAATATGCAGAAAATGTCGCAGGCCGCATCTTTACAGGACGCGCTTAATAAAAAAGAACTGGAGCTGGCGCAGAAAGACCAGCTGATTGCCGGGCTTACGGCGCGTTTAAACGCAGGCAAACAGGAAATTGAACTTGCCGTTGCCAAAGTAGTTAACGAAAAACAACAGGAGCTTAACGATAAGGAACAAAGCATTTTGCAGCTTACTTCCGCCATTGAAAACGGCAAAAAAGAAAGCGAACTGCGCGAGCAGACTTTAATTACCCAGTATGAAGAAAAACTTAAATTTAAAGACGAGGAAATTGAGCGCTATAAAGATTTTAAACTGCGCCAGTCCACAAAAATGGTGGGCGAAAGCCTGGAGCAGCACTGCGAAATAGAGTTTAACAAATTAAGAATGACCGGTTTTGCCAACGCGTATTTTGAAAAAGACAACGATGCGCGCACCGGCAGCAAGGGCGACTATATTTACCGCGAAGCGGACGAAGACGGAACGGAGTTTATTTCCATCATGTTTGAAATGAAAAACGAAATGGACGCCACTTCCACCAAAAAGAAAAACGAGGACTTTTTTAAGGAACTTGATAAAGACCGCCGTGAAAAGAACTGCGAGTACGCCGTGCTTGTTTCCATGCTGGAATCGGAAAGCGAGCTGTACAACACCGGCATTGTCGATGTTTCTTACCGCTACCCCAAAATGTACGTTATCCGCCCGCAGTTTTTTATTCCCATCATCACGCTGCTGCGCAACGCGGCACAAAATTCGCTGCAATACCGCAAGGAATTAAGCGTTATTAAAACGCAGAACATTGATATTTCCAATTTTGAAAACGATTTGAATGAATTTAAAGATAAATTTTCGCGCAATTACCGCCTTGCCAGCGAAAAGTTTAAAAAAGCCATTGAAGAAATCGACAAAACGATTGACCATCTGCAAAAAACCAAGGACGCGCTTTTATCTTCCGAAAACAACCTGCGCCTTGCCAACAACAAAGCGGAGGACCTTTCCATTAAGCGCTTAACGCGCAACAACCCCACCATGGCCGCCAAATTTGCGGACTTGGAAAAAGATTAAAACTATATAAAATTAAGCAGCCCTTAAGGCAGTACCGCTACCGGTACACCCTAAAGGCTGTTTTTTATTTGCTGTTCATTTATTGTTAATTGCTTTTAATTACCGTTTTTTCAGCCGTTTTTGCGGCACACCAATTTAAAAGCAATTTCGTGCTCCAGCACCAGCGGTTTTTCCATTGCAAAAAATACCACGCTCTTGGCGGCAGCGGTTATTTCGTGTGTTATTTCCGCCGTAAAGGGGTCAATAATCTGCCCTATAACCTCGCCCCTGCGTACTTCTTCGCCCGGGGCTTTTAACGCTTTAAAAATGCCGCCTGCCGGTGTAAGTACGTTAATAAGCTCGCTTTCGCTGATAACGGTGGAAAGATAGCCGCTGTAACAGGTGTATTTTACCGCACCGACACGGCTTAAATAACGCAGTACGGCGTCCACCGCGTTTGCGGCGCTGTCATCATCAAGGTGGGAGGTTTCCTGCGTATAAATATTAAAGGCAGCACTGTCCCATATCTGCCAGTTATAGTTCAGCGTTGTTGTGTCTATGGGCTTCGGCTCGCGCGTTACAATATACGGCAGCCCGAACATGCTTCCCAGCGCCGGGCTTTGGTAGCCTGTATTAACAATGCGGGCGTGCGGCACAAATTTGCCGGGCAGGTAAAAGCTTGCCATATGGATGCCGCAGCGGTAATCCTTAACAGCCTCAAAAAGCCCCGCCGCTATGCGCTGCGTGGTTTCACCCAAATCGTACCCCGGAAACATTCTGTTAATGTCGCTGCCATCCATCGGCCAGAAGCGTTTGCCGACGTTCATGGAAAAGCGGTTGGCACAGGGAATGACGAGTATTTCGTGCCCCGGCAGCAAATTGCCGCGCTGCTCTATTTCCGCCAGCGCTTTTACAAGCCGCGCACAGGTATACATTTGCTGTACCTCGTCGCCGCGTATGCCGCCAACAACGGCGCAGGATTTTTCACCTTCGCCAAAGCGGAAGCCTTCCAGCAGAAAGTCCTGCCGGTAAGGCATTTTCATTGTATATAAAATCTCGCGTTTCATTCTCTGCTGCCTCCCGTTACGATGCGCGCCAGCAGGCTGCCCGGATAAACAACCGGATATTCGCGCAGGGTAAACAGCAGCCCATCTGCAGGCGCCGTAACGCGCTCGTTAATATTCCCCGTCAGCGGGTCGGCAATAATGCCAAGCAGCTGCCCTTTTTTTACAGAACTGCCGTGCTGTGCCTGCGCCATAAAAATACCGGCGGCGCCGGCGTTTACAAAGGCAACTTCGTCACGTCTGATAAGAGGCGTATGGGTACAATGCGTTTCTCCGTCCCACATGCCCTCGCTGCGCATCAAATTCAAAATTCCTTCGGTAAGCTGCTCACCGTAAGCAGGCGTAAGGCGCATACCTACGCCCATTTCCACAACCAGGCAGCGCGTGCCAACAGAGTTCATACTGCACGCAAAAGTGCTTTGCAGCACGGTGGCAGCCGGGTAAATCCAAACAAAATCCACGTTTAAAAGCCGTGCCAGCGGCACCAGTGCATCTGCCGTTTCTTCAGAAATACGCACCTGCGGCATTTCGCGCAGAAAAATATTAGAGGCGTGAATATCGACAGCAATATCCGACCCCTTAACGTCATTAATTATTTCATTTGCAAAATATTCTGCCGCCGGACCGCCGTTTTCCCCCGGAAAAATTCTGTTTAAATCAACGTCAAACAAGGGTATGCTGCGCTGAATTGTATTAATGCCCAGCGGATTGACGGCGGGATAAATATCAACGGTAGCGTGCAAATATTCTGGGTGTTCCATAAGGCGGCGGTTTAAAAGCCACGCCGCATACTGCCCCTCCAGCTCGTCGCCGTGTATGCCTGTAACAACTGAAATACGTTTGCCCCCGTCCTTCCCCGGCAGCGGCGTTATTCTGTTTTTATGCAGTTCCAGGCGTTCGTGCACGGCAAGGCCAAGGCCGGCAACAGTTATGTCCATTTAGCTGCACCTCTTTCGGTATCTATGTTAAAAAGCAGCGGCGTACTACTGCCTTAAATTTCTTTTACGCGCATAAAAACGGTCTGCGTCTGGTCCGCAAGGCCGTAAAAGGTTCCCTGCTCCACCGGGCAGTCGGCAGCATCGCGCCCTGTGGCAAAACGCAGGTAGCTTGCATCCGTACGGCAGTCGCGCGTCGGGTCAAAACCATGCCATGCGCCTTCATAATAAATTTCTGCCCAGGCATGGGTTGCCCCCTCACCAACGGTAAGCCCCATGCAGTAGCGTGCATGCCAGCCCGCAAGCCGCGCCAGCGCTATAAAAACATGCGCGTAATCCTGGCACACGCCGCGTCCGCCCGCCAGGGCTTCCTCAGCCGTGGTATAAATGCCTGTTGCCCCGGGCTGATAGCGCAAAAGGCTGTGCACGGCGTGGCAAAGCGCGTCCAGTGCGGCAAGCGTTTTGCCGCGCGCCATGGCGGAAGAAACCTGCGTCAATATTTTTCCGGGTTTTGTACGCAGGCCGGCAAAACGCAGGCACGGATTAGGAGGCGGAGCGGGCTGCCCCGGTTCTTCCACGCGGGCAATGCCCCTGCTGCCGTAACGCAGAACATTATGCTCACTGCCGATACTGCACCAGAACACGGTATTGCCAAAACCGTCCTTTTGCGGCGCAGGCAGCCTGCCGGGCATTATTTTAACGGTATAAGTTTCCAAATGCTGCCCGGCATCGTTTAACGGCACGCAGCGCAGTGCCAGCTGGTGCCCATGCACAGGCTGCGAATACTGCACAGTGGTTATAAAAGCAAAACGCAGGCGTTTCATCAGTATCACCCATCAGTCAGATATTTACAAGCAGCCCTTCTGCCGCCGCTGTAAGCACCGGCGCAGGCGGCAGGTTTTCCGGGCTGCCTGCCAGGGAGTTAAGCAAAAACTGCATATTGTTTTCGTTTACGGCAAGCTGCGCCTTTTTTAAACGGCTGGCAAGGTGCCGCACTTCTTTCAGGCACTGCTCCTGCGGATAGCCGAGCCGCAGGAAAATATCTACACGTTCAAGGCTTGCGCCCGATTTTATAATATTGCGGTTAATTTCTTCTTCGATATTTTCTTCGCACGAGCCGCGGAACGCCATAATGTCGTCCAAAACCCATTGCAGCTCTACGGCAGGCCCGCTGCTTTCTGAGGCAAGCTCCATTGCCGTTACAGCCATCTGCACATAAGCCAGCGTATCGCTGGAAAGCGTTTCGCGCAGTACAATGGCATTATCATAAGCATGTGCCAGTGACGCGGCGACGGAATCTGCATTTTCCGCATCAAAATAGTAGCTGCGGATAAAAGCGGCCGTATTTTCATAATGGCAGGCAATGCCCATGCGGCGGCAGTAATCCTTGTAATCGACTTCCACGCCGTCAGTTTCCGCATCAAACATACCGCGCGTTGCTTTTAAAGTTGTGTAAACTCTTTCCAGATAACGCCCCAGCCAGAACAGGCGGTTCGTCCTGCTTAATCCGATAGTACCCATGTATCCTTAAAGCCTCCTCCCTGCGAACTGTTAACAACAAAACTGTCCGGCTCACGGCTGAAACGTGTCAGCCCGCTGGGCCATACCTTCGTTTCCGCCCCAGTCAGCACAAACGCACGCAAGTCAGCCTTGCGCTCTGCCTGCACACCGTTTTCCATCACCGGCAGGTCCTTAAAATCTATAACCTTCTGCGCTATAAAGCGGCGCGGCTCGCGTTTAATCATGCCGGCAAGCTCTGCTAATTTTTCCTGCGTCAGCTCACGCCCAAACACCACGCCATAACCGCCCGCTTCGTCAACATCCTTAACAACAAGTTTGTTAAGGTTTGCCAGCGTGTAGTCCAAATCTTCCTTATAAAACGGCAGGTAGGTCGGCGCATTGTGCAGCACCGGTTCTTCGCCAAGGTAATAACGCACCATTTTAGGCACAAAGTAGTAAATTCCTTTGTCATCTGCCGCACCGTTGCCGGGAGCATTAATAATCGCCACATTGCCTGCCCTGTAAGCACCCATTACGCCGGGTATGCCGATAAGGCTTTCGGGCAAAAAGGTTGTCGGATCAAGATATTCGTCGCTGATGCGGCGGTAAATCGCGCCGACGCGCTCCGCGCCTTTTTCGCTGCGGTAATAAACCTTGTTATCTTCAACAAACAGGTCGCCGCTTTCGGCAAGCACCGCGCCGCTCAGTTCCGCCAGATAACTGTGTTCAAAATAAGCTGCGTTGTAGCGCCCCGGCGTAAAAATAACGTTAATGCCGCCGGTATTTACATTGTCCATCACCCCGCGCAAAAGCGCGCCGTAGTTGCGGTTATCCACAATATTATGCTGACGGAACGATTCCGGGCTGCATCTGCGGCACAGCCTGCGTGCAATTAAGGGATACGAAGCGCCTGACGGTATGCGCAGGTTATCCTCCAGCACAAACCAGCTGCCGTCCCTGCCTTCCACCAGGTCGATGCCGGAAATATGGCTGTAAATTCCTTTCGGAGGCGTAAACCCTTCGCAAGCCGGCAGGTAGCCGGAGCCTGCAAAGGCAAAATCCTCCGGTACTACGCCGTCGCGGATGATTTTTTTATCACCGTAAAGGTCTTTTAAAAACATGTTCAGCGCCATTACACGCTGGCAAAGCCCTTTATCAAGCACGGCAAACTCCGCCGCCGGAATAACGCGCGGCAACGGGTCGAACGGGAAAAGGCGTTCTTTAAATTCGCCGTTTTTATAAATGCCAAACTTAACGCCGTAACGCGCCAGCTGGCGGTTGATAGTTTCCTGATGAGCTATAAGCTCCTGCATTATAAATCCCCCCACTCTAAAAATTTCATCAGCAGCTTTCTGAACATATAAAACAAAAGAGGCACAGGAAACCGGTTACGGCTCCTTTGCCTCTTTTAACATATTATAATTGTTTTTGTATGTTTAGTCAATTATATGTACGCCAACAAATTACATTTGGCTATTATTTTGCATTTGATTTTACAGCTTAAATATAAAAGCTGCGCCAACCCGGCAAATTTTTACTTTAGCCATACCCCTATGGGTATATTGTTTTATTAGTAATAATATTTTAATTGATATTTATTTGCAGTAAATTATTATTAATGTTATAATGAATAAAGCATTTAACAATTACTAAAAAGGAGTTGATTTTGTGTCCGATACTTTATCCGTATGTGGCCTTACAATCTGCCGCGGCAGTAAGCTGCGCACCATGCTGCCTGTACCCGGCACTGAAATAGAAATACCCTTGACAATTATAAACGGCGCTTTTGACGGCCCCACCCTTTTGGTAACGGCAGGCATTCACGGCGGTGAATACCCCGGCATTGCCGCCGCCATGGAGCTTGGCCGCAGCCTTGACCCGCAGGAAATTCACGGCAGCCTGATAATGCTTCACCCCGTTAATATACAGGGCTTCTGGGCACGCCGCGAATTTATCGTGCCGGAGGACGGCAAAAACTTAAACCGCGTGTTTCCCGGTAATCCCAACGGTACTTTATCCGAAAAAACCGCCGGTTTAATCAGCAGCAGTTTCTTCCCCCTGGCAGATTTTTACGTTGACCTGCACAGCGGCGATATTCACGAAAGCCTGCACCCCTATGTTTATTATCCCGGCCAGCCGACAGAGGAACTGGCGGCAAAAGCCCGCAGCGTTGCCAAGGTATTGAACGTGGAATATATGGTGCGTTCAATGGCAACAGGCGGCGCCTATAACTACGCTGCTTCCACCGGCCTGCCTTCGCTTTTAATTGAGCGCGGCGGCGCAGGGCTGTGCCTGCATGAAGACATAGAAGAATACAAGTCTGACCTGAAAAATATTATGCGCAAGCTGGGCCTTCTTAACGAGCCGGTAAAACCGCGGCGCTATATACCGCGCGACGTAACGGATATTATTTACCTTGAAGCGCAGGAAACAGGCTGCTGGCTTCATCATATTCACAGCGGCGATTTTGTGGAAGAAGGGCAGATTCTCGGACGCACAACCGATTTATTCGGCGAAACGTTAACAACCTATTACGCAAAGCAAAGCGGCATTGTACTGTATGTATGCCCGGCGCTTTCCGCCCCGCAGGGAACGGTACTGCTGACTTACGGCAAAATACATAACGAAGATTAACCATAAAACGGCAAAAGAGAAGCACATCTGTTATGATATGCTTCTCTTTTTATTTTTGCGTGATTATTTTACTGTGATAAGTTCATAACTGCGCGTACCCATACCGATTTTTTCTGCATGTTCAAGGCAGGCCTTCCATTCCGATTCCGGAGTAATGTTATGGAAATGGTCATGCTTGGCTGCTTCTTCCGGGTCGGCGGCAATATGCTCTGCCAAAATGGAGTTTTGCATTACCGGCGCGGCGTTTACCAAATCGGCGCAGGCCTGGTCCAATGCAACGGGGTCAAACGAAGCCAGCATGCCAATATCCGGCACAACCGGCGCATCGTTTTCGGCGTGGCAGTCGCAGTAAGGCGATACATCTACAATCAGGCTGATATGGAAATGCGGCCTGCCTGCCAGAATTGCCCACGCATATTCTGCCATGCGCTTGTTAAGCATTTCCATGCTGGCACTTGCTTCCGGCGGATTAACGGCATCCATGGGGCATGCGCCGATGCAGCGCCCGCAGCCAACGCATTTATCCCAGTCTATATGGGCTTTTTTGTTTTCAATAACCGGCGCGCCGTGGGCGCAGATACGCTCGCAGGCATGGCAGCCGATACACTTGCTCTGGTCAACCTGCGGTTTGCCGTCATGGTGCATTTCCATTTTACCGGCACGCGAACCGCCGCCCATGCCGATATTTTTAATAGCTCCGCCAAAGCCGGCAGCCTCATGCCCTTTAAAATGGTTCAGACTGATGATAATATCGGCATCCATCAGTGCTTTGCCGATTTTGGCTTCTTTTACAACTTCGCCGCCGGGAACAGGAACATAAGCCTCGTCGGTACCCTTTAACCCGTCGGCAATAATTACGTGGCAGCCTGTGGAAAAGGGGCTGAACCCGTTTTCATAAGCTGCGGTAATATGCTCCAGCGCATGCTTGCGGCGGCCTACATACAAAGTGTTGCAGTCCGTTAAAAACGGCATGCCGCCGAATTCCTTTACAACATCGGCCACGGCCTTGGCATAGTTGGGTCGCAAATATGATACGTTGCCGGGTTCGCCGAAATGAATTTTAATGGCGGCAAACTTTTTGTTGAAATCAATATTGCCGATGCCGGCCGCTTTAATAAGTTTTGCCAGTTTCTGCGGCAGGCTCAATCCTCCATAGCCTGTACGCATGTCAGTAAAATAAACCTTTGCTTTCTCCATAATCATCCCTCCATAATTTTACGCTTAAATTAACGGCAGTACCGTTTTTTCAAAATACTGCGCCATTTCTTCAGGCGGATTCTGCCAGTCGTTTTTAATCCACCACATTAAAAGGCCTACAAAAGAATAAGTTATATGGTTCAGCAGAAAATCTCCGGGCAGAAGGTTTTTGTGCTGAGGCAGCCCCGGCAGCAGATAATTATTTATGTATTCGCAAAAATAGTTTTTAAGGTATTTTAAAAACAAACTGCTCTCGCCAGTAAGCAGTGCCGATACGTTTTTGCGGCTGTCGCGCAGGTGGTAAAGAATATGTACCAGAATAATATGGTAGCCGCCGCCCGCCAGTGAAAAATCGTGAGTTTTTTCTGCTTCCAATGCTTTGGAAAACACATGTTGGAACAAATCATCACACAGTGCTTTTACCAAATCGTCACGCGTTTCAAAATGCGCATAAAAAGTGCTGCGCCCGATGTTGGCTTTTTCAATTATTTCCTGTACGGTTATTTTATTATAGCTTTTTACCGCCAAAAGCTCAGTAAAGGCTTCAAAAATTGCCGCCCGTGTTTTTTGCTGACGCCTGTCCATTATCTCACCCCGCACAAATTTTAAAAAATGTACATTAACGCACATCTGCGCCGATTTGTTTATTGCCCCGAGGGTTTACTGCTTACTATAATTATAACAGATGAACCGTTTTTTATCATACAATTTGTTTCTTAATTAAAGTAAAATGGCAGTAAAATGAAGCTAACGCACAAAAAATTTTTAATAACCAGTCTGCCGTTTACAGCAGCTTCCGTATCCGTGCCACTTATCGGCGCTGTTGATACCGCCATTGCAGGCGGGCTCGGCAGCTATCATTACATAAACTCCGTTGCGCTCGGTTCTGTCATTTTCAGCACTATCTTCTGGCTGTTTAACTTTCTCGGGCTTACAGCTTCCGGCTTTGCATCGCAGTCACTGGGCAGCGGCAACAAGCAGGAAGAATTATGCGCGTTTTTGCGCGGCAGCATTCTTGCCTGCGGCATAGGGCTTGTTATAATACTTTTGCAAAACCATATTTTTAACGCGGCTGTGCAGTTTTTTAACCCGCCTGCCGAAACACTGGTTTTTATGCGCCTTTATTTTAACATTATTGTTTATACCGTACCTGCCGCCTTGTTTTACCAAACGGCGCAGGGCTGGCTGGCAGGCATTATGCAGGTGCGTTTTTCCGTTGCCGTGGGGCTTACGGCAAACATTGCCAACGCACTGCTGGCATTTATACTGGTTTACGGCTGCGGCCTTGGCGTTGCCGGTGTGGCTGCGGCCTCTGCCATTGCAAACATCCTGGCGGCAGTTCTTGCGCTGTACGGATTTTACAAAAGCAGGCCGTGTTCATTAAAAAGCGTAATCCCTGCACAGCTTTTCAGCGGACAGGATTTTGCCAAACTGCTTAACTGCAGCGGGCATCTTGCCATCCGTACCCTGTGCATGCTGATAATGATTAATACCTTTATGTCGCAAAGCTCTGCCTTCGGCGGCGAAATTTTAGCTGCAAACTCCATTTTAATGCAAATTCAGTACGTTATGGGCGATGTTTTTACAGGCTTTTCGCAGGCAGCGGCCATTTACGCAGGCATTGCCGCCGGTGAAGGCAACAAAAAACTGCTGCAAAGCACATTAAAAATCAGCGCAGTACAGTCGCTGGCGGCAGCCTTTTTGCAGACTGGCATTTACTTTTTATGGCGCGCTAAAATTGCCGGGCTTTTTACCGGCCTGCCGCAAATTCTTGCTGCCGTAAACAGATATGATATGTTTATAGTTTTCTTCCCGGTTTTATCGGCGCTGGGCATTGTTTATTACGGAGTTTTTAACGGTACGCTGCAAACAACGCCCATCTGCATTTCCATGCTGTTTACCGCGGCAAGCTACCTGCTTGCCAAAGCCGCGCTTGTGCCGGAATTAGGCAACAGCGGCCTGTGGCTGGCCTTTCTGGTATTTTACATTGCCCGCAGCGGATTTTTATTAATATTCGTGCCTTCGCTGCTGAAAAAATTTCCTTACCGCACATAAAAAAGTCCTCTTTATCAGCCAAAGCCGGTAAAGAGGGCTTTTTTATGCCAGTGTTTTAAACAAGGCCGGGTAAAAAGATGTCCGTTTCGTACACATCAGGTTTGCCTAGATGGCGCGAGGGAACAAAACTGCCGTGGCAGTCGCTGCCGCCGCTGATAAGCATGCCCTCCGCACGGCAGTGCGTTAAAAGAAGCTGCGTGTCTTCCTCGCTGTGCCCGGAATGGTAACATTCAAAACCGTCAAAGGGTTCTTCAATTAATTCCACCAGAGTCTGCGCCAGCCCCGGCCCGTGGAAAGCGCTTGCCGCATGGGCGCACAGAGCAGCGCCGCCAGCACCGTGAATTGCCGCAATAACTTCGCTGATAGGCGGAAACTCCGGGAAGCCCAAATCGTTTTCCGCAGTAAAAATGCGTTTAAAAAAATCGTTAACGCCGCTGCACAAACCTTTGTCAATCAGGTAAGCCAGCGATTTCCACCCGCCGCGCCTGCGGTCGTAAGTGTAATTTTGAAACTCTTTAAAATCAAGCGGCCAGCCCTGTTTAATTAAAAGCTGTACGCTGTCGTCGTCTTTTTTCTCCAAAAGATACGTATTATGTGCCAGCAGTTCCTGCAAAGGCTTATTGCCCGTATCAATGCCGTAACCCAAAATATGAAACGATATGCCGTCCTTTGTAGAGCACACCTCTACGCCCGGAAGGCACTTAATGCCATTGGCAGCAGCAATACGCATGGTTTCCGCCACATTGGCCGTGCTGTCGTGATCCGTAACGGCAATAAGGCCAAGCCCTGCGGCCTGCGCGGCATTTACAAGTTCCTGCGGCGTCCATGTGCCGTCAGACGCCGTACTGTGAATATGCAAATCAACCTTTCTCATTTTCTCCCCCATGGTGATGGCAGCAATCCGCCTGCGGCGCTGCATCTTCCTTAACCATGCTGCTTTTCAGGCAGCTTAAAATAAACAAGGCCGTTCCGGTAAGCACTATTGTGCCGCCCGGTGCAAGGTCTGCGTAATATGATACCGTCAGCCCGGCGCTGACCGTGATAATGCCATAAATAATGCCGCCGATAATGGTACCCGCAAAGCTGCGTGCAGATTGCAGCGCACAGGCAACTGGTATAACCATCATGGCCGATACCAAAAGCAAACCGACAATTCGCATGGAAAGCGCAACCGTCAGCGCCGTAAGCACCGCCAGCCATACATTAAGCCTGCCAGCCGGCAGCCCTGCCACGCGTGCTGAAGTTTCGTCAAAAGTAATGTATTGCAGCGGACGGTAAAATACCACCGTAAACGCGCAGGCAAACAGCCCCAGCACCGCCACCACCCATAAATCGCTTGTGCTGATGGTCATTAAGCTGCCAAACAGGATACTGCTTAAATTAAAACCGCCCATACGGTTCATGCTGCTGAAAATTACCGCCAGCCCGATACCGCTGTAAAAAAAGATGGCCAGCACCATTTCGGAAAAAGTATTAAGCCTGCTGCGTACTTTTTCTATAACAAGCGCGCCCGCAACAGTTGCCAGTGCCGCACTTACCACCGGCTGCGCCCCTAAAAGCGCACCGCCCGCCACGCCTGCAAAGGCAATATGCCCCAGCCCGTCGCCAATCATCGACTGGCGGCGCAGCACCAGAAAGCTGCCTATCAGCGGGCAGATAACGGCTACAATCAGCCCGGCAATCCACGCCCTTTGCATAAATCCCGCAGAAAACATTTCCAACATTTCTCTTACCTCTATCTGTAAAAATAACCGTGCTTATGCCTGTGCACAAGCGCCTGGTGCACATCGCCCCAAAAGCAGATGTTATGGTCAAGGCACAGCGCGTTTTTGCAAACCTTTACCGCCAGCTCCAAATCGTGCGAAACCATAACTATCGTTACGCCCTGCCCGCGGTTTATTTCGCCAAGCATGGTATAAAGCTCTTCTTTGGCGTCAGGGTCAACGCCGGTTGCAGGTTCGTCAAGCAAAAGCAGCTGCGGGCTGCGCACCATGGCCCTTGCCAAATACACGCGCTGCTGCTGGCCGCCGCTCAGCTCGCCTATTTTGCGGTGCGCCAGTTCTTTTAACGAAAACCGTTCTATAATATTGTCTACCGCGGCTTTGTCCTCATGCGTATAATGCTGGAACATACTGCCGCCGCTTAAACGCCCGAGCGATACCACTTCCCTTACGCTTATGGGAAACGCTCTGTGCTGGCGTGCCGGGTTCTGCGGCACATAGCCTATTTTATCCCACGCCGTAAAGTTTTCCCTGTCCTGCCCAAAAATGGCAATGCGCCCCTGCGCAGGTTTTAAAATACCCGCCAGCAGTCGAAGCAGCGTACTTTTACCTGCCCCGTTTGGGCCGATAACGGCAACAAAATCACCCTGCTCAATTTTCAGCGACAAATCGTTTAAAATCCAGCCTTCGCCATAGCTGTAACCAAGTTTTTCTATTTCAATAACCGTTTTCATTCTTCTTTACCGTTTAACGCAATTTCAAGGTTTTTAATATTGCGCTCCATAATTTTTAAATAGTCATCACCGCTGCGGCGGCCTTCCCCGCTCAAACCCTCAATCGGGTCAAGCACAAGGGTGCGCGCGCCAGCTTCCGCGGCAATGCTTTCGGCAATACGCGGGCTTACCAGTGTTTCAAAAAATACGTACTTAATTTTTTCCGCATGCATAACGCCAACCAGTTTGTTCAGCGCCGCCGGAGAAGGCTCCGACTGCGGCGACAGCCCCATAATGGAAATCTGTTTCAAGCCGTAATCTGCTGCCAGATGCCCAAATGCCGCATGCGTGGTAATAAAAGTTTTAATCTGCGCGTTTTGCGCAGCGGCAGCCATTTTCCTGTCCAGTTCTTTAATGCGCGTAATATAGTCAGCCGCATTTTTTTCATAATCAGCGGCATTGGAAGGGTCTGCCTTTATAAAAGCATCGCGCACAGCCAGAACCTCGGTTTCCGCTTTGCGCGGGCTTAACCAGAAGTGCGGGTCGAGCCTGCTGTTTTGTTCCGCCATAAACGCTTTGCCGGCTTCAACAGGCAGCACGCCTTCATCCGCAACGGCGTCCAGCGCAGGCTGTGCCCACGGTTCCACGCCGCCGTTATACACAAACACTTTTGCTTTGGCAAGGCGCGTTAAATCGCGTGCCGAAGGTTCCCAGTCGTGAGGCTCTATGCCGTCGCCAATCATTGTATAAACTTCCGCATGGCTGCCGCCGACTGCGCGGGCAAACTCTGCCATGGGATAAAAACTGGCCGCAACCGTAATTTTTCCGTCCGCAGTTTTGCCGTTGCCAGCACTGCCGCAGCCGGAAACAATAAACACCGCTGTTATCAACAGCAGCGCCCAAAATTTTTTCATACATAGCTCCTTTACAAAATCATAGTAATAATATAATTGCAAATAAATAATGTCAATCCTGTTTTTTCACTTTATCTTAATGTACACTTAACTGCAATGGGTGTATAATATTACTATCTTATTTTAACAGGAAGTGCCGAATATGCAAAAATTAAACTTATCCAAAAACGAAATTGCCGCTTTTGATATAGACGCACAGCAGACTTTTACGCCGCTGTGCCCGGATGAACTGCCCGTTGCCGGAGGCGACATGATTGCAGAAGAACTCAATGCCCAGGCAGCCTTTGCTTCCGTCCGCGTTGCCTCGCGCGATGCGCACAGCCCCAACGCCGTATGGATTGCCAAAAACGGGCACGCGCCGCTGACGCCAGTTACAGGTTACGAAAACTGCGATTTATACTGGCCCAGCCACGCCATAGTAGGCACAAAGGGCTTTGATTTTATTCCCGGGCTTGACCCAAAAGCCTACAGCTATCAGGTTTATAAAGGCATTGAACCTGCCATGCACCCTTACGGTGCCTGCTACCACGATTTAAAGGATACGCTTTCTACCGGCGTTATTGAATTTTTAAAGTCCCGCGGCATTAAAGCCGTTATCTGCGGCGGCCTTGCCACCGATTACTGCGTCAAAACAACGGCTTTACAGTTAACACGCGCCGGTTTTACGGTTATTCTTAATCTGGCTGCCTGCCGCGGCATTGCGCCCGATACCGTTGCCGCTGCCATTAAGGAAATGCAGGAGCAGGGCATTATTATTGCCGAAAACAGCGCAGAACTTAAAAACCTGCTGTAATTATACAGGCACTTCCACAAATTCCGTGCTTACTTCTTCAAGCGTTACGGGGCGGTTCAGTGCAGCCGTCAGCCAGGCTTCAGCTTCCGCCTGCTGTTCCTGTTTCATGTACAGCAGAATCTGCACGCGCTCTCCGTACTGAGCGCCGTTTACCGTAAAAATATTCTGATTGTAAAGCTTGTTCATAATGCGTCCGGCTTCGCCTGGAGGCGCGCTTAATGCAAAAACGGCCATTTCAACGCGGCGTGCAAGCCCGGCTTCTTCAACGGCATGCACAACGCTGTTGGTATATGCGCGCACTAACCCACCGGCGCCAAGTTTAATGCCGCCAAAATAACGTGTTACCACGGCGGCTACGCCGGTAAGGCTTTTTTTGCGCAAAACTTCCAGCATGGGCACGCCGGCCGTTCCCGAAGGTTCGCCGTCATCGCTCGACCTTTGCTGCATATCATTTATAATATAGGCAGAGCAGTTATGCGTGGCATCCCAAAATTCTTTTTTGATGCTTTTGATAAATTCCTGAGCTTCTGTTTCGCTGCCTACTTTTTTCAACGTACAAATAAAACGTGATTTTTCTATTACAATTTCCGTCCGGCAATCTTTTTGTATTGTCTGCATAACCTTCTCCTTTCCTAAATTATTATATCATATCCCGGCAGGCTTTTTATAAAGGCTTGCCCCTAAAATTGTGTTTAACTTTTACGGAGGTTGGCCGTGAGCCATTTAGTACCACTTATCAGCGACCTGGCCATGATTTTGACGTTGGCCGGGCTGGCAACAATTTTATGCAAAAAACTTAACCAGCCGCTTATTTTGGGCTATATGCTGGCAGGTTTTCTGGCCAGCCCGCACTTTTCGCTGCTGCCAAACGTTATCGACAGCGACAATATTACCGTATGGTCTGATATAGGCGTTATTTTCATTCTGTTCGACCTTGGCCTTGACTACAATTTTAATAAAATAAAAAGCACAGCCAATACGGCCATTATTGCCGCCGTAACGGAATTTACCGGCATTGCCTGCCTTGGCTTTGCCTGTGCGCAGCTGCTGGGCTGGAGCCTTACCGACAGCATTTTTACCGGCTGCATGCTTACCATGAGCTCCACCGCCGTTGTAAGCAAAACGCTCGGCGAACTGAACCTTTTAAAACAGGCCTTTGCCCCCATTGCTTTCGGTATTCTGGTTTTGGAAGATATTTCCGGCATTATCATGATGGTAGTGCTTTCCACCGTGGCCGCCGCCGGAAGCGCCATTTCCCCGCTGTCCATGCTTGAAAGCATCGGGCTTTTGGTATTTTTCCTTATCATCTGCTTCATTATCGGCATTTACTTTCTGCCGACGTTTTTCAAAAAAACGCGCCAGTATTTCAACGACGAAACACTGCTTATCGTTTCACTCGGCCTATGCCTGAGCATGGTGGTGCTGGCTTCCAAAATGGGCTTTTCTTCGGCGCTGGGCGCCTTTTTAATGGGCACTCTGCTTTCAGGAACGATTTACACGCGCCGCACCAAGGTTTTGCTTGAACCAGTAAAGAATTTGTTTTCCGGCATTTTCTTCGTATCAGTCGGCATGATGGTTGACCCTTCCGTAGTAAGCGGCAGCCTGTTTACAATTATTGCCCTGGCAATAACGCTCATTACCGGCAAATGTATTTTTACCTCCCTCGGCGTTATGCTTTCCGGCCAGCCGCTTAAAACAAGCATGCGCTGCGGCTTTTCGCTTACCCAGCTGGGCGAATTTTCGTTCATCGTTGCCAATATCGGTGCCAGCTACGGGCTGACAAGCAGCTTTTTGTACCCGGTATTCGTTACGGTTTCCGTACTCACCATCTTTTTAACGCCGCATATCCTGCTCAGTACCGACAAGGTTTACCGCCGCTTTTTGCGCCGCCTGCCTAAAAAAACAGCCGTTATGCTTATTGAAGCGCACCGCGACAATAAAAATACCCGCCAGCAGTCGGACTGGAAGGACTTTTTGCAGCTTTATTTTACAAAAATCACCGTTTATACAGTAATTTTAATTTTCATTTCCTACATCGGCACCTACAATATTTTGCCTTACTGCCGCAGCGTTATACAGCCGCCCTTCGGCGATTTATCGGCCGCTGCCGTGACACTGCTTTTCATGTCGCCGTTTTTAGCGGCACTGATGGTAAGCCGTTTGGGACGCCGCGATTTGATGGCCGGTTTATGGTTTAAAAAACGCAGCAACCGCCCGCTGATACTGGTTTTAATGTTTTTAAAAGCCGCAATCGGACTGTTTTTCATCATGCAGGTTTTCACAACCATGCTCGGGCTGCATATCATCATTGCCATTATCGCCGCACTGGTGCTGGCAAAATTTATTTACTCGTCCGATTATCTCATCGGCCGCTATTTGCAGATTGAATCGCAGTTTTTAATTAACTTAAACGCCGAAAACCTGGCTGCCGCCGCACAAAAACGTGCTTCGGCGCGGCACGGCATGTGGCTTGACGAACAGTTTTACACCTGCGCCTACGAAATACAGCCGGGCTCGCCCTGGATTGGCTGGAGCATACGCCGCCTTGACGTACACCGCAACTATAAAATTTTTGTTATCGAAATCAGCAACCAGCACGGTTACCATCCGATTCCATCCGGGCATACTGTACTGCGCACCGGCGACAAGCTGCTTATTACCGCGCCGCTGAATGTTCTGCAAACTTTTGACGCTGCAATAAAGAACATGGGGCTTGGGCTTGCCAAAATTACCGAAACGGTTACACTGCACAAATTTCTGGAGCACGAAAGCCAGGTACGCAAAGAACACGACATGCTGCTGTGCTATGCTATGCCCGTAACATCGGCTTCGCCGCTTGCCAGAAGCACGCTGAAAAAAAGCGATACGCTTTCCAAGGGCAAATGGCTGGCGCTGGGGCTGGAGCGCGGCGATTATACCATATCCGACCCGGACGCTTCTTTTGTTATCAATAACGGCGATATTCTCTGGATTATCGGCAGCAGGCAGATGTTAAGCAGCCTGTTCCGCGATACAACGTTATAAAGCCGCATAAAAATAACACCGCATAAGCGGTGTTATTTTTTACCCTGGCGGGTATTCACTTAAAAGGTATACGTTGCCTGTATGTTAAAGCTTGCACCCTGGCGTTCACCGGCATAGCCGCGCATATTCAGGTCAAAGCTCCACGGGCTGTCTGCCGAAGGCTGATAGTTTAACCCTGCTTCTGCCATATAGCTGCTGCCGCGTAAACTCTGTTCTGGCACCTCCATTCCCGCAGCACGCATCCCGGCACGGCCGTTAAATTCATATTCATACGCTAAGCCGTAATAAGTACTGAACTTGTTTTCCTTGTTAGCTGTAACCCTTGCGCCAATACGCAGGCGGTCACTGTTAATACTGTCAAACTCAAATTTATCATTGCCGACACTAAAATTATCTCCTTCCGTATAAGTATGGAAGAACTTTCCATACACATCAACACTGCTGTCATCACTAAGCTGTATAAGCTGCCCTATACCGATATGCGCTCCGTAATAAGCACTGCTGCTGTCGTAGCCGTATTCCGCACCGCTGCCGTCATGCAGGGCATTATCCATCTCTGATTTCAGCATGCCTGCGCGCAGGCTGCCTTCGGTATAAACGCCGTGAGCATTTTCATACCTTGCGGCAACCCCACCGCCATTATAAACAAGGCTGCCATCGCCGCGGAAAAACTCGTCATTAAATTCATTGTAGGTACGGTAATTACCGCTGCCGTTTTCGTAAAATACGCCCCAGCTTAATTCGCTGCCGTTATCGAACTTATCGGCACTGCCTGCACCGGCAATCGTGCTCCAGCCGTTGATTTTAATATCGCTGTTTACATCGTACTTGCTGCGGTTGCCCTGTACTGCCGCAAAAGTTTTAATGCCGCAGCTGTCATCGCGGCTTAAAGCGTCCAGGCTGTCACTGATTAAATCCGTGCCCTGGTTTATAAACGCCGCTGCCACAGCTCTGTTTTCGGCAACCAGTTTTGTTTGTTTTGCCGCATGTATGCCGTTAATCTGGTAAACAAGGTCGCCATTTTCCACTTTCGCCTCGCCGTCACCCTCAACGGCAACACCCGCCGTAAAATTGCCGGATTGTATTTTGCTGCTGCTCAGTTCATTATCATCGTTTTCAGCATGTATTAAAATCATGCTGTCATTGTCATTAATATCACTGGCATTATCAAAATGGATATGGCTGGCGTCAATCTCCGCATCCTTCAGGCTGCTGTTTTCGCCGTCGGTTATGTTCAGCACTTTGCCGTTATCCTGCCAGGCAACTTCCTTAAACACCACATTATTAAAACCGTCCACGGTTTTTACGTTGCCGTGCCAGCCGTTAATTACAAGCGTGTTGCCGCTGCCGCTGATTTTGCCGCCGCTGCTTCCGCTGCTGCCTATACCATGCAGTGCCGCGTTGCTGATATCGGCATTGCCGCTGACAATTACCATATTGTTATTCATACTTGCAGTGGTATCACCGGTTTTAAATTCGGCATTAGCGCCATAAATATCGCCGTTAACCTTTGCATTGCCGCCTACAAACACAATATTGCCACTGGCTTCGCCCCGGGCTGAAGCTGCATTATGGTTGCCCAATATATAACCGCCGGCAATACCTGCTTTTAATAAACCGCCTGTAACCGCAACCACATTATTATTTGCCGTTACAGATGTATTGGCGCTGTACGTTTGGGCAAAACCGCCTGCAACAGAATGAGCACCTCCTTCAAAGCTTAACTCTGAATTACTGCCGCTTATGCTGACAATATTACCCGAAGCATCAGCATCATGCCCCTGCGCCTGCCCGCCGTAAACAGCAAATACAACTTTGCCGTTGTTTATAGTAACAACATTATTATCAGCCTTGGCCTCATTTTTGTTAAAACTGAGCCCGCCGTACAAATTAAATGCAGCGCCTTCATTCATTTTAATTGTACCGCCGGAAGCATCGGCATCATTACGCACACCGTAAACAGTTCCGTAAATATCGCCGGAGTTTACCTGAGCATATTTATCATTGGCCGTACCGTCTAAAATTTCTGCGCCTGCAGCCAGCACCGGCTGGGCAGAGCCTGACAAAAGCAATGCCATTACGGATGCTGCCAGTAATTTTTTGCCGTTGTTATTTAAAAAATATTTTGCTGATTTTCTCATGTTAAACCTCCATATAAAACAAAAAAAGACATTTCCTTCTTTTACTTTGAAGGAAATGTCTTAATTAAAAAATATGTCCGACTAAGTGTTTTATTAAATTGTAAAGCATCTTCTGCCTATGTTTTAATTATACCCTATATTTTTATAAAAAGCAAATTTTTTGCAATATTTTAAAATTTATATTTTTATAAGCCGTTAAGTGTAAGTATTGTTACACTTATATTGCTGCCAAAACAGAGTAAATCCATTTATTTTTTAATAAAAAGTTTAATAAAATTATAATACGTGTCCGTTTTCAGGTAAAAACACACAGTTTTTTTCAAAGGCGCCCTATTTTGTTTTTGATATTTTTGACGCAAAACTATAAAATTTTTTACAACTATTGCCATAAAAGGCAGGCAAGTATATAATATCTGTATAGTTATCCGAATAGTTTGAAAGGAGCAACAAATTTTATGGAAAAAATTTACGAAGGCAAAACAAAAACCGTTTTCAAACTTGAAAACGGCAACGTACTTTTAAAATTTAAAGATGACTGCACCGGCAAAGACGGTGTATTCGACCCGGGCGAAAACAGCATCGGCCTGACCATTGAAGGTATCGGCAAAGCTAACCTCGAAACTTCTATCCATTTCTTTGAAATCCTCAAAAAAGAAGGCGTTAAAACCCACTATGTAAGTGCTGATGTTGAAAACGCTACCATGGAAGTTCTTCCCTGCACCGTATTCGGCAAAGGCCTGGAAGTTATCTGCCGTTTGAAAGCAACCGGCAGCTTTATCCGCCGCTATGGCGATTACATTGCTGACGGCACCGCTATTGAAGGCGGCTATGTTGAAACAACTTTCAAAGATGATGCTAAAGGCGACCCGCTGGTTACCGAAGACGCACTTGTTGTTCTCGGCATTATGGGCCACGAAGATTACAAGAGCCTGAAAGAACAAACCCTTAAAATTACCAAAATCGTTGCAGAAGACCTTGCTAAAATGGGCCTTGACCTGTACGACATTAAATTTGAATTTGGTTACCACAATGGCGAAGTTATCCTCATTGATGAAATTGCCAGCGGCAACATGCGCGTTTACAAAGACGGCAAATATGTTGACCCCGTAACCTTAACTTCTATTATTCTCGGCAAATAATTGAGTTAAAACTTAACGGCAGCTTTTTACGGCTGCCGTTTTTATTATGCCTTACTGCAAAAATAAAGCCTGCACAATGCGTGCAGGCTTTTGTTGTTGGTTAGGTTTGTTATCTTACGTTGTAGCGCAGTTCTTTTTCAATTACAGCGCCGGTTTCGGGGTTCAGCACCATTTCGCCGCGGAGTTCGGGAGTGGTGAATTTGAGTTCATATTCATACAGGCCGTCGTCCATATCGAGTTTTACTTTGTGGAAGCTGGCGTTGGGATATTCTTTGGTAACTACTGCCTGTGCGTCAGCTGCGCTCAGTACAATATTTCTGCTGCCAAGGATGGTACGTGCTTCCATTTTATATTCTTTTACAGACTGGGTAAGTTTGCTGATTTCTACTTCGTAGGAAGTTGCGGTGCCGTTGTCGAAGAATTTGAATTCGTATTCATTGAAATCTTCTTTAGTAGCCACATGGGTTGCGCTTGCCGGTACAAGTTTAGCTGCCATGGACTGCGCATCCGCCGAGGTGAAGGCTGCTGCAAAAGCAGTTGCGGAGATTGCCAGAGTTGCGAGAGCTGCTGCTGCGAGAGCGGTTAATTTTTTGCCGGTTAATTTCAACATAATTGTTTCCTCCTTTATTTTAAGGTCTGTCCTTATTTGTTTTGGGGTGTTCCCTTATCTTGTCTTTATTATAGCCGCCAAAGATTAAAGAAAAATTAAAACAAAAATGAAATTCAAAAATTATCTAAAAATTTATGGTGTGTTATAATAATTTTATAAGGAGGTGCCTTATGCGGATTTTAATTGTTGAAGACGAACCGGATTTACTTGACGCCTTAAAAAAGCAGCTGCAAAGCAGCGGTTACAGCGTTGACGCCTGCGGCAACGGGCTTGACGCCGAAGATTATTTAAAAATGGCAACCTATGACGCGGTTGTGCTTGATATTATGCTGCCCGGCATTGACGGGCTTACTTTGCTAAAAAAAATGCGTGCCGAAGGCAATACTACCCATGTTTTGCTTTTAACGGCTCTCGACAGCATTGAAAATAAAGTAAACGGCCTTGATGCCGGTGCCGATGATTACCTTGTTAAACCTTTTGCGTATGACGAGCTTCTGGCGCGCCTGCGTGTGCTTCTGCGCCGCCGCAGCGGGCAGACAACAAACGTGCTGGAATATGGCGGGCTGGTTATGGATTTAAACAGCCGCACTGTTACCCGTGACGGCACGGAAATTACCCTTTCTTCCAAGGAATTTGCCGTGCTGGAATATTTGCTGCGCAATCCCGGGAGCGTGCTTTCGCGCGATAAAATAGAAAACCATGTATGGAATTACGATTTTGAAGGCGGTTCCAACGTTGTTGACGTTTATATACGTTACCTGCGCAAAAAAATAGATACCGGCTTTAACAAAAAGCTGCTGCATACTATCCGCGGCGCAGGTTACGTTCTGAGGGAAGAAAAATGAAAGCATTATCCGTTAAACAAAAAATAACCCTGTGGTATACCGGGCTTATTGTAGCAGTATTAAGCGTTATTTTTGCGGCTGTGCTTTTTGCCGCCGACGACGTACTGCTGCTTAATTTGCAGGACAAACTGGAAAACGAGGTTTACGGAAACGCCAGCAGCCTTGAATTGCGGCGCGACGGCACCCTGAGCCTTGACGAGCTTGATTTTCTGCATGACGGCGTTATGCTTGCCGTTTATAATAACGACGGCACATTAATCGCCGGGCTGAACCCGGTGCAGATGCCGGATACGCCTTTCCGCTCCGAGCTTTTGCAAACCGTAACCAACGGCAGCCAGACCTGGTATGTATTCGACCTGCAGCTGCGCCCCGCCCGGTTTGAAAACAGCATCTGGCTGCGCGGCAGCACTTCATTAAGCAGCATTTATGCCACCCGCGATGAAATTTTATGGCAATGTGCCCTGCTCTTTCCGTTTTTAATACTGCTTTCTGCCTTTGGCGGCTACCTGATAACCAAAAAAGCCTTTCAGCCCGTAAAGCAGATTACTGCCGCCGCAGAACGCATTGGCAGCGGCAGCGATTTATCGCAGCGCATTAACCTCAACAAGGCAGATCCCGAAATAATGCAGCTGGCGCAAACCTTCGACAGCATGTTTTCGCGCCTGGAAAAATCTTTTGACGCAGAGCGCCAGTTTACGGCGGATGCTTCGCACGAACTGCGCACACCTGCGGCAGCCATCATTGCCCAGGCGGAATACGCCTTAAAACAGGCACCGCCTGCCGAAAAAGACGAAGCCCTGCAAAAGATACTGGCTCAGGCACGCAAAATGTCGCGCCTTTTGGCACAGCTTTTAATGCTGGCCCGTGCCGATGCCAACAAAATTCAATTTGAAATTGAAAAGTTTGATTTCAGCGAAATGGCTGAAATTGTAATTGAAGAAACGCAGCAGATTGCCGGTGCAAAGGAAATAACCGTCAATGCCGCTATTGAACCGGAAGTTTGCGTTGAAGGCGACCAGACACTTTTAATGCGCCTTTTGCTGAACCTTTTGGATAATGCCGTTAAATATACGGAAAACGGCGGCAAAATTAATTTTACCCTGCATAAGGAAAAGGGCAGCGTTGTCTGCTCCGTTAAAGACACCGGCTGCGGCATTGCGCCGGAGGAACTGCCTAAAATATGGCGCCGTTTCTATCAGGCCGAAAGCAGCCACCGCAACAGCAGCGGCGCAGGGCTGGGGCTTTCCATGGTACAGTGGATTGCAAACCTGCACGGAGGCATTATAACCGCCGAAAGCACGCCCGGAGAGGGCAGCACGTTTACCTTCACCCTGCCGCTGAAGCCCGGCTGCAAAATTCAATAATAAACTTAAAAGCCGGAAGCTCTATGCTCCCGGCTCTTTTTATGCCTAAAACTTTATTGTGTTTTCCTGCCTGCTGTAAGCCAGCGCTCAATAACATTGGCTTTCTGCCCTGCCGTCCAGCTTAAATCGTCAACCGGCGTAAGCATTTTGCCCGTATACTGGCTGCGCAGCTCATCATCTGCCGCAGCACTTAAACTCCATACAAGCCCGTGCCCTTTTTCCGCAACAATTTCCGCCGCGCGGTTCGAAAGCAGGTATTCTATAAATTTACCTGCCGCTGCATTATTAGGCCCGTTCAGCACCGCCGCACCGCTGATTAAATTTTTATTGCCGTCGGCAGGTATCGTTGCAAAAAGATTCTCTTCACTGCGCTCCAACAGCAGTGCCACCGAAAGCGGCACTACCGCCACGGTTTTATAACCCTGGCGCACCTCGTCAATGGTTTCCTGCAAATTAACAAAATATTCCGGGCGCTGGCGGTTAAGCTGCTCAGCATAATCCATAGCCGCGCTTTCGCCTTTCAGCTGCCATAAGGCCGTCATCATGCCATAGCCTGCACCGCCGCTTTTAGGGTCTGCCAGTGCAAGCTCGTACTTAAGCGGTTCAGCCAGCAGCTCCTGCCAGCTTTCCGGCGCATACAGCCCCAAATAATGCAGGTTCCTTTTATTGCTCAAAAAGCCGATATGGTCAATGTACAAAGCCGTCCACAGCCAGTTATTCTGGCGGAATTCCGCCGGAATGGCATACGCTTCTTCGGGCTGGTAGCTTACCAAAAGCCCGCGCTCAGCGGCAAGGTAAAATTCCTCCGCCGTTCCGCCGAGCCATACATCGCTGCCGGAAGAAGCAAGAAAATTAAAACGGTTTTCCGCACTTCCCGGCGGCAGCGGCACTACCTGCGTTTCTATACCGCTTGCTTTGGTAAAATCTTCTGCCAGCGCATCGGCTATATCCACCGGCATGCTTATGCAGATTTTCACCTGTTCCTTTTTTTCTGCCTCATCCTTACCGGCAGTATGTGCCGTGTTCAGCACTGTTAAAATACAAAAAGCCGCAGCAATTACAGCCAAAAATTTTTTCATCATTCAACCTCGCCAAGCTGATTTTCTTTTATTATACCACAGCCGCGCGCATAAACAAAAATCCCGGGCAGGCTAACTGTCCGGGATTATACTTTTAAAAATCAGTCACGGTCGAAAACCATAATCTTATCAAAATCAAGGTAAACTTTTTCGCCGTCGGTAAACTCTTTCAGTTCCGCACCTTTTACGATAACGCGGATTACATGGTGTTTGCACTGTACACGGTAATCAACCGCATCGCCAAGATAGAAACGGTGTACCAGCGTGCCTTCGATAGTACCGCTTGTGCGGGACATCGTAATGTTTTCAGGACGCACTGCAATGGTAGCACTGCCGGTTATACCGCTGGTATTGGGGAAAGATACGCCGGTGCCGCTGATATATACGCGGTCGCCCTGCACTTCGCCTTCCACAAAGTTTACAAGGCCGATAAAGTCGGCAACCATCTTGTTGGCCGGGTTGCGGTAAATTTCGTACGGCGTGCCGATTTGCTGAATAACGCCGCGGCTCATAACAACAACGCGGTCACTCATAGTCATTGCTTCGGACTGGTCATGCGTTACATAGATAACGGTAATGCCCAGTTCCTTCTGAATAGAAGAAATTTCAAAGCGCATGCTTTCACGCAATTTGGCGTCAAGGTTGGACAAAGGTTCGTCCAAAAGCAGAAGGCCGGGGCGCATTACCAGCGCACGCGCCAGTGCAACACGCTGCTGCTGGCCGCCGGAAAGCTGATGCGGATAACGGCTGCCGTACTCGTCAAGATGAACGAGTTTCAGCATTTCCGCAACTCTTGCAGCACGTTCTTCTTTGGGAACTTTCTGAATTTTAAGCGGATATGCAACGTTTTCGGTAACAGTCATGTGCGGCCATACGGCATAAGACTGGAAAACCATGCCGATATCGCGTTTTTCGGGCGGCACGAAAGTATTTTTTATATGCGAGCTTACGCAGTGGTCGCCGATATAAATTTCACCTTCTGTCGCTCTTTCAAAGCCGGCAATCATACGCAGCGAAGTTGTTTTGCCGCAGCCGGAAGGGCCGAGGAGCGAAACAAACTCGCCGTCCTTTACGGTAAGGTCAAAATCGCTTACGGCCGTAACATCACCAAACCGTTTAAAAACATGCTCTATACGTACTTCTGACAATTTATTCCACTCCTTTTAAATACCAACATTACCCTTAGTAAGCTTGTTCAAAATAACATTGCCCACCAGAACTATCAGCAAAATAATTACCGAAAGCACGGAAGCATTCTGTGTATCGGCATAAGTCTGCAAATCGTACAGCAGTACGCCGATAGTTTTGGTATCACTGCCGTACAAAAGCAGCGACATCGTCAATTCATAAAATGACGGCATAAAGATTAAGAACCAGCCGGCGATAATTGACGGTGCAATCAGCGGCATGATGATGTCTTTGCAGGTACGCAGCCAGCTTGCGCCGGAGTTAAGAGCCGCTTCCTCCAGAGAGATATGTACCTGGCTTAAGGAAGCTGCAATAGTGCGCACGGACATCGTCATATATTTTACAAGGTAGCTGACAACCAGAATCCACATGGTGGAATACAGGTTCAGGCCAAAGTTGCCGGAGAAGGTAATAACAAGTGCCAGCGCGATAACGATACTCGGCGTGGAGCCGCCGATAATTGTCAGCATATCCGGCAGGTTGCGTCCTTTAACATTTGTTTTAACGGCAAGATAAGCGATAAACACCGAAAGAATTGTGCCGATAGTAGCGGCAATAACGCCATATACAACAGAATTCCATACGCTTTCCATATACTGGGAGCTGGTAATAACAGGAATCCAGGCATCAAAGCCAAGGTTGTCAAGAGTAATGCCCTTGGACATACTCTTTAACAGCGAAGTAAGCAAAATGGAGCCTAACGGCAGGATAACGGCAACAAAGCCATAGAAGCCTACCGCAAAGAAAGCAGGCCATTTCCATTTGCCAAGCTCAACAATGTTCGGACGGGTGCTTTTGCCGCTGATAGTAGTATAATCCTTGCGGCCCAGCATCCAGGTCATAAAGAACAGCAGGGCATTGGCAATAAACATCAGGGAAGCTGCCAGCGACGTTGCATCGCGGATGCCCGCTTCGTCGCCCATATAAGTATAAGTAACAATACGGGTTGTCATAACTTCAATATTGCCCGGCATACCAACAATAGCAGGAATACCGAAGCAGGAGCCTGCCGCAATGAATACCAGAAGGCCGCCTGCCAGAATGGAAGGCGCCATCAGGGGCAGCGTAACGTCAATAAGAGTGCGCAGCGGCGAAGAACCTGAAACCCTTGCTGCTTCTTCCAGAGTCGGGTCCATTTTTTCCATCGCACGCGAAATAGTAATAAAAGCAAATGGAGAATAGAATAAAGTCAAAACCCAGGCCAGGCCGCCTGTGGTATAAATATCAAACGGTGCAGTCTGTAAGTTAAAAATCCATTTAAACACATTGTTTAAATAACCTACGCTCGGGTTTAAAAGCTGTACCCAGGCAATAGCGCCTACATAAGGCGGAATCATATAGCTGGCAACCAAAAGCGTGCGGTAGCCTCTTTTAAACGGCAGGTCGGTACGCCCAACCAGCCATGCCAGCGGAAAAGTAATAATAACGCTTGCCACCATTACAATCAGCGAAAGCTCAACAGTATTGGCAAGAGCGCGCCAGTTTACATCCTGGCTGTAAACTTCACGGTAGTTGGCCAGCGTAAAAGAGCCGTCCACCAGAATGCTGTCATACAAAAGTACGCCCAGCGGAAAAACCACAAAATATAAAAGCAGTAATACCGACAGCGAAATTACAATAAATTTGCTGTTTATTCTTTGTAAAAAGCCCACCATAACTCCTTTCTACGGCATAAGGGCCGCCCTAAAACATAATTTAAGGTTGCTTTTTATAATGGGAAAAAAGGGATCGCCACATAGCGACCCCTAAATTCCTTCACTTAATTATTTCATGCCGGATTTAGAAAGAACCGTTATTCCATAACCCTTACGCGGAACTCTTCCTTAATTTCAGCTTTGTTGTCGGCAAGTTTCTGCCAATCAACTTTTACAGCTTTGTCAGAGAAGGATTTCAGTTCCGGAGCGCCTTTAGGAGGCTGTACGTCGCCGCGTACGGAGTGCATCCAGCCTTCAACAACAGCCTGCTGGCCTTCTTTGGAAAGCCACCAGTCAACCATGGCTTTAGCACCTTCCTGGTTTTTGGTAGTATTGAAAATAGCAATCGGGGAAGGAATAATAACTACGCCGTCTTCAGGATATACAACTTTCAAAGGCTCGTTTTTGGTAGCAGCCAGTTTCAGGATGTTTTCTTCCAGAATCATTGCTGCTGCATATTCGCCGGTTAAAAGTTTGTTTTGAATTGCGGAGTTGCCTTCTTCAACACGCATGCCGTTAGCTTTCAGCTGGTCGAAATATTCCCAGCCGTATTTATCGGCAAGTGCGCCAACTGCAACAAATGCAGTACCGGAAAGCATCGGGTTAGGCATTGCAATTTTGCCTTTCCATTTCGGGTCAGTCAAATCTTTCCAGGATTTCGGAGCTTCTTCCGGAGAAAGTTTGTCGGAGTTATAAGCGATAATCATGTTGCTGATACGAACGGAAGACCATGCGCCTTTTTCGTCCTTATCGGTAATAACGTCCTTCAGGTTCGGGGAAACATAATCCAAAAGAAGGTTGTCTTTTTTAAGGGACAGGTAGTAAGAAGGTTCGGCAACCATTAAAACATCGGCGCCGATTTTTTTAGCTTTAATTTCGCCTGCCATTTTGGTCATAACTTTTTCGGTGCCGCCCTGGAACCAGTTAACTTTCATGTCAGGGAAAACTTTGCTCATTGCCGGTTTGCAAACATTATCAATAATATCAGGATAAATGGAGGTATATACCATTACCTCGCCTTTCGGTCCGCCTGCTTTAGTGCCGGCTTCCTGCTTATCGCTGCCGCCGCAGCCTGCAACTGCAGCCGATAATGCCAGAACTGCCGCAGCAGTACAGAGCCATTTTGCTTTTTTCATGAGTCTCCACTCCTTTTAACGTATTTAAGATACTATTAATATTCTTCTCCCGGTTTTGTAAAATTCCTGCTTACATTAGGTAAAATGTTTTACATATTTTTAACATTTCTGTTACTTTTTGCAAATTTTTTTCATATTTTCCATTACAAACGCACAATATGCTATTTTTGACCCACGGGGACATTTTAAGTCCCTTGGTAAACTGCCATAAAATTCATTTCCCACGCCGGTACATATCTGTGCTTGCGCAGATATATTTTATATTCCGGGCACAGCTGCCATAAAAGTTCCGGCAGTTCAAAAAAATCATTATCATAATGATAGGCAGCAATAAACATTTTGGGCCTGCCACTTTTAATATGCTGTTCAAGCCCTGAAAGCGCCTGCTTTTCCGCACCTTCAACATCCATTTTAATGTATGTTACAGCTTCGCCCTGCAGCAGATTATCCATTTTTAACGCACGCACCTTGCGTTTATGTGCATTAATTAATGTAGACTGCCTGCCGCCGCTGTCGGAAAAATCGAGTTCCGTATCTTCGTTCCAAACTGCGGCTTCAACAAGCTGTACATTTTTTAACCCTTTTGTTTTTGCGCACAGTTTGCGGTAATTGCGGCGGTCTGCTTCCACCACCGTTATTTTTTTATAACTGCCGCAGGTAAGCTGCAAAAACTCCCGCACCGTATCGCCGTCATAAGCGCCCAAATCCAGATAGCTTTCTTCTTTGCCAAAAGTAAAAAGCTGCGTTAAATCTTCTGTTCTGTCCGTTTCGCACTGCCATAAATATTCCGGCCTGCCGCTCAGTTTATAATTAAGTACGTTTGCAAAAACTTTGCGCGACTGCTCATCTGCCAACTTGTTGTACACATTTTGCAGCCTGCCGGCATATTTTTCAAGCCAGGCATTTGTTACTTCTTCGCTGCCGGCATAAAGCGGAAAATGCGGTGCAAATACTGTATGCTCTGCGGCAAGCGCTTTAAAACGGCTAATAACTTCCGGCAGTTCGGAAGCAAAAGCAATTACCACCGCAAAGTTTTCAAGCCTGGCTTTAATATCGCTGTAATGCTCCACCTTAAAACCGCGGAAGTTCTGCCCGCGTACAAATTCATCACTGGCAAAAATTCCGGCTGCCGTCAGGCCTTCAGCCGCCATTCTGTCAAGCACGGCATCTGCGCCGTTGCCCATGCCGTACAGCACCAGCGGCAGCCCGCAGCGGCGCATATTTTGCCATACACTGTTGGTTTCTGTTATAAAATCAAGCATTGTTACCTTTTATACCTCGTTAAATAATTTGTTTTTATTGTACAACAAAACCGCGAGTGAGTATAGCTTATATGGTTAACCATTTGCAGTTAATATTGTAGTTTTTTATTTACTATATTATTTTTTACTTTCTGCCTTTGATGATACTTTAATTATTCTTTATTTACTTTATTATTCATCTTCATTCTTTTGAGTGACCAAAAGAACGAAGCAAGAAAAGTCACGCGGCTGAAAAAATTTTTAACGCGGCACTTTAGATAAAAATAAAATTTTCCACGGAACTCGCTTCGCTCAAACACCGGGAAAATTTTATTTTCTTTCTGTAAATATCGCTAAATTTTTAATACCGCGATTACATTTAACCCGTACTTTTTTACTGCTTAATTTAGTATGTTTTGCCTTTTATCGTACTTTACAACTGCTTATTATCAAAAGATATGCAACTAATGATTTTGTACGATTAAAACCTACGGCAACTTTGCTTTTGCTCATAAAAATTTACCAAAGTACGAATTTGAGCGGAGCCGCGACATTCAAAAAACAGGCGAAAACTTTAAATAAAAAGGCACTTGCAGCGTTTAATACAAAAGAAAATTCAATACACTAAATTAAGCAATAAAAATGTGCGGATTACGGCAAAATGCGGCATTGGATTTTTAGCAATATTTACTGAAAACAAGTGCAAAAATCGTGTTTGAGCGCAGCGAATCTCGTATTTTTGCACTTGTTATGCTAAATTATTGCGTTAAAAAATCCGCAGCCGCGGAACTTTCTTGGTTCGTTCTTTGGTTACAAAGAATGAACATGAGTAATAAAGTAAATTATAATGATAAACCTTTAATCAAAGACAAATTGTAAATGATAAATATGATATAAAAAGTAAATTAGAAATAATAAAGTACAATTAAAGACAAAACGTAGATAAAAACTACAACCCTATGCTCAAAAATAAAAAACAAAATGCAGGTATTTTTTGCCTGCATATTGAATTATTACACGTTGAGTCTTACGGAAAGAGGTGAGATTATGCTTTTAGGTATAGATGTTGGCGGCACTTTTACGGATGCCGTTTTGGTAGATAACGGTGCTGTGCATGCGCAGGCCAAGCGCCCCACAACGCACGGCGAGGTGCTGCGCGGCATACTGGCGGCACTGGATGCCGTTATGGACGGCGCGGACGCGACAAAGATTGAGCGTGTGGTTATAAGCAGCACCATTGTTACCAATGCGCTTACGGAAGGCAAAACGCAGCCGGTGTTTCTGGCAGTAATGACCGGCCCCGGCATGAACGTAAAGGGGTGCTTTCCGGTAGAGCCGTATCTGGTAAGCGGATATGTTGACCACCGCGGCAAAATTGCGGCGCGTACCGAGTTTAACAAACACTACGGGCTTTTGGATAAACCTTCCGGCGTGCAGGCAGCGGCGGTAAGCGGCAAATTTGCTGTGCGCAACCCCGAAAACGAATATGTGCTGGCGCACGAATTAAAAAAGAGCGGGTATAAAAAAGTATTTTTGGGTTCGGAACTCAGCGGCGAGCTGAATTTTATACGCCGCACCAACAGCGCGTATTTCGCGGCGGCGGTGGATAAAACCTTTGAAGCTTTCGGCAAGCAGGTGGAGTGGGCGCTGAAGGAGCGCAATATTACCGCGCCGGTACAGATTTTAAAGGCCGATGGCGGTACGCTGCCTTTGGAGGCGGCGCTTAAGCAGCCTGTTGAAGCGGTATTTACGGGCCCGGCGGCAAGCGTGCTGGGCATTGAAGCACTCGGCGCAGCGCCGGACGGCAAGTGTATTTCGCTTGATGTTGGCGGTACCACAACCGATATTGCTTTTTGGGATAACGGCGAGCCGCTTTTGGCGAAAAAAGGCGCAATGATTGGCAAATACCCGACAGCAGTGCGTTCTTTCCATATGCGCAGCGTTGGCATTGGCGGCGACAGCGCCATAACCAAACTGCCGCAGGGCTTTAAGGTTGGGCCGGAACGTGCCGGGCGCGCGGCAGCGTTAGGCGGCGCGGCGGCAACTTTGGCAGATGCGCTGATTGTGCTGGGGCTTGCTTCGTTCGGTGATGCCGGTGCTTCCTTTAAGGCTTTGGGCGCATTGTGCCACGAAGGCGAATCGCCTGAGATGGCGGCGCAGGCTGTTTTGGACTCGGCACTGGAGGTTATTGAAAACGCCATTAAAGATATGCTGCACGAGTGGAGCATTCAGCCTGTTTATACGGTAAGCGATGTTTTAAGCGGCAGCGATTTTGTGCCGCAGCAGCTTGTAGGTGTCGGCGGCGGTGCGCCGGGGCTTATTCACGCCCTTGGCAGGCGCATGGGGCTGCCGGTTGTAATTCCGCCCGGCGGCATGGTGGCAAACGCCATCGGTGCAGCTTTGGCACGCCCGACGGTGGCGGCAAGCCTGCGCGCCGATACTACCGAAGGTTATTATTTAATTCCGGAGAGCGGCAAACGGGAACGCCTGCCCAAACGCTTTAATATGCAGGCGGCAGAAGAAATTTTAAGCGCCTGGCTGCACGAAAAAGCAGGCGGCTGGCAGATGGAAAGCAGCGAAACCGAAGTTATCAGCCGCGAGTATTTCCGCACGGTGCACGGCTATTATGATACCGGCGAAATTATTTACCTGCGCATGCAGCTTAAACCCGGCATTTTGTATAAAATTACCGGCAGGGAGGTGGCATTTTGAAACAGGCAAATTTAGGACTGATATTTTTCCCGGCTTTTGACTGGATGATCAGCCCCGGGCACCCGGAGCGCCAGGAAAGGCTGTTATATACGCGCGACCAGCTGACGGAAGAAGGGCTGTTTGACCGCCCGGAAATACGCGAATACCGCCTGCGCATGGCGGAAATTAATGATTTGCAGCGCGCCCACATCGGCGTGCCTTCAATAGCAAAGCTGATTACGCCTGCACATCTTGCCTCTGCCGGAGGATGCATGACGGCGGCCGACGCTGTAATGAGCGGCGAAGTTAAGCGTGCGTTTGCGCTTGTACGCCCGCCGGGACACCACGCCATGCGTATTGTGCATGGCATCCGCGGTTTTTGTACCATTAATATTGAAGCCGTAATGGTTGAATATTTACGGAGCCGCTACGGCATTAAAAAAATTGCCGTTGTCGATACGGACGTGCACCACGGTGACGGCAGCCAGGATATTTTTTACCACGACCCCAACGTGCTTTACATTTCGTTCCATCAGGACGGGCGCACGCTGTACCCTGGCACGGGCTTTCCGGATGACGCAGGCAGCCCGGCGGCGTGGGGCTATAACATCAACCTGCCGCTTTTGCCCGGCAGCGGCGATAAGGAAATACACCGCCTGTTTGACGGGCTGATAAAACCTGTTCTTGACGATTTTGAACCGGAACTTATCATTAATTCTGCCGGGCAGGATAACCATTTCAGCGACCCACTCGCTTCCATGAGCGTTACGGCGCACGGCTATGCGGCACTGGCAGATAAGTTAAAGGCGGATATTGCCGTTTTGGAAGGCGGCTATTCTATCGAAGCGGCGCTGCCCTATGTTAACACCGGCATAATTCTTGCCATGGCAGAGATGGATTACAGCAAGGTTATTGAGCCGGACATCAGCGCCCTGCGCAGGTCTGATCCGCGCTGCATGACGCGCGTGGAGCAGCTCATTGAGCAGGTGGGCAATATCTGGCGTACGCGCAGGGAAGTTGGCAGAATGCTGCTTGATAAATGCGGCGGCAAATGGCAGCGGCGCAAAGGAATTTATTATGACGAGGAAGGCATCCGCGAGGAGCAGCTGGAAACTGCGCACTACTGCAAAAACTGCAGCGGGTATATAACTGTTGCCACTAATGCGCGCGGCACCCGTTACGGCGACCAGAGCGCTTATGTGGTATGCCTTTTGCGCGATACCTGTGAAAACTGTAAAAAAGCGGCTTATGATGACGCACTGCGCGCCAAGCAAAGCTGTGAATATAAATATATTTTACTGCAGCACCCTGATACGGGCGTTGTGGAAACAATTTAACGGAAGATTGGAGTTTATAAAGTGAAAGAAATTGTAATAGCTACGAGCAATCCGGGCAAACTGGAAGAATTTAAGGAAATGTTAAAAGATATGGAGGTTGAACTGCACTACCTTGCCGAATGGCCGGGCATTGAAGCGCCGGAAGAAAACGGGCGTACTTTTGCCGCCAATGCGCGTTTAAAAGCAACGTACTATGCCAAGGCAACCGGCATGACCTGCATTGCCGATGACAGCGGGCTTGAAGTGCAGGCGCTGGACGGCGAACCGGGCGTGCGCAGTGCGCGCTACGCCGGCGAGAAGGCAACCGACAAGGAAAACAACGATTTACTTTTGGCAAACATGAAATTGCAGGTTAAACGCACCTGCCGTTTCCGCTGCGCTTTGTGTGTGGCTGATGCCTCCGGCAAGGTGCTTGTGGAAACGGATGGCATCTGCGAAGGCATGCTGCTGCACGAGCCTTTGGGCAATAACGGCTTCGGGTATGACCCGCTCTTTTGGTCTACCGAGCTGCACATGGGCCTTGGCGAAGCAACGCCGGAAGAAAAAAATAAAATCAGCCACCGCGGCAAAGCCGTTAAAAAACTTATTGCCAACTGGAAGAAAATAAAATGAAAATAGGTTTAACCGGAGATACCCACGGAAGCATGCAGAACCTGCGCCGCGTTATTGCCGCTGCCCCGCCGGTTGAGCAGTGGCTGCATACCGGCGATTACGCGCGTGACAGCCTGTACCTTAAAAGCCAGACCGGGCTTGAAGTAACGGCTGTGTGCGGCAACTGCGACGCGGGCGAAACGGATTTTAACGTAGACGAATTTTTATATTTGCAGGGCTTTAACATCTGGCTGGCTCACGGTCACCGCTATCTGCACGGCGGCAGCCCTCAGGAGCTGGTGTGGTGGGCGCACCGCCTGGAGGCGGACATTGTTGTTTTCGGCCATACGCATGTGCCGCTTGTAAAATGGTACGGCGATGTGCTTTTGGTTAACCCCGGCAGCCCTTCACGCCCGCGCAGCATGGACGGGCCTACCTTTGGCGTGCTGACGCTTAAAGAAGGTGAAAAACCGTCCGCAGAAATAATACGCCTTGCAAAGCCGTAAATTAAATGCTTGCTCTTTTAAAAACAAAGTGTATAATATAAATATATAGTATACACTAAATAAAAACAGAGGGGAGTAATTTGTTATGTCTTTTGTAGAAGATGCGTTGAAGTTTCATGCTGAACATAATGGCATGCTTGCCGTGGCAAGCAAGGTGCCGCTTAATAACCGCGAGGATTTGGCGCTGGCTTATACGCCGGGCGTTGCCGAACCCTGCAAAGCCATTAAGGAAAATAAAGAGCTTTCGTTTGAATATACCTGCCGCGGCAATACTGTTGCTATTGTAAGCGACGGCACGCGCGTGCTGGGGCTTGGCGATATAGGCCCGGAAGCGGCAATGCCTGTTATGGAAGGCAAGGCCGTGCTGTTTAAAACCTTTGGTGATGTGGACGCCATTCCAATTTGCATTGATACCAAAGACCCGGAAGAAATTATTGAAACGGTACGCCGTTTGCAGCCGACTTTTGCAGGCATTAACCTTGAAGATTTTTCTTCGCCGAAATGCTATGAAATTGAAGACCGCCTGCGCGAAATCTGCGACATTCCGGTATTCCACGACGACCAGCACGGCACTGCCATTGCGTGCCTTTCTGCCGTTATTGGTGCTTTGCGTTATGTAAAAAAAGATATTAAAGACGTTAAAGTTGTTGTAAACGGCTGCGGCGCTGCCGGTTCTGCCATCGGCAGGCTGTTTGTAAGCATGGGCTTTCCGAATGTAATTATGGTGGAACGTGTGGGCGCTTTGTATAAAGGCATTGATGCCAAGCTGGATAAAATTCAGCGTTACCTTTCGGAAGTTACCAACCCGAACATGGAAAAGGGCACGCTGGCAGATGTTGCCAAAGGCGCGGATATTTTAGTAGGCGTATCCGGCCCGAACCTGTTTACTAAAGAAATTATCGCTAGCATGGCGGATAAAGCCATTGTTTTTGGACTTGCCAACCCCGTGCCGGAAACGAGCTACGAAGCCGCCATTGCAGCTGGTGCGGCAGTTGCCGGTACCGGGCGCAGCGACAGCCCGAACCAGGTTAACAATGTAACGGTGTTCCCGGGCGTGTTCCGCGGCGCCATTGACGTGCGCGCAAGAGCCATTAACGAAGAAATGAAGGTTGCAGCGGTTTACGCCATTGCCAACCTTATTGACGAAAAAGACCTGCGCGCAGATTACGTTGTGCCTGACGCTTTTGACCCGCGCGTTGCGCCTGCCGTTGCTGCAGCGGTTGCCAAAGCCGCTATGGAAACAGGCGTAGCCCGCGTAAAAGTTGACCCTGAAGTTGTACGCGCCAATGCTTTAAAACGCATTGGCAGATAAGGAGTGGCCATGCGCGAATTAAACGTTAAAGAAATTACGGCAGCCGTTGCCAAACTGTGCTGCGATGCCTGCTACTATCTGCCGCAGGATTTGCTGGAAAAATTTAAAGCCTCCCGCGATACGAAAGAATCGCCGTTAGGCAGGGAGGTTTTGGAAACCATTATTGAAAATGCGGAACTTGCCGCGCGTAAAGATGTGCCCCTGTGCCAGGATACCGGGCTCGCCGTGGTGTTTCTGGAGATAGGGCAGGATGTGCATTTTACCGGCGGCGCGCTTGAGGAAGCCGTTAATGCCGGTGTGGCAGAAGGTTACACCAAGGGTTACCTGCGTAAATCTTCCGTTGACGACCCGTTGTTTGAACGCAAAAACACGCAGGATAACACGCCTGCCATTATTCATACCCGCCTTGTGCCGGGCGATAAAGTAAAAATTACCGTTGCACCCAAAGGCTGCGGCAGCGAAAACATGGGCGCCATGAAAATGTTAAAGCCCGCCGACGGAGTGCAGGGCGTAATTGATTTTGTGCTTGATACCGTGCGCAAAGCAGGCCCGAACCCATGCCCGCCGGTAACGGTTGGCGTCGGTATCGGCGGCAATATGGAAAAATGCGCGCTTCTGGCCAAATATTCGCTGACGCGAGCCATCGGTGAGCACAACAGCGATGAACGCTATGCAAAGCTTGAAGAAGAACTTTTAGAGCGCATTAATAAAACCGGCATCGGCCCTGCGGGGCTTGGCGGTACAACCACTGCCGCTGCCGTAAATATCGAGTACGCACCGACGCATATCGGCGCGCTGCCGGTGGCTGTAAACCTTAACTGCCACGCTGCACGCCGCGCGTATGCCGTATTGTAAGGGGGCGCAGAAATGACGGACGCAAAAATTAAACACATTACCACGCCCTTAACGGTGGAAACCATAAAAGACCTGCACGCCGGTGACGTTGTGCGCATAACCGGCCCTGTTTACACAGCGCGCGACGCCGCGCACAAACGCATGACGGAAGCAATGGCCGAAGGCAGGCCGTTGCCGTTTGATATTAAGGGGCAGGTTGTTTATTACGTTGGCCCTTCACCCACCAAACCGGGCGAAATTGTTGGCAGTGCTGGGCCAACCACCAGCGGGCGCATGGATAAATACACGCCGGCGCTGATTGCCGAAGGTATGCGCGGCATGATTGGCAAAGGCCTGCGCGGCAAAGAAGTTGTTGAAGCCTGCGTTAAATACGGCGCAGTGTATTTTGTAGCCGTTGGCGGTGCGGCGGCGGTAATATCCCAGTCCATTAAAGGCGAAGAAATGATTGCCTATGAAGATTTGGGGCCGGAAGCTATCCGCCGTTACGAAGTGGAGGATTTTCCTGCTATTGTGTGCATAGATGCTGAAGGCAACGATTTTTACAAGGTCGGCATTGCCAAATACAGCAAGGAATAAACAGCATATTAAACAGTAAACCGGCTTCGGCCGGTTTTTGTTTTGCGTAAATTAAGCGCGCCAATAAAATGTTAATTTATTTACAATTTGCAGCAAAATTTACTGAGCGCGCCATAAAGCGTAAACAAAGCTGTAAAAATTGTAAAATTTTGTTGACAATATCTTGCGATTGCTGTATTATAATTTCATCTTAACAAACACACTCTTATCGAGAGCGGTTGAGGGACAGGCCCAATGAAACCCGGCAACCAGGCTGTGCCATGGTGCTAACTCCTGATAGATGAGAGGAAAGTAAAGTATATGCTCTTTCCTCGGAAAGAGCTTTTTTATTGCTTTCGTTATTGCCAGTAAGTAGTGTGTAAAATTTAAAAGGAGAGATGTAAAGATGAAAAAAATCCTGTTAGTCCTTTGCTCCGTTTTGGTGCTGGCTCTTTTAATTGCCGGCTGCGGCGGCAGCGAAACCAAATCCGAAGGCGGCAAAACCGTGCTGAAAGTTGGCGCAACCCCGGTGCCCCATGCAGAACTTTTGAACTTTGTTAAACCGCAGCTTGCCAAAGAAGGCGTTGACCTGCAAATTATCGAATTCAGCGATTATGTAAAACCGAACCTTTCTTTGAACGATAAAGAAATCGACGCTAACTTCTTCCAGCATATTCCTTATCTTGAAGAATTTGCCAAAGAACGCAACATGCCGCTTGTTACCTTAACCAAAGTGCATATCGAGCCTATGGGCATTTATTCCACAAAATACAAATCTCTTGACGAACTGCCGCAGGGCGCAAAAATTGCCATTCCTAACGACCCGACCAACGGCGGCCGCGCACTGATGCTTCTGCAAAGCGCCAACCTTTTAAAACTTAAAGACGGCGTAACCATTACCGCAACTCCCGGCGACATTGTAGACAACCCCAAAAACATTGAAATTGTGGAAATCGAAGCAGCTCTCCTGCCGCGTTCCATGAACGATGTTGATTATTCCGTAATCAACTCCAACTTTGCAATGGAAGCAAAACTGAACCCGGTTAAAGATTCCCTCTTTACCGAACCTAAAGAATCTCCGTACGCTAACGTAGTTGCAATCCGCAAAGGCGACGAAAACCGCCCCGAACTGCAAAAACTGGCTAAAGCCCTCACCAGCCCTGAAGTTAAAAAATTCATTGAAGAAACCTACAAAGGCGCTGTTGTACCGGCATTTTAATTGCTGTTAAAACTTTAAAAGTTAATAAGTTAAACCGTACAATAAAAATCCCACGGAATTTTCCGTGGGATTTTTGCGTATATGGGATTTATTAATTTGCATCTTGGTTGTTTGTTTTGAACAGCAATGACAGGAGGCGTGCCGTTTGTGTAATCAGGTCTTTTTCGCTTTCCGTCCAGCTGTGCGGCATGCCAAGGGATACAAAGGTGAGTACGTATTCTGCTTTGCCGCCGCACATAATGGTTTTGCTTAAATAAGCCTTAACACCAAGCTCGTCTAATTTATCTTTATATACTTTTGGCAAAATGCCGGTGTTGCCGCACTGGTTTAAACCGTGGCTGTTAAAGCGCCTGGCAATGTCTTCCGGCGTACATTTTAAAATATTTACAAAACCGTCGCTGCCGTTAAAATATTTTGCCACTATCGGCATATATTCGCCGCTGCGGCTGATATCTTTAATAAAGGCGCCGGAAATTTGTGCCATGCTGCAGCAAAGTTTTAAAAGTTTAACTGCGGCAGTTTTTTCGTCATGCTGCTCAATAATTTTAAGCGCCGTTTTAAAGTACAGGTCCATGGGTATCTGGGCATTTTCTATTTCGCTGTAATCAAGCAGCGTGCCATAGTTAAATTCGTTCTGGTCGGGCAAAAGCGGCGCTATGGAGCAGATAAAATAATCATCAGGGCCGTCGGTTGCTGTAAACTGCCCGCGCTCTAATACCCAAATGGCGGTGCCGTCCTTACGCAGCAGGCGGTAGTTAATGGTGTATGGCACTTCGCCGCAGTGCGCAGACATAATGCGTTTTACTTTTGGCAGGTCGGCTGCATAAATCATATTTTTAATATCGCCGCCGGTGGCAATCAGCATTTCTGTCATACTTTTATAACCGGCCAGTTTGTACAAAGCTTTATTAATGTACACTGCCGGATAATTTTTTTGCGCCAGGCAGCATTTTAAACCGTTGGGTGTGTTGGCTGCAACGAATGAGGGCGTACCAGGTTTTTCCATTTGCAGTTCGTTTTTATAAAACTCGGTGCTGCCTTTGGCAACCGGGTATACTTCGCCCGGGTTAAGTTCGTTCCATGCCGCTGAGAAATGAAGATGTACTATTTTTAACCCGTCATTTTCTTTGCGGATAACAAAAGTAAAACGTGCTGTTTCATTAAGTAAAAGGCCGGTTTGCGGTTGGGACTTTATGCTGCATGCAACAAAAACAATGCAGAAGTCTTGGCTCTCAAACAATACCTGCGAGTGCATGTCTTCGATAATGTTTTGTGGAATATCGTCAACGCGGCGGATAAAGGTATTAAAAACATCATTATAAGTAGGGTAAATTTCCTCTTTACCCCAGCCAATCCAACTGCTGCAGGTGTTGGAGAAAAATTGCAGAACTTTTTCGGTGCTGCCGTCTACAAAATAAGTAATTAAGGCCTGTTCTGCAAGTTTTATTGCTTCGCGGCTAAAATTATTTCTGGTAGTTTTATCCATTGTTCCGGTTCTCCGTTTCTGGGGTATATTTTAAGGAATAACCCTTACCGTGAATGTTGGCAAGCTGAAGGTACGGCAAATCGTTAAGGCGCAGTTTATGCCGCAGCTTGCTGATATGTACGCTGACCACACGGCTTGTGTATTGCATGTTTTCGGTATCGTACAGCGCCAGGTAAAGTTCTTCCAGTGTTACTGTTGTGTTAAGCTTATTTACTAAAAGTATCAGCAGTTTAAATTCGGTCGCTGTCAGCGGAATAAATTCCCCGTCCAGCATGGCCTGATTATTTTGCGGGTAAATTTTAAGTTTGCCAAGCGTAATAATCTGTATTTTTTCCATGCCGGTATCAAGATTCAGCATCCTGATAAAATTAACAAGCCGGTAATAAAATTCGCGGCTGCCGCAGGGAAGGCGTAAAAACTGGGCTGCACCGTTTTTAAGTGCACTGATGGCGACTTCCTCATCGGCTGATTTGCTGACGGCGAAAACTGCACAGGCAGGCGCAAGTCGCTTTATAAACTTCAGCGACCCGATATTTGTATCGCTGCATTCTACAATAAACAGCGGTGTGCGGTTTTCCATAAAAAAGTTCAATGCTTCTTCGCTGCTGCACGTAATTTTAAAACGCAGCCCGCACAAAATGCTGTATGTAAATAAATTATCAAATATTTCTTTGTTATCTGCGATGGCAATAATGGCTTGCATATTACTGTACCTTTACAAAATTATCAATTTGTAATAATACGTTTTACTATATTTACTTATAGTTTAATACAAGGTTCACTAATTTGTAAATAATATAACGCCGTGAAAGTGCAAAGAAAAAATTTGCACTTTGGAAAATGAAATTATGATAAAATTAAAATGAATATAAATGTGTATATATACGGTTAAATGCGAATTAAAATGAAACAAAAACGTACTATAAGAAAGAGGAATTGCCATGGCAAAACAAATTACAAAGATTTTAACAGCACTTATTTTAGTGGGCGCGGTTAACGCATCTGTGTATGCAGCTCCACTGCCTGATGGCAGTACAAATTGGGGACAGACAGGCGCAGCTTATAACGACCCGGGCGTACAGCTTAACCGCACGCGTGAGTATATGGAACGCCAGCGCGTGGCACGCCAGATTGCCGAAGACAGGGCCAAACAGCGCGCCGAGGTTGAAGGCAGCGGGCAGGAACAGCAGCAGTCACCGGAAAATGCAGTTAAATTTGTATTGAACGATGTAAAAATAGATAAGAGCGAAGTACTTTCTGAAACGGAAATTAAAGAAATTACCGGCAAATATATTGGTCAGGAAGTTACACTGCAAAACCTGTATGACATTGTAAACAGCATTAACGAATTATACAGCGAAAAGGGTTATTTAACCTGCCGCGCTTATCTGCCGCCGCAAACCATTAAAGGCGGCGTGGTGGAAATTAAAATTATTGAAGGCAAAACCGGCAATGTGCATATAAGCGGCAATGAAAGCACAAATGACGGTTATATTGCCGGGCGCATCGGGCTTGACCGCGGCAGCATCAGCAACATCAACGAGTTGAACGATGACCTTCTGCGTTTTAATGCTACCAACGATGTGCAGCTGCGCATTACCATGCACGCTGGCGCAGAACCCGGAACTACGGACTATGTAATATCGGCTTACGAGCCGCAGAAAAATTATATAAATGTATATGTCGACAACGCCGGCAGCGAATCGAGCGGCGAATGGCGCGAAGGGCTGTTCTGGACGGACCGCAGCTTAACAGGCAGCCGCGATATGCTGACAATGAGCGGCATGCGCAGCGACGGTACAAAATCGTTCAGTGCCATGTACACAGTGCCGTTAGGGCGCAGCGGAACCAAACTGGGCCTTACTTACAGCACCAACAGCGTAAAAATTACGGATGGCGAACTGGAAGATTTGGACATTAAAGGCCATTCCAATGCATATGGAGTTTCGCTTATTCAGCCGCTGGTGGTTACGGATACCCTGCGTACGGAAGCAACTTTGGATTACGGCTACCAAAATTCGCAAACCGACTTTTTGGGCATACACTGGGTTGATGATACTGTAAAATCTTACACCGCAGGCTTCAGCATGACTAACTACGGTGCAAGCAGCATCATTTACCAAAAGCATAACTTCCGTATCGGCGACAGCGAAGATATTGCCGGTGAAAACGAAAACTTTTCAAAGTATTTTTTTAACGGCTTCTGGCAAAAGGCTTACAGGGCCGGGCAGATGTTAAGCGCAAGGCTTGATGCCCAGTGGAGCCCGGACGATTACCTTACAAGTGCCGAACAGTTTTATATTGGCGGCATGTACAGCGTACGCGGATATGAAGAAAGCTATCTCGGCGGCGACAGCGGTTACAGCGCCAGCCTGGAATACAGCGTACCGCTTGACAAAGCCAAAACAACATCGGCCTTTTGCTTTTTTGACTATGGTGCAGTTTACGGCGACAGCGCTTTTGACGACCATGTGCTAGCAGGCACCGGCATAGGCATTAAAAGCACAATCGACCGCAAAATATATACAAGTTTAACGCTCGGCATACCGCTGATGCGTGATATTAACGGAGATGAAGTTGATAAAACCCGCATACACTTTATGCTTAACGGTCAGTTTTAACGGGAGGACGGGCTTATGAGCAGCAAGAGAAAATTTAACCGCAAAAGTAAATATACCTTAAGCCAGAAAATCATCTCTGCCGTAACGGCGGCCGGCTTTATTATGCAGCCGATAGTGGGCTTTGCACAAGCAATTACAAAAGCTGATGATGCATTAAAAAATACTATTATAAATAAAGGAAATGGTGTTACAGATATTTGGGCAGACAGGGTTGTTGGTAATTCGGCTGTGAATGTTTTTAAGGATTTTCAGTTAGATGCTAATAATATTGCCAATATGTATTTTAAAACACAACAAGGGAGTGAATGGAAAGATAACCTTGTTAACTTTGTTAACAGCCGTATTGATATTAACGGTACTGTAAACGCAGTTAAAGATAATAAAATCGGCGGCAATCTGTTCTTCCTGAGCAAAGACGGTATGGCAGTCGGCAAATCCGGCGTTATTAATACAGGCTCGCTGTATGTTATGACGCCGACGCCTGACTTTATGGAAGCTGTCCAAACTGTTGGTACTGAGGCTCCGGCTGAAGATGCGAATAAATACCTTGGCTATATTACTAATATTACAGACCCCACTAAAGCTAATGCTTGGGAGATAATTCCTGTTAACACCAGCGGCACCATTACCGTACTTGGCAAGGTTAATGCTACCAACGAAGTACAAATGCGTGCGGCTAAAATTGGCGTAGGCAAAAACGTTGATGATTCTGCTGTCGATAATGTTGCTAGCGGTGAAATAGCAGCAGAAAACGCACACATTAAAACTGGCATTACTGATTTCAGCAATATTGTAAATATTAATTACAAAGATGAATCAGGAAATGATGTTGCCGTTAATTCAGGCATTACAAATTTAACCGCAACCAAAACCGGCAGCGGCGATATTGTACTTGAGGCGTATGTTGATGCTTCTAATGATAAAAATGAAATAGAAAAATTGCCGGTTATTGGTGGAACAACACTTGGTACTACAGCTGAATCGGTAGAAAATACTTTTACAGAACAGGAATTTGCTGCTTCTGTAGATATTTATGGTGAAGTTAATGCAACAGGCAAAGCTGATATTAATGCAACTGCAATTAACAGCAATGCAGATTTTGATGAAACGTTAAATGACTACAAAGCTAATAATAATGATGTTGCACAGCTGGCAACCGTTAAAGCAGATGTTAATATCGGTGGTACGGTAAAAGCTGTTGACGATGTAAATATTAAGGCCGAAGCTGTTAACCGTTATGTTGATAATAGTGGTAGTTTTGGTACAGCCTTGAAACTTGCTGTAAGCTCTGGAACTCCGCTGACTGGCGATGTGGCATATTCTGTTTTAAATACTGAAGCTAATGTTAATGTAGCTTCTGGCGCAAATGTTGCAAGTGAAAATAGCAGCGTTGATATTGATGCTAAGGCAGAAACTCTTGCTGCTTCTGCTGCTTCCACTACAGGCTTAAAATTTAAAGCGGCCGGCGGATTAACTGGTGCTAATGTTCCGGCAACAGCGGTTGTATATACAGGTGTTGACAATAGGGCCAATGTTACTGTTGAAGGCAACATTAAAGCAGGCAAAGATATTAGCATTGATGCCGATGCCGATATGAAGGTTGAAGCCGATAACAAAATGAGTTTGAAGGGTAAGATGGCCAACCAGTTTGTTGTTGGTGTAACTGTTGCAGGTGCTGAAAACAGTGCATCTGTAGATATTAAAGGTAGCGGTAATAAAGTAAGCGCTGTTAATGATTTAAGCGTAAACGCCAAAGCAGACAGCGATTTTACCTCCAGTACTTCTATTAAAGCTCCGGAGGCTTCGGCTATAACTGTTGCTGTTAACGTAACGGATTTTAACAGTAATGCAAATGTAAATATAAATACTGATTTAACGGCAGGCAGCAACTTAAATGTTGAGGCCGATAATACCATTGTTTCTGATAATGTTAATGCGGAAACAAAATTAGGCAGCAATAAATATATTTCTGCTGCAACGCAGGTTGTTACAACTAATGCCGAAGGCAAAATTACAGAAGTTAAAAATTTTATTAACGGCCTTAAAACTAAACTGGGTTTTGAAGCAGGTGGAAGTGACGATATTAAAACTCAGCTTCAGCTTAGTGAAATTTTAAAAGCCGGTGCAACCGTAACTTACAGCGGGCAAGAACATAAAAGCGGTGTAAATATTGGCAAAAACGGTAGCCTTACTGCTCAAAACGGTATGCTCGGCGTTAATGCGGAAACTTTGATTGAAGATGCGCATATTGCTGCAACGGGGACAACGTATTCTTATAACGATGCTTATCCGGCAGGGGCAACTCTTAATGCATCCGTGCTTGTAAATAATATGGATAACAGCTCCTCGGTTGTAGTGGCAGACCGCGAGGAAGGCAGCGCGGATGCGTTAAAGGGTAAAAACGGCGTTAGTGTTAATGCCTCTACCCGTTTTGAATATAACCGTATTCAAAATATGATTCAGGACGTTAAAGATGCGTATAATCAGATAGTAACAGCAACTGCAAGACTTGATGATGCAATTAAAGGAGATTTTGATAAATTTTTAAATGACCTTCACACACAAATTACAACTTGGGAAGACGCTTTTAAAACTGCTAATGAAACGCTTGCTACCAGCGATAGTGGTGTGTTGTCCATTGGTGAAGCGGCAACAGCCGGTTATAGCATTTTAAATGCGTTAAATGAATTAAACACTATGCTTGACAGCACCAGCGGCAGCGAAGTAGCTGATGCAACCAAAGCCTCTATTCAGGGCGCCAGCGATTTGCTTTCGAGCGCGCTTGCTTTTGTTGACCCCAATAGTTATGGTAATTTTGCGGCTTCCAGTGCTTCCAAGGGCAGCAGTGGAAACCAAAGCACAGTTGGTGGGCATATTCCTTCGGCAATTAACGGTGCCGGTACTGTTATTGTTAATAATGTTGACACTGTAAGCAAGGTAGAAATAGGCAGTAATACAGGCATTGCAAGTGACCGTGATGTAAATATTAATGCCGAAAGCTTTATGAAGGATGTAACTCTTGGCGGGCTTAATGCTATGCCTATAACAAATTCCGGCGGTGGTACAACTGCCAGCATTGGTGCAACTGTAAATTATTCCGATTTTAATACTGATACGGTTGTTGCTGTAAATAACGGCGCAAGCATTACAGGCGGCAATATTAATATAGCTGGCAGCAACGTAATTGACCATGTTTCCGTAGCAGGCAGTGCAGGTGTTGGCCCGAGCGGAGAAACGCAGAGCGGCGGCATTGTTTTAAACGGTATGCTTAGCTTTGTTAATGGCAGCAGTGATATTTTAACTGTTGTTGATGACGGAGCAAGCTTAACGGCAAAGCAAAATGAATATACTGAAACAGTTGAAGATGAAGAAACCGGTACTGATAAAGAAACTAAAAAATATACTGAAGGCAATATCAGCATTACCGGGCATAATAACAGTAATATTGTTAATGTAGCGGCAGGGCTTAACTTTGGCACCGGCAGCGGCGCTGTGGGCGTAGGGCTTGCTTATACCGATTTTGCTGTTAAAAATATTGCCGGTGTTGCCGATGTGGCCGGACAGATTAAAAATCTGTATTCATCCAAAGATGATAATGGAAATATTGCAGTTGATAATAGTAAAGTAGCTGAATTGGATGGTGAATTAAATAATACATATACTGCTTCTTCTGATACTAATACTAAAGGCAGCATCAGTGCTTATGGATTTAACGTAGATGCTGCAACTGATGGCAGTATTCAAAGCGTAAGCGCAGCAGCTTCAGCTAATAAAAATGATGATACAGGAAAAGAAAGTTTCTTTGGAAAATTAAAAGGTAAATTTTCCAATGTAGAAAATAAGGTTTTCAACAAACTTGATGAAAAAACCGGACAAATTTTCGGTTCAGACTCCGGCAAAGCTAATGAAATGTTTAATAAGGGTTCTTCAAGCCATGGCACAGGCGGTGGTATTAAGCTTGTAGGCAGTACCAGCGGTAAAGGCGGCTTTATGCCTTCGTTCAGCATTGCTGGCAGCGGCAGCGTATCTTTAAATTCGCTTAATAATGCAACTGAAGCCGTTGTTGATAATGTTAATATTACTATGCAGCCTACAAGCAATGTAAAGGGCGATATCAGCGTAACAGCACGTGATACCCTTTATGCCGGTGCATACAGCGGCGCGGCAGCATTGCAGTGGAAAAAAGGCGGTTCGGCGGATAATACATCTGTTGGTTTTTCCGGAGCAGCTGGCGTTAATGATATTGATAACGCTGTTAAAGCAACTATTAAAAACAGCATTATCAGTAATGCAGGCAAGATAGACACGATGGCTTTAAGCGGCGGCGAGCAGCTGGCACTTGGCCTTGGTCTGGCAGTTGTTAAAGCTGACGGTACCAGTGGTGTCAGCGGTAATACGGCGGTTTCCGTTAACTTAATTGACCACGATGTAGAAGCTTTGCTGGAAAACAACATTGTAAGAGATACGGACGACATTAATGTTGCGGCTTATGCACGCGATATTGAAAATACCGGCGGCGGTACTTTAAGTGCCGGGCAGCAAAAGGTTGGCGTAGGGGCGACAGTTGCCGTAGCTCAGCTTAATAATAACATTAGTGCAGGCATTAAAGGCGGCAGCTATACCAAAGTTGGCAATGTTGATGTAGACGCAATGAACGCACTTAAAAATATTACCGTTGGCATTGCGGCAGGCGCAACTGTTTCTTCCGGTGGTGACGGTGCTAGCGCAGTAGTTGAAGGCGCTGGCGTTTACAATGAAGTGCATAATACCACTAATGCTTTTATTGAAGGCACTGATGAAAAAGATGTTGTTATCAGTACTGTCAATACGGTTAGTGACGATGAGACCGGTAATGTGAACGTAATTGCACAGGATGTAGGTATTAACAATGATTACGAAAAAGTTCTTACCAACGAGCTTACTGACGGCAAGGAAGAAATTGCCAAACGTATGGGCAGCGATTTTGATATTACCGGCGCGAGTGAGTTAAATGGCATTGAAACGGACGATATTAAGGCGCAGTTAAACAATAAGGATGCTGAAGGTACCGGTACTCAGAGCAATGAAAATAGCACTGAAGAAGTTAATTTAAATAAAGATGACGGCAGCAGTATCATTACAGTTGCGGGCGTCATTGCAGCTACAACCGGCGAAGGTGCTGGTGGGGCGGCTGTTGCTATTACGGATATTGAAAACAACTATACGGCAAATGTTGAATATGCCCAAATTACTGCGGAAGAACTTAACGCCGAAGCAGGCAGTGACAGCAATATTGTTACTGTATCCGGTGGCATTGCAGCGGCAAGTAAAGGCAGCGGCGTTGGCAGCGTAACATGGAATGATGTAGAAAATACAGCAAAAGCTAATATTAAAGATTCTGTTGTTAACGCACAGACAACGTTGGCAAAAGCTGTTAACAAAGCGCAGATTGTTTCGGTTGCCGGGCAGATTTCCGGTGCAGGTAAAGCTGGCGTAGGCGCAACGCTGAGCTACATCGGGCTTGATAACAGTACCGAAGCAAATGTTACAAATACTGATTTTGATAAACGCGATACTTCTGAAAAAGAAGGCATTACCGTAAGCGCCAATGCAGAAAACAGCAGCGCCAGCTATAATATTGCAGCAGGTGTAAGCGCAGGTGGTGATGCTGTAAGCGGAAATGTTGCTGTAACACAAACTCATGGCACAAGCGGCGCTGTTATTGATAGTTCAACCATTAACAACGCAAAAGCTGTAAGCGTAAACGCCTTGGACGATACGGACATTCTTTCCGTTATCGGCACGGTAAGCGCAGCCGGTACAGCGTCTGTGGGCGCTGGAGTAGCCTATACGGAAATCGGCAGTACTTCTACAAATGAAGATGATGCTCAGCAGACGGTAGCTGCAATTGAAAATACGGATATTACTACAGCAGCAAGCGCAAGCGGCAGCACGGTTTCTGCGCAAGCAACGGACAGCTCAAAGGTTATCAATGTTGCCGTAGGTATTGGTGGTGCAGGTACTGCTGCGGTACAGGGTGCATCGGCAACTTCGCTTATCAATAAAACAACCGGTGCGGAACTTACAAATGTCAATATTGATGAAGATTCGGCAAATAGCAAAAATGCCAATGTAACTGTTGATGCGCAAAATAACAGCGAAATTACCAGTTCAGCAGATGTTGCATCAGTTGCTGGTACTGCTGGTGTTGGTGCAGGTGTTGCCGTTAACCGTATTGTTCAAAATACTAATGCAGCCGTAAACGGCGGCACAATGCATATTAATAACCTTACTGTTAATGCTAATGGTACACCGCGTATTGAAAATATTGGCATTGGCGCAGGTGTGGGTGGCACAGCTGGTGTGGCTGGCAGCGTTGCAGTTAATATGATTGCAAATAATGTAACCTCGCATATCGGCAATGGTGCTAATAGTGTTGCTGATAATAATGTAGGTGTTATTGCTACTAGTGACGAGCAGATTGCAAATTACGCAGGCGTACTTGCAGGCGGTGGTACAGCAGGAGCAGGCGCATCTGTAAGCGTTAATCAGATTAATGGCAATACCAGTGCTACAGTTGGTGGAGATAAAGAAGATAAAACCAGTGTGACTGCATTTGGCAATAGTGATGCTTTAGCTACTAATACAGGTGTTGCAGATAGTGAAATTAATAATGCCTTAATTTCTGATGAGACGGTAGCTATTAATTCTAAAATCGATAGAACAACTGAAAGCCGCAAAGGCTTAGTTGTGGATGCTTCTTCGACGCGCGATATGAAATCGTTCCTTGTTACTGCGGGCGTAGCTGGTAATGCAGGTGTAGCCGGTACCGTTAACGTTAATATGATTGACGGAATAACCAATGCAGGCATTGTAAATACAACCGTTAATGGCGGCACAGCAAATACATCTGACGCAGGCAATGCATTTGTTAATGCAGGCGATTACACTAATATGTCAGGCTTTGTTGGTAGTGCAGGTTTTGCAGTTTCCGGCGCAGGCGTGGGACTTGCAAGTGATACCAATACCGTAAGCCGTGAGGTTTCTGCAATTGTTAAGGATAGTGATATTAAGGCAAACACTTTGGAAGTTGACGCTGATTCTAAACAGGGCGTTTCAAGTTATGCGCTTGGTGCAGGTGTAGCTACTGTTGGCGGCGGTGTAGCCGGTGTTGTAACGGTTACTGAACTTAATAATGCAACTAAAGCAGCTTTACAAAACAGTAAAGTAAATACAAATAGCGTTATTGTAAACGCTAACCATAAAGGAATTGTTAATGCTGGCAATAGCGGCCTCGGTGTAGGTATTACAGGTGCCGGTGTAGGACTTTCCGTTGGAGTTCTTAAAGATAATTCCCAAACTTATGCGGAAGTAACCGGCGATAATAAAAATGAAGATACTATAAATGCAAGCAATGATGTTAAAATTGCTGCAACCAATACGGCTGTTGCAAATCCGGTAATTTATTCGCTTGGAGCTGGTGCAGTTGGTGTAGGAGGAGCTACTTCTGTTAATAATCTTAACAGTAAGGTTACAACAAATATTAGCAGCGTTGGTATTACTTCTGGTGGCAGCATTAGCGGTACAGCTCAGAATAACTTCAATATTGATGCTGATATGGGTAGTATTGGCGCTGGAGCTGTAGGCGTTGGCGTGGGTGTAACGGTTAATACTATTGATAGTACCGTGCAGACAAATATTACCGGTAGTACGCTGAATGCTAAAAATGATGTAACCTTAACTGCAAACGAAGAACGCAATATTGATCAGCTTGCGACTAACGTTGCCGCAGGTGCAGCAGCCGCAGGTGCTAATATTGCAATTACAACTGTTGGGCAGGAAATTACAGACAAAGATACTAAAGAAAAAATAGATGATGCTAACAGTGTTTACGGACAAGATGCTGATGAGCTTATTGCAGGAGCAGGAAGTGCTCTTGCAGCCGCAGATATTAGGAAAACAGAAGTTACTCCTTCTGTTAGTGCAGAATATGGCGGTGGCAAAGATTCGCAGATTACCGTTAACATTACAAACAGCGACATTGGCGCAGGCAATAATGTAACAGCTAATGCAACAGAAACCGATAATATCAATATGACGCTTGGCAGCGGCGCAGCAGGTGCAATAGCGGGTAATGTTGGTGTAGGTATACTTAATGTACATCGAAATGTTGGCGTAAATATTAATGGCGGAAGTTTAAATGCTGATAATAAAGTTGACATAGGCACGGATATTACTGGCAGTGCAAACCTTGAAATATATCAGGGGAGCGTTGGTGTAATTGGTGCTACTGTTGCCGTGGGCGAGGTTAACACTACCGGCAGTAGTGATATTACGATTGATGGTACAAAAATTGCAGCTAAAAATGTAAGCATTATAGCGCAGGATAACGCAAAAACAGTCTTGAAAGCATTAGGCGTGTCTGGCGGAGGTCTTGCAGGCATTGGTGCTTTGGCAGCTGATGCGGCAAACAATAGTGATATAAGCGTAAATATTACTGGTAGTACAATTACTTCAACGGCAGAAAAATCTAATGATAAAGATGGCAATATTGTTTATGATGGCGGAAATATTGAAATTACTACAAATAAAGCTAATGTAGTTACCGCGCAGGCGGTTAATACAGCCGGCGGCATGGTAGGCGATGCCGGTATGGGCGCAACTGTAAGCGATAATGGCAGCAGTGTGGTAAATCTTAACGGCAATGCTATGCATGCAGATGTAAATATTGATGCTTCAGCTAAGACGGTTTCTACGCTTACAGCAGATATCCTTAACGGTGCAGCAGGTTCATTTGCGGCAGGTGCTGTAAGTGCAGCTATGGTTAACGCAGGCAGCGAAAATGACCGTATGATTACTGCTGTAAATATTGGCAACGGCAATACTTTTGCTGCACAAAATACTAATTTTACTGCTGATTCTGACATTATAGAAAGCGTTAATATGGATGCGTTTAGTGTAAGCGGTGCTTATTCGGTTGAAGGTAATGGTACGGAACTTTCTGCATATACTGATGTCAGCGTTACGGCAGATGCTAATAATACTTATGAAGGTACGGCCGACAGTGAAAACAGCAATGTTAAATTTGAGGCTGAAAATACGGTTGTACAAACAGCTGATACCAGCGGTATAAGTGCAGCTGGTGGATTTGCAACAGGTACTAATATTGGTAATACTACAAGTAACCTTAAGACTAAAGTTGATATTAAGGGCAGCAGCGCAGATAGTAACATCAATAATCTTACTGCCAATGCTAATAGTTACGCTGATATTGATAATAATGTAAATGGCGATGGCGGCGCTATTGCCGATGTCAGCCCGTATGCTGCTAAAGTTAACAACAATTATACTGCCGATACGGATGTTGTTATCGGAGGTACGTGGAACACGGCAGGCAGCTTTGACGCACAGGCTGTTAACGGTATGGATATTGACCTTAAATCCGATGCGGTACGCGCGGCAGTTGTTGGCGGCAGCGGCACCTGGCTGGACAACACCATTAACAACGCTGCTAACGTAATCGTTAACGGTGCAAGCATTACAACTGGCGGTGCGCAAAGCTACATTGCTCAAAATAATGTTGACTATGCTGGCGAGATTGCCGGCAGTGGTTACGGTGGCCTTAACGTAAATGCAACCGATTACAGCGACGACCTTGATTTTACCGCAGGCGTTAATATTACCGGCAGTACACTGCACGGTACTGGTGATGATGCCAGCATTACAGCTTTTACCAGCACGCAGGGCGATATTACCGCTAAAAACAGCCTTGAATCCGCGGGCGTTATTCCTGTTGCACTGGCATTCAGCGATTATGACATTGATTATAACAACAGCGTAAACGTAAGCGGTTCCAGTCTGACAACCGATAAAGCTGACGCGGATATTACACTGGCAGCAACGGATGATACAGTTGTTAAACTGGAAACCATTGCCGATACTCAGGGCGGCGCTGTTGGTGCAGCTTCGGCAGAAGCGGATAATACTTTTGACAGGGCTAATAAGATTAACGTAGATGGATCTTCTACTATGTTAAGCACTAAAGATATTAATCTTTATGCTGGTGCTGATGCTTCCGGAGGAAAATCTAACCTCAATTTGCAAGTTTTGGCAGATGCTTACAATAAAACAGCTGTACCGGTTTATACCGATCCGAAACTTAACAATCATATGACGCAGAGCAACCAGATTGAAATGGCTGGTAATGCGCAAAGCGTGCGCCATATTAACGCAAGTGCGGGCAAAGGTACAACTACTGTTACTGAATCGGCCAAAGAATATAAAATTTGGACTGGTACCAGTGGTAGTGGAGAAGTTGCATCTACTGCTCTTGGTAATACTATTAAAAATGAAAATGCCAATAACTATATTAACATTACTGGTACAGCAAAAGCAGGTATCCATAACCAGTTGGATATAACCATTGGCGGTCAAACAACTACAACAGACCCTGTGGTTGAAAATGGTAACGTTATTACTGAAGGTACAGTTAATTATGACAAGAATAATATAACAATCAATACTGGCTCTACATGGTTTAGTAAAGATGACATTGAAGTTGGAAGTATTACTGTTATCAACAGCCTTATGACCCGTTATAATCAGGTAATGGATTATTTGCACTCTTATTCCAAAGATTCTGATGCTTATAAAGCTTATGAAGCAGAAAAAACTTTATTGCTTAATGAAATGGCAAAAGCAGGATTTGCAGAATATGCTAAAAATGGAACACTTGTACCGCTTGACAGTATTGAGTTACCTGCCGTTACGGTACCGGATATAGTTGTATCTGGTGGTAATATTAATATTGAAACTGATGCATTAAAAGGGAACGGTACTATTATTGCGCAAGGTGCACCGCAGCTTACAATTAAAAATGAAAGCGATATGTATCTGAAAGTAAATAATCTGACCATAAGTGATAACGGCGGCATAATTAATGTAGACGCTGCTAATACGGCAGACTTTACTGGCACACAAAAGGCTGACGGTATTAGCGGTAAAACCCCGACTATTACTATTAATGGTGCAAGTGCTGATGCCGGAAGCTTTGGCGACAACAAACAGGTACAGGCTGATATTGGTGTCTTTGGAGATATTACTAACACTGCTGGCAATATTGTAATTACAAACGAAAATTATAATATTTTGTTAAATGGCAATGTTAATGGACGTAATATTACTGTAACAGCTACACATGGTGATGTAACGCAGCAAAGCAGCCATGGTGTACTTAATATAGGAAATGATCCTATATCACGTCTGCAATTTAGTGAAACTGTTGCAAGAAAAATTCAGGAATATCTTTATAGTAAAAAAAGCGATGGGTCCATATCGTTTGAAAATTATCAGACATATCTCGGCTGGCTTGTTAATGATGTAGGTATTACACTTGAAGAACTTGGCATTAAAGGCGAAACCGATTATATTACTGTTTTAGATAACCAATCTGATTTAATTAACAAAGTAAAAGGGCATGAATCAGGTGGAGATTCTATGACAGATGAAGAAGTGCAGAAAATTTTGGATGATAAAAAAGCCGGAGGCTATGATGCGTGGCTAAAATATCTCGATGAAATTGATGCTTCTTATAAATATGATTTAAGTAGCTTAGAAGACAACATTGTTGATGAAGAAAATGCTATGGTGGCAGGTGGCAATATTTATATTGATGCCGTAAATATTAATATTGGTGGTTTAATTCAGAGTGGTTATGGAAATTATTCCACCACATTAAACACTACCGATAAAGCTAAGGTAGATGCTCTTGACAAAGAATGGCAGTCCAATCCTAAAGAATTGCTTGACAGTGAAGTTATGGGCAATGATAAATACCTTATTAACGGCGGTGGAGAAACCTATAATAGCGATACTCAGGTATATGATTATGAAGTAAAGGTTTATTATAATCCTTCTACAGGTCAGTTACTTACTGAAAGCGTAAGACCGGACGGAGGTAATATTCAGATTAGCGGCAAAGTATCGAGTACCGGTAATGGACGTATTATAGCAATGGACGGCACCAGTGATGTAAGCATTGATACTACTGCAGTTAATAAAGACGTTAAAGTTAACAGTATTACCGTTAATGATATAACTGGTCTTATCAGCATTGCAGATAAAAATACAGGCAATACTACGGAATATAAAAACGGTCTGTGGCGTACTTATAAAACTGGTGAAACTCCTGGCGATTGGATAAACGGAGATGTTTCTTACACCTATGATCCTGTTGAAAATTCTCAGTTTGCATGGACAGGCGGCGTAACCGGTGAACGCATAGAAAGTAAAGAATATACTGAAGACTTCCTGTTCTGGGGTGCTTTGGCATACGATAAGAGTGAGGATTTGCTGAAACATATTGAACAAGTCGGGGGTAGGGTGGATGAAGGCACTATTTCATCTGGTGACGAAACGTCTGCATTAAAAGATGGCTCTTTAATTACTGGCGGTTATACCGGTGGAAACAATATGTTTACTATAAAATGGGATTATACCCAAAATGAAGACTTTGTAGCTACTGATCCCGTTGTAAAGAAAGAGTATGATGGCACAGCAGGGAAAATCTTTGGTTATGGTGATTTCTATTACTACTGGACAGAAACTAGAGGTGACCAAGTAAGTACAACTAGTGGTGTAAAAGCTGATAACACAATCGAAATTGGCTTCCTTAACAATGGTAATAGTCAAGGTGAAATTAAAGTTAATTCAGCGCAGGATATGCTGCTCAATGGCAATATCAGTAATGCAACAGTAGTTGGTCAGAATAATGAGATTGCAGGAAAAGGCAGCGTAAATCTTAACAGCAACAACGGTTATGTGAGTGCTATTGGCAGTGTAAACATTAATTCTGATGATGTTAACATTAGTGCAGAAACCGGCGTTGATGTTAATCATGCGGCAATTGGTAATACGGCAAATATTAATGTGGCAACTGATAGCGGCGACATCAGCTTTGTAAGCGGTGCAGGATCTTTGAATATTGAGCAGATGGCTACAGGCGGAACAAATGCCATTAACGCAGAAACTGGCAATGTTTACCTTGAAGCTCAGGGCAATATTCTTGACGCGGGAACAGGCACTTATGCAGTTAAAGGCCAGCGTATTGACCTTATCAGCCATACAGGTAATATAGGCGCTTTGAATGATAAAGGTAAGATAGTTAATGCGTTGAGAGTGCTTGGTGGCAGTGAGCTTTATAGTAGTGATACTATGGCAAGCAGTGTTAACGCACAGGCTAACGGCGATATTGTACTTACGCAGACTAATGGTAATATGCGACTTGGCACTATTAACAGCGATAATGGCGATGCAATACTTACTGTTAATAACGGCAGTTTTGTTGACGCGCACCCGAGCGAAAACAATGACAACAGCAGTGCGCAGGAGAAGATTGATAGATGGCTGGAAGCCGGATTAATTAACAGTGGCGATGAAGCAGATGAAAGCAGTAAAGCTGCTGCGCAGGCGAAACAAGAACGAATGGAGGGACTTGAGGCAAAAGCCGCAGTTCTTGCTGAAAAAAGCGAAGGCAAGCATAGTGTAAAAGATTATACAGATGCGGCAGCGGATTTGGCAGCTGCTTTAAGCGGCGATCCGACAGAATCTGAAACAGCTAAGAATTTGCAGGATGCTAAAAACACTTATATTAATGCTTATAAAGATACTTCAGCATCACACAGCAAAGCAATTGCAGATGCCGAAGCAAATGGTGCAACTGCAGATGAAATTGCTGCCATTAATGAAGACTTTAAAAATAGATATAATAGCATTACTGAAGCTTATTTAGATGCACAGGCTGCAGTTTATGGTGATGGCTTTAATGCGGAAGAACAACAACTTATCAGCTCCTATGCAGAAGTTAATGTTGATGAAAGCAACTACGGTTGGAGCAAAAACCAGCTCTTATATGCAATTCAAGAAAGCGTACTTAATTCTGAGCCCGGTACAGTACAAACGGTTGATACGCCTAACGTAACCGCTAATAACATTACTCTTACTGCTCTTAATGGCGGCATAGGCATTGATGGAGCCGCACAATTCATTTCTAATGATGAATTGAATAACGAAGAAAATCTTAAAATCTTGGCAGCAGCAAAAGCCGGTGATTTAACTTGGGGCCAAAATGAAGACGGTATTGCTGGCGTAACAGTCCGTCAGCAGCAGGCTATTACTGTACAGGTTAAGGAGAAGGGCGGCAAGGTTGATGTAATAGGTAAGGAAAATGTATATCTGGCAGGTGTTAAGGATACTCAGCTGAATGTTAACGGAATTGATACTGATGGAGATATCCGCTTGCAGGGTGATGCAGGTGTTAATGTTGACGGAACGCTTAGTGGTGTAGATTTGACAATTGCAGGCGGTACAGGAGACATTGCAGGTAATGACGGAGGATATGTAAAAACTGATGTTACCGGTAATGTTAACGCAAATGCGGATGGTGATATTTATATCCATCATACCGGTGATTTGAAGTTGCTCGCAGTTGCAACAAATAAATCTGCTAATTTTAAGGCAGATGATAATATTTTGATGTATACTGATCCGAATACGGAAGCGCAGGGTTATATTAATGCAAGTGTAGTTAATCTTACCGCAACGGACGGCAGCATTGGTGAAGCGGATAATGCTGTGCGTATTTTGGATAACGGTGCTGTTGTAAATGCTATTGCTGAAAATGGCAACATTATCTTGGCTGGTGTACATGGTGACGAATCTACCGGAGAATTGGTACTTGGTACTATTGACGGTGCAATGCTTGACGTAACAAGCATCAGCGACGTAAGCCTTGGACGTGCAGAAGATGATTCTACCGAAGAAACTGAAGCTGTAGCAAGTAGTATTACAATAACAAGTGATGCTACGATTGAAGCGGTTAATGTTGATTTGGTGAAAGGTACAGCTGATATAGGGACTTCTACCATTGCTGATAATAATTTTAACCTTACCGCAAACGGTGGCAGCATTACCCAAAGCAGTACTCACAACATTACAACTGATAATGTTAACGTTTCGTCAGTTAATGATATTCGCCTTGCAAGCCAGGGCAACAAAGTTAACAGTTTCGTTGTAAATGGGCTTGGCACTGATAACAGCATTAATGGCAGTATTGAACTTGCTGGCAGTAAAGATGATGGATTTACTGCTAACCTTAACGGCGTTACGGTAAATAACGGTGGTGTTACTGTTACAAATTATGCTAAAAACGGAACTCTTAATATCAGCGGTGGCAGGGTAACAACAACTGACGCAGAAAAAGGCAGTGTAACCTTTAGCAGTGAGGGCAGTATTACTTCTGATGCTACGGTTAATAGCGCAGCAAATATTAATATGAATGCTGATGGAGCAATTGATAATGATGGCAGCCTGACTGCACAGAATAACGTAAATGTTGATACGACTGCTGGTGCTATTGAACTCGGCGGAAGTGTAACAGCAAATACCGGTAATGTTAATGTTGAAACTGACAGCGGTACAATTACGACTACCGGCAATGTAACCGGCGATTACAAAGTAATTATCAACAGCGGTGCAGGCGATGTAACTGTTAATGGTGACGTAACTGCAACAAATGAAGAAGTTAAAGTTACAACCGGCAGTGGCAGCATTACAACAACTGGTAATATAAGCGGCGGTACTGAAGTAAACGTTCATTCTGATAATGGCGCAATTAACATCGGCGATGCAAGCGGCAATGGTATTGTAAATGCAGGTACTAATGTTAATGTTACGACAGACAGTGGTGCAATTACTACAACTGGTGCAATTACTGGTGGCAGCAATGTAATAGTTGATGCTGGTACTCTTGGCAATGTAAGCCTCGGCGGCAGCGTAACAGCAAAAACCGGTAATGTCAATGTTGAAACCGACAGCGGTACAATTACGACTACCGGCAATGTAACCGGCGATGACAAAGTAATTATTAACAGCGGTGCAGGCGATGTAACTGTTAATGGTGATGTAACTGCTACAAATGAAGAAGTTACAGTTACAACTGGTGGCGGTGATATTACAACAACAGGAACAATTAGCGGCAATACTGATGTAAAAGTTGATGCAGGTACAAGCGGAAGCATTGAACTCGGCGGAAGTGTAACAGCAAATACCGGTAATGTTAATGTTGAAACCGACAGCGGTACAATTACAACCACCGGCAACGTAACCGGCGGCAACGATGTAAATGTAACCAGCGGCAGCGGTGCAATTAATCTTGGCGGCAATGTTGAAGCTGGAACAGGATTAGTTAACGTAACTACCGGCAGCGGTAGCATTACAACAACCGGTAATGTAAGCGGACACAAAGATGTAACTTTGGAAAGTGTTGACGGTAATATTACTGTTGGCGGTTATACGGAATCTGAAGTTGAAAATGTAACTGCCAACGTTAAAGGTAATGGCAATATTGAGTTTGCCGGTGAAGTAAACGCCAGCGGCGATGTACAGGCAGAAGTAACCGGCGAAGGTGATATTAGCACCGGCAGTAGCGCTTCTGTAAGCGGCACGGATATTACCTTTACTACTAATGACGGCAGCATTACAACCGGCAGCAGCCTTACTGCTGATAAGAATATTCAACTTACAACTAACACTGGCAATATTACTACCGGTGCAGATTTGAAGGCGAATGAAAATGTTGACCTTAATGTTAATACTGGCAACATTACTTTCGGCGGCAATGTAAACGCAGGCAGTGAAAATGCTGAAAACGGCAATATCACAATTGATATTACTAACGGCGGCAGCATTAAAGATGCGGATAATAAGGATAATAAACTCACAGCTATCGGGCCTGAAGGCAGCGAAACTGCGGGCAACATTATCATCACCACCGGCGGTGCGGGCGACGTTGATTTGTACGACCTGTATGCTACCAACGTAGCAAGGATTGACATCGCTGACGGCAGCCTGACATTGCATGAAATTAACGGTGAACTTGTAGCTATGCAGCTGCGCACGGAAGGCAAGGACATGAACGTTGAGAATATCGTAGCAGGTACGCAGATTGTGCTTACTGGCAGCGATATGACTCTTGACCAGATTTCGCAGCGTCCGGATGCAGATGGTATGCTGGTTATTACGCCTGACAACGCAGAAGCAGATAAACCGATTGATAACTTTACTATCGGCGATATTAAAACCAACAGCGACAGCGGAATCCGCTTTGACCGCCTGTGGGTAAATAACTCCGATATCCATATCAGTGAAGGTCAGCTTTGGTTTGACAAACTGTATGTTGAAGATAACGCGCACTTCAGCAATGATGAAATGACTGCAGCAATTTACGGCAAACCGCCTCTGCGTGATGGCAGCGACAGCGTTTACTGGATTAACACCGAAGAGAACCGTCCGGAAAGCAGCCTTGATATGTGGCTGAACGGCACAGGTGACTGGATGTATCTGCGCTTTACCGATGACCATATTCAGGAAAGCAATGGCATCCTGCTGACTCTGGATGAATACGATTATGTTTACGATCAGCGCTTCACGGCAGAGAACCATCTGCGCTGGCAGCATGGGCGTTACCTTGACGAGGACTGGAAACAGGCATACGGCTACGGTTTATCGCTGCATAACCGCTACGGCCTGATTGATTATCAGGAATTTACCGAAACAAACGCCGGTGCTGATGAAGTTGCTGTAGAAGCTTAACAAAAATTAATATCCGGGGGCTGTATGCCTCCGGGTATTACAAATAATTTTGGAGGTCAGGCATGAATAAAAAAGCGGAATCTTTTAAAAAGTATCTTGATGACAAAAAAATTACCTGTTTTACTGTTGACGAAATTGCCGGTGATAATTTAAACAGCGTTGTTTTCCGTTCTAACATTGAAATTAACGGGCAGCAGCTGCCGACAATTGTAATTTTAGACAGCAGTATTTACGGCATGGTGCGTGTGCTTGTTGCGCCGCGTGTTTTAAACGATGCCAACGAAGCAGGGCTTTTAAAGGAACTTAACCGACTTAACAAAGGGTTTAAATCGTTTAAATATTATTTTGACGATAACGGCTCACTTGTTTTGGACTGCTGCGTTTTGCTGCCCGGCAGCGAAGCGGACGGCGATTTGATTTACACTATGTTTGATGTTATCATCCGCCATTTAAACGATGAATACAAAAAACTGATGCAGCTTATCTGGCAGTGATGGTTTTGGAAAGCCTAAAAAATAAAAAGTAGTAAAAAACGCCGTTTAACCCCGGCGTTTTTTACTGTTTTAAATAAGTGTACAAACACTGATTAAGTTCACTGTTTTTATTATATTCTTTACATTTTGAAGATTAATTTGCAAAAGTTCGCAAAAATTTACGGTTTTTGTTGACAGAAAAGAATTTTGGTGATAAATTTCAAGCTATATTATTATTTTATTTTAAGGGAAAGAGGTAAGTATCATGACAGGATTAATGTTGTTAGGCATCGCATTAGTCGTGTGCGCATGCGGCTATTTTATCTATGGCCGCTGGCTTGTAAGACTGTGGGGCGTAGATCCCAATGCAAGAACACCGGCTTATGTGCATGAGGACGGCAACGACTACGTTCCCTCCTCCAAATTTACGGTTTTTGCGCATCAGTTTTCGTCCATTACGGGCGCAGGCCCTGTAACCGGCCCGATTATTGCCGCTATGTTCGGCTGGGCGCCGGTAATGCTGTGGCTGATGATTGGCGGCATCTTCTTCGGTGCCGTGCAGGATTTCACCGCGCTGTACGCTTCCGTTAAAAACGAAGGCAAATCAATGGGCATGCTTATTGAACAGTACATCGGCAAAACCGGCAAAAAAATGTTCCTTTTGTTCTCATGGCTGTTTACCCTGCTTGTAACCGCCGCTTTTGCGGATATTGTTGCCAGCACCTTTAACGGCTTTAAGGCAGACGGCGGCCTTGCAACCCCTAATGCCGCTGCGGCTTCCATTTCGATGCTGTACATTGTTGTTGCCATTGCCTTCGGCTACTTTTTAAAGAAATGCCCTCTGGCAGAAGGCCCGAAACTGGCAGTTGCCATTGTTTTGATGATTGCCATGCTGTGGGCAGGCATTGAATACCCGCTGTATTACGATAAAACAACTTGGCTTTATGTGGTTTTTGCTTATATGTTTATGGCGGCAGTAATGCCGATGTGGCTTTTAATGGAGCCGCGCGATTATTTAAGCGTATTTTTGCTTTTAGGCATGATTGCCAGCGGCGTTATCGGTGTTATCTTCACCAACCCGTCTATCGAACTGCCGGCGTTTAACGGCTTTGTTGTAAACGGCCAGCCGCTGTTCCCGATACTTTTCATCACCATCGCCTGCGGCGCTGTGTCGGGCTTCCACAGTCTGGTATCTTCCGGCACTTCTTCCAAAACCGTTTCCAATGAAAAAGATATGCTCTTTATTGGTTACGGTTCAATGCTTATTGAATCCATTCTTGCAGTTGTTTCGCTTATCGTTGTAGGTGCTGCTGCAACCGGCGGCGTAATGCCCAAAGGCACGCCGTTCCAGATTTTTGCCGGTGCCGTTGGCGGTTTTATGGGCATGTTCGGCCTTTCGGCGCACGTTGCCACCTGCGTAATTACCATGTGCGTATCCGCACTTGCGCTTACCACGCTCGATTCCGTTGGGCGTATCGGCCGTATGTGCTTTCAGGAACTTTTCACCTCCGGCAAACCGGAAGAAATGAGCGGCCTGCAGAAAGTTTTAACCAACAAATATTTTGCAACCGTTATCACCCTGTTCTTCGGTTATCTGCTCTGCCTGGGCGGATATATGAACGTATGGCCGCTGTTCGGCGCAGCCAACCAGCTGTGCGCAGCGCTGGTATTTATTTCGCTTTCGGTATTCCTTAAAGTTACCGGCCGCCAGGGCTGGATGCTTTATGTGCCGATGGGCTTTATGTTTGCCGCAACCATGAGCGCGCTTGCCATGAGCATTTACGGCATTGTTAACAAGCTCGTTACCGGCGCACCGTTTGGCATGCTTACCGATGGTTTGCAGCTTGTTGTTGCCATTGCCCTTATTATTCTGGCACTTTTAATTGCCACCAACGGGCTTAAAACCTTGTGCGGCAGCAAAGCCGGAAGCAAAAATGAAACCGCAAACGCATAATTAAATGTAAAAATTTTGTGGCGCAGCCTGTAATACGCACGGGCTGTGCCTTTTTATGCGATTATTTTTTTACTGAATACTGTTTTTTTAATCTGAATTGTGTTAGAATTATTACATAGCCATTTTATCTTGGGAGGTAAGAGAATGAAAAAATTATTTAATCTGTTAATGGTAGCCCTGATGGCTGTATGTTTTGCTGTTCCCGCTATGGGCAAAGCCGAAGCCGCTAAAGTTGTAGTACTTCCTCTGGTTAACAACTCCGGTTCCGAAACCGCAGGCCAGATTTATATCAGCGGCGCTATTCAGCTGTTCGATTATCCTGAATACGAACTGCTTGAAAATGACGCTACCAACGATGCTATTGCAGCTGAAAACATTGGTAAAGACGGCGCTTCCAAAGACGCTATGGTACGCATTGCCAAAGCATCCGGTGCAGACCTTGTTGTCGGCATGGTTCTTGATACCTGCGAAGACAATCCGGTATTCCCGAGCGCAGAACGCATTCTGAAACTTGACATCACCGGCAAAACCTATGCTTACAGCGCAGTAAACGGCAAGTTCTATGAACACCGCATTTATGAGGACAAAGAAATCGACGAAACCCTTACCAGCCGCTGGGATTGGGTAAGCGAAGAATTTGGCCGCTGCGTAACCCGCGAAATGAAACGCGTTGACAAAGCATTCATGGAAAACGACTTTTAATTAACGGCTGATATTCGGGCTCCTGCTTTTGGGCAGGGGCCTTTTTATTTTGCAAGTGGAAAAAATTATGTCTATATGGTAAAATTAAATGATAGAGTCAGCTTTATCTTAACGGAATTATTATATAGACAGGAGGATGGCACTTTGAATAATGACATCCATATAGTTTTGGACAGCATTGCTTCCGCCGCGGAAACTCCGCTGGCGCATGACGCACGCTGCCATATTTTGCAGCTTACTTTCCGCCATAAAGCGGTTGAGTGGCGCGATGGCGAAAAAACGCCGGAAGAAATGTTTAAAATGGTGAAGGAAAGCGGCCAACTGCCGAAAACTTCACAGCCGCCGGTTGGCGAGTTTTTGGATTTGTTTACGAGCCTTGCCGAAGAAGGAAAGAAAGTTATAGGTATTTTTGTAGACAGCGTTTTAAGCGGAACTTACCATACCGCCTGCATGGCAGCGCGGCAGGTAATGCAGGAAATTCCCGGTGCCGATATCCGCATTTTCGACAGCCTTACGGCGGCAACGCCCATCAGCGCACTGGCGCTTGATATTTTGAAAAAGGCCGATGAAGGCGCCGGTATGGATGAACTGGAAGCGTTTATTAACGGCGCTATTGCACGCACGGAAACCTGTTTTTCGGTAAATACGCTTGAATATTTGCAGAAGGGCGGGCGCATAGGTGCTGTTGGCGCGCTGCTCGGAAGCCTTTTGGGCATACGCCCGGTAATAACTTTGGATAAGGAAGGCAAACTTGTTGTTGCCGCCAAATGCCGCACTCGTAGCAAGGTGCTTAACACAATGCTTGAAATTTCTTCTTCGCACGGAGAGCTTGAAAGAATCTGCATTGCCCATGAAGGCGCGGAAAAAGATGCCGAATATCTTTACGGAGAAATGACTAAGCGTTATCCCGGTGTGCCGGTACTGATGACGGGCATCGGTGCGGTTTTGGCTACCCATTTGGGGCCCGGCTGCATTGGGCTTTTTGTACGTACCAAAGAATAAATCCGGCGCGGCCGGAAAATAAAAAGGCAGGGCTATCTGCCATAATCAAGGAGTGAAGATGAACTTAACACAGACGGCTGTAATTAACGGCCACGATATAAAAAACATGCTGCTGGGCGCTTATGCGGCTTTTGCCGCCGGTTACCGGCAGATTGACGAATTAAACGTGTTTCCGGTGCCAGACGGCGATACCGGGACGAATATGATGCGCACCATGGAAGCGGTGCACCGTGCGCTTTTGCCGCTTGATACGGATTCTGCGGCGGAGGTTGGCGCTGCGGCTGCCAAAAGTGCCATTATGGGTGCGCGCGGCAACAGCGGCGTAATACTTTCGCAGCTTTTGCGCGGCATTGGGCGCGGTCTGGCAGGCAAGGCACGCGTTACAGGCAATGAGCTTGGCAAGGCCTTTCAGTTTGGCATTTTATATGCCTACCGCAGCGTTGCCAAACCTGTGGAAGGCACCATTTTAACGGTGGCGCGCGGCATAGCCAAAGAGGCTTACCACGCAGTTCGCCGCGGTGAGGACTTTACCGAAATTTTAACCGAAGCCATTGCCGGCGGCAAAAAAGAACTGGCACGCACGCCGGAGCTTTTGCCCGCTTTAAAAGCAGCCGGTGTGGTTGATGCCGGCGGCCAGGGCCTGATTGTATTTTTGCAGGGCTGCTTAAACGGCCTTCTGGGCAAAAACTTGCCGGAGGAAAATGAGCAGCACATACCCGTTAATAAAATTGCTGCCCTGCCGGCAGAAGAAGTTGACTTAACAAATCCGTACTGCACGGAATTTATTGTAAAAAATACTGCAGTGGATGATAAAACCGTGCGCGCTGCGTTATCGCCGTTAGGTAATTCGCTTATTGTAGCGGCAATGGATGACGTGGTAAAAGTGCATATCCATACCGCTAATCCGGGCGCTGTTTTGCAGCAGGCACTTGAATGGGGCACGCTGCACGATATTAAAATTGACAAAATGGCAGAGCAGCACGAACACCGCGTATTCAATGCGGCGGCAGTGCAGCAGCCGGCACCCAAAAAAGAAGGCACGGGCCTTGTAAGTGTGGCGGCAGGCAGCGGCATTGCGCAAATTATGCTGGCGCAGGGCGTTGATGAAATTATCAGCGGCGGGCAGAGTATGAACCCGCCCGTGGAAGAATTTGTACACGCCATTGAAAACGGCGCTTACAGCAAATATATTATTCTGCCCAACAATAAAAACATAGTGCTGGCAGCGCAGCAGGCGCAAAAACTGCTTGGCGCAGACCGTGTAAGCTATGTGCCGACCATTAATCTGGCGCAGGGCATTGCCGCAGTTCTGGCGTTTGATTCTTCGCAGACGATGGAAGAAAACACAGCCGCCATGACGGAAGCGGCGCAGTCCGCACATTGTGCGGCAGTAAGCATCGCCGTGCGCGACAGCGTTGTTGGCGGGCTGCCCATTATTAAAGGCGATTATATCGGCCTGTTGGAAAATAAAATTGTCTGCACAGGCTCGGGCTTAAACGAAGCGGCCGTGGGCGCGGTGCAGAAAGCCGGTACGGACTGGGAGCTTTTAACTCTGTACTACGGCAGCGATATTACCGAAAACGAAGCGCAAAGCGCAGCTGCAGAACTTGAAAAGCTGTGCCCCGGTGCGGAAGTGCAGGTGCTTGAAGGCGCGCAGCCTTTATACCCGCTGATTATAACTTTGGAATAGCATAAAATTAAGGCATGCAGGCCGCATGCCTTTTGTTTTGGAGGGGACCTATGCAGGAAATCATGCTGGCGATTGTCCTCGGCATTGCCGTGGGGCTCGCTAATTTGCTGAGTTATAAAATAAAATTTTATTTAAGTAAACTTTCTACGCTGTGCCTGTGTACCATGCTGTTTTGCCTTGGCGCAAAAATCGGCTGTGATGACGCGCTGCTGGCAAAACTTGGCACGCTCGGCGTTCAGGCCGGTGCCATTGCCTTTGGCGCGGTTTGCGGCAGCATACTTTTTTTATCTGCCGTAATTAAACTGCTGGCACGCCCGGCAGATACAGAGGAGGACGAGTAATGCTGAGTGTTGCCGTTTCTCTCGTGGGCGGGCTGCTTTTTGGCTATTTGTTTTTGGATACGGGCGTTAAAGACACGCTGGATTTAATTTTAATGTCGGCGCTGGACGTAATGATTTTTATTGCCGGTATCGAAATCGGCAGCAACCGCGGCATCTTAAAACGCATCTGCAACGTGCACAGCGCGCTGCTGGCGCTTGCCATACCTTTGGCGGTAGCCTGCGGCAGCATTTGCGGCGCACTGCTTTTGGGGCATATCGCCGGGCTGAGCGCATATGATTCGCTGCTTGTTGGAGGCGGGCTTGGATGGTACAGTTTTTCTTCGGTAGTTATCAGCGCCATGTACAGTACGGAAATTGGTACAGTAGCGTTTTTGGCAAATATGATGCGCGAAATTTCCGGCTTCTTTTTAATACCACTTTTGGTGCGCGTGCATAAATTTCTGGCGCTTGCCCCCAGCGGTGCAGCTACTATGGACAGCGGGCTGCCGGTAGTAATAAAATATACCAACCTGCATGTCGGTATGTACTCCTTCATTAACGGGCTGGTGCTTACCCTCATTGTGCCGGTGCTCATTTCGTGGCTGTTGAGTTTAAGGTAAAAAATTTTTCAATTTATAAAACAAAACCTGCCTTGCGCAAAACGTGGGCAGGTTGTTTTTATGTTTGTAACTGATTATGCAGTTATAATTTGTACTGCTCTTTTATATTCGCAAAGTGTTTGCACTGTTTCAGCGATGCAAAAATGCTGCGGCTCTTTCGATTCCGTCCGGGTATGGCACCGGACTCTTGTACAAAGTGCCCTAAATTTAGCCGCCGCAGTTTTTGTATCTTGCTTCACAGTGTAAACACTTTGCTTTGCAGTTTAGTATTTGGAATTTGCGTAAGATTGTTGGGTGAGGCATTTTCCTCACCATAGCATTCGGGTTCCATTTCAAAGGTAAGAGAAGTTACAAAAATATCATTGGAATCATAAGGGGATTTAGTTTTATAAATTCCGTCCGATATTTTTTGAAAATCAGATGTCATATATTTTTTGGGCGTGAAATTTTGAAAATTTTTCATATCGTCTTAACTCCAATAAATTTTTGATTTGGAGCTTTTCTCCATTCCCAGATAAATAGAAAGTTATTATCTAAATGCTGCTGGCACATGGCAATATGGTTCCCGAGTGAAATCAAGATTAGCGGGTTGTTCATCAACTAACTCTCCATTCCACTCAAGTCCGGTTTTGAAAGCGTTTGCAGCAGCCTTTGCTTCCATTTTTGTTAATAGCAACGCCGCATCCCGGTTTATATCTTCCTCACTGCACTTTGATGGGCTGCCGTATTTGTCGTAATAATAAGTTGGACCGCAAAGCCAGTAGACCATTTTAGCAGTAACTATATCGCAAGCGGGGTTCATTACAATTTGTTCAACTGTAAACATTCCATCATCATAATTATAATCTGCAATCATGTAGTGGAGTTCTTCAGCGGATGTGATATGCGAAAATAATTCTGCAATTTCTTTTTTATAAGCTTCAAAACCTATTTCTCTTTGACGGCAGAATCCTTTGTAAAATTCTTCTTCCTCACAGCCTTCCATTTCATCGTCAAACTCATCTTGTTCCATGTCTAAATAATAGTCATCTCCAGCACAAGACGCACGTTCCATAAGAATATCAAGTTCTTTTTTTCTTTCTTCTGACAGCATGATAATATCCTCCTTATCTAATAAATACATTGAATTGAGGTTTATTATTCTAATTATATTTTAACATAAATAATTAAGAAAAAATTTTAATATGGTATATGAATTATCAAAAATTATTAAATTTACATAGGCATCATAAGGCTGTTATAAAACTAAAATTGGCTTTGTATAAAAAGTAACAGCAGTAAAAACTAACTTAATAAATAATAAACTTAATTATAATTAAAACGTTAATGTAATCATATACAAATAAAACAAAACCTGCCTTGCGCAAAAACGCCCGGCAGGTTGTTTTATTTCTGCTGTATGCAGGATATTTAATTTTTATTTCTTGCGGCGGCACGTTTCAGGCTTAAGCCGATACGGTTGCGTGCTTCGTCGATACTGATAATTTCAGCTTCTACAATATCGCCGACGGCGACAACGTCAAGCGGATGGCGGAAGCGTTTATCCGACAGTTCACTGCGGTGTGCAAAGCCGCTGGTTTTAAGGCCTATATCGATAAACGCGCCAAAGTCTACCACGTTTTGCACGCGCCCTTTAACAATGCTGCCAATGGCAAGGTCACTTAATTTGGCAACGTGTTTGCGTGTTAAGGGCGGCGGTGTGTCCTCGCGCGGGTCGCGCCCGGGGCGTGCCAGTGCTGCCAAAATGTCCGTAACGGTGGGCAGCCCGGCATCAAGCGTTTTGGCTATCTGTTCAGCGTCGGCGTTTGCGGCGGCGTGCTGCAATTCCGTGTCGGTGCAGTCTTTTAAGCCAAAGCCTAAAAGTTTTATAATTTCTTCCGTCAGCTTGTAGCTTTCCGGGTGTACGCTGGTGTTGTCAAGCGGGTTTTGTGCGCCTGCAATGCGTAAAAAGCCTGCGCACTGCGTAAAGGCGGCGGGGCCAAGCCTGCTTACTTTTAAAAGTTCTTTGCGGGCGGTAAAGCTGCCGTGTTCGTCGCGCCAGGCAATAATGTTTTTGGCAACGGTTGGCGAAACTCCTGCCACATAGCTTAAAAGTGCTGGTGAGGCGGTGTTAAGTTCCACGCCAACGTGGTTAACGCAGCTTTCCACAACGCCGGTGAGCGTTTCGGCCAGTTCTTTCTGGTTAACGTCGTGCTGGTACTGCCCTACGCCAATAGCCTTCGGCTCAATTTTTACAAGCTCCGCCAACGGGTCCTGCACGCGGCGTGCTATGGAAACTGCACCGCGCAGCGAAACGTCAAGCTCCGGCAGTTCTTCGCGTGTCAGCTTAGAGGCAGAATATACGGAAGCCCCTGCTTCGCTGACAATGGTGTAGGCAATGTTAAGCCGGTGTTTTTCAATCATCTGTGAGGTAAATTCTTCCGTTTCGTAAGATGCAGTGCCGTTGCCGATAGCAACAAGCGTTACGCCGTAAGTGTTTACAAGGTTTAAAAAGCCTGCTTCGGCCTGTGCCTTTTGTTTTTCGCTACCGGTAATGTATAAAACGTCGGTGGCCAGTGTTTTGCCCTGCGGGCTGATGACAACCGCTTTGCAGCCGGTACGGTAGCCGGGGTCAAGCCCGAGCACGGTATGCCCGGCAACAGGCTGCTGCAATAACAGCTGGCGCAGATTGGCCGCAAAAATGCTGATGGCCTGCTTTTCGGCCTTTTCGGTAAGTTCGTTTCTTATTTCACGTTCCAGCGAAGGGAAAATAAGGCGTTTGTAGCTGTCGGCAAGTGCCGCTGTATACATTTCAGTCCATACGGTGTGCTGCTGAATTTTCAGTTTGCGCGCCAGTTTTTCGGTCATAATTTCGGCGGGGTATTTAAGGCTTACTTTTAACAGCCCTTTGTTTTCGCCGCGGTTTAGTGCCAAAATGCGGTGCGGCGGCAGGCGGTGTACGGGTTCGGCATAATCCGCGTACATTAAAAAGTCTTTGGCTTCTGTTTCGTCTGCGCCAAGCGCCGATGCAAGCTCGGCGTTCTTCCACAGTTCGCGGCGTATAAAATCGCGCACGGCGGCGTTATCCGAGATGTTTTCGGCAACGATGTCCATTGCGCCCTGCCACGCTTCTTCGGCGCTGTTTACGCTTTTTTCCGCATCAATATGCAGTGCGGCAAGTTTTTCAAGCGGCAGCGGCGGCTGTACCTGCTGCGTTATAAGTTCTGCCAGCGGCTCCAGACCTTTTTCGCGGGCTATCTGCGCGCGGGTGCGCTTTTTGGGGCGGTAGGGCAGGTATAAATCTTCAAGTTCCTGCATTTTTACTGCGGCGTCAATCTGCGTTTTAAGTTCCGGCGTCAGTTTTTCCTGCGCTTCAATGGCGGCAAGTATTTCCGCACGGCGTTCTTCCAGCTGGCGCAGGTATTTGGCCCGTTCTTCAATGCTGCGCAGCGCTTCTTCGTCCAAAGTACCGGTGGCTTCTTTGCGGTAGCGCGCAATAAAGGGTATGGTGTTGCCGCCGTCCAAAAGCTCCAGCGCGGCGTGCACCTGCTGCGGTTTTACTTTCAGCTCGGCTGCTATAATTTGTTCAATAGTCATGGCGTACCTCGTTTTACAAAAATAATATTACTACATTCGCCGCGGTCAGGAAAAATCCTTGTGGCGCTTTAGTGAAATATTTTTGTCAACGGAAAATGAATATTGACAGAGAAAATCTTATTTAATATAATTATTAAAAAGATTTATTAAGGCTGCATTGCTTTAAGGGCAATGCCGGAAGGAGGAGCTTATGTTAACTAACAGCGAACTTACTGCTATTTTGCGCGAAAACGGCTATAAAGTTACGCCGCAGCGCCTGGCTGTGTACGAAACGCTGGCAGCAACGCATGAACATCCCAGCGCTGAAATGCTGTACAAAACGCTGCGCCCCAAATATCCTTCCATGAGTTTTGCTACCGTATATAAAACCGTGGAGATATTAAACAGGCTGCATGTCATCCAAATCATCAATACCGGTGAGGACAGCTTCCGCTATGATGCCGACATCAGCGACCATCACCATGTGCAGTGCACCTGCTGCGGCAAGGTAGAGGATTTGTTTAATGTTGATAACAGCGGTATTATGGCACAGGCCGAAAAAGAAAGCGGCTACAAATTAAGCGGGCACCAGTTCTATTTTTACGGAGTCTGCGAAAACTGCCGCAAAAAACACTGAGCGTACTGAAAGGGCCCCGTTCGGGGTCCTGTTTATTTTTCAGGGGAAAATAAAAGTTACAAATATTTAAAAAAATTTACTTTTTTATCAATCTTAAGTGCTTAACTTTTGCTATAATTATAAGGTATAAAAGTAAAAATGGGGAGGATTAACTATGGAACTTGCCCAAAGAATTGAACATACATTATTAAAACCCGAAGCAACCGTTAAAGATATTATGCGCCTTTGCGACGAAGCGCAGAAATACCACCTGTACGCAGTATGCGTAAATCCGTGCTATGTGCCGCTGGCAAAGCATCTTTTGCAGGGCACGGAAGTAAAAGTAGTAACCGTGGTTGGTTTTCCGCTGGGCGCAACTTTCAGCAGCGTTAAAGCGCTGGAAGCCAAAACGGCAATGGAAGAACATGCCGATGAAATTGATATGGTTATGAATGTTTCGGCCTTTAAAACAGGCGATTATGCTGCCGTAACGGAAGATATCCGCCGCGTGGTGGAAGCAGCGGCGCCCTGCCCGGTAAAAGTTATTATCGAAGCGGCGTACCTTACTCCGCGTGAAAAACGCACTGCCTGCCGCATTATTGCCGACGGCGGCGCAAAATTTGTAAAAACCTCCACCGGTTTCGGTAAAGGCGGCGCAACTGTGGAAGATGTAAAACTTTTGCACGAAGAAGCAGGCAAGTATGGTTTAAAGGTTAAAGCCGCAGGCGGAATCCGCGATGCGGAAACTGCCAAAGCCATGGTAGAAGCAGGCGCCGACCGCATAGGAACCAGCGCAGGCGCAGCCATTGCCGCAGGTGAAGCATGACGGGCGAGTTTAAAATTTCCGTGCTGGCCAGCGGCAGCAAAGGCAATGCCACTATTATTACAGCGGGCGGCAAAAACTTTTTGATAGATGCCGGTATCAGCTGCCGTCAGCTTACGCAGCGCATAAAAGAAACCGGCATGCAGCCGGAGAATTTGGACGGCGTGCTTTTGACGCACGAACACCGCGACCATATCAGCGGCCTGCCGGTATTCAGTCGTAAATACCACTTGCCGGTGTTTGCCAACGAACCGACCTGGCGCAGTTTGCCGCAGCGCAGTGAAATGGAACGCAGCTGCTGCCGTCTGCTGCCAAAATGCCTGGAAACGGAAGGGCTGAAAATTGAAAACTTTGCCGTTCCGCATGACGCGGCAGGTGCCGTAGGCTATGTGTTCAGTTATGCCGGTGCGCGCTGCGTGTATCTTACGGATGTTGGCTTTATTACGGAAGAAATTAAAAATAACGTAGCCGGTGCGGACACACTGGTGCTTGAAGCAAACCACGACGAAGAAATGCTTAAAAAAGGCATTTACCCATATGCCTTAAAGCAGCGTATTCTAGGCACGCGCGGGCATTTATCAAACAAAGCCGCGGGCTGGCTGCTTTCGCAGATGGAGCGGCTGCCGGGCGAAGTAATTCTGGCGCATCTCAGCCAGGAAAACAACACGCCGGAGCTTGCGCTTAAAACGGTGCGCGGAATTTTGGATGCAGGAGAAACCGGCGGGGATACGCAAATATATGTAGCCTCGCAGGATGAAATAGTAAAAAATTATTGAGGGGTGTAAAAAATGCAGAAAACATTGCTTAAAAAATCAATGAATTTATTTTTGTGCGGCATATTAAGCACGGCCGTGCTGTTGGGCGGCTGCGGCATCGGCAATACTGCCAATACGCAGAAAGAAGAACAGCCTGCCGCCGCAGTTCAGCAGGAAGTAAAACTTTCCGGCGCGCGCAATACGCCGGTAGTGGTAGCGGCACAAAAAGTTGGCCCTGCCGTTGTAGGCATAACCAACAAAGCCTATGTGCGCGACTTTTTTAACCGCGTGCAGCTTACCGAGCGCGGCACCGGCAGCGGCGTTATTTACGACAAAAGCGGCCTGATTGCCACCAACAACCACGTTGTGGAAGGTGCGCAGGAAATTATCGTGAGCCTGACGGACGGGCGCAGCGTTAAAGGCAAGGTGCTTGGCGCAGATGCCGCAACGGACCTTGCCGTTGTTAAAATTGATGTTGATGAAGATTTGCCGGTAGCCAAATTCGGCGATTCTTCCACCTTGCAGGTTGGTGAACCCGCTATTGCCATCGGCAACCCGCTTGGGCTGGAATTCCGCGGCAGCGTAACGGTTGGCGTTATCAGCGCGTTAAACCGCTCTATTGAACTGGGCGACCGCAAGTTTAACCTTATTCAGACTGATGCCGCTATTAACCCAGGTAACTCCGGCGGCGCGCTTGTTAATGCCGACGGCGAGGTTGTAGGCATTAACTCCGCCAAAGTAGCGGTAAGCGGCGTTGAAGGCATAGGTTTTGCCATCCCGGTAAACTCCGCCAAACCTATTTTGGACGAGCTTGCCCAGCACGGACGCATTGCGCGCCCCTATATCGGCGCCAGCCTGATTGATAAAGATATTTCCGCACGTTATGGCTTTGACCTTGATTTGCACGGCGGCATTTTTGTAATGAAAATTGTTACCGGCGGCCCGGTTTATAACGCAGGCATGCGCCCCGGCGACATTATTTTAACCTTTGACGGCGCTAAAGTGGAAACCGTGCCTGAACTGCGCACCAAACTTGCAGAAAAGAAAGTTGGCGACACCGTTGCCATTGTTGTGCTGCGTGCAGGCATTGAACGCACATTGCAGGTAACTTTGCAGGAAATGCCGGAGGGAAACTGATATGAAAATCAGCCTCGTCTGCGTAGGTAAAATTAAGGAAAAATACCTTACCGAAGGCATTGCCGAGTTTACCAAACGTCTGACGCCGTACTGTAAGCTGGAAACCATTGCCATTGGCGAAGAAAAAATGCCGGATAACCCTTCGCCTGCCGAAAAAGAGCAGGTGCTGGCTAAAGAAACGGAGCGTTTGATAAACGCCATACCGGCAAGCGCTTATGTGGTGCTTTTGGATTTGCAGGGCAGGGAAATAACCTCGCCGCAGCTGGCGGAACTGTTTGATGGCTGGGCGCTGGCTGGCAAAAGCCATATCGCCTTTGTTATCGGCGGAGCATTTGGCTATACGGATACTTTGCGCAGGCGCGCAGATATGCGCTGGAGTTTTTCCAAGCTGACTTTTACGCACCAGATGATACGCCTTTTGCTGGTAGAACAAATTTACCGTGCTTTTAAAATAAGCCGCGGGGAAAAATACCATTGGTGAAAGCAAGTTAATAAGAATTAAAATGCCATTGCTTCTTTTAACGGAAGTAATGGCAATTTTTTTGTAAAGCAGCTTATATAGCCAACATTACAGCTATGTTCTGTTGTATAATTTATATAATGGCTTAACTCAAAACAACATATTTATATACAGGAACGGAGTTGCTGCATGTGGTAAAACACAAAGAAAATTTACAGTTTGTAAAAAACAGATTGCTTAGTATGTATGCCAGGCTTGCTGATGGGCATACGCTTTATAAACAGGAAGAAGCCGTAAGGTTTAATTGTTCTTTAAGGTCGATACAAAGAGATTTTGATGATTTGCGGGCGTTTATAGCAAACCAAAGTGAGCAAACCGGCGTTGTTCAACAGCTTTTGTATGATAGAAAAGTAAACGGCTATAAGTTAAATCCGCCTGTGCGCAGTTTGTTAAGTAACGAGGAAGCTTTTGCCGCTGCCAAAATATTACTGGAAAGCAGGGCTTTGATGAAAACAGAAATGTTTCCTATATTGGAGAAAATGGTTTCCTGCTGTGTTCCTTATGAAAATCAACGGCACATTAATGAGATGATAGCTAATGAAAAATTTCACTATACGGAGCTGCACCATCAAACGCTGCTTTTAGGAAAATTGTGGCAGATTTCTCAGGCAATAAAGAAGCAGCAGGAGCTGCAAATAATTTATTGCAGGCAGAACGGCTCTAAAGTTAACAGGGTTGTTAAAGCTTTAAGTATAATGTTTTCTGAGTTTTATTTTTATCTGATTGCTGTTATTGATGATGGTAGTACAAAAAAGATAATTTATAAAAAAGGCTGTGAACAATTACCTACTGTGTACAGGATTGACAGGATAAAAAACTGTAAGTTAACCGATACGCGTTTTAAAGTACCGTATGAGAACAGATTTGAGGAAGGGGTTTTTAGACAAAGAGTTCAGTTTATGTACACTGGTAAACTGCATAAGGTAAAATTCTGGTTTAGAGGTCCATCTTTAGAAGCTATACTTGACCGCATTCCAACAGCAAAAGTATTAGAGCATTCTGAAAAAGGCTATTTGATTACTGCCGAGGCTTATGGCAAAGGAATAGAAATGTGGCTTAAAAGTCAGGGGAATAATGTAGAGTTTACAGATTGAAAAATAAAAGACAGAATTAATAAATATTTGCTGAACAAAAGACGACATTGCCAAGCGTTGGCTATGCCGTCTTTTATAATTATGCATAAAAAATATAGAGATTAAAACAGCTGTTATAAAAGATTATTGTACTGTCAATGATAATAGTAATATTAATATATTTTGCGTAAATTAATATGTGCATCTTATTGATAACAATCTCTTTATATAAATGTATAAGTATGAAAATTCAAAGTATAACTTTGTTGTTTAAATCTTAATTTGTGGGATAATTTTAATAAGAGGTGAAAGAGGATTGTTTGCTTTAAAATACAAAGAAGTCGGTTTAAAAATTGCTTATTACAGAAAGAAAAAAGGCTATACTCAAACACAACTTGCTGAAATGGTTGGAATAAGCAGCAATTACCTCAGTTTAATTGAACGAGGTAATAAAGGACAAAGTTATTCAATGGAAACGTTATTTAAAATTGCAGAGGCATTGGATGTAAATGCGAACGATTTACTGGAAGGAATATGAATCTCTACATTTTTTGCTCATATATAGCTAATTAATTCAAAATTTGTTTAAAAATCGATTTTTTAGTTTTTATTTTATGCAGATTAATTTTCTGAAAAAATTGTTGATAAATAATATACAAAAGCATGTATATTATTTACAAATAAAACTAATTTAAAATTTTAAGAAAAGAGGATGAATTGATGAAAAAACGGGATTTAACAAAAAAGGTTTTATGCACTGTTCTGGCAGCCAGCGTCTTTGGCGTTTGCGGCAACGCATTAGCTGCAAATGAGTATTTAGGAGAAATAACTGGTGAAGAATTAACCGGGCAGGATGTTATTGTAGAGGGTGAGTTTCATGGAGAGAAACGTTTCCTGACTGTTACAGGGTCATATACGATTGGCAATTTGGATATTTCCGGTGAATCGACAGTTAATCTTAATGTTGCCGGTAAAATTACTAACGGCATTTATATGCATTCAGGCGAGAAATTGTCTTTAACTGCTAATAACGCTAATATTGAAGGTTATGTTAAAATTACTGGTGGCTATGCAGAACTTACCGGTGGTAGCATTACCTCCGGCGGTTATTATCAAAAGGAAAATGGTCAGTATACGCAGGAAGATATTAGAGTTAACAGCGGCAGCGGACTTAAAACTACAAATGTAAATATTACAGGTGATGTTATGGCTGAAGACGCTACGGAAGATAGTGCTTCTTTTGTTGAAATTAATGGTGGTTCTGTTAACGAAACCGTATATTACAAAGTAGATGAAAATGCCGAAGGTCGTCCTTTAGTAATGGACGGTGGCAAGCCTGTTGCAGATGGTTATACTGAACTTCATGCAGAAACTGGCGGTAAAGTAGAAGTCAACAATGCTCAGCTTAATACTGGTGTATCTGCTTTTGGTAATGGCAGTGTAGTAACAGTTAATAATAGCAACATTAACACTAAAGGCGGCATTTTTGCAGCAATGGGCGGTAAAATTTCTTTAAACGGTAATGCTGATACTGTTTATTCAGTTGCTGATGATGGTTGCTTTATGGCGATAAGTGGTGAAGCAGATGGTGAGAAGGGCAACGGTTTAATTGAGATAAAAGGTGGTACATTAAGAGCCGAAAACTTAAGATATTTGGTCGGCCTTGAAAACAATACTTTCTTTGATGGTGAAGAAATAGAATTTGATGTTGTTAAAGGCGGCATAGTTCTTAAAGGCAACGGCGTTATTGAAACCAAGGGCGACCAGATTTTTGAACATGGCGTAGATGTAAGCAGTGATGAAGCTGTACTTAATTCTACTTCCGGTGCTGTAACTAATGACGCTATCAGCTATGAAGGCGGCACGTTAAAGTTAACTGATGAAAAATACAGTTGGAATTATGTGGATTCTGCTAAAGCAGCCCTTATGAACTATCAAAGTAATAGTGCAACCAAAATTGTTATGGCAGGTGATCTTGTTACAGATGGCGAGATTAATGAAATAGATGTTGATAAAGCTACTACGGTTGGTGATGATGTTGAACTCGATAAAGTAACCGTAAATGCTGATAAAAACTTGCTTGTTGGTTCTGATTCTGATAATGCAAGTGGGAAATTTGACGGTGTTGTAGTTGAAGATAAAGTAGCTAACGGTTTTAGTGCAGGCAAATTAAATTTGGCGGCAGATTCTACCGGTATGGTTATAACTAATGCTAAAAATGTAACTCTTGGTGGCAGCGCTGGCGGTAATTTGATTACTGTTGGTGGTAAAATCGCTGATGTTAAAGTTGTTGTTGGTACAGATAGTGTTGTCGAAGGTGCAGATAAACAAACCGGCTCCTTTACTATCGGCAATAGATTAGCAACAAGTAATACTGAATATACCTTAAAAGGCAGTGTAACTGTTAATAATGACAGCACGCTTAATGTAAACGGCAAAACTAATGTAACCAATGGCGTTACCCTTAACGGTGGTTCTATTAATGTTGGCAATGGTACTTTGGAAAGTGATATTACTGCTAATGGTAATACTTCAATTACCGGTGCTGCTCAAGTTGAAAATTTAAATGTTGACGCTCAAAACGGCGCTAATACGGTAATTAATGTTGGCAATGACGATAAAGCAGGAAACGTAACTGTTACTAATGCAGAATTAAATGGCGCAACTGTATTCCTCGACCCGACATGGGTAGACGGAGCTGAAATTACCGACGCCAGCAAGATGGCTGTTGCAGGTAAAGACGGCAAAGTAACCCTTAATGGTAAATATGTTGTAGGGGAGAATTCCGTAATGAGCTTTGGCGTTGAAAACAACGAAAAAGCAGAAGAAACCTTTGCTAAAACGGGTTTAACCTGGGGCGAAGATGCTATTACTGCCGGTTTGTACATCAATGGTAGTGTAGATTTAACAGGCGGCGCTGTTGTAGTTAACGGCGGCTTAGAAGAAGTACCTGCTGCTGCTCCTGCTAACGGTACTTTTACCGCTGCTGCAAACTCCGTTGTAATGGTTGATGGTCAGAGCATTAATAAAGAAGGCACTGCTGCAATTACAGGTGTTACCACTGTAACTGTTGAAGATACCAGCAAACTCTACATTGACGGTGCTAAAAAAGGTGAAACCTATCATGTAATTGATGATGCTAATGCTGCTTGGCAGGACGCAAACATTGTTTCTGATAATGCATTGCTTAAATTTGAGGGCGATGGCGTAGATACAGACAGCAAATTTGATGTAACTGCAAGCTATGATAAAGTTGATAATGTTTATGGCGCAGGCGCTGTAGAAATTGCTAACATTGTTGATAAAACTTTGGAAACTAAATATGAAGGCGACAAAGCATTCGATTTCTTCAACGCAGCGGCAAATGCTAATAACAATGCAACTAAAGATGCTCAGATTGCAGCCTTCAACAGCGCAGCAAACATGGGCGAACTGGCTGGCGTTAACCACGGTACTTACAGCATGAGCAATGCTATGACTGACGCTGTTGCACATCACTTAAGCCTTGCAACCCATGGCGAACAGGATAAAGACATCTGGGCACATTACATCCATAACAAAGAAGATATTGACGGTATGGATTTCGGTGGTGTTGATGGCAGCTACGAAGCACAGTACAACGGCATTGTAGTGGGCAGCGACCTGTACAAAAACGGTAAAACTACCGCAGGCATTGCTTTAAGCTATGCTGATGGCAACATCAACGGCAGCAATATTGCTTCCAGTACTAAAAATGATGCAGAATACTATGGCGCAAGCTTGTATGGACGCATTGACAATGGCGACAGCGCAATTCTTGGCGATATCAGCTACATGCACAGCGATAACGATATTACTCAAAACAACAGCGGTCACGAAATTACAGCTTCTGCCGACGCTGACGCATTCAGCATTGGTATCCGTGCAGAACAGGCTTATAAAGCCGGTGCAGGCAAATTTGTACCGTATGCTGGTATCCGTTACATGCACCTTGGCGCAGGCGATTACAGCAACAGCCTTGGTATGGAATACAATGCCGATGACCAGAACCTGTGGCTCCTGCCGGTTGGCGTAACTTACAGCGCAGAAGTACAGCGCGGTGACTGGACTGTAAAACCGATTGCAGAAGTAGGCTATGTATGGACTATGGGCGACCGTGATACTGACCAGACTGTAAGCCTGAATGGCGCAAGCGATACCTTTGGTTTTGAAACTGCTGACAGCGGCAGCTTTATCGGCAGACTTGGTATTGAAGCTGAAAAATCTGATGTAACTTATGGTTTAAGCTACGAATATCAGAAAGGTGATACCGTTAAAGCCAATAAATGGATGGCTAACCTGACCTGGAGCTTCTGATAAAGTGGGTAATTTAACATAACTTATAGCATTATAAGTTACGTTAAAAATGTACCGATAAAATGATACATAAGAAGTACCATTGATGAAAACAACTTAATAAGAATTAAAAGCCGCAGTTCAAAGTGAACTGCGGCTTTTTGCCTTAAAGTAACATAAGTATATTTTTCCACACTTTTCTTCGTTTAAAGTTATATGAAATCAAAAACTCAATACACTAAAACGCCGATAATACCGCTGATGAGCATAAGGCTGATAGCACCGACTTTGCGGTAGTAGTGCAGGTAAAACAGCACGGCAAGCACAGGTATGCCGATGGGGTTAAAGGTGCTGCTTTCGCTGGTGGCGTTGTCTATCGGGAAAACGGTAATATCCAAAAAGAAAATTACCGCCGTAATCATAAAGGCAATAACCGCCGGGCGGATGCCGCACAGCGCTTCTTTAACAAGGCGCGACTGGCTGAATTTTTCCAGCGAGCGGGCAACAAAATAAACTATGATGAACGAAGGCAGTGATACGCCGAGCGTTGCAATAAATGACCCCATAAACGCCGGTACAAAATCAGGCCCGCACACGCGCGCTCCAACGTAGGTGGCGGTGTTTACGGCAATCGGACCCGGCGTCATTTGCGAAATGGTAATAATACGCGCATATTCCGCAGCCGGAATCCACCCGTGTGCCAAAACCTCCTGCTGAATGACACTGACCATGGCAAGGCCGCCGCCGAAGGAGAACAGGCCGATTTTAAAGAACACAAAAAACAAATCCCAGTAAATGCCCATTATTCAGCCCTCCTTCCCAAAAGGCGGTAAGCGGCAATGGCGTACAGCGCCGCCGCGATAACGGTGGAGGCAATGCCAAAGCCCAAAACGTAAATTTCCGCAACGGAAATTAAAAGTATAGCCCACCCAAGTTTGTTGCTGACGGAAGAAGCAAACATTTTTTTTGTGGCAACTACCAAAAGCACGGTAATAGCGGCGTTAACTCCGGCGAAGAATTTTAAAATATAAGTGTTGCTGTCCAGTCCGCTGGAGGCAAACAGCATGGCAATGGCAAAAATAATTAAAAACGAAGGCAGCACTACGCCGATGGTGCAGACAAGCGCGCCCATAATTCCAGCCAGGCGGTAGCCTAAAAACGTGGCGGAGTTAACGGCAATAACGCCCGGCAGCGACTGTGCAATCGCCAGCATGTCGGTAATGTCCTTATCGTCAATCCAGCCCTGGCGTTCAACAAATTCGTCGCGGATTAAGGGAATCATGGCAAGGCCGCCGCCGATAGTGAACAACCCTATTTTAAAAAACACATTGAACATGTGCAGGTAACTTACTTGTTTTTGCTGCATATCAACACTTCTTTCCCAAAACATAATTAACAGGTGATAAATATATTATCTCTTAAATATGCAGGCTTGGCAAGTTAAATTGTGGATATGTTATTGTTTATGTCATTTAGTTTTAATTTGCGTTTTCTCTTTGTATTTACGTTAATATTTTTTAATTTACTTTTTTACACATCTTCATTCTTTTGAGTGACCAAAAGAACGAAGCAAGAAAAGTTATGCGGCTAGCGAAACTTTCTTGGTTCGTTCTTTGGTTAAAAAGAATGAACATGAGCGATAAAGTAAATCAAAATATATTATTATAAATACAAAGGCATTAACCCAAAAACGCCATGACCTAAAAGTCATGGCGTTTTAATATAACAAATATAAAATTACTGTCTTTTTATCTCCGTATCCACCGATGTGCGCCATTTTAAAATAAGCGCAACGATAAGGCTTAAAACAAATGCCGCTGCAAAAACGTACAGCGTTGCCGTGTAACCGCTGGTTGTCTCGCGCATCCACGAAAGCAGAAGCGGCCCGGCAATGCCTGCCATGCCCCACGCCGTTAAAATTTTGCCGTGGATGGAGCTTAATTCTTTAGTGCCGAACAAATCGCTTAAATATGCCGGCATGCACGAAAAGCCGCCGCCGTAGCAGGAAATAATTACAAATACCAAAATCTGGAACAGCAGGGCATTAGCTGTTTGCGCCAGCAGGTAAAAAGCTGCAATTTCGATAATGAAAAACAAAACATATACGCTGCGCCTGCCGATATAATCGGAAACCGTTGACCAGGCAATGCGCCCGCCGCCGTTAATTAAACCGATAATGCCTACCATGGAGGCCGCTTCTTCCGGCGTCATGCCTGCAACTTCCTGCGCCATGGGCGAAGCTACTGCCAAAAGCCCGATGCCGCAGGTGATGTTGGTAAAGAATATCCACCACAGTGCGTAAAACTGCCAGGTTTTAAGCGCCTGCGCAGCAGTGTAGCTTTTGGGCTGCAAAAGTGTTGTGTAGCCGCTTTTTGTTTGCTGCTCCTGCGGCTGTATTTTGGGCGGCTCTAAGTACGAGGCTGAAAGCACCATAATTACCATATAGGCTGCGCCCAGAATAATAAAGTTTTGCATAAGCCCGTAGGCCGCAACAAGGTGCTGCATTAACGGCCCTGCAATTAAACTTGCAAAGCCAAAGCCCATAATGGCAAGCCCGGTGGCAAAGCCGCGGTTATTGGGAAACCATTTAACCAAAGTTGATACCGGGGTTATATAGCCAACGCCCAGCCCGATGCCGCCAATAAAACCATAAAATAAATACAGCAGCGCAAGGCTTTTTAAATGTACGGCAAGGGCTGTGCCAAGCATGCCAGTGCCAAAAAACAGCGCGCTGGTAAACCCGCTTCTGCGCGGGCCGTGTTTTTCTACAAAGCCGCCTAAAAAACCGGCGGAAAGCCCTAAGAACAAAATTGCAATGGAAAAAGCCCACGTTGTTTCCTGCAATGTAAAGCCAAGTTCCGCCATAATGGGGCGGGTAAGTACGCTCCATGCATAAACGCTGCCGATGGAAATGTGGATGCCTACTGCTGCCAGTGCGATAAGCCATCTGTTTTTCATGATAAAATCTCCTTTACTGTGCAACGAAGGAGAGAAACAACCAAACAAAAAGCCGTCCGGGCATTTCTCTCTGCCCAGACGGCCGGCTAATCTTACAGCAGCGCGGTCCACGTGGTTAGTTCCACTTATATCCGTCAGTTCCGCGTCGCCTATGCAATTGAATAAATTAATTATATCAGCCACGGCTTTTTTGTCAAGCAAATCTGCGCATAAGCCGGGCGATTTTGTTTTTGGCACTGATTTGTGTTAAGATATAAACATACTTGTGAGCGAGGTAAGATTATGATTTTAAGTGCAGAAAATTTGGGCCATAGCTATGGCATAAGAACTTTGTTTAAAAATATCAGTTTTAATATAGAAGAAGGCGACAAAATAGGCGTTATCGGCGTTAACGGCACGGGCAAAAGCACGCTGCTGCGCGATATAGCCACCGGCGAACCAAGCGAAGGCAAAATTACCAAAAACGGCACCTGTGTAATTGAATATTTGCCGCAGGACCCTGCTTTTGACCCTGACGCAACGGTGCTGGAGCAGGTATTCAGGGGCGAATCGCCGCAGCTTGACGTTGTGCGCCGTTATGAAGAAGCCGTGCAGCAGGCAGAGGCAGAGCCGGAAAATAAAGCCGCGCGCCAGAAGCTGCTTGCCCTGCAGCAGGAGATGGACAGCAAATTTGCCTGGCAGATGGAAAGCGAAGCCAAAGCAGTTTTGGATAAACTTGGCATTACCGATTTGCAGCAGCCGATGAAAGAATTAAGCGGCGGCCAGCGCAAGCGCGTTGCTTTGGCCGGTGTTTTGGTGCGCCCCAGCGACCTTTTGATTTTGGACGAACCTACCAACCACATGGACAACGAAACCGTTGCCTGGCTTGAAGAAGTTTTGCAGAAACGCAAGGGTGCGCTTTTAATGGTTACGCACGACCGCTATTTTTTTGACCGTGTTGTAAACCGCACTTTGGAAATTGACGGCGGCGAGGGCTATTTATATACCGGCAATTACAGTTTGTTTTTACAAAAGCGCGAAGAACGCCGTATTGCGGCAGCCGGGGCAGCGCAGCGCCTGCGCAACGTGTACAGGCGCGAACTGGCGTGGATAAGCCGCGGGGCGGAAGCACGCCGCACCAAAAGCAAAGAGCGCATTGAGCGGTTTAATGAATTGAAAAAAGAAGTAAATAACATCAAAACCGAGCAGCAGCTGGAAATTTCTTCCGTTGGTTCGCGTCTTGGCAAAACCATTATTGAGTGCGAACACATCGGGCTGGATTACAGCGGCAAAACCTATATTGATGATTTTAATTATGTGCTGCTCCGCAATGACCGCATTGGCATTGTTGGCCCTAACGGCAGCGGCAAAAGCAGTTTAATGGATATTATCGCCGGGAGGCTTGCACCGACACGCGGCACCGTTAAGGTTGGGCAAACCGTAAAAATCGGTTATTTTGCCCAGCACAGCGAGTTTAAGGATGCTGACTGCCGCGTTTTGGAATATATAAAAAACGTCAGTGATTATATTGAAACCGCAGACGGCACGCGCATAACGGCGGCGCAGATGCTGGAGCGCTTCTTGTTTCCGCCGGAGCTGCAATGGGTGCCGGTAAGCAAATTAAGCGGCGGCGAAAAGCGCCGTTTGTACCTTTTGAGTGTTTTAATGAGTGCGCCTAACGTGCTTATACTCGACGAACCTACCAATGACCTCGACATACCGACGCTTTCGGTACTGGAGGATTACCTTGATACCTTTAACGGTGCGGTTATTGCCGTATCGCACGACCGTTATTTTTTAGACAGGTTTGCCGGTAAAATTTTTGCTTTTATGGGCGGCGGTGAAGTGCGCCAGTTTATTGGCGATTACAGCCGTTACGAACAGGCCCGCGCCGAAGCGCAGAACCTTGCGCGCCAGCAGGAACGCGCACAGAGCACTGCCAAACCGCAGCAGCGCGAGGAAAAGCAGCGCGCACCCAAAATGACTTATAAGGAAAAGCTGGAATACGAGCAGATAGAGCAGGTTATTGCGCAGGCAGAAGCGGAATTGAAAATGACGGAAATGGAAATTAACGCCTGCGGTACGGATTTTGTAAAACTTACGGAGCTTACTGCAAAGCAGCAGGAGCTTACGCAGCGCATCAGCGATTTAACCGACCGCTGGGCGTATCTTGAAGAACTTGCCGAAGCGGAAGCGGCAAAATAGAAAGGAAGTTTATGTTAGGCAAAAAGAATGCAGTGCGCCTTAGGCGGCTGCTGGACGTAATGATACCCATTTTAATAACGCAGACGGCCATTATGGCAATGAATTTCTGCGATTCGGCCATGAGCGGGCATGCCGGTGCGGTACACCTTGCGGGCACTGCCATCGGCGGCAATTTGTGGATGCCGGTTATGGCGTCGCTGAACGGTATTTTGCTTGGCTCCATGCCGATAATTGCCCATCTTTTGGGCAGGGGCGAGCGGCAGAATATCGGCAGGGTAGTGCGCCATACCATGCTGCTGGCAACGGCGTTTTCACTGCTGCTGCTGGTTGCGGGTGTGCTGTTTTTAGACAGGCTGCTGGGAACCTTTGGCCTGGAGCCGCAGGTTCACTATATTGCCAAAATGTATATCGCCGCTATCGGTGTGGGCGTGCTGCCGTTCTTTTTATCCACGGCGCTGCGTGCACTGGTAGATACCAGCGGCTACACGGGCATTACCATGAAAATTTACCTTTTGGCGCTGCCGGTAAACGCATTTTTAAACTACTGCCTTATTTTCGGCAAATTCGGCGCCCCGGCGCTGGGCGGCATTGGCGCAGGCCTTGCAACCGGCATTACCTACTGGCTGGAATTTTTTATCTTCGTGTGGGTTGTGCATAAGCTGCCGGCATTTGCGCCCCTGCGCATTTTTACCGACAAGTTTAAATTTGATATGGCGCAGCTGCGCGAAAACCTGTCGCTTGGCGTGCCCATGGGCATGGCAATTTTTATGGAAGCGAGTATTTTCGGCGTTATAGCCATTTTTATTGCCAAGTTCGGCACGGTTATTATTGCTGCGCATCAGGCGGCAATGAGTTTTACTTCGCTGCTTTACATGGTGCCGCTCAGTTTTTCCATGTCGCTGACCATTGTTGTAGGCGTCGAAGCCGGTGCCCGCCGTTTCGGCGAAGCGCTGCGCTACAGTTTGCTCGGCATTGCCTGCAATATTACGGTTGCAGTGCTGCTGACGGTTTTTGTATTGTTCGACCGTGAATTTATTGCCGGGCTGTACACTTCGGAGCCTGTAATTATCAGGCAGACCATTGGCTTTTTGTTCTACGCCATGTTCTTTCAGGTTATGGACGCTACCGCCGCACCGATACAGGGCATTTTGCGCGGCTATAAAGATGTTAAGGCAACCTTTTGGGCGGGGCTGGCAGCCTACTGGCTGATTTGCCTGCCGCTCGGCTGCTACTTTGATTACTATTTAAACCTCGGCCCTTCTTCCTACTGGCTGAGCCTTGACTTTGGGCTGCTGTGCGCCGTACTGTTTTTAGGCGGCAGGTTTGTGTATTTACAGCGAAAAATAAGACGCGACGGCGGATTGTGAATTTTGGGTAGAGGCTTTGTATTAAGTTAGTGCTTTTAATTTACTTTAGTGTTCATTTTGTTTGCGTTTTTGTATGAAGAATAGTGCTTTTTAATTTTTACTTTTCTATTCATGCCGATTCTTTTGAGCGACCAAAAGAACCGGCGAAGAAAAGTCGCGCTGCTAGTCGGATTTTTTTCTGCAAGCATGTTTGCCTAAAAACGGCAAAAATTGCGGAACTCGCTGCGCTCAAACATCTTATTTTTGCCGTTTTTCTTAGCAAATCTTGCTAAAATCCGATGCCGCGTACTGCCGTGTGTAGCACTTTATTGCTTTTTACTAAAAGGTAAACTCACATCGTAGAATAACAGGCTGCTGAAAAATTTGGAATAGTGTAATTAAAATGAAAAAGTTGCCAAAGTACGAATTTGGGCGGAGCCGCGACTTTCAAAAAATCAGCGTAGGCTTAAAATAAAAAGGCACTTGTAGCATTCGCTGCAGGGTGTTTGAGCTTGCGTAGCAAGCGAGTTCCCGCAGGCGCTGCAAGTGGCATGCTTCTTTGATACGGAGCGGTTAAATTTTTTGAGGAGCGAAGGCTTTTTGGTTACTTTTTAGCCTATAAAAAGTAACATGAATGAGAAAGAATGAGTTAAAAGTAGTAAAGTAACTACAAAGACGAATACTTTTAAGGAGAAAAAAGTGGACTTTTATATCCAGGGCCTAACCTTAGGCCTCGCCTACGTCGCCCCTATCGGCATGCAAAACCTGTTTGTAATTAACAGCGCGCTTACGCAGCCGCGCTGGCGGGCGCTTTTAACAGCGCTTATCGTCATCTTTTTTGACATTACTCTTGCCATGGCGTGCTTTTTCGGCATCGGGCTGATAATGCAAAAATACGCCGCCGTGCAAATGGCGATGTTGTTTATTGGCGGGCTGGTTGTAGCCTACATCGGCTGGGGTCTGTTAAAAAGCAAAGTATCCGCCTTAGCGGACATAAAACAAATGCTGGGGCTGGGGCAAACCGTATGGCAGGCGTGTGTGGTAACGTGGTTCAACGCGCAGGCCGTTATCGACGGCACTATGCTTTTGGGCGCGTTTAAAGCAACTATGAACCACGCGCAGTCGCTGCACTTTTTATTCGGCGTTATCTCCGCCTCCTGCCTGTGGTTTATAAGCCTGGCACTTATCGTGTCGCTGGCAGGCAGTTTAATAACCCCGCGCACGCTTAACCTCATCAACAAAATCTGCGGAACAGTAATCATCATTTATGACATAAAACTTTTCTGGCATTTTGCTGAGATGGTGTAAAAAATAAAAGCACAACATTTTTAAATAATGTTGTGCTTTTGTGTATTTGTTTGCTTTAAACGAATTGTTGGCTAAAAATAAACTGTTTTACAAAACATATTTTTGCGTTATAATTTTATACTTGATTTAGCCGATGGGTTGGCTCCTCCGAAACGGAGGTGATAGCATGACAGTTTACGAATCCTTATCGTTAATGGTAGCTTTCGGTACTTTGATTGCTATTATCTTGTCTAAAAAGTAATTAACTTTTTAGACATAAAAAGAAGCCACATATTGGTACGTGGCTTCTTTTCAAATACTTATGAAATTTAGAGAGAGCCGACGCACCACCATCGGCTATTTCTTTTTATATTATACCTTTTAGTGTAGGTTTTGTCAAAGCTGTTATCTGCTGTAAGGCGTTATAGAAGTGCTTATTCAGGCATGAGCCTGTTTTAACTTTTTGGCAATGTGCCGGTAAACTAAAAAAGCAATTATGGCTAACGGTATGGTAAAGAAAAACAGCGGGTAAAACAGCGTAATGGCAAAATGCTGGTAAAAAAATCCGGCAATAATCGGGCCGAGCGACATGCCGACATCAATGCCGATATAAAAAGTGCTGTTGGCAAGCCCGCGTTTGTTTTTAGGTGCAAGCAGCATAGCGGTTGATTGGCATACGGAAAACATTATGCCGTTGCCGCCAGCCATAAATACAGCTGCTGCAAGAAGCCCGGCATTGGTTTGCATAGTGGCAAGAAAATACAGTGCCAGCGAGGTGCTTACAATGCTTGCTGCAAAAAACATGCCAAAGGGCTTTGTGTCAAAATAATTCTTCAGGCTTAGGCGCAAAATAAGCAGCGCTGCGGCGTAAGCCGGAAAGAACAGGCTGATGCTGACACTAAGGTGCCTTGCTTCGGCGTAGCTTACCAAAAATGATTGTGTGGCGCAGTATGGGATGCCGAACATCATCATGATAAACGCGATAGGGAAGACATTTTTATCAAAAAATTGCAGGCTTCGTTTGGCAGGCTGCGCAGGTGCTTCGTCCCTGTTTTTTACAAACTGCACAATTATCAGCGCCAGTGAAGCAGTAACGGCAGCTATAAAAAAGGCAGTGCGGTGGTTGGTTAGCTGGTAAATGCTGATGCCGGCAGCAGGCGCAATGGCCATGCTGAGGGCGTTCATAGTACCGAAAATGCCCATGCCGGAGCCGATTTTGTTGGGCGGCAAAAGGTCTGACATCCATGTGGATAGGCAGGTTGAGCAGCAGGCAAAACCAAGCCCATTAATTATCCTTGCGGCGACAATAAGTGCTGGGCTTTGCGCAAAAAAATAGCCAATGCAGCTAAGCAGCACGCAGAAAATGCCGAAGGAGGAGAGTTTGTATTTGCTGATTCTGTCAACCAGCACGCCGATGAAGGGGCGGCTGACGAGCGAGCAGATATTCATTATGCCGCCGATAAAGCCCATCATCACGCCACTGGCGCCGAGCGATTCCGAAAAGCCGGTAATTATCGGCGTTATCAGCATTGGGCTGGCCATGTAAAAAAAGCTGGCTGCTAAGATTAAAGCTATGTCGCGTTTAGTTTGTGAGCCTGCCATAATAAACACTTCCTTAGCCGATACTAGATACTATAAGTGTAGTTTTATTTTATAACATAAATATTTAATATATTTAATACACATTCATTATAGCACCGGCATGGGCAGTGTCAATAAAAGCGGAGGAAAGTTTACGGAAAAAACACTTTTGGCAAGCTTATTTTTCGTTGACAATCAGTGCCATAACAACAAGGTCGGTTTTGGAATGTGCGCTGTTGCCGATGCTGTGGCTTTCACCCTCGGGGCAGAATGCCACGTCGCCGGGGAACAGCTCCATTTCCGTGCCGTTGTCGTTATATTCAGCGGTGCCGCTTAAAATATACAGCGTTTCGCTGGTGCCTTCGTGCTTATGGTAGCCAAGCGAGCAGCCCGGTTTTAAAATAACGCGGGCATAAGCTGCAATTTTGCCGTTATAAACTTTCTCGTCTATAATGTGCTCCATAATAGTTGTGCCAGTGCCTACGGCGCGTTTTTCAAAATAATCGGTTTTTCTGTCGGTTACAAGCATTTTTGGTACATCCCCTCTGTAATAAATTTAACACAATGGTTTATTCGCAGTGCTTTGCAAAAATTCCTGCGAAAAAATTTAAAAAAATTTTAATTTAGGGCTTTACAAATTTAGCGAACTAAAGTATAATCTAAAACATAACAACGATATTTAATTTTTTGAAGGGGGATTTTCAAATGAAGAAACTTTTACTTTTAGCAATGACGATGCTGATGGCAGTAATGCTGGTAGCCGGCTGCGGCAGCGACGGCCCGAAAAAAATGGTTGTAGGCCTTGACGATAACTTTGCGCCGATGGGCTTCCGCAACGAGAAAAATGAAATTGTCGGCTACGATATCGACATGGCACGTGAAGCCTGCAAACGCGCAGGACTGGAAGTTGAATTTAAACCTATCGACTGGGCTTCCAAAGAAGCCGAAATGAAAGGCAAACGCATTGACGCTATCTGGAACTGCTTTACCGTTAATCCGGAACGCGCCGAAGTTTACCAGCTTTCCAAACCTTATATGAAAAACGCTCAGCTGATTGTTGTACCGGCAAATTCTTCCATTAATAAAATTGCCGACCTGGCCGGAAAAGTTGTAGCAGTACAGGATGACAGCACCGGTTCTTATATTATCGACGGCAACGACGAAATGCGCAATTCTCTGAAAGAATACAGAAAATATCCTGACTTTGCAGCCGTTTACATGGATATCGACAGCGGTCGTGTTGAAGCAGCAGTTGTAGACGCCGTACTTGCCCGTTACTATGACAGCAAAAACCCCGGCAAATACAGAATCCTTGAAGAAAACCTTGGTGATGAAGTTGTAGCCGTTGCTTTTCGTAAGGACGACAAAGATTATGCACCGCTGATTGACAAAGCGCTGGACGAAATGAAAAAAGACGGCACTGCCAAAAAGATTTCCGAACAATGGTTCAACGCTGATTTAACCAACTACTAAGATTTATTAAAGCCGCGGGCCGGTAGTAATGCTGCCGGTCCGCCAAACTGTTAATGCCCGAGGAGTAAAAAATGGATTATGTTATAAGCATCCTGCCGCAGATGTGGGAGGGAACCCTTGAAACTATAAGATTGTTTGCGATAACTATTGTGCTTTCGATACCGCTTGGCGTGCTTCTGGCGCTGGGGCGCGTATCCGGCTTTAAGGCGCTGCGCGATATAATCGGCGTTTATGTATGGCTTTTGCGCGGTACGCCGCTGATGCTGCAATTGCTGTTTGTATATTACGGCCTGCCGTTTATTCCCGGTATCGGCGTAAGGCTGGATGATTTTCCGGCTGCGGTATTTGCCTTTGTACTGAACTATGCCGCTTATTTCTGCGAAATTTTCCGCGCAGGCATTCAGGCAGTGCCGAAAGGCCAGTACGAAGCTGCCCGCACTTTGGGCATGAATTATGTGCAGACCATGCGCCGCATTGTGCTGCCGCAGGTTTTCCGCCTGATTCTGCCGCCGGTAAGCAACGAAACCATTACTTTGGTTAAAGATACTTCTTTAATTTACGTATTGGCAATGAACGACCTTCTGCGTACAACACGCAACCTTGTACAGCGCGATTTCAGCATTACGCCGTTTTTGGTTGCAGGTGTGTTTTACCTTTTGATGACCCTTGTTTTAACCTATGGGTTCAATAAGTTGGAACGCAAATATTCCAGATATGACTGACAGGAGCATTTAGTATCATGAACAAAATTAACGCACAAAATATCTATAAAAGTTTTCAGGGGCTGGAAGTTTTAAAGGGCATTAATTTAAGTGTTGACGAAGGCGAAGTTGTTGCGGTTATAGGGCCCAGCGGCGGTGGCAAAAGTACTTTTCTGCGCTGCCTGAATAAGCTGGAAATTATCGACAGCGGCAAAATCGTTATCGACGGAGAAACGCTTGCCGAAACCAAACCGGACGGGCAGGTTGTATATGCGCCTGGCGACGAAAGCCGCCGCATTGCCTGCAAAATGGGCATGGTGTTCCAACAGTTTAATCTGTTTCCGCACATGACGGTGCTGGAAAACCTTATTGAAGCGCCGGTGCAGGTGCAGAAGCGCAACCGCGATGAAGTTATTGAAGAAGCCAAAGTTCTTTTAAGCAAGGTAGGGCTTTTGGAAAAAGCGCACGAATACCCGCGCCGCTTGAGCGGCGGGCAGCAGCAGCGCGTGGCGATTGCAAGGGCTTTGGCAACCAAACCTGCCATTATGTTATTTGACGAACCTACTTCATCGCTTGACCCGGAACTGACCGGAGAAGTTTTGCGCACCATGCGCGAACTGGCCGAAGAAAAAATGACCATGGTTGTTGTAACGCACGAAATGGGTTTTGCCCGCGAGGTTGCAACCAAAGTGCTGTTTATGGCAGACGGTTACGTGCAGGCGGAAGGAACGCCGCAGGAAATTTTTGAAAACCCCCAGAATGAACGTTTAAAAGCATTTTTGCATAAAGTGCTTAAATAACAAAAAGGCATTGCGCGTTGTGCGTAATGCCTTTTGTGCTGTTACGGCGCTCAGCCGAGCTTTGCCATAAATTTTTCTTTGTTAATGATAAAGCGCTCGTGCCTGCCTTGGCCGATTTGCTTATCCTCATCGGCGGCGGTAACTTCAAAAACAAGTTTGCGCCCTTCAACGGCGGTAAGCGTGGCGGTGGCGGTAACTTTTTTGCCCATGCCGGTAGCAGCGTCGTGCGTAATATTTACCAAAGTGCCGACGCTGGTCGATTCTTCATCAAGGCAGGCGGCAACGGCGTTGCAGGCAGCCTGTTCCATAAGGGCAATCATGCTGGGGGTGGCAAAAACATGCAGGCTGCCGCTGCCCATGGCAAGCGCAGTGTTGGTTTCGCGCACAACGGTTTCGGCGGTTCCGGTAAGGCCGGGTTTTAATTCTGGCATAATCATGCTCCTTTGCTGTAATTTGTCTCTGCTAACATCTTAAACGGTTTTTGTTTGTTGCGCAAGTGGTGCAGCGCGTATTATAATAATTTTGCATTATTAAATTTGAGGGGTTTGCTATGAACGAAACATTACAAAATAAATATAACCTGCTTTTACAAAAGTTAAAAAACTGCGGCAGCCTTGCCGTAGCCTTCAGCGGCGGCGTGGATAGTGCCTTTCTGGTATATGCCGCGCACGAAGCGCTGGGAGAAAAACTTTTGGCAATTACCGTAACAACGCAAAGCTATCCGCGGCACGAGGCGGCAGATGCTGCCAAAATTTTGCAAAGCTATGGCGTTAAGCATGCGCAAATTGAATTGAACCAGCTTGTCATACCCGGCTTTTGCGAAAACGGAGCACAGCGTTGTTATTACTGCAAATATGCGCTGTTCAGTGAGATAAAAGCTGAAGCGGCAAAACACGGCATAACTGCGGTTGCTGACGGCGCCAACACTGATGACGAAAACGATTACCGCCCCGGTATGCGCGCTACGGCGGAACTTGGCATTTTAAGTCCGCTGCGCAGCGCCGGTTTCAGCAAGCTGGATATAAGGGAAGCATCAAAAGAACTGGGCATTTTTACATGGAATAAGCCTTCTTATGCTTGTCTTGCATCACGCATCCCTTACGGGGAGGAGATTACTGCAGAAAAACTTGCCATGGTAGAGCGCGCAGAGCAGGCGTTGTTAGACATGGGCTTTAAGGAAATGCGAGTGCGCTGCCACGGAAAACTGGCGCGCATTGAAGTTGCAGAAAACGATTTTGCAAAAGCTGCGGCGCACCGCAAAGAAATTGCCGCTGCCGTTAAAAACGCAGGCTTTTTGTATGCTGCGCTTGATTTGGAAGGTTTCCGCAGCGGCAGCTTAAACGCCGCACTGGAAAATAAATGTTAAGCCTTGGTCAGATGCGGGCTGATGCGTTATTTGAAGTATGCTTTTACCTTAAAATAAATTTGCACGTGCGCTGCCGTGGGTATTGACAAGCCTTTATAAGTCAAGTATAATTTTTATTGTTATGGGGGCATAGCTCAGCTGGGAGAGCGCTTGAATGGCATTCAAGAGGTCAGCGGTTCGATCCCGCTTGTCTCCACCAAATGAAATTAAATCCGAACCTACTGCAAAGTAAGTTCGGATTTTTTGTTAGGAAAAATTAATTGATTTTTAGTATTTATATATTTAAGAGGTAATTAATATGAGTAGCTCGGAATTTATAATAATGCCTAAAAAAGTTAATGAATCAATGAAAAAAGATAGGATAACAATAGACGTAAAATTTCAAAAAGTTTTTAATCCTCCAGATGCTAAATTTTATGTTGGGCGTAAGGCGAAACGAGATATAATTATTTATTTTAATAATAAAGTTTTTAATGGTTATTATCGTTACCAAGGAACTAAAAATATTAAACAGCATTTAGAAAGTCTTCATTATAAAACAGATTTAGCTGAAGAGATTAAAAATGTTTTCCCTACTAATGATGAAAATATTTATATTTGTTTTAATTCTAAAAGACCAAATGAATTTATTATAAATAAGTTTATAGAAAAAACTCATGATGAAAAATTGTTAGAGGAAGATTTTGAAGTAAAAGAAGGAGAGATAACAGAAGAAACAAGAAAAGTAATAAAACGCTGTAATACCATAATAAAAAAGGCTAAGGAAAAATTTATACAAGAACATGGTTCTTTATATTGTGAAGTTTGTGGCTTTGATTTTTCTAAAGCTTATGGAAAATTGGGAGAAAATTTTATAGAAGGGCATCATAAAAATCCATTGTGTGAACGTAATGGGCAAGAAAATACGAAGATTGATGATATTGCGTTGGTGTGCTCTAATTGCCATAGGATGCTGCATAGGAAAGATAATATGAGCATAGAATCTTTAAAAAATATAGTAAGAAAGGATTGCCATGACTGACTGGAACATACACGAAGCGGTTGAATATTATAAAGGGCAGGACGCGCCGCAGAATCAGTTTGCGCTGGTGGAACTGCTGAAGGAAGCACAGGAGCATAACAGCGGCGTGCTTACGGACTGTCTTATTGAAGATATTGCCGTGCTTTTAAACATTAAAGTTACTTTTTTAAACGCCGTTATTAAGCGTTACCCAAGTTTAAAAACGGCGCAGGCTCCGCACAGGCTGGAGGTTTGCGGCGGTAAAAATTGCGCTGCCAATGGTTCGGCGGCGCTGTTAAAGCATATCCGCGGGGCGTACGGAGCAGAAAGCGGCGGCATCAGCACCAGGGGCGGCTTTAGTTTTAAAATTTGCGGCTGCTTGAAGCACTGCGGCAAAGGCCCGAATATTAAATGGGACGGCGAAATTTATAACGCGGCAACGCCGGAGCTGATTAAAAAGCTGGCCGGCAGATGAATGCCTGCGGATTAAAGTGCGGCGGTATTGACGATAACAGAGCAGACTGCTTTTTTAAACGGCAAACAACTAAAATAATGCTTGCACAACTTGCCGCGCTATGCTACAATATATAAGCGTTAATATCGACATGCTATATAGAGTCTTTTGTAAAGTGAGGTGCAATCGAATGAAAGAAGGAATCCATCCGAAATATGGTGAAGTTAAAGTTACCTGCGCATGCGGTAACACTTTTATGACCGGCTCTGTTAAACCGGAACTGCGCGTGGACGTTTGCTCCAAATGCCATCCGTTTTTCACCGGCCAGCAGCGTAACGTAGCTGCCCGCGGCCGTATCGAAAAATTCAACAAACGTTATGGAAAATAATTTACCGACAGCAGAGCGAAAGCTCTGCTGTGTTTGTATATGGAGTTTGTTTGAGGGAATATTATGAATAAGAAACCAAATGTTGGCGGACAGGCTGTAATAGAAGGCGTAATGATGCGCGGAAAAACGCATGTTGCCGTTGCCGTAAGGCAGCCGGACGGTGAAATTTCCGTTGATGTGCGCCCGGTAAACAGTATTTCCGACCGCTATCCAATACTAAAAAAACCGTTTTTGCGCGGCGTTGTGTCGCTTGTAGAATCGCTCGTTATGGGTATGAAGGCGCTGGCTTATTCGGCGCAGGTATCGGGCGATGAAGACGAAAAGCTCGATTCCAAAGAGATGGCGCTGACCATTGCCGTTTCGGCAGGGCTTGCCATTTTGCTCTTTATAGTTATCCCTACCTGGTCAATGCGCTTTTTAACAGGCATTACCCAGGATCACATGGCTTTGAATTTAGCAGAAGGTGTGCTGCGTATGGCAATTTTTCTGGCATATATCGCGGCAATTTCTTCGATGAATGATATTCAGCGCGTGTTCCAGTATCACGGAGCTGAACATAAAACCATTTACACTTATGAAGCGGGTCTGCCTTTAAAGGTAGAAAACGTGCGCCCGTTCAGCACGCTGCACCCACGCTGCGGCACCAACTTTTTGATGATTGTCATGCTGATAAGCATGTTTATTTTTACTTTTCTGGGCTGGCCAAGCCTTTTGGAGCGTATTGCTTCGCGTATTATTTTAATGCCTGTAATTGCAGGCGTAAGCTACGAGCTTATCCGTTATGCCGGTGCGCATACCGATAACCCGCTTGTACGCATTGCCATTACGCCGGGGCTTTTGCTGCAAAAATTAACCACGCGCCAGCCGGATGACAGCCAGATTGAAGTGGCTATTGCTTCGCTGAAAGCGGTTGTGCCGCCGGAAGATTTGGCGCAGGAACCGGAAGCTTGCCCGGAAGAAAAATTAGTAGGAGAACCTAATGCAGGATAAATTACAGGCACTTGAAGATAAATATCTTGATTTGGAAGCAAAAATAAGCGACCCCGATGTAATTGCCAACCAGGCAGAATGGCAGAAATACGCGCGTGCGCATGCCAAACTGACTGACGTTGTTGCCGCTTACCGCGAATATAAAATTTTGGATAAAGCCAGAGAAGAAGCGGAAGAAATTATTGCCGACGGCAGCGACAGGGAACTTGCGGCAATGGCGCAGGAGGAACTTAAAGAGCTGAAGCCGCAGCTTGCGGAGATGGAAGAAAAGCTTAAAATTTTGCTTTTGCCTTCCGACCCCAATGACGACAAGAACGCGATTGTGGAAATCCGCGGCGGTGCGGGCGGCGAGGAAGCGGCGCTGTTTGCGGGTGTATTGTTCCGCATGTATCAGCATTATGCTGAAAGCCGCCGCTGGAGCCTTGAAATAATGGATGCCAGCCCGACGGAGCTCGGCGGGTTTAAGGAAATAGTTTTTCAGCTGAGCGGACAGGGTGTTTTTGGGCGCATGAAGTTTGAAAGCGGCGTACACCGCGTGCAGCGCGTGCCGGAAACAGAATCGCAGGGGCGTGTGCATACTTCCACCGTTACGGTGGCGGTGCTGCCGGAAGCAGAAGAAGTGGACATTGACATTAACCCGGCTGATTTAAGAATTGACACTTACCGTGCCGGCGGCGCAGGCGGCCAGTACGTAAACAAAACCGAATCGGCGGTGCGCATAACGCATATACCTACCGGCATTGTGGCACAGTGCCAGGACGAAAAATCGCAGCTTAAAAACCGCGAAAAATGTATGCGCGTGCTCCGCAGCCGTGTTTTGGAAATGGAGCAGGAAAAGCAGCGCGCGGCAACGGCTCAGGACCGCAAAAATCAGGTTGGCACCGGTGACCGCAGCGAGCGTATCCGCACTTATAACTATCCGCAGGGGCGTGTTACCGACCACCGCATTGGTTTAACCCTGCACCGTCTGGACGCAGTTTTAAACGGCGATTTGGACGAAATTTTAGACGCACTGATTACGGCACAGCAAAGCAAGCTGCTGCAGCAGGTGAAATAAAATGACAGCAAAACCTATATGGACTATTGCTAAGGTGCTGGACTGGACAAAGCAGTATTTCGCAGAGAAAGGGTTGGAAAATCCTCGCCTGGATGCGGAAATACTGCTTTGTTCCGTTTTAAAGTGCCAGCGTATAACTTTATATGTGCATTTTGACCAGCCGCTTGAAGAACACGAGCTGGCGCAGTACCGCGGTTATGTGGCACGGCGTGCGGCAGCGGAGCCGCTGGCGTATATTTTAGGGAGCCGCGCGTTTATGAAATACGATTTTAAAGTAACGCCGGATGTTTTGGTTCCGCGCCCGGAAACCGAACTTTTGGTTGAGTGCGCGGCAAAACTGGCTGGCTTTATTGAAAGGCCGCAGATTCTTGACATAGGCACGGGCAGCGGTGCTATTATCGTGTCGCTTCTGGATATGCTTCCGGAGGCGCACGGCACGGCAATTGACGTATCGCCGGGGGCGCTTGCCGTTGCCAAAGAAAACGCGGCAAACATTGGCGTTGCGGAGCGGCTGCAGTTTGTACGCAGCGATTTATATTCCGCGCTGCCGCGTGACGCCGTATTTGACGTGATAATTTCCAACCCTCCGTATATACCGAGCGCCGATATTGCAGGCCTTGCGGCAGACGTTAAGCGTGAGCCGCGCCTTGCGCTGGACGGCGGGGCGGACGGGCTTAATTTTTACCGCCGCATTATTGCCGGGAGTACGGCGCATTTAAAAGACGGCGGCTTTATGGCGTTTGAAATTGGCGTTAACCAGGGCAGCGCCGTTGCGGATTTATGCCGCAGCCACGGTTTTGGCGTTGTGGCCGTGCGCCGCGATTATGCCGGCATAGAACGGATGGTTTTTGCAGCGAAAGAAGGAACTACTTATGCAGACGCGTTATTGGAACTTGCAAAATGATACGGACGGCGTAATGCTGCGCGAAGCGGCTGCGCTGATAAAACAGGGCGAAGCCGTTGCTTTTCCTACGGAAACGGTTTACGGGCTTGGCGCCGACGGCCTTAACGGCGAAGCGGTGCGCAAAATTTTTGAAGCCAAAGGCCGCCCGAATGACAATCCGCTTATTTTGCACATTGCAGATAAAGAAGATATTTTAAAATTAACAACCGGGCTTACAAAACAGGCGCAGCTTTTAATTGAAAAGTTCTGGCCCGGGCCGCTGACGGTAATTGTTGCCAAAAGCAATATCGTGCCTGATGAAGTAAGCGCCGGGCTTGACACGGTGGCTGTGCGTATGCCGTCGCACCCGGTGGCGGCGCAGCTTATCCGCCTTGCCGGAACGCCGGTTGCGGCGCCTTCGGCAAATTTATCGGGCAAACCGAGCCCGACCGATGCCGAAACGGTGCTTGCCGATATGCAGGGGCGCATTGCCGGTATTATCGACGGCGGCGCATGCACTGTAGGTGTGGAATCAACCATAGTTGACACTACCGGCGAAGTGCCCGTTATTTTGCGCCCGGGCGGAATTACGCGCGAGCAGCTGGAAGAAGTTTTGGGCAGAGTGGAGCTGGACCCGGCTCTTGCCGGAGCGGAAACCTTAAAGCCGCGTGCACCGGGTATGAAGTACCGCCACTATGCGCCTAAAGCAAAAATGTATGTTGTTGAAGATAAAGAAGCGCTGAAGCTTCTGCCGCTTTTGGCAAAAGAAGCAGCCAAATTTACTACCGCAGCGGTAATTTGCGGCGGCGAAGCTGCGGAAACCATGCAGCGCGCGCAGAATTTGCACATTTTAAACTGGGGCGTTGGTACAACGGAACTTGCCGTTAAATTGTACCGCCTGCTGCGCCGCTGCGATAAGCTGGGCGTGGGCATTATTTTTTCCGAAGGTGTAACGGAAGACGGCATCGGCCTTGCGGTTATGAACCGTATGCGCAAAGCGGCCGGGCGGCAGGTGCTTACGGCAGCCGATATTGAAGCGCTGTTAAAAAACAGTACGCAACTTAAAAGTTTTGTGTTAAAATAACAATAATAGCAATATATTATAAAAAGACAGAGGGTGACTGTAATGAAAATCGCAATGGGAAGCGATCACGGCGGTATCCATCTTAAAAACCATTTAAAAGATTATCTGGAACTTAAAGGTTACGAGGTAATTGACAAAGGCACTTATACCGAAGAATCGTGCGATTACCCGGATTATGCTGCCAAAGTAGGGCATGCCGTTACCGGCGGCGAAGCCGATTTGGGCATACTTGTGTGCGGCACCGGGCTTGGTATTTCCATAGCGGCCAACAAAATTAAAGGCGTGCGCGCAGCAGTTTGCGGCGACGTATACAGCGCAAAAATGAGCCGCGAGCACAACAACGCCAATATTCTGGCTTTGGGCGAGCGCGTAACCGGCGTTGGCCTTGCCGAAATGATTGTTGATGTCTGGCTGCATACCGAATTTGCAGGCGGACGCCACGAACGCCGCGTAGAAAAGATTATGGCGCTGGAGGCGGAAGGCTGATGAATAAGGAAGAACTTGCTGCCGAAGCGCAGCGGGCAGTTGATGAACTGATAGAAGTTTCCGGCTGCCGTGCAGGTCAGGTTCTTGTTGTTGGCTGCAGCACCAGCGAAATTGTCGGCGGCAAAATAGGCACCTGCGGTTCGGAAGAAGCGGCGCAGGCAGTTTTTGCAAGCATTTATGCTGCTTCTAAAAAGCACGGGCTGTACCTTGCTTTTCAGTGCTGCGAGCATTTAAACCGTGCTTTGGTAACTGAACGCGAAGTCATGGAAAAATTTGGCTGGGAAGAAGTTACCGTGCGCCCCATGCCTCATGCAGGCGGTTCTATGGCAACTGCGGCTTACGATAATTTTACTGACCCGGTAGTTGTTGAAAGCATTAAAGCGCATCTTGGCATTGATATTGGCCAGACTTTAATCGGCATGCACCTTAAACGTGTTGCCGTGCCGGTGCGCCTTGCGCAGAAAACTATTGGCGCGGCCATAGTTACGGCAGCGCGTACACGCCCGCCCCTTATCGGCGGCGAGCGCGCGCATTACCCCGAAAAACGCTGATTTTGTTAATTATGCAGTTTAATAAAACTCATGGAGGGACTTAAATGAATTTGGAAAAACTTGCAGTATGTGACCCCGAAATTGCTGCGGCTATCGGTGAAGAACTCGGACGCCAGCGCAATAAAATTGAACTGATTGCTTCCGAGAACTTTGTCAGCCCCGCAGTAATGGAAGCGATGGGCAGCGTGCTGACCAACAAATATGCGGAAGGCTACCCCGGCCACCGCTATTACGGCGGCTGCGAATATGTCGACAAGGTAGAAACCCTTGCCATTGAACGTGCAAAAAAACTGTTCGGTGCAGAACACGCCAACGTGCAGGCACATTCCGGCGCCAATGCAAATACAGCAGTATACTTTGCTTTTTTGCAGCCGGGCGACACCATTATGGGCATGAACCTGTCGCAGGGCGGGCATCTTTCCCACGGTTCACCGGTTAATATTTCCGGCAAATATTATAATGTAGTCCCTTACGGAGTTACGCACGAAACCGAGCGCATTGATTACGACGAATTTGCGCGCATTGCCAGAGAAGCTCAGCCGAAGCTGATTGTTGCCGGTGCAAGCGCTTATCCGCGCGTAATTGATTTTGAACGCATGGCAGAAATTGCCCACAGCGTCGGCGCCATTTTCATGGTAGATATGGCCCACATTGCAGGGCTTGTTGCAGCAGGCCTGCATCCCAGCCCGGTTCCCTATGCCGATATTGTTACCACAACTACGCACAAAACTCTGCGCGGCCCGCGCGGCGGCCTTATTTTGTGCAAGGAAAAATATGCCAAACAAATCGACAAGGCTATTTTCCCCGGCGTGCAGGGCGGCCCGCTGATGCATGTTATCGCTGCCAAAGCAGTTGCGCTTGGCGAAGCGCTGAAACCCGAATTTAAAGAATATGCCAAACAGATTATTGCCAACTGCCAGGCTCTTGCCGAAGGCCTTATTGCCGAAGGCTTCCGCCTTGTTTCCGGCGGTACGGATAACCACCTTTTGCTGGTTGACGTGCGCAGACAGAAAATGACCGGCAAAACCGCAGAACACCTGCTGGACGAAGTTGGCGTAACCTGCAATAAAAACACCATTCCGTTTGACCCTGAAAGCCCGTTTGTTACCAGCGGCATCCGTCTTGGCACTGCTGCCGTAACCACCCGCGGCTTTAAAGAAGCTGATATGAAAGAAGTTGCAGCCATTATCGGGCTTGTGCTTAACAACTCCGAAGATGTGGAAAAACAGGCAGAAGCAGCACAACGCGTTGCGGCATTGTGCGCAAAATATCCAATGTATCCCATGCTGTAACAGATAATGAAATTTCCTAAGGAGGAGATTTGCATGCAGATAACCGTTGTAGAACATCCCCTGATTAAACACAAACTTTCCAAAATGCGCGACATTAACTCTACTTCCCGCGATTTCCGCGAATGGCTTGACGAAATTGCTATGCTGATGACCTACGAAGTAACGCGCGACCTTGAACTGGACGAAATGCCGGTACAGACCCCGATTTGCGAAACCACCGGCTACAAGCTGCACAATAATATCGTTGTTGTGCCCATCCTGCGCGCCGGCCTCGGCCTTTTAAGCGGCGTGCTGCGCATGATTCCGAATGCCCATGTTGGTCATATTGGTTTATACCGCGATGAAAAAACTCTGGAGCCGCATGAATATTACTGCAAAATTCCGCCCGATAAAGACCCGATTACCATTGTTGTAGACCCGATGCTGGCAACCGGCGGCAGTGCGGAAGCGGCAATTACCATGCTGAAAAAACGCGGGCTCAATAATATCCGCTTTATGTGCCTTGTAGCAGCACCGGAAGGCGTTGAAGTGCTGAACAAAGCACATCCCGACGTTAAAGTTTATACGGCGGCGCTGGACGAGAAGCTTAACGAGCACGGCTACATTGTGCCGGGCCTCGGTGATGCCGGCGACCGTATTTTCGGTACGAAATGAGTATGGATACGAGGCCGGACTGGGACCACTACTTTATGGAAATTGCCCGCGTGGTAAGCAAGCGCAGCACCTGTTTGCGCCGCAGTGTAGGCGCCGTAATTGTAAAAAACAGGCAGATTGTGGCTACGGGCTATAACGGCACGCCTTCGGGGCTTGAACACTGCGCCGTTACCGGCTGCCTGCGCGAGCAGCTTAAAGTTCCTTCCGGTAAAATGCACGAACTGTGCCGCGGCATCCATGCCGAGCAAAACGCCGTTGTACAGGCAGCTTTTCACGGCGTATCTGTAAACGGCGGCACGCTGTACTGCACGCACCAGCCCTGCGTGGTATGCACAAAAATACTCATCAACGCCGGTATTAAACGCATTGTTTACGCCAATCCCTACCCAGATAAGCTGGCGGAAGAAATGCTGAAGGCATCCAAAATGGAAATTACTATTCTGGACGGCGAAACAGAAAATTAAAATTAATATTAAAACGTAAAGACGGCAGTGCCAATTTGAACTGCTCCAGTAAAAATGGACAGTAGACAAAAAGCCCCCTAATGTAGGAAAATAGAACTACATTAGGGGGTCTTAATATGTCTGGGAAAAAAGGCATGAAAAAGTATCCAATTGAGGTACGCGAAAACGTTGTAGCGCGAATCCGTGCAGGAGAAAGCCAACAAGCTTTAAGCAGGGAGTATGGAATTAGCCGGTGGGCTATTCAGTGCTGGCTCAAGGAACCTGCCCTTCCCAAAACGCGAGGGCGCAAACCTGCAAAAACACTGGCAGAGTACAAGTACGAAAACAAACGGCTAAAGATGGAAAACGAGTTATTGCGGGATTTTCTGTACTCTACAGAAAGGAAGTGAGGCCAAGGGCAAAATACGCAGTAATCTACCGTCACAGAAACGAATATCCTATATCAGTTATGTGCTGCTTCTTTCAGATATCACGAAGCGGATATTATAATTTCGTACGTCACATGGTCAAGACGGAGAAAGACACGGCTCTTGCAAAAATCATCGCGGAACAGAGAGAGCGCAGCTTTCGTACATACGGTTACCGCAGGATGTGGATGCTACTGGAGAAACAAGGTATTCACCGCAATCCAAAGACTATCTTACGTATCATGGAGAAGTATAATTTACTTGCGGAAATTCGGCGGCGCAGAAAATGGGTCAATATGGGACAACAGATACATAAATACGAAAACTTGCTAAACCGTCACTTCCATGCTGACAGACCGAACAGCAAATGGGTAACAGATATTTCTTACATCCACACAAAGCAGGGTGTGTTGTATTTATCCATGATACGGGATTTATACGACAACAGCATTGTAGCTTACAAGACAGGTACACAGCAGACGATAAATCTGGTGCTTGATACTATTCGTCTGGCAATGAAGCAGGAGAAAAAAGAGCCGCTGCGGAACTCCACCTCCACAGCGACCAGGGATTTCAGTACACCTCGCAAGCATACTTCAACCTAACACAAGCATACGGCATTACTCCGTCAATGTCAAGGAAAGGAAATCCGTATGACAACGCGATGGCAGAAAACTTCTTCTCTATTTTGAAGACTGAATGTATCTACCGGCAGAAACCAACAACTTTTTCAGAAGCAAATGAAATGATTGAGCGCTATATCCATTTTTACAACTATGAGCGCATCCAGTTAAAGACTGTAGAGACGCCGCTTGAGCGACGCCTCTCCGCATAAAACTACATATTTTTCCTACATAGGTGCCTTTTTATATTGTCCGTATAATTTGGAGCAGTTCAATTGCGGCGCTGCCGTTTATGCTTATGGTAAATTTACCGATTTTTGGGCTTCTATTAAAATTGTTACAAATCTGCAAAAAATTTTCAAAAAAGTTGTTCAAACTGCCGATTTTTTGATATACTATTTACGATAATCTGAATTGCTCAAATTTTATAAAACTGAATTTAATTTCCGGCTTTAAGCCTCGAGGTGGGAAAGTGCAAGTGTATATTTTAGCGTTTATTATAGCTCTTTTAGCAAGCTGGGTTTTAACCCCTTATGTAAAAAAACTGGCTTTTCGCATCGGCGCTCTTGACAAACCGGACGGACGCAAGGTTCATCACGGCATTATGCCGCGCTTGGGGGGCCTTGCTATTTATTTGGCCTTTGTCATTGCCGTGCTTGCCACCATGCACATGACGCGCGATATTTTTGCGCTGCTTCTGGGCGGTACAGTAATTGTTATCGTCGGCATTCTGGACGACAAATACCAGCTGCCCGCAAAAGTAAAGCTGCTGGGGCAGATTGCGGCGGCGTTTGTGCTGGTACTGTTTGATATTAAAATCGAATGGCTGAACAATCCGTGGGGCGGTTATTTTTACCTTGAGTATTTTTCCGTGCCGCTGACGGTTTTCTGGATTGTAAGCTTTACCAATGTTGTTAATTTGATGGATGGCCTTGACGGGCTTGCGGCCGGTGTTTCCGGCATTGCTTCGGTTACGGTCATTCTTGTTGCCCTGCAGCAGGGCTTTTACCCGGTTGCCGTTATTACGGCCGCACTTGCCGGCGGCATTATCGGCTTTATCCGCTACAACTTTAACCCGGCGAGCATTTTTATGGGCGATACCGGCAGTATGTTTATCGGTTATATGCTGGCGGCAATTTCCATTTTCGGCGCTGTAAAAAGCGCGGCCACCATTGCGCTTCTGGTGCCTGCCGTTGCGCTCGGCCTGCCTATTATGGATACCGCCTTTGCCATTGTGCGCCGCTATACAAACGGACGCCCGATTTTTCAGCCCGACAAGGGGCATCTGCACCACCGCCTGCTGGCGATGGGCCTCAGCCAGCGCCAGGCAGTGCTTTTAATGTATGTTATCAGCGCAGTGCTGGGGATTGCCGCTATTTTGCTTACCGAAGTTGACGGTTATCTGGCGGCCGGCATTATTGCATGTATTATTTCCGGCGTCGCGCTTGGCGCCAAAAAGATAGGCATTTTAAATGACAGATAAGGAGTGGGATTGATGGCAAAACTGAAAGTAATGACAGTTTTCGGCACACGCCCTGAAGCTATTAAGATGTGCCCGCTGGTTTTGGAAATGCGCAAACATCCTGACGAAATTGAACCGCTGGTGGCTGTAACAGCGCAGCACCGCGAAATGCTTGATCAGGTGCTGCACCTTTTTGGCATTACTCCCGATTATGATTTGAATATTATGAGCGCCGGGCAGACGCTGTATGACGTTACGGAAAAAGCCCTGCGCGGCTTGCAGAAAGTTTTGGAAGAAGCTAAGCCGGACCTTGTTCTGGTACATGGTGATACCACTACCACTTTTGCGGGCGCCCTGGCAGCTTTTTATGCGCAGATTCCGGTAGGCCATGTTGAAGCAGGCCTGCGCACCGGCAATAAATATTCGCCGTTCCCGGAAGAAATGAACCGCAAATTAACCGGCGCACTTGCCGATTACCATTTTTCGCCTACCGCGACGAGCAAGGCCAATCTGCTGCGCGAGAACGTGCCGGAAGCAAAAATTGTAGTTACCGGCAATACCGTTATCGACGCTTTGAAAACCACCGTTAAAAAAGATTACCGCTTTGATGACAATGCGCTGCATGAAGTGCTTGACAGCGGCAAACGCCTTATTTTAATGACCACGCACCGCCGCGAAAACCTTGGCGAACCGATGCGCCATGTTTATAAAGCCCTGTGCGAAGTACTGCGCACGCATCCCGGCGTGGAAGCAATTTTCCCGGTGCATAAAAACCCGAAGGTGCGCCAGATTGTAGATGAAGAACTGGGGCATCTGCCGCAGGTTCACTTAATAGAGCCGCTGGACTACGAACCGTTTGCCAACCTTATGGCGCATGTTGATATTGTTCTTACCGACAGCGGCGGAATTCAGGAAGAAGCGCCGGCACTGGGCAAACCCGTACTTGTGCTGCGCGATACCACCGAACGCCCCGAAGCAGTTTCGGCAGGCACGGTAAAACTTATAGGCACCGCTTATGAAGATGTGCTGCGCGAAACCAATCTGCTTTTGGATGATGCCGCCCATTACCGCAGCATGGCGGAAGCCGTTAACCCTTACGGCGACGGTGAAGCCTGTGCAAGGATTGTAAACAGGATTTTAAAAGAATTTGGTTTTGATGTTGAAGATTTACCCGAATTTACTGTAATTTGATATAGACAGAATTTGTGAAATATTTTAAAATAATATTAAGAAGGTATGAAGATTTCTAATATATTATGATGACGTGAAATTTGGTGAGCGCCATGAATGAGAATCTGGAAAAAGTAAAACTTGCCGACAGAAAACGGCAGGAAATAGCCAGACGCATTAAAGCACGCCTTGACAGGCAGCGCCGGCAGGAACTTGAGCGCATCAGAATGATGAACGCTTTTGCAATAGTTTCTTCGCTCGGCATGATGACTGTTATAGATTTTCTGCTTGCATACTGGGGCGGCGACTGGCTCGATAATTATTTTCAGACCGGTGACCATTTCTGGCGCAAAATCTGCCTCGGCCTTGCGGGCCTCACGTTTTTTCTGGCGATTTTCAAGCTGATTTATTTTAAACCGCTTGACGAAAAGCCGCAGGAAGATGATAATGAACAACAAGCGGAAAATGCCGCAGTCGATAATTCAACAAAGGACATTAAATAAAATATATTATGGCAAACTTTGATTTAACGCCGCTGGTAAAAGGCGGTGGTTATAAAGTTATTTTCCGCCTGTTTCTCTGGTCTGTACCATTGGTACTGATTTTGTTTGTATTTGGAAACCATGATTTTGCCGTATCCTTTTTCAGGGGTGTGGTAATAGGTGTGATGGACACCGTTGTGATGTTCCACGGAATGAAACAGGCGCTTCCGTACGTTGGTACACCGCGTAAGGGAGTAAAAATAATGCGGCGGTACAGATACTATCGCTTAGGCCTGGCGGGCAGCATTTTTGTGTTGATGTTAAGGATGAAATATCCGGTTTTCGGTGCGAGCCTGGGATTTCTTCTGATACATATATTTTTAATCATCAATTTATTATTTTTCGCGTACCGACTTAACAAGAAGGAAGCGTGAGGAAAGGAGTTGAAAAGGATGGGAAATGAAGCAGCTGCTATGGCACAGGGAGCTGAACAGTCAGGTGAAATTATACATTATGCTGCAACTGAAATAGCACCAGGTATTGTAATCAATATGCAGACAATGTATATGACTTGGATTGCGATGGCTATTGTATTTGTATTATTTTTCGTAGTCTCCCGCAACCCGAAGTTAGTTCCGAGCGGCTTGCAGAATGTGATGGAAATGGTTATCGATTTCCTTGATGGCATGATGAATCAGAACCTTGGTGAAAAGGGCCGTAAATATATGGCATCCTTTATTATCACCCTGTTTATGTTCATCTTAATCAGCAACGAAATCGGTATGCTTCCGCAGATTGGTGTTCACTGGACTTCACCGACCAACGACATCAACACATGTTTTGCACTTTCGCTGTTAATTGCCCTTAGTGCCTACATTGTAGGTGTTGCAAGGCAGGGTCTCAAACATTTTAAACATTTTGTGCAACCTGCTCCTGGCTTTATTGTGTTGCATTTGCTGGATGCGGTTACCAAACCGTTGACTATGGCGCTTCGTCTTTTCGGTAACATTCTGGCAGGCGAAATTTTGCTCATAGTTCTTTACCAGTTATCTCCCTGGATTATTCCGGAGTTCTGGGTTATGTTCAGCTTGTTCATTGGCTTTGTCCAGGCTTTTATCTTCACGATTTTGGCATTGGGCAGCTATGCACTTGCGTTTTCTGACCATGAACACTGATTTTAATTTTGAGAGAAAATTAAAAATTATTAATTTTGAAAGGATGAATTAAATGTCTGAAACTGCAATTATTACGGCTGCATCTTTGATTGGTGCAGGTCTTGTTTGCCTTGGTGCTGCTACCGGTGCTGGTGTTGGTAACGGTAATATGTGCGGAAAATCTATCGAATCTATGGCTCGTCAGCCGGAAGAAGCTGGTAAAATCTTTACCAACATGCTGGTTTGCGTAGGCCTTATTGAATCCATGCCTATCCTTTGCTACGTTATAGCAATCGTTCTCGTATTTGCTAACCCTTTCATTTAATAGCTTGATTTGTGATGTTGAACAAAAGTAAAAGGGAGGGTCATAATTGATTGACTTTAACGCAACTATAATTGCGCAGGTTCTGAACTTCTTGTTCCTCGTGTTTATACTTGCAAAATTTGCGTATAAACCCGTCATTAACATGATGGAAGACCGTAAGAACAAAATCGCAAGCGACCTGGAAAACGCTGAATTGGCGAAAGCCGAAGCTGAAAAATTAAAAGCTGAATATGCTGCTCAGCTTGCTACTGTACGTCAGGAAGCACAGAGCATTATTGACAGCGCACGTAAAACTGCTCAGTCTGTACATGACAAGATTATTGCTGAAACCAAAGCAGAACAGGAACAGATTGTTGCTTCTGCTAAAGACGCAATTGCTCTTGAAAAACAGCAGGCTCTCGGCGAAGTACGTGCTCAGGTTATCAAACTTAGTTTGGTTGCTGCCGGTAAAATCCTGGAACAGAAATTAAATTCTGCAGAAGATGAAAAATTGGCAGGTTCCGTTGTTGATAAAATAATGAAATAATATTGATTTGTGTTCCATAAAAGCCGGATTAAAGGGCTTTGCCTTCCTTTTGGGCATTGCTTGTACCGGCAGATTGAGGTGATTGATACAATATGAAGAATGAAGAAAATATTGCTTTGATAGAGCAAGAATTGTCCGATTTCAAAATTGACCGCAGTTCCATTAAAGAATTGCTGGAAGTCAAAGTTACTACTGCTAAAAAACTGACTTCTGACGAGTATCAATCCATTTCTGCAATTCTTACCGAGAAACTGGGCAGCGAAATTTACATGAATAAAATTGTTGACCCGGCTATCCTCGGCGGCATCATAGTACAAGTTGGCGATAAAGTATTCGATGCTTCCGCACTGCGTAAGCTGAGAAAAATGGAAGTTGTAATGGATGGCATTGACATTCATGAATACTCCCTGCAGGATACTGCCAAAATCTCCGATGCTATGGGCGCTAAGCTCGAGAATTACACAGTGGATGTAGACCTTGAAGAAGTTGGCATTGTTGAAAAAATCGGTGACGGCATCGCAACCGTTATCGGTATGAAAAACGCTATGGCAGGCGAAATGGTTGAACTTCCGAACGGCGTAACCGGCATGGTACTTAACCTTGACCGTGAAAACGTCGGCGTTGTACTGCTTGGTGGCGATACCCTTGTTAAAGAAGGCGACATCGTACGCAGAACCGGACGCATCATGGAAGTTGGCGTAGGCGAAGGCCTCCTCGGCCGCGTTGTAAGCGCGCTGGGTGAACCTATCGACGGCAAAGGCAGCATTGCTTATGCTGAAAAACGCCCGATTGAATCTCCTGCACACGGCATTGCTGACCGTGAATCCGTAGATACTCCGCTTCAGACCGGTATTAAATGTATCGACGCTCTCGTTCCTATCGGACGTGGCCAGCGCGAACTTATTATCGGCGACCGCGGCACCGGCAAAACTGCCGTTGCTGTTGATACCATCCTTAACCAGAAAGGCCAGAACGTAATCTGCATTTACGTTGCTATCGGCCAGAAGGCTTCTAACGTTGCCCGTATCGTTCGTACTCTTGAACAGCACGGCGCAATGGAATACAGCATTGTTGTTGCAGCTACCGCAGCTGATTCTGCTCCTTTGCAGTATATCGCTCCGTATGCAGGCGTAACAATGGCAGAATATTTCATGGACCAGGGCAAAGACGTTCTGTGCGTATACGACGACCTTTCCAAACACGCCGTTGCATACCGTGCAATGTCCCTGCTGCTCCGCCGTCCTCCTGGACGTGAAGCATATCCTGGCGACGTATTCTACTTACATTCCCGTCTTTTGGAACGCGCTGCAAAACTCAATAAAGAGCTTGGCAATGGTTCCATTACCGCACTGCCGGTTATCGAAACCCTGGCAGGCGACGTAGGCGGCTTTATTCCTACCAACGTAATTTCCATTACCGACGGACAAATCTTCCTGGAATCCGAATTGTTCTATGCAGGTATCCGTCCGGCTATCAACTCCGGCTTGTCCGTATCCCGTGTAGGCGGTGCAGCACAAATTAAAGCAATGAAATCCGTTGCCGGTACCCTGCGCCTTGACCTTGCACAATACCGCGAACTTGCTGCATTCTCCCAGTTCGCTTCTGACCTTGATAAAGCTACCAAGGCTCAGCTCGAACGCGGCCAGCGCCTGATGGAAATCATGAAGCAGGGCCAGTACCAGCCTCTGACTGTTGAGAAGGAAGTTATGTCGATTTACCTCGGTACTAAAGGTTATCTTGACGACATCGATGTTAAAAAGATTACCCGTTTCGAGAAAGAATTCCTTGAATTTATGGACGCTGCTTACCCGCAGGTTGGCGAATCCATCCGTACCGAAAAGAAAATCACCGACGAAGCTGAAGCTACACTGAAAAAAGCTATAGAACAGTTTAAGGAAACTTTTCTTGCCAGTGAAGGCAGGTGATTGACTGATGGCTACTGCACGTGAGATTCATCGCCACATGAAAAGTGTAAAGAACATTGGTCAAATCACTAAGGCGATGAAAATGGTTGCTGCGGCACGTCTGCGCAGAGCGCAGGAAAGAGCTGCCGCCAGCCGTCCGTATGCTATAAAAATTAAAGAGGTTTTGAGTAATATCGTTGGCGATAAAGGAACTTTGTCCGGACTGAACCCGAGAAAACATCCTTTAATTCAAAAACGCCCGGTAAAAAAGATTGGCTTTTTGGTAATGTGCTCCGATAAGGGCCTTGCAGGCGCTTACGGCAGCAATGTTTTAAAACATGCCATGGGTGAAATCTTAAAAGTAAAAGGCGAAGTAGTTATTATTACCTGCGGCCGCCGTGCCAGAGACTTTTTCAGACATCGTGGATTTAATGTCATTCAGGCACACTTTGGTTTCTCCGACAAGCCTTCTTATAACAACGCTGTTGAAGTAGCATATGATGCAGCACAGCGTTTTGCCGATGAGCAGTTTGATGAATTGCGCATTGTATATACTTTGTTCAAATCCGCACTTTCGCAGACCCCGACCAATGAAACTGTTCTTCCGCTGGAACCCCCGGCAGATGAAGCACCCAAAGGCGGCGAAGCACAGGTTAAAGCAAATACCCAGTATTTGTTCATGCCTGAAGCAGAAGAAATTCTGGCAGATTTGGCACCTCGTTATTTGGAAACTGTTATTTATGCCGCACTCGTACAGTCCGCAGCGAGCGAACTCGGTTCCCGTATGACTGCTATGAGTTCCGCAACAGACAACGCAGCAAAGCTGGTTAAGAGCCTCGAACTTAACTACAACAAAGCACGTCAGGCACTTATTACCCGCGAGCTGACCGAAATCTGCGGCGGCGCAGAAGCATTAAAACAGAACTGATGATATATTAGTAAATTAGGAGGCTAAAACCTTGAATACTGGTAGAATAGTACAAGTTGTTGGCCCTGTTGTTGACATTGAGTTCAGTCCGAAAACAATGCCCGCGATCCTGAATGCTATCAAAATTGATGGTACTACTGATGACGGTAAAGTAAAAATTCACCTTACTTGTGAAGTTATGCAGCATATCGGCTATAACATTGTCCGTACTGTTGCCATGAGCTCTACCGATGGTCTTGTTCGCGGCATGGAAGCAGTAGATACCGGCGCTCCTATCAGCGTACCGGTTGGCCCCGGCGTACTGGGCCGTATCTTCAACGTTCTCGGTGAAACTGTTGACCATGATGACACGAAAGTAGAAGCAGCAGACTACTGGCCTATCCACCGTCCTGCTCCGACTTTTGACCAACAGGCAACAAGCACTAAAATTTTGGAAACAGGCATTAAAGTCGTTGACCTTATCGCTCCGTATGCAATGGGCGGTAAAATCGGTCTGTTCGGCGGTGCAGGCGTAGGTAAAACCGTTATTATCATGGAACTTATCCATAATATCGCAACTGCACACGGCGGTTACTCCGTATTCGCCGGCGTAGGCGAACGTACCCGTGAAGGCAATGACCTTTGGTGCGAAATGAAAGAATCCGGCGTTATCGACAAAACCGCTCTGGTTTACGGTCAGATGAACGAACCTCCTGGAGCACGTATGCGCGTAGGCCTTACCGGCCTGACCATGGCTGAATACTTCCGTGATGTAGGCGGCCAGGACGTACTTCTGTTTATCGATAACATTTTCCGTTTCATTCAGGCAGGTTCCGAAGTTTCCGCATTGCTCGGCCGTATGCCTTCCGCAGTAGGTTATCAGCCTACTTTGGCAAACGATATCGGTGCATTGCAGGAACGCATTACCTCCACTAAAACCGGTTCCATCACCTCCGTACAGGCTGTATACGTACCTGCGGACGACTTGACTGACCCTGCACCGGCAGGCACCTTCGCCCACCTGGATGCAACCACAGTACTGTCCCGTCAGATTGCAGAGCTTGGTATTTATCCTGCGGTTGACCCGTTGGATTCCACCAGCCGTATTCTTGACCCGCTGGTAATCGGTGAAGAACATTACAATGTTGCCCGCGGCGTACAGGCTATTCTCCAACGCTATAAAGAATTGCAGGATATCATCGCAATTCTTGGTATGGAAGAACTTAGCGAAGAAGATAAACTTACCGTTGCCCGCGCACGTAAAATTCAAAGATTCCTGTCCCAGGCATTCTTCGTAGCAGAACAGTTTACCGGTACCCCGGGACAATATGTTCCTTTGAACGAAACCATCAGAGGCTTTAAAGAAATCCTCGAAGGTAAACATGATGATCTGCCCGAAGGCGCCTTCTACATGGTAGGCACTATTGATGACGCCATTAAGAAAGCTGAAAGCATGAAGGTGGATTGATTGCATGGCAAATTTAATGCAATTGGAAATTGTAACCCCTGATAAATACTTCATTAAAAGAGACGATGTTGTATATGCAGGCTTTGAAGCTTTAGACGGCGGTTTTGGCGTATTTGCCAATCATATGCCTGCTATTGCAGCACTTAAAGACGCTCCTTTTAAATACAGGGACGCCAATAATGAAGAACATTTCATTTATTTATCGGGCGGCTTTGCTGAAATTGTAAAAAACAAAATTACAATTCTCAGCATTCAGGCTGAAGCAGCAGAGGACATTGACCTTGAACGCGCGCATGCGGCTTTGGAAAGAGCTGAAAACCGCATTGCCAACTTTACGGTTGATATTAACATTAAAAGAGCCGAAGCTGCCAAGGCAAGAGCTCTCGGCAGAATCAGGACAGTAGAACTTTCCATGGCTGCCAAAATGAGATAAGCTTAAACTTAAAACGCACCTCTTTACGGGGTGCGTTTTTTATTTGCTTAAACAAGATAACTTTATAAAAATAAGATTAACAGTTGAAGTCATTAAAAAGAATGGCTTAAAATTGTGCCATTACACAAAATGTTTGCTTGTTTTATAGGCGTAGATAAGATAAAATATATTTATAATTTTATGCTTTTTTATGGAGGGCACAATGAATAAAGACAAAGGACCTAAAAAGTCAATATATTATTATTATATGCTGGCACTGGCAATTTTGCTTCTGCTGAATACGGTAATTATACCGATGTTTTTCAGCCCCAAGGTGCAGGAAATTTCGTACAGCAGCTTTTTGCAGATGGTGGACGAAGGCAAGGTAGACAAGGTAGAAATTACCAACAATAAAATTGCCGTACTTGCCAAAGACAGCGGCGATAAGGAAATTTACGTTACCGGCAGAGTGGAAGACCCGCAGCTGGTAAACAGCCTGATGGAAAAGAAAGTTGAGTTTTCGCAGGTAATTCCGAAAGAGCCGAGTTTGCTTGAAAATATTTTAACAAATTGGATTTTACCGATTTTTATTTTCTTTGCGCTGGGGCAGCTGTTTATGCGCTTTATGGCAGGTCGCATGGGCGGAGGCGGGCCGCTGAACCTTGGCAAGAGCAATGCCAAAGTTTATGTGGAAGCGCAGACCGGCATTACCTTTGCCAATGTAGCCGGGCAGGATGAAGCCAAAGAAGCCTTAATGGAGCTGGTTGATTTTCTGCATCACCCTGATAAATACAAAGCTATTGGCGCCAATATGCCTAAAGGCGCGCTTTTGGTAGGGCCTCCGGGCACCGGTAAAACTTTGCTGGCCCGTGCCGTTGCCGGTGAAGCTAAAGTACCGTTTTTCAGCATCAGCGGCAGCGAATTTATTGAAATGTTTGTCGGCATGGGCGCTGCCCGCGTGCGCGATTTGTTTAAACAGGCACAGGAAAAAGCCCCGTGCATTATCTTTATCGATGAAATTGACGCCATAGGCAAAAAGCGTGACAGCGGGCGCTTTGGCGGCAATGATGAACGCGAGCAGACTTTAAACCAGCTGCTTTCGGAAATGGACGGCTTTGACGGCAGTAAAGGCATAGTAATTTTGGCTGCCACTAACAGGCCTGATTCGCTTGATAAAGCACTTTTGCGCCCCGGACGTTTTGACAGGCGCATACCGGTTGAACTGCCGGATTTGCAGGGACGCGAAGCAATTTTACGCGTACATGCCAAAAATATTAAAACCGAACCCAATATTGATTATAAGGCCATTGCGCGTGCAACAAGCGGCGCTTCCGGTGCCGAACTTGCCAATATCGTCAACGAAGCTGCGCTGCGTGCAGTGCGTATGCACCGCGACAGCGTAACGCAGAGCGATTTTGAGGAATCGGTGGAAGTTGTTATTGCCGGTTATCAGCGCAAGGGCGCTGTAATACCCAAAGAACAAAAACGCATTGTTGCCTACCATGAAATCGGCCATGCTCTTGTTGCGGCGCGGCAGAAAAATTCTGCGCCGGTGCATAAAATAACCATTGTTCCGCGTACCAGCGGCGCATTAGGCTATACCATGCAGGTTAGCGAGGACGACAACGTGCTGATGAGTAAGGAAGAACTGTTCAATAAAATTACCACGCTTACCGGCGGGCGCAGTGCGGAAGAAGTTATTTTTAAAAGCATTACCACAGGCGCCAGCAACGATATTGAACAGGCAACGCGCATTGCCCGCGCCATGGTTACACGCTTCGGCATGACTGATGAGTTTGACATGATGGCGACTGAAACCGTTACCAACGCATATCTGGGCGGCGATACTTCGCTTGCCTGCTCGGAAACCACTTCCGGCAAGATTGACGCCAAAGTAATGGAAATTATTAAAGATGCTCATGCGAAAGCACGCGCAATTTTGGAAAACGATATCGAAAAGCTGCATGAGCTTTCGGCATATCTTTTGGAAAAAGAAACCATTACCGGCGAAGAATTTATGTATATTTTGGAACACGGCAGGCCGGAAACCAAAAACGAAACTGCCGGTGAAGTTATTGATACAACCGCAGCAGCGGCTGACGAAAGTGCAGAAGCCAAAGCATCTGCCGCACAGGCAGAAGAAACAAGCACTGCGGAATAAATTATATTTATTGGATTGAGGTGAAGGTATGGATCCGGCTATTGGCTGTTTGATCCTTTTGGGCGTAATGGCCCTGCTGTTTATTACAGAATTAATTCCGCTCGCGGTAACCGCAATGGGCGGCGCCATAATTTGCGGCTTTTTAAACTTTATACCCGATAACGTTGTGTTTTCAGGGCTTTCGCCCCCCACGGTAACGCTGTTTGCAGGCATGTTTGTTGTGGGTGCGGCAATGTTTCATACAGGGCTTGCGCACAGCATAGGCGTATTTATCGTTAAACGTGCCGGCAAAAGCCAGAAAAATTTAATGCTGTGCATTATGATTGTGGCTGCCGTATTAAGCATGTGCCTTTCCAATACAGGTACGGCGGCATGCCTTTTGCCAGTGGTTATGGGCATCTGCGCGGCGGCTAAAATGGCTCCTTCGCGTCAGCTGCTTCCGCTTGCTTATGCTGTTTGCAGCGGCGGCATGATAAGCCTTGTCGGTACGCCGCCTAATATTATTGTCAGCGGTGCGCTGAGCAATTTTGGCTACCGTCCGTTTGGCTTTTTTGAATTTGCCTGGGTTGGCGTGCCCCTTACGGTGCTGACCATACTTTATATGTATTTTGTCGGGCGCAGGCTGCTGCCGGAAGGCGGCGAAGTGCCTGAAAAATTTCTGGCTGAGCTTGACCCCATGCAGCATAATGTGCCGAAGCAGGTAATTGCAGGCTGCATTTTACTTGGCTGCATAATTGTTATGTGCCTTGATTTGCAAAAAATAACCATTGAAATGGCTGCCGTTATTGGCGCGCTGGTATGTGTGCTTACAGGCTGCCTTACTGAAAAACAGGCTTATCATTCTATCGAATGGAGTACAATTTTTCTGTTTGCAGGCATGATGCCCGTATCCCATGCACTTTACAACACCGGCGCGGCAGAACTTTTGGCGCGCTGGATACTGGAAGCGCTTGGCACGCCTTCGCCGCTCGTAATAACCATGCTGCTGTTTGCAGTAACGGCGCTCCTTACTCAGTTTATGAGCAATTCCGCCTCGGCGGCGCTCATTGCCCCGATAGGCATTGTAATTGCCCAGAAGCTTGGCATTTCACCTTATCCGCTTTTAATGGTAATTGCGGTGGCATCTTCCTGCGCTTATGCAACACCAATCGGCACGCCACCGTGTACACTTATGGTTGGCCCGGGCAACTACCGCTTTGTGGATTATATTAAAGCGGGCCTGCCGCTGATATTGTTATGTTTTGCTGCCACGGTAATTATTGTACCGCTGGTTTGGCCTTTTTAAAACTGGCGTCTGACGCCCTGATGGGAGGTATTAGATGAGACAATGTATGGATGCTGACAATCTGCACCGCCGCCTGAAAAAAATTATCGGCCAGGTGCAGGCTATTGACAGAATGGTTGACGAAGATGTGGCCTGCGAGGACATTCTTATGCAGATTAACGCCGCCAAATCGGCGCTGCACCGCGTAGGGCAGGTTGTGCTGGAAGGGCATATTCAGCACTGCGTGCGCGACGGCATTGAACACGGCGACGCCGAAAAAACCATTCAAAACTTTACCAAAGCAGTTGAGCGTTTTGCCAATATGGCCTGACGCATTAGTTATATAAGCAGTAAACGCTGAACGCAAATACATTATGTGTTTGCGTTATTTTTTTTGCATAAAAAAAGCCCCCGCTTAATGCGGAGGCCAGAGAACGGAATTAAAAAGCATTTAAAATGTAGCTTACAATTCCCATAAAAAACATGTAAATAACCATAAAAAACAAAACCTTAAACATAATGCGGATGGCTTTATCATAAGGGGTCATATTATCAGCTGATTTTTTGGGACGCTTTCTATAATCAAGTTTAATTAAATCGTTATCATAGTTATCCATAACAGCAATCCTCCCTTTATAACAAAGATTTTTCCTTATCTTTATTATAAACCAAATTTGCCGTAAGCGCTATAAATTTTATAGCTGCAAAAGCAAAATAGCAGTAATCCGGCGTAAAAAAACAGTTTGCTGCTGAGTTTTATTGGATGAGATTTTTTATTGACATTGTACTTTGCCGGGAGTATATTATAAATATAAATACCTATACCCCTATGGGTATAAAAAGAGGCGGTAAAGATGCAGTTTTTTAAAAATATATTGCAAAATGAAGAATTGAGAATGCAGCTTGCGTGCATTGCTGTTTCCGGTGCGGCACTTTTGGCAAGCATGCTTGATATACACCCGCTGCCGTTTGATTTGGCATGGCTTGCTGTTATTTTATGCGGTGCGCCCATAGTTTGGGGAGCCTTGAAAGGGCTTGTAACGGAGTTTGATATTAAAGCGGACGTGCTTGTTTCCATAGCGCTTATTGCTTCGCTTACTATTGGCGAGGATTTTGCAGCCGGTGAAATTGCCTTTATCATGCAGTTGGGTTCGCTTTTGGAAGAAGCAACCGTAGCCCGCGCAAGGGCAGGTATTGAAAAACTGGTGCGCCTTTCTCCGCGTACTGCGCGCAGGATTGTTGACGGTAAAGAAGAAATTATCCGTGCGGAAGATGTACGGAAGGGCGATATTCTGCGTGTGCTGCCGGGCGAAACCATCCCCGCTGACGGTGTAATTACAATGGGCGAAACTTCGGTAAATCAGGCTGTTATGACGGGTGAACCTCTGCCGGTAGATAAAACTGCCGGAGATGAAGTCGCAAGCGGGACGGTGAACCAGTTTGGCAGTTTTGAAATGAGGGCACTAAAGGTTGGCGAAGACAGCTCCATACAGCGTATGATTCGCCTTGTACAGTCTGCTGATGCAGGCAAGGCAAAAATTGTGTGCTTGGCAGACCGTTGGGCTACATGGATTGTGGTAATGGCGCTTACAACGGCGGTAGTAACCGGTTATATTACCGGCGAAGTAATACGCGCGGTAACGGTGCTTGTAGTGTTTTGCCCCTGTGCTTTGGTGCTGGCAACACCGACGGCGGTTATGGCTGCCATTGGCAACGCGGCGCGCCACGGATTTTTGGTGCGCGAAGGCGATGCGCTTGAACGCTTGGCGCGGGTTAAACGTGTTGCGTTTGATAAAACAGGTACTTTAACTTACGGCAGGCCGCAGGTGGCAGCAGTAAAAAGTTTTGATAACGCTTTAACTGACGATGATTTATATTTATATACCGCAAGCGTGGAAAAACTTTCGGAACATCCTTTGGCGCAGGCCGTTGTTGGAAGCTTTGCCAAAAACGTTTTGCCTGCCGACGCTTTTAAAATGTTTGCCGGCCGCGGGGTGGAGGGCAAAGTGAACGGCCTTAAAATTACTGCCGGCAACGAAAAATTATTTGGCTCTGAGGGCATTATTATTGCCCGGGAAATTACAGCTGCCGCGCAGCAATACGCCCAAAGCGGATGCAGTATAATTTATGTTGCCGTAAACGGCGAAGCCGCCGGATTTATTGCCCTTGCCGATACCGTAAGGCCGGAAGCGGCAGATATGCTTGCCGGAGTAAAACGCGCCGGTAAAACAACCATGCTGCTGACCGGTGACCATTTTAACGCGGCAGAAAGTGTTGCTGCCATGGTTGGCGTGGACGAAGTTTATGCCGGTTGCCTGCCGGAAGATAAATTAAACATTATTGCCGGTTACGAAGATAAGGGCGAGCATATTTGTATGCTTGGCGATGGCATTAATGATGCCCCGGCGCTGAAAAAAGCCTGCACCGGCATTGCCATGGGCGGCATAGGCAGCGATATTGCCGTTGATGCCGCGGATATAGTTCTTATTAATGATGATTTCAGGAAGTTTGGGCATTTGCTGGAATTATCCGGGCAAATGATGCAGACTATCAGAAAAAATATTATTTTTTCGCTGGTGCTTAATTTTACGGCTATTGTGCTTGCCGTAACCGGGCTTTTAAGCCCGGTGGCAGGTGCGCTGGTGCATAACGCAGGCTCTGTGGCCGTTATTATAAGTTCGGCGCTGCTTTTAAAATGGCGCTGCCATAATGCCTGCTGCCGCAAACAGAATAAAAAACTTGTGCATTGTGCCGTACAATAAGTACATAAGGCAAAATAAAAACGCTGAACATTTTTGTTCAGCGTTTTGCTGTTATTTGTTCTGTAAAATTTTTATAAGTTCTTCTTCCGTAATGGTTTCTTCGGTATAAACTTTAATGCCATGCTGCATTAAAAGCTCTGCTGCCACGCCGTTGCCGCATTTTCTGCCGCCGCTGAAGGTACCGTCATAAATTTCGCCGCAGCCGCAGGACGGGCTGCGTGCCTTTAAAATGGCGTAATTGGCGCCTTTCTTTTTAGCAATCTGCAAGGCTTTTTGTGCGCCGCTTAAAAATTCCCTGGTAACATCAAGCCCGGTTTTATCTTTAACGCAGGCTTTGCCGTTTAAAACATCTTCGCCGCTGCCGTTTTGTATCTCTGCCGGCGGGCGTGGTATGGGCAGCATTGCCAGGCATTCCGGGCAAAACGCCGTAAAATCTTCTGTGTTATAATATTTTGCCAGCCACGGGCACAAATTGTTGCCGCCGCTGTATTTTACGTTACGCCCCAAAAGGCACGCGCTGATTAAAATCATTGTTCAGTCCCCCTCTTAAAAATACTGCCGCTGTTTAAAATAACAATGGCTGCCAGTATAAAAAAGAATCCTGCCGCCTTGGCAGAAGTAAACGTTTCCCCTAAAAGCAAAAGTCCGGTTAAACAGCCAACAACTGGCTCCAGCATTGCCAGTATGGAAGCGTACCCGGCTTCAACGTATTTAAGCCCGTAGGTATAAAGCAAATAAGGCAGTACCGTGCATAAAATGCTTATGCCTGCCGCTGCGCCTGCCGTTTCGGGTATAAGGGCAAAGGCAGTTAACATAACATCCGGCTGGCAAAACGGCAGCAAAGGCAAAGACGCCATATAAAAAGTCCAGACGGAAATGGTTGCCGAATTATATTTGACAAGCGCATATTTGCTGAAAATGCTGTACAAAGCATAGCCAAAACCGGAAAGTATGCCTGTAAAAAAGGCTTCCGGCGGGCACTGCCAGCTGCCGGTAAGCATGCCCGATAAAAACAGGCAGCCTGAAATGGTAGAACACAAAGCCAGTATTTTGCAGAAAGTGAGCCGTTCTTTAAATAAAAGCAGCGAAAGCAGCATTACAAATACCGGCGCGGTGTAAAGCAGCATGACGGCAACCGAAAGGCTGCTGAGCATAAACGTTGTAAGGTAAAAAAGATTAAACAGCACTACGCTGATAATGCCTGTGCCAATAAACATCCAGATATCGCGCAGGTTTATTTTTAATAAAGCAGGCGAACGCACAAGCAGAAACGCCGTCATAAATAAAGCGCCGGCAATGGTGCGCACGGCTATAACCTGCACCGGGCTGAAACCGTAAAACATTAAAATGTACGAGAACAACCCGATAAAGCCCCATAAACTGGCTGCTGCCATAATGGCAAGCACCGGGCGTGTTTTGCCGTTCAAATTATTTTCCTTCTTCCTCGTAGTGGTTAATCAGGGCAAAAATCTTTTTCTGCTTATGCTTGCCGCTGGGGGCGGAAGTAAAGCCCCTGCCGAAAACGTCGCTGGCTTCGGTGATAATCATAAAAGCGCCGGGGTCTTTTTTGCGTACAATCTGGCGGATGCGCGCAACCTGTGTAAGTTTGGCAACAACAAACAGCACTTTGCGCTGCTGATGGGTGTAAGCGCCTTCGCCGTATAAATAGGTTACGCCGCGGCCTACTATTTTAATAATGCCGCTGGCAATTTCCTCATAATGCTCGCTGATGATGATAATGTTTTTCTTGTAATCAAAACCGGAAGCAAAAGAGTTTGTTACTTTAAATACTATAAAGAAGGTCAGCATCGTGTAAAGCACGGCTTCAATGCCGAAGGCAATGGTACCGCAAAACATAATGAAAATGTTAAAAATAAAATTGGTTGTGCCCTGGCTGATGCTGTAATATTTGTTAATAATGCCGCCGACGATATCCATGCCGCCGGTGCCGCCGCCCACGCGGTAAACAATGCCCATGCCGATGCCGTACATAACGCCGCCGGTAATGCAGCTGAGCATTTTTTCCGGTACGTCAGGCGTATAAGCCGTTAAAAAATGCAGTGCGTCAATGGCAAGCGAAAGGAAGGTCATGCTGGCAAGCGAACCGAAAAAGTATTCCTTGTCCATATACTTCCACGCCAGGTAAAACAGAGGTATGTTCAGCACAATGTTCATCATGCCTATGGGCAGGCCCGTAAGGTAGTAAATTAAAAAGCCCAGGCCCGTAATGCCGCCGCTGAGCAGCATGTTGGGAATGTAAAACAGGTTAATGGCGGAGGCCGTAATAAGGCAGCCGATAACCACCATGGTATAACGGTAAATATGGTAGCTCATTGATACGCTCCTTTAAAATTTGTTTAACTGTTATAATCTTATCATTTTTTGATGAAAAAAGGAATTGGCGCAGGCGAATTTACCAAAAAAGCATAAAAAATTTAAAAGAGATTTAAAAATTTTTATAACTTTTTAAACTGTTATAAAGCCAAGAGGTTTAAAATATGTTAAAATATATTGTATACAGAATTTTGAGTTGACAGGGATGTTTATGGAAAAATTTACAGAAACAGCTTATGCCAAAATAAACCTTGGGCTTGATGTGCTCGGCAAGCGTGCCGACGGCTACCACGAGGTTTCTATGGTAATGCAGAGCATCAGCCTTGCCGATACGGTAACGCTTGAAAAGCACAGCGGGCTGGTTGTGCAAACCGGCCGCAGCGATTTGCCGGGAGACAGCAGCAACCTTGCGTATAAGGCGGCAGTGCTGATGGCAGAACGCTTTAATAAAACGCCGGATATAAAAATAACGCTTGATAAGCATATTTTTATGGCAGCAGGCCTTGCCGGAGGCAGCAGCGACGCTGCGGCAGTGCTGCGCGGGCTGAACCGTTTGTGGCAGCTTGGCCTGAATGCGGCGCAGCTTGAAGAACTTGCCGCTGAAATAGGCAGCGACGTGCCGTTCTGCGTTTGCGGCGGAACAGCCCTTGCAGAAGGACGCGGGGAAATATTAACTGCACTGCCGGAGCCGCAGGAGGCAGTTATTGTGCTTGCCAAACCGCAGCAGGCGGTATCCACCGCCTGGGTGTATAAGGAATTTGATTCTTTAAAAGAGCCGCAGCATCCTGATATTGGCACGCTGAAAGCAGCGCTTTTAAAAGGAAATGCCGTGCTGCCGCTGCCGGGCATGGGCAACGTGCTGGAGGGCGTAACCTGTGCCAGATACCCTGAAATTAACAAAATAAAAAAAGAAATGCTTGCCGCAGGAGCACAGTACGCGCTTATGAGCGGCAGCGGGCCGACTGTGTTTGCCGTTGCAGGCAGCACACAGGAAGCACAGAAAATTATAGAAGCATTGCAGGCATGGAAACTGGAAACAGCGATTGCCACAACTGTGAAAAGGAGTGTAATATAAATGAGCGGACATTTAAGCCCTATTCAGCTTGACAGCTACCGGCCGCTGCGCGAACTGGTATGCGAAACCATCCGCCAGGCGATTGTTGACGGCGTTTTCAGCCCGGGCGAAAGGCTGATGGAAATTCAGCTGGCTGATGAAATGGGCGTCAGCCGTACGCCGGTGCGTGAAGCAATCCGCAAGCTGGAACTGGAAGGCTTTGTGGTAATGATACCGCGCCGCGGCACCTATGTGGCCGATATTTCCATTAAAGACATTAACGAAGTTTACGAAATACGCACCAGCCTTGAAGTGCTGGCAGCAGGGCTTGCCGCCGAACGCATCAGCGATGAAGAGCTGGAAACCATGCAGCGCCTGCTGGTAGAAATAGGCCAGCATATTGAAGACGGCAATATCGAAAAAATCGTAGAAATTGATACCGCGTTCCATGATGTTTTGTATAAAGCCAGCCGCAACAAACGCCTGGCAGGCATTATTAACAATCTGCGCGAGCAGATTACCGTAATACGCCGCCGTTCCATGATGTATCCGGGGCGTTTGCAGAATACTATGGAAGAACACCGCATTCTGGTGGACAGCATTGCGGCCCATGATGTTGACAGAGCGCAGAATGCCGCCCGCCTGCACATGGAAAACGCCGAGCATACTTTGCTGAAAGACATGCTTGAAAGCGCTGAACGCAAGAAAAAATAAGAAATGGGGTATAGAAATTGTCAGAACTTGTTGCTGTAATTTTAGCTGCCGGTATGGGCACCCGCATGAAATCGAAACTGCCGAAGGTTTTGCATAAAGTTGGCGGCAAAGCCATGCTGCAAAGAGTGCTTAACGCCGCAGACGGCGCCGGTGCCGCTAAAAGAGTAGTTATTACCGGCCACTGCGCAGAACTTGTAAACGAACTTATCGGCACTCAGGCCGTAAGCGTATACCAAAAAGAGCAGCTCGGCACAGGCCATGCCGTAATGCAGGCCGAAGCCGAACTGAAAGATTTTAAAGGAACCGTTATGGTTCTTTGCGGCGACACTCCGCTTTTGGACGCCGGCGAACTGCGTAAATTTTATGACGAGCATGTACAAAGCGGCGCTGCTGCCACCGTGCTTACCGCAATTATGCCCAACCCTTACGGTTACGGGCGCATTATCCGCAATGCGGAAGGCAATGTGGCAGGCATTGTTGAAGAAAAAGACGCCACACCGGAACAGAAGGCCATTACCGAAATCAACACCGGTATTTTCTGCTTTGAAGCACCGCTTCTGTTTGAAGTTCTGCATACTTTAACCAACGATAACGCGCAGGGCGAATATTATTTAACCGACGTACTTGCCAAATTAAACGGCATGGGCAAAAAGGTTGGCGCTGCCATTACGGCCGATAACGCCATGGTAATGGGCGTAAACAGCCGCCGTCAGCTGGCGGAAGCAGAAGCCGAACTGCGCAGCCGCGTGCTCGGCGCGCTGATGGACAGCGGCGTAACCGTTATGGACCCTGCAAGCACCTTTATCGGCGAAGATGTTAAAGTTGGCAACGATACCGTTATTTACCCGTACACCTGGCTGGAAGGCAATACGGAAATCGGCACTGACTGCGTAATCGGGCCTTCCGTACGCCTTACCAATGTTAAAGTTGGCAGCGAAGTGGAAATGCAGTTTACCTACGGGCACGACTGCACCGTTAAAAATAAAGTTGTAATGGGGCCTTATGTACATCTGCGCCCGGATACCGTGCTTGAAGACAAGGTTAAAATCGGCAACTTTATTGAAGTTAAAAATTCTCATGTCGGCTACGGCACCAAGCTGCCGCATCTTTCCTACATTGGCGATACCGATATCGGCAGCGGTGTAAATATTGGCTGCGGGTGCATTATGGTTAACTATGACGGCAAGAAAAAACACCGCACCACTATTGGCGACAACGCCTTTATCGGCTGCAACAGCAACCTTGTTGCGCCTGTTACCATCGGCGAAGGCGCTTATGTAGGCGCAGGCTCCACCATTACCAAAGAGGTGCCTGAGGACGCACTTGGCATTGCCCGCGCCAAACAGAAGAACATTGAAGGCTGGGCAGCCAAACAACGTGAAGACTGATAAATTTTGCTATACTACTTGTTAAACCTGTGTAAAAAGTTGTATACTATATTTATAAGGTTACGGAAATTTAATACCTATACAACTCAATCATACTTGGAGGGATATGACCATGTTGTCAGATGAGAGCAGAATGAGGATTTTTACCGGTAACGCAAACCCTGATTTGGCACGCGAGATTGCTGAAAATCTCGGTACAACCGTTGGTGATGCCGTTATCAACCGTTTTAACAATGGCGAAGTACAGGTTATGATTAACGAAAGCGTACGCGGCAAGGACATTTTTATTGTGCAGCCTACCTGCGGCCCTATCGTTAACGATAACGTAATGGAACTTTTAATTATGGCTGATGCGTTTAAACGCGCTTCCGCTTCCCACATTACCGCAGTTATTCCGTATTACGGTTATGCCCGTCAGGACCGCAAAGCACGCGGCCGCGAACCTATTACCGCAAAGCTGATGGCAGACCTTCTAGAATGTGCAGGTATTACCCGCGTTGTAACAATCGACCTGCATGCAGCCCAGATTCAGGGCTTCTTTAACGTACCGTTTGACCATATGCCCGGCCAGCCGATTTTGGCAGAGTATATTAAAAGCAAAAATCTTGAGGACCTCATCGTTGTATCACCTGACCTTGGCGGCGTAAGCCGTGCCCGCACCATGGCAGAACGCCTCGGCTGCGGCATGGCCATTATTGACAAACGCCGTCCGGAACCCGGCGTAGCCGAAGTTATGAACCTTATCGGCAACGTTGAAGGAAAAACCGCAATTCTTGTCGATGACATGATTGATACCGCCGGTTCTTTGGTAGAAGCAGCCAAAGCTGTTAAAAAATTTGGCGCAAAAGAAATTTACGCATGCTGCACGCATCCGATTTTGACGGACCCGGCTGTAAGCCGCATTGCCCAGTCGGATATTACGGAAGTTGTTGTTACCAACACCATTCCGCTGCCGCCGTCCAAAAAGCACCCCAAAATTAAAGTGCTTTCCATTGCGCCGATTCTGGCAGAAACCATTCTGCGCATTTACAACAACTGGTCTGTAAGCCAGCTGTTTGAAAAACACAAATAATAAACATTAAGGGCCTGCCGCAGGCGCGGCGGGCCTTATTTTTGCATTAAGGAGTAAACATGAAACTGATAGTTGGGCTTGGCAACATTGGCAAAGAATATGAAGGCACGCGCCATAATATCGGCTTTATGGTGGCCGATGAACTTGCAAAGCGCTGGGGCATTACCACCTGGAAAAATGAACGCAGCGCCATGTGCGCCGAACACCGTATTCCTGAAAAGGTATTTTTAATAAAACCTACCACCTATATGAATTTAAGCGGCGAAGCCGTAGGCGCTTACGCAAACTTTTACAATATCGACCCGGAAGATATTGCGGTTATTCAGGATGACCTCGATTTACCCTGCGGCAAACTGCGCATACGCCGTAAAGGCAGTGCGGGCGGGCACAACGGCATTAAATCCATCCAGCAGCATCTTGGCACGGGCGATTTTCCGCGCTTTAAAATCGGCATAGGCCACCCGGAGCGCAATGCGTCGGCAGTTATCGGGCATGTGCTGCACCGTTTTGGCAAAGAAGAGCAGCCTTTAATTGAAGAAGCTGTAAAGCAGATGGCTGATGCCGTTGAGTTATGGCTGAAAGGCGATATGGACGCCGTAATGCAGGAATACAATACCAAAAAGGAAAAGAAAAAAGACGAACCTGCCAAAGAAAATAATTAATTTTGTGTACATTGCCCAAAAACTAAAACACATTAAGATTTTAGTTTGTAACGCATGTTACAATTTTGCATTAAAAACAAACCTTTAAAATAAAAATGTAAAAAAATCAGCACAAAAGTGTTGACAAGGTGTTGTGTGCCTATTATAATAACATCATCAAATAACAAATTGCGTTGATTGGGAAAAGTAGTAAAGCCGCCCAGATTCCAGAGAACTTATCATTTAGCTGAGAGATAAGATCAAAGCACTTTATGAAAATCCCCCATGAGCTGCCAGCTGAAGGGCAAACGCCTGTGTAAGTGTGGCCGGAGGACGACCGTTACAGCGTCAGGCATTGAACGTCAGTTGTGAAACTTTCGGTGATGCCGGTAAAGTGGCCGTATTATTACGGCAATAAGAGTGGTACCGCAGAGCTATTCGGCTTTGTCTCTTACAAAAGAGGCAAAGCCTTTTTTGTTGGTAAAAAAGCTTTACAATCGCCGGTTTGTTATTAAACAAATTATTTTATTCAAAGGAGAAATGAAAAATGAGTGTATTGAACAAATTGGCAGAATTCGTAGGCAAATATCTTACTTACATCGTGTTTGCAGTTGTTGTGGCAGCGTTCTTCTTCCCGCAGGGCTTTACCTGGGCGGCTTCGCAGACTGTACTGCTTCTTTCCGTTATCATGTTCGGCATGGGCATGACGCTGCGTGCCAGCGACTTTGCACTGGTGCTCAGCCGTCCTAAGGAAGTGTTCTTCGGCTGCGTAGGGCAGTTTACCATCATGCCGTTCCTCGCATACGTTTTAACCGTTGGGTTTGAACTTCCTCCCGAACTTGCAATCGGCATGATTCTTCTCGGCACCACCCCGGGCGGTACGGCTTCCAACGTAATGACGTATCTTGCCAAAGGCGACGTAACCTTGTCTGTTTGCCTTACAACCGCAACTACTCTGCTTGCACCGCTGCTTACCCCGTTTTTAACCTGGATGCTGGCAGGCCAGTGGGTTGAAGTTTCCTTCCTCGCAATGCTTAAATCCGTATCTCAGGTAATCCTTTTGCCAATCGTGCTTGGCATCCTCGTTCATAAAGCAGTCGGCGACAAACTCGTCGTTAAATACTCCAAACTTTTGGTTCTCGTATCCGCATTCAGCGTACTTTCCATCATGGGTGCTATGGTTGCCTTAAATGGCGAAACCATCTTAAGGCTCGGCTGGGTTATGGTTCTGGTTGTAGTGCTGCAAAACTTCGGCGGTTACGCCCTTGGCTGGATGCTCGCCAGAAAAGCCGGCATGGGCAGAGCGCAGTGCACCACCGTTATGCTGGAAGTTGGCATGCAGAACGCAGCGCTTGCCTGCTCGCTCGGCACTCTGCACTTCACCCCGATGGCAGCAGTTCCCGGTGCAATCGGCGGCGTAGTACACCAAATCACCGGTTCGCTTCTGGCTTCCATTTTTGCCGCACGCAACGGCAAACAGGAATCCGCACAGGCTGTTATGCCTGAAGCAGAACCTGCTAAATAATTAACCACGCGGCGCGGAAGGCTGAACGGAAATAAGCCGCACCGCGCCTGATAAAACAAACTTGCAGTCTAAAATAAGGGATTTTGTTCGGAACAATAAAACATATAAAGCTGCATTAAAGCAGCTACTTTCCCCCGGCCCCGGTGCTCCGCCGCCGGGATTTTAATTTGCCCTGTTGACAGCAGTGCGCCGCTGTGGTATATTTTTAGAGAACTAAATACTAAAATTCGCTGTGGATTTTTCTGGCATAGCCACTTTTCGCCACACAGTTGCCTTAGCGGGCGCTGTGTGGTTTTTTAATGCAGCGGAAGGAGAGGGAATATGAACGAAAATTTTATGAAGGAAGAACCGGTGCTGCCGCTGATAACTTCAATGGCGCTGCCCATGGTTATCAGCATGATGGTGAACTCGCTGTACAACATTGTGGATAGTTTTTTTGTGGCGCAAATCAGCGAGGACGCCATGACGGCGCTGTCGCTGGTGTTCCCGGTGCAGAATTTTATCAACGCCGTCAGCATTGGCTTTGGCGTGGGCATTAACGCGCTGATTGCCTATTACCTTGGCGCGGGCGAAGGCGAAACTGCTAACCGCGCGGCGGTGCACGGCATGGCGCTTTCCGCCCTGCACGGTGTGGTGCTGATGGCAGCCTGCATTGCCATTATGCCGCAGTTTTTAAGCGCTTTTACAAATAACGCACAGGTTATAGATATGGGTGTGCGTTATTCCAATATTGCTTTCAGCTTTTCGCTGATAATTATGCTGGGGCTGGCGTTTGAAAAAATCTTTCAGGCAGTCGGCAACATGAAGGTTACCATGATTGCGTTAATGGCAGGCTGCATAACCAACATTATTTTAGACCCGCTCCTTATTTTCGGCATTGGGCCGTTTCCCAAATGGGGTATAGAAGGGGCGGCCGTGGCAACCGGCATAGGGCAGATAGTAACGCTTTTAATATATTTGTTTGTTTATGCAAATTATCCGCTGCGCGTAAGGCTGAGCCGCAGGTATTTAACACGTGATTTTGCGCTTGATTTTAAACTTTACGCCATCGGCATACCGGCAACGCTGAACCTGGCGCTGCCTTCGCTGCTTGTGTCTTCGCTGAACACCATACTGGCAGCTTTTTCGCAGAGCTATATTGTGGTGCTTGGCATTTATTACAAGCTGCAAACTTTTTTGTACTTGCCTGCTAACGGCATTATTCAGGGCATGCGCCCGCTGATTGGCTTTAATTATGGTGCGGGTGAGCACGAGCGCGTGAAGAAAATTTACAACACAACACTGGTGCTTAACGCAGGCATTATGCTTGGGGGAACGGCAATTTGCCTGACGGTGCCGGATGTTTTAATGGCCTTTTTTACCGATAATGCCGTAACTGTAGAAGCCGGAGCGCAGGCGCTGCGCATAATCTGTGCCGGGTTTATCGTATCGGCAGTTAGTGTAACCGACTGCGGCGCTCTGGAAGGGCTTGGCAAGGGCGTACCGTCGCTTGTAATTTCGCTTTTGCGCTATGTGGTAATAATTATACCGGCGGCGTGGCTGTTAAGCCGCAGCTTTGGCGCACAAGGCGTCTGGCATGCCTTTTGGCTGGCAGAACTTGTAACCGCCGCAGCGGCACAGCTTGTGTATAAAAGGTTTAGTAAATAAAAAACGGCATCACGTTTTACGTGATGCCGTTTGTGCTTTATTATGTTCAGCAGGTTCTGCCGGGGTAAACTTTTAAGGCTTCGCCTAAAATGTAAATGGCGCGTTTTAAATCTTCGCAGTTCAGCACGTAAGCAAGGCGGGCTTCGTTAACGCCAAGGCCGGGGGTGCTGTAAAAGCCGTTGCCGGGGGCAAACATTACGGTTTCGCCGTCAACGTCAAAGTTTTCCAGCAGCCAGATGGCAAATTTTTCTGCGTCGTCTACCGGGAATTTAACCATTACGTAAAAAGCGCCTTTCGGGTCGCTGGCTGCAACGCCGGGCAGTGATTTCAGCCCTGCGGCAATAGTGTCGCGGCGTTTCTGGTATTCTTTGTTTACTTCTTCCAGATAGCTTACCGGGGTTGTGTAAAGTGCTGCTGCGCCAACTTCTTCCAAAATCGGGCTGCACAGCCTGCCCTGGCAGCATTTGTTAATCTGCTGGCAGAACTCTTTATTTTTGCTGATAATGCAGCCGATACGTGCGCCGCAGGCACTGTAACGTTTGGAAACGCTGTCGATAATAATCAGGTTGTTGTCAAGCTCGGGCATAGTGCCGAAGCTCTTATATTCGCCGCCGTAAACAAATTCGCGGTAAACTTCGTCGGCAATTACGGCAAGGTCGTGCTTAACGGCAAGTGCGGAAATGGTCTGCATTTCTGCTTCGGTGTAAACAACGCCTGTCGGGTTGCCCGGATTGGTTAAGAGAATTGCTTTGGTTTTGGGTGTAATATGTTTTTCAATTTCGGCAGCATCCGGCAGATGATAGCCGTTTTCCACGCTGGTGGTTACGGCGTTGATTTTAGCGCCGAACTCGGTGGCAAAAGTTGTATAGTTGGCGTAAAACGGTTCAAAAACCATAATTTCGTCATCGGGGTCGCACAAAGCCATAACGGCAAAGGTCAGGGCTTCGCTGCCGCCGTTGGTGATGAAAATATCGCCTGCTTCATAGTTCATGCCTTTTTCGGCATAGTATTTTTGAATTGCTTCAATTAAAAACGGTTCGCCTTTGCTGGCGCCGTAGGCAATAACTTTTTCGTCAAAATTTTTAATGGCGTCCATAAACTGGGGCGGAGTTTCAATATCCGGCTGGCCTATGTTAAGGTGATAAACTTTTTTGCCAGCTTTTTTTGCGGCATCTGCATAGGGCGCCAGCTTTCTGATAGGTGATAATTTTAAATTTTGTACACGCTGGGAAATTTTCATATCGGTTGCTCCTCACTTAATAAATTTACAAAACAAAAAATTGTATGCCGCTATTATACCATAAAAAACGCGGCAAGTTCAGCCCTGCCGCGTAAAAATAATGTATACAATTTTAAATTATCTGTTCCAGGGTATGGCGCGGTTTTCTGCCCATTGCAAAAGCAGGTTAAACACCAGCCCCAAAAGCGAAAGCACAATTACGCCTGCCATTAAGCGGTCGGTAATCATCAAATCGCCGTAATGCAGTATCAGCGCGCCGATGCCTTCCTGTGCGGCAATCATTTCAGCGGCAACCAGAAGCAGAAGCGAGGTTCCTGCCGCAAGGCGCAGCCCGGCAAAAATCATGGGCAGGGCTGCCGGAAGCACAACTTTTTTTAAGGTCATCCAGCGGGTGGCGTTAAAGCTTACGGCTACCTTAATTAAAAGCGGGTCTACATTTTTTACGCCGGAGTATGTATTCATCGCTACCGGAAAGAACACGCCCAGCGCGATAATGGTTACTTTGCTGAGTTCGCCGATGCCGAGCCATAAAATAAACAGCGGCAGCAGCGCAATTTTAGGTATTGGGTACAGCGCGTTTACAATGGGCGAGCCAATGCGGTCAATCAGTGCGGAAGTGCCGGTAAAAAGCCCTACGGCAAGGCCGATAACGCTGCCGAGCACAAAGCCCAGTACGATGCGGTACATACTTGCAGCAAGGCTTGCAGCTATTTCTCCGCCCGCAACCATAGCGGCAAGCGCACTTAAAATACCTGTTGGTGAAGGCAGAAACAGCGGCGAAACAATGCCTGCGCGGCAGATGAGTTCCCAGATTATCAATAGCACAATGACGGAAAGTGCGGAAACCCATACCGGGTAAGTTTTTTGCCAGCTGTGCATTTTATCGGTAATTTTATATTCATTCATTGCCTTCCACCTCCATTAAGGCTGCGCGTGCGTCTTTGCTGATGTGTTCCCAGATAATGCGGATATATTCGGCAATTTCTTCGGTATGCTGCGGCAGTTCGCGTTCTGCACGCGGTATGCCGATATTTAAAATGCGGCTTATTTTGCCCGGGCGGCGTGAAAGCAGCACAACACGGTCGGCAAGCATAACGGCTTCCTGAATGTTATGGGTTACATATAAAGTGCTGAGGCGCGTTTTATCCCACAGGGTAACAAGCTCTTCCTGCATAATGGTGCGTGTCTGCGCGTCCAGCGCACTGAAAGGCTCGTCCATCAAAAGTAGGTCGGGGTTAATTACAAGGGCACGGGCAATGCCTACGCGCTGGCGCATGCCGCCGCTTAAATGGTGCGGCAGTGCTTTTTCAAAGCCGGTTAAGCCAACAAGGTTTATGTAGTGGCTTATCCTGTCTTTTTGTTCCTGCCTGGGCACGCCTATTGCTTCCAGCCCAAAGGCGATATTATCGTAAACGCTGCGCCATGGGAAAAGCCCCGTTTCCTGAAAAACAATGCCGGTGCGCGGAACATGCCCCTGCGGCAGATGCGTAAAGCTGGCGCTGCCGTTTGTCGGCGCAAGCAGCCCGGCTGTGATGTTTAAAAGTGTGGATTTGCCGCAGCCGGACGGGCCTACCAGGGCGACAAATTCTTCTTCGTTTATGGTAAGGTTAATATCCTGCAAAACAGGCAGGTTATGCCCCGTGCGCGAAACGAAACTTTTACTTACGTTGTCTATAACGAGTTTCATAAGTGCCTCCAAATAAAAAGGGCGGAAGCTGTTCCGCCCTTAAATTGTTATTGTGCCAGTGCTTTTTCCAGCAGAGTGGTATTTGCTACTTTGGCAGGGTCGAGGGTGCCCTGCATCATACCGTGTGAAGAATACCAGTCAATCTGTGTTTTTATATCGTCCGCCATAAGTTTGCCGTCGCGGTCAATGTACGGCAGGCCAAGTTTAATATCACTGGCAGGGGCTTTTACGTATTTGGCAATAATGCCTACAACTTCATCAAGTTTTTTGGGGTCTTTCTTTTCAACTGCTGCTTCGTAATAATAATGGCAGGCCTTGTTATAGGCTTTTAAAAAGCGGATGTTGGCATCTTCGTTTTTCATAAATTCAGGCGAGAAGAACAGTGCGGAAGTCTGATAAGGAATGATGTCGCCAACCTGCACAATGGTTTGCGCCGTGCCTGCGGTCTGCATTTTGGTAATGTTGGGCTCGTTTAAAATTGCGCCGTCAATCTGGTTGCTTTCAAGCGCTGCCATTACGGCGCTTACTTTGCCGAGCGGTACAAGTTCCACGTCGTCGAGGCTCATGCCTTTTTGTTCAAGCATTCTGCCCAGCATATAATGGAAGGTAGAACCTTTCTGCGTAATGCCGATGCGTTTGCCTTTAATGCTTTCAAGGCTGGTAAAGCCGTTATTATAAGCGTTTGCTGCCGCAACAAGTGCGGAAGAAGGGAAGCCTTTTTCTTCGCGGCCTTTATCGGCAACAATTGCCAGCTGCTGGCCGCTTGCTGCCATGTTAAAGAGGCTTGCGGTAATGCCGGTTGCGCCTACGTCAACCTGCGAAGAAGCAGTTGCAACGGCAATGGGGTGTGCCGCGTCAAACCATTCCGGCTGTATTTCTATATTCTGTTCGGCAAAAAAGCCTTTGTCCATGGCAATAAACAGCGGCGCGCTGCTGGTAAGGCGCAGCATGCCGAGCTTAACCTGCGCTTTGGCCGCTGCGGGTGCCTGCTTTTCGCTGCTGCCGCAGCCTGTAAGGGCAAATGCCAGGCAAAGTGCTGCCAGTAAAAACAGTAATTTTTTCATCGTCATCATCCTTTGCGTAGTTAGTGGTTGTCAGCATAACACTGTGTAAGCGTCTTATCAGTTATTTTACATCAAAAAACCGATAAATGCACTACTTTTATTAAAAAATACACTGTAAAACTTATTTTTGTTTACTGAGCAGGTTTTGCTTTTGTTATCAGCGCGATGTTGGTATAATATAATTTGTAATGCTGTAAATAACGGAGGCTATATTTATGAAATGGAATAGATTTTTTGCTTTGGCGGCAGGTTTTATTTTGGCGGCGGGGCATAGTGCTGCTTTGGCCGCGGAACCGGTGTGCCTTGCCAGCATTGAAGCGGATACCGACGGCAACGGAACGCAGGAAACCGCCGAGCTGTGGGGCAGTAAACTTACGGGAGGCAGCAGCTATTACGGCGATTTGCTGCTGATGATTAAAGACGGCAGCGGCAAACTGATAACCGCTTATACGCCTTCGCTTGAGGGCGGCTATGCCAATATTTTGCAGAAAGGGCATTTTACCGGTAAGGGCGAGCAGATTATGGTGCGCTCTTTAAGCGGAGCGGCACAGGAAATGCAGGTGCGCATTATCGACGCAGCGCTGCCAAATGCCGTGCAGGAAATTTATACCGGCAGCGATAATCTGGGCGCAGCCGTTAACGCTGCATTCAAGCCCGGTTTTAAAACGGAATTTGTGTTTGAAGATTTTAAAGACGGCGTGCGTACGGAAGCCGTTGAATACGGCGTGCTGCCGCATGAAAAAGACTACTATATTAACTGCGGGCTGTATGACGGAAATGGAAATTTGTTAAAGCCCTACCGCAAGCCGGAAAGCCGCATGAGCGGGGTTACTGTTATTACAGACCCCGAAGGTATGGACAAGCTTGTAACCTTACAGACCGTAAGTGGCACAGGCAGCGAGGACACGCTTGCCAAAATTGCTGCCGAGTGGGAATATGACGGCGGCTGGCAGTTGAAGGACCGCGAATTATATACGCAAATCGTGCAGAACGGCGAATTCCGCCGCAACCTTGTTTTCGGCAACGGCATGCTTTATAAGCAGCAGGCTGTAATGGACGGCAGCAGCGTAACTTATCCGCTGATGGCGGTTGAAGGCAAACAGGAACTGCAAAATACCATTAACGGCGAGCTGGAGAAAGTTTGGCAGCCCTATGCCGCAGCGCTTGGCAAAAAAAGCTGCGAGCTTGATTATACGGTGCCTTTTGCAGGTTCGGACATGATGTCGCTGATGTTTTTCGGCGTAATGGGTGAGGGCAGCGAAGAAATGTTTGAACGCCTGCCGCTGAACATATCGCTCAGCGATGGCAAAGTCCTTGATATTAGTGATGTTCTGGATGTTGAAAACCCGGATTTACTGCCGGTGCTGGCTCTGCTTGGTGCTAAAGATAAGGTTGATTTTACAAAGGAAGTGCCTAATTCCTGGTATTATAATGGAAAGAATCTGGTGTTCTGCCAGAAGATGAAAGACGGCACGGGCTGGAATGAAGCCGCGATACCGGCATCCGAACTTGAAAAATTTATGCTTAACAAAAATTTGCTGAAAAAATAACAAAAAATAAACAAATTTGCCACAAAGGAACTGACTGGAGAGTCTAATGGCGAAAAACCGAGAAAATAAAAGCAACGATAAGTAAAATTAATGAAATTTGCTAAAATTAAGGTTTGCCTTTCTGCTTTTGAAGGAATATAATTATATTACTTTGGTTTAAGTATATCCTTTTTGCTTTTTTGTACTTGAAACTTAAGTTAGAAGGAGGAATAGATTTATGTTGAATTTTTTGCGTAAGAACAGGAGCGGCAAAGCAGCAGTTGCAGCGCTTGCTGCCGTAACTGTGTTTTCGCTTGCCGGCTGCGGCGGCGAAAAAGCAGCGGCTCCGCAGGCTACGCTTGTAAAATCCATGCAAGTAATAAAGCGTGATACACCGCTGGTTTACGATTATACCGGCTTTGTGCAGGCTCAGCAGGAAATGGAGCTGAAAGCACAGGTAAGCGGGCAGATTACCGGCAAGTATTTTAACGGCGGCGAAACCGTTCAGGCGGGGCAGATTTTGTACACGATTGACCCGCGTACCTACCGCGCCAACCTTTTGCAGGCACAGGCAAACCTTGCCAATGCCCGTGCTCAGCTTGCCAATGCTTCGGTAGATGCCGAGCGTTATACAAAACTTTATGAGCAAAGCGCTGTTTCCAAACAGACTCTCGATAACGCCATTATGGCGCGTGACCAGGCACAGGCATCCGTAAACGCACAGGAAGCCATGCTTGAAAATGCGCAGATTGATATGAACGAAACCAATGTAACGGCTCCGTTTACCGGACGCATTGATACTACTGCCCTTGAAGTAGGCAACTATGTTACTGACGGGCAGACGACCATGGCAACAATTTCCAATACCGACCCGGTATTTGTAGAGTTCAGCATGGCTGAGCCTGAATACTTGAAGCTTGCCAACACTGCCGTTGACAGAGGGCAGGCGGCTCCGCTGGAAAATTTGAGCATTGTTCTGAGCGACGGTACCACTTATGACCTGCCCGGCCGCATTGCCGAAGTTAACCGTGCGTTGACTGCCAACACCGGTACGCTTACCATTAAAGCGCTGTTCGATAACCCGAACCGTGTGCTGCTGCCGGGAATGTTCGCACATGTACAGGCAACGGCAGGCACCAGGGCTAACGCACTTCTCATTCCGCAGCGTGCTGTTACGGAATTGATGTATAAGAAATTTGTTTATGTTATCGGCGCAGACAACAAGGTTGAAATGCGCGAAGTTACCCTTGGGCCTCGCGTAGGGCGTTTGTGGATGGTTGAAAGCGGCCTTAACGGCGATGAAACAATCGTTGTTGAAGGTACCGGCAAAATTACGGCCGGTGCGCTTGTAAACCCCGAACCGATGACGGAAGCAGAACTTGACACTACCGCCGACAGAACAGAATCCGGCGATGCTGCCGGTGCAGCAAAATAAGGAGGTAAGCTGAATGGCACGATTTTTTATTGACCGTCCGGTCTTTGCCATGGTGCTGGCCATATTGATTACGCTGCTGGGCGCTATTGCCGGTTTCAGCCTGCCTATTGCCCAGTATCCTAATATTACCAAGCCGCGTATTTCCGTAACTACCAACTATACGGGCGCAAGTGCCCAGACGGTAGAAGAATCTGTTGCGCAGGCAATAGAACAGAAGGTAAACGGCGTAGAAAATATGCTGGATATGAGTTCTACCAGTACCGCTACAGGCGAATACAGCTTGAACGTACAGTTTAACCTGGAAAAGAACGCCGATATTGCTGCGGTAGAAGTACAGAACCGTGTATCGCAGGCAACCAGCTCCATGCCGCAGGAAGTAACCGCATACGGCATTACCACGACGAAGGAATCTGCGGAAACCATCATGTATTTCGCACTTACCTCGCCTAACAATACTTATGACAGCATGTTTCTCAGAACATATGCCGACGTTAACTTTATCGACGCTGTTAAGCGCGTTAAAGGCGTATCCACCGTTGATGAATACGGCCCGGAATATTCCATGCGTATCTGGCTGAACCCGGAAAAACTGGCTCAGCTTAACCTTACAACAAGCGATATTGAAACGGCGGTAGAAGCTCAGAACATTCAGGCGCCTGTTGGTACCGTAGGTGCCCGCCCGACTGTTGACGAGCAGGAAAAACAATACTCTGCCAATGCGCAGGGCCGTTTAAAAACACCTGAAGAATTCGGCAATATTATTATCCGTTCCATTAACGGCGAAAACCTTTACTTAAAGGATATCGCCCGTATTGAAGAAGCACCGAGAAGCGACCTGGTACTCAGCCGTTTGAATGGTGGTGCCTCCGTAGTATTCCCGGTATCCCTTACCAGTGACGCCAACTCCATTGAAACGGTTTCGCAAATCCGCGAGGTTTTGGCTGACGCCGAAAAACGTTTCCCGGCAGATATGAAACTGACGGTTATTCAGGATAACACGCAGTTCATTACCGAATCTTTGAATAAAGTTGCACATACCTTCTTTGAAGCGCTGGTACTGGTTATTTTTGTAATCTTCATGTTCCTCGGCAGCTGGCGCGCAACGCTGATTCCGCTGCTGGCAGTACCGGTATCTTTGGTTGGTACTTTTGCTTCGTTCGTACTTTTGGGCTTTACCATTAATACGCTGACGGCTTTCGCACTTATCCTTGCTATCGGCCTCGTAGTCGACGACGCTATCGTCGTTGTAGAAGCGGTAGAACATCATATTCAGGATACGGGCCTTACGCCTAAAGAAGCAACCTACCGCGCCATGAGCGAAGTTTCCGGCCCTGTTGTGGCCATTGCCTTCGTACTTTCCGCGGTATTTATCCCGACTGCGTTTACCGGCGGTACGGTTGGCGAGCTTTATAAACAGTTTGCCATTACCATTTCCGTTTCCATGATGCTTTCGGCACTTATCGCATTGTCGCTGACCCCGGCGCTGTGCGCTCTGATCTTGAAACCTAAAAAAGATGAAGCCGAAATTAAAGGCTTTATCGGCAAAGCTGTACATGCTTTCAACAAATGGTTTGAAAGAACGCTTGCTAAATACGTAACTAACGTAGAAAAATGCATCCGCCATGCAAAAGTTGTTATGGCCTGCTTGCTGGTTGGCGTAATTTTAATCGGCTTCCTGTTTAAGATTACTCCTTCCGGTTACGTTCCTAATGAAGATATGGGCATGAGCGCCGTATCTTTCAGCCTGCCGGAAGGCGCTTCCAGCAACCGTAATATTCAGCTGATGGGCGAACTCAGTAAAGAAGTTCAGAAATTCCCGGGCGTTGATTATGTAATGGAAGTATCCGGCGTTGATATTCTGAGTTCTGCGCAGAAAGCATCTGCCGGCCTAGTAGTTGTAGCCATGAAGCCTTATGCAGAACGTGATACCACCATTCAGGATATCATTCCTATGATTCAGGGCCTCGGTCCTAAATTCCCGGATGCCACGGTTATGGCCTTCCAGCCGCCTGCATTGCCTGGCGCTTCCAGCACTGGTTCGTTAAGCATGTACATTATGAACCTTGGCGGTGAAGATGTAAGCCTGATGAATGACCGTGCACAGGAATTTTTGGCGAAAGCACGCCAGCGTCCGGAAATAGGCATGATTTACACCACCCTGAATACCACCACGCCTATGTATAAATTCAACGTAGACCGTGATAAGGCACAGAGCCTGAACGTACCTGTTTCCAGCGTATTCAGCGCATTGCAGACCTTCCTCGGCGGTTACGAAATCAATGACCTGAACAACTTCGGCCGTACATGGAAAGTTGTTATGCAGGCTGATGACAAATACCGCTCCAACGTTGACGATATGCGTTATTTCTTTGTACGCAGCAACGATGGCACGATGGTTCCGCTGAACACTCTTGTAACTTATGACAATGAGAACAGCTCCGTTGTTATGACGCGCTTTAACGGCGCACGCGCTATTAAAATTGCAGGCGACCCTGCTGAAGGTTATTCCACCGGCCAGGCCATGACTGCTCTGGAAGAAGTTGCGGCAGAAACTTTGCCTGTAACTTACAGCTATGAATGGACCGACCAGAGCCGTGACCAGATTGAAGCAGGCAACCGCTCCATGCAGATTTTTGTAATTTCCCTTATTTTCGTATTCCTCTGCCTGGCAGCTTTGTATGAAAGCTGGACCATTCCTCTGGCAGTTCTCCTTTCCGTGCCTACTGCCGTACTGGGCTGCATTCTCGGCCAGTACCTGCGCGGGCAGCAGAACGACGTTTATATGCAGATTGGTTTGATTATGCTTATCGGCCTCGCTGCCAAGAACGCAATTTTGATTGTAGAATACGCCAAGATGAATATGGAAAAAGGCATGGGTGTTGTTGATGCTGCTGTTGAAGCATCCCGCCTCCGTCTCCGTCCGATTCTGATGACTTCGTTTGCATTCATCCTCGGCTGCCTGCCGCTGGCTGTTGCAACCGGCCCGGGCGCAGGTGCGCGTGTATCCATGGGTAACGCCGTAGTTGCCGGCATGACCTTTAACACGCTGTTCGGCATCTTCCTGATTCCGGTATGCTTTGTAGTTGTAGAAAAATTCTTCAGCAAAAAGCATAAAGAAGAAGCCTGATAAAAGTAAATAATTAGTGAAAAATGCCCTGCTTGACGGCGGGGCATTTTTTATAGCAGGAATTTTTAAATTTGTGTTGTATAATAGTTAGAGTAAACAAACTATTTTGAAATAGAGGGGAATTTGCTTGAACAGATTAAAAGAACAAAGCCGCTTTCTGCGCAATGTGTGGTTTTTAACCAAAAGCTACTGGCAGTCGGAAGAACGCTTGAAGGCGTTTGCCCTGCTGGCGGTAATAATTGCGCTTACGCTGGCGGTTGTATATGTAATTGTTTTAATTAACGACTGGTTTAACGTATTTTATGAAGCGCTGCAAAATTACGACACCGAGAAAATTTTTGATGAACTGATACATTTTTCGTGGCTGGCCGCGCTGTACATTATTTTAATGGTATATTCGTTTTATTTGCAGCAGGTGCTTATAATTAACTGGCGCCGCTGGCTTACAGACCGCTACATTGACGAATGGCTGCGCAATAAAACTTATTACCGCCTGCAGGTTTTCGGCGCCGATACCGATAACCCTGACCAGCGTATCAGTGAAGATGTGCGCCTGTTTGTGGAAATGACGCTGACTTTCAGTATCGGCGTTTTAAAGGCGGTATGCACTTTTGTATCGTTCGTATTTGTTTTGTATAATATTTCCGGGCCGCTCGATTTTACGCTTTGGGGGCACAGCTTCCATATCGAAGGCTATATGGTGTGGGTGGCGCTTATTTATTCGGCGCTTGGCACCTGGGTAACGCATGTTGCCGGTAAAAAGCTGGTTGGGCTTAATTTTGTGCAGCAGCGTTACGAGGCGGATTTCCGTTTCAGCATGATGCGTATGCGCGAAAACGCCGAGAGCATTGCCTTTTACAGCGGTGAAGGGCGTGAAGGCAGCATTTTTAAAAAGCGTTTTGCACTGCTTTTGGACAACTTCTGGAAAATTATTCAAAAACGCAAACAGCTTATCTGGATTAATTCCGGCTATTCGCAGATTGCCATTATTTTTCCGATGGTTGTGGCAATGCCGCGCTATCTGGCGCACCAGATTACGCTGGGCGGGCTGATGCAGGTAAGCAACGCTTTCGGTAAAGTGCAGGAATCGCTTTCGTATTTTGTGGATATGTACGCTTCCATTGCCGAATGGCAGTCTGTGGTTAACCGTCTTACCGGCTTTGGGCTGCACATGCACGAAGTTAAGCAGGAAAAATTGCAGCCGGATTTGCAGCGGGAGCTATCTGATGGCGGCATTGCAGCCAAGCAGCTTGATATAACGCTGCCGGACGGGCATGTTTTGATTGACGGTGCGGAATTTAACCTGCGCCGCGGCGAAAATATTTTAATCAAAGGGCCAAGCGGCAGCGGCAAAAGCACTTTGCTGCGCGTTCTGGCAGGTATCTGGCCCTATGTAAAAGGCAGGCTTGCCATGCCGGAAGCGGAAAACACCATGTTTATTCCGCAAAAACCTTATCTGCCGCTCGGCACTTTGCGCGAGGCGCTGCTGTACCCCGGCGGGCATGAGTGCAGTGATGAAGAACTGAAAAACGTGCTTGCAAAATGCAGCATAGGCTATTTAGCAGAAAATTTATATGTTGAAGCGGACTGGGCGCATGTTTTAAGCGGCGGCGAACAGCAGCGCGTGGCTTTTGCGCGTGCGCTTATTTATAAACCAGCCTGGCTGTTTTTGGATGAAGCCACTTCCGCGCTTGACGAGGCAACGGAAAAAGCCATGTACACTTTAATTTCTGCCGAAATGCCGCAGACTACGGTTATCAGCATCGGACACAGAAGCACTTTAAACAGCTTCCATCAGGCAGGGCTGTTTTTAGATAAAAATTTGAAAAAATTATCTTTCGGCTATCTTTAATTTGTTTTATGATGAGTATAAAAGGAGGTACAACCAATGATGCCAATGGAAATAGCGCCCGGTATTTATGATGTGGGTGCAACGGACTGGATTGTGAGGGATTTTCACGGATATAAAACCGAGCGCGGCGCTTCATACAACAGTTATTTAATTGTTGATGAAAAAATCTGCCTTATTGATACCGTTAAGGCCTGCTATGCAGATGAACTTTTGGAGAAAATACGCCGTGTTGCTGACCCTGCCAAAATAGATTACGTAGTGGTAAACCATGTTGAACCTGACCATGCAGGTGCACTGCCGGAGGTTTTAAAAGCGGCTCCTAATGCTAAATTTGTTATTACCATGCAGGGCAAAAACGAGGCTTTGCGCCATTACGGCGACGGCTTTGACTTTATGGTTGTTAAGGAAGGCGACCAAATAAGCCTTGGCAGCCGTGAGCTGATTTTTGTGCCCATGCCGATGCTGCACTGGCCCGACAACATGGTAACCTACTGCCCGCAGGACGGCATTCTGTTCAGCAACGATGCTTTCGGACAGCATTATGCTTCTTCCAAACGCTTTGATGATGAAGTTGATGAATATGTTTTGTTCTATGAAGCGAAAAAATATTTTGCTAATATTTTGTGGCCGTATGCGCGTTTAATCGGCGGTGCGCTTAAAAAAGCCTCTGCGCTTGATATTAAAATGATTGCTCCGGCGCACGGCGTTATCTGGCGCAGCAAAATTGCGCAGATTCTTGAAAAATACGCAGCATGGGGAACGGGCGTTAACGGCAAAAGCGTAGTTATTGCTTACGATACCATGTGGGGCGGTACGGAAGCGCTGGCACGCGCCATGGGTGAAGGCGCTGCCGCTGCCGGTGTAAAAGTGCAGCTGATGCGTATGGACAGAACCCCTTGCAGCACTGTGGCGGCAGAATTGTTTGAAGCGGGCGGCCTGCTTGTAGGTTCACCGACTTTAAACAGCGGCATGATGCCGACAATCGGCGGTATGCTGGTTTATTTAAAAGGCTTGCAGCCTAAAGGCAAAAAAGCGGCAGCTTTTGGCACCTGCGGCTGGGCAGGCGGTGCGCAGAAAGATATGGAGGCCATGCTTACGGCAGGAGGGTTCGATTTGCAGCCCGGCTTTAACTGCAAATGGCGTGCCTGCGTTGATGAAACCGAAGCAGCGCGGCAGTTTGCTTATGAATTTGCCAAAAATCTGTAATTTTTAAATAATGGCAGCGGTGGAATTTACAAAAATTTCATCGCTGTTTTTTATTTATGCCTTGTCAAAAGTCGAAAAGTCAAATATAATAAGTGTAAAACAATACATCTAAATTTATGGGGTAATCAGATATGAGAAATCTTGCTGATGCAATAGAAAATTTTATTATCCGCCAGTTGCTGGAGGACAGTGAGGACACTGTGCTGGTGCAGCGTAATGAACTGGCCGATAAATTATCGTGCGCTCCGTCGCAGATAAGCTATGTTATAAGCACGCGTTTTACGCCGGAAAAGGGCTATCTGGTGGAATCGCGCCGTGGCAGCGGCGGCTTTGTGCGCATTGTGCGGGTTACGCCGCCCAATAAGGAAGCCAAACGCAGGGAAACTGCGCAGGCTCTTTTGGAGCACTGGGCGCACCGCGGCATGGTTACGTCCCGCGAATATGCGCTTTTAAAATATATGCTTGAAATTATAAATGCGGATGAAAAGAAAAAAATAACTGTATTACAGAATGCCATAAGTAAGATGATGCAGGTGAGGTGACAGATATGTTATGCCAGAAATGCGGCAAAAAAGAAGCCGTTGTGCACGTAGTGTGCATGGTAAATAATAAACAGATTGACAAGTGGCTGTGCGCGGACTGTGCCGAAAAGCTGATGCCGTACGCCGTCAGCGGCGGCGGGCGCGATGTTGACCCGCGCAATTTGCTTGAAACATTATTTTTTGGCGGTGAGCAGTCAAAACCGCAGGAACGCCGTTTTACCAAACGAATGGCTTCCATTTTGGAAAATGCCATGCGCAGTGCGCTGGACCGCGGGCATGACCACCTCGGTACGGAGCATTTGCTGCTGGCGCTTTTAAACGAAAAAGACTGTTACGGAGTAAGGGTGCTTGAAAAACTGGGCATTAACCCTGTTGCCGTGGCGGAAGAAGTGGAAAAATCCATGGACCCGGCGGGCAATTTGCAAATTATCATCGGCTATACGCCGCGTGCCAAACGCGTGCTTGAAATTGCCGCCGAAACCGCACTGGCCTTGAAATCGCCGCAGGTAGGCTCCGAGCATTTGCTGATGGGCATTCTGTGTGAGTACAAGGGCATGGGCGGCAATGTGCTGCGCAAGTTTAACATCACTGCCGAGCAGGTATGGCAGATTATCCGCTCCATCCGCGAGCATCAGCCTTCCGTGCCCGGCTTTGAGGAGCCGGAGCAGCCTTATTACGAAGATATGCCGGAAGAAGCATCGCTTGAGGTTTTAAACGAATTTGGACGCAATTTGAACGAACTGGCGGCAGCTGGGAAAATTGACCCTGTAATCGGCAGAGAAAACGAAATTGAAAGAGTTATACAGATTTTGTGCCGCCGCACCAAGAATAACCCAGTTTTAATCGGTGAAGCCGGTGTAGGCAAAACAAGCGTGGCCGAAGGCCTGGCACAGCGCATTGTTGACGGCAAGGTGCCGGAACTTTTGCGCAGCAAAACCGTTTTTTCGCTGGAAATCGGGTATCTTGTGGCCGGTGCCAAATACCGGGGTGATTTTGAAGAACGCCTGAAAGATATTCTGGAAACTATTAAAGAAAACAAGGATATAATTCTTTTTATAGACGAACTGCATACCATTATCGGCGCGGGCGCAGGGGAAGGCGGCACAGATGCGGCCAATATTATAAAACCTGCCCTTGCAAGGGGCGAATTGCAGGTTGTAGGTGCTACAACGCTCAGCGAGTACCGCAAGCATATTGAAAAAGACGCGGCGCTGGAACGCAGGTTCCAGCCGGTTGTGGTTGCTGCGCCGGATGCTGATGCGGCACTGTCGATTTTAAAAGGCCTGCGCGAAAAATATGAAGAATTCCATAAACTGCATGTTACCGATGCGGCGCTGGAAGCGGCGGTAAAGCTTTCCAACCGCTATATTACCGACCGCAACCTGCCGGACAAAGCCATTGACCTGATGGACGAAGCCTGCGCAAAAGTAAAACTGCAAAACTATAAACTTTCCATACCCGTGCAGGAAAAAGAACGCGAGCTTGCACAGGTACGCAAGGAAAAGGCTTCGGCAATTTCGCGCCAGCAGTATGAACTGGCGGCGCAGCTGCGCGATAAGGAAGCCATACTTGAAATGGGGCTTACCTACGAAAAAAGCAATTATGACCGTGCGATAGGCAAACAGCCGGAGGTTACAGAGGAGGACATTGCTGCGGTTATTTCCCAGTGGCTTAACATTCCTCTGCAAAAACTTACGCAGACGGAATCAGAACGCCTGCTGCATATGGAGGATGATTTGCACAAGCGTGTTATTGGGCAGAGCGAAGCTGTAGAAGCAGTATCCAAAGCCATCCGCCGCGCGCGTGCCGGGTTTAAGGATAAAAACAGGCCGGTTGGTTCGTTCCTCTTTCTTGGTCCGACCGGCGTAGGCAAAACGGAACTTGCCAAAGCGCTGGCAGAAAATATGTTTGGCGACGAGCGTGCGCTTATCCGTTTTGATATGTCCGAATACATGGAAAAACATACGGCATCCCGCCTTGTAGGCGCGCCTCCGGGCTATGTTGGCTATGAAGAAGGCGGCCAGCTTACGGACGCCGTGCGCAGAAGGCCTTATTCCATTATTTTGCTTGACGAAATTGAAAAGGCGCACCCGGACGTATTCAACCTGCTTTTGCAGATTATGGAGGACGGGCGCCTTACCGACGGGCAGGGGCGTACAACAGATTTCCGCAACTGCGTGATTATTATGACGAGCAACGCCGGTGCGCGGATGCTTGCCGATACCAAACCGCTGGGCTTTACGCTTGGCGAAGCACAGGAGGATAAAGACCGCAAAAATAAAGTGCTGGCGGAAATTAAAAATGTGTTCCGCCCGGAATTTTTAAACAGAATTGACGAGATTACGGTTTTTGATTCCCTGCATTATGACGAACTTGTTGAAATAATTAAAAATATGCTGCGCGATTTGCGCGCCAAACTTGCCGAAAACGGGCTGACACTGGAAGTTTCGCAGGAAGCAAGGGAACTTTTGGTAAAAGAAGGCAGCGATACGCGTTATGGCGCAAGGCCTTTGCGCCGTGCCGTACGCAAGATGCTGGAGGACCCCGTAAGCGATTTGTACCTGGCGGGTATGTTTAAAGCGGGCGATACCATTTGCGCAAGCGTCGGCGAAAGCGGAAATATTGTTTTTACGCCTAAAAAAGTTGAAGTGGTGTTAACGCACGAAGAAATACATCCGGCGGAGGTAAATAATGGCCAAAACCAAAACTAAATTTGTGTGCCAGAACTGCGGTTATACCACGGCCAAATGGATGGGGCGCTGCCCCGAATGCGGCACGTGGGACAGCCTGGCAGAAGAACTGGAAACGCCGGCTTCCGGCCCGCAGCAAAGCTTTTTAATGCCGAAAGAAGCACCAAAGCCCAAAACGCTTGATAAAGTAATGCTTACGGAAGTTGAGCGCCTTAAAACAGGCATTAACGAATTTGACAGAGTGCTCGGCGGCGGGCTTGTGCCAGGCAGCCTTGTGCTTCTGGGCGGCGACCCGGGCATCGGCAAATCAACCATGCTTTTGGATGCCGGTATCCGCTTCAGTGCCGGGGGCATTAAAGTTTTATATGTGTCGGGTGAAGAATCGGAAGCACAGACCGCTATGCGTGCGCGCAGGCTGGGCAAACCGGGCACGGCGCTGCTGGTGATGACTGCTACCGACCTTGACGCCGTGCTTTTGCAGGCTAAAGAAGTACAGCCGCAGATACTTGTTATAGATTCCATTCAGACTATGTATAACCCTGAACTGCAAACGGCGGCAGGCAGCGTGGGGCAGGTGCGCGAATGTACTGCCAAGCTGCTGCGTTTTGCCAAAGCAACAGGCATTGCCGTTATTATCATCGGGCACGTTACCAAGGACGGAAATATTGCCGGGCCGCGACTTTTGGAACATATGGTTGACGTGGTGCTGCAGTTTGAAGGCGACAGGTCATATTCCTTCCGCGTTTTGCGCGCGCTGAAAAACCGTTTTGGTTCTACCAGCGAAAGCGGAATATTTTCGATGGAAACCGGCGGCTTAAAAGAAGTTGCCAACCCTGCCGGGCTGTTTTTGGAAAACCGTGCCGAAAACGCGCCGGGCAGCGTGGTTTGCGCCTGTATGGAAGGCAACCGCCCGATTATGGTTGAAGTGCAGGCTTTGGTTGCCAAAACGCCTTACGGCATGCCGCGGCGCACGGCCGTAGGGTTTGATTACAACCGCGTAAATATGCTGCTGGCTATTTTGGAGCGGCGGCTGGGCATGGATTTTGGCAATTTTGATGCTTATTTAAACGTTGTTGGCGGCATGAAAATTACCGAGCCTTCGGCAGACCTTGCCGCGGCGGCAGCGCTGGTATCGAGCTACCGCAACAAGCCTGTGCCGCACGGCGTGCTGGCGGTGGGTGAAGTGGGGCTTACCGGTGAAATACGCCGCGTTGCCGGTACGGAGCGGCGCATACGTGATGCCGCAAACCTTGGCTTTACAAAATTTGTAGTGCCAAAGGGAAAACTTAATATGGAGCAGAAAACGTCGGGCATTATTCAGGCGGCGACGCTTGAAGAAGCGCTGAACGCAATTTTTAATTAAAAAAGCGGGCTTAACGGCCCGTTTTTTGTATGTTTTATGCGGCAAAAGCGTTGACACAAATTAACTACTATGATAAAATAAATAAATTTTGACATTTTTACTCCTTGGTGTTACAATAAAAGAGTATTAGGGCGAAAGCTGGCATTTTGTACAAGGAGGGGCGCCAATGTTTTCCGTAGGAGATAAAGTTGTATATCCGATGCATGGTGCAGGTATTGTGCAGGCCATAGAGCAGCATGAACTTGCCGGTGAAGCGGTGGATTATCTGGTTATGGTAATGCTTCTTACCGATATGCGTGTTATGGTGCCGCTTAAAAATGTGGAACGTGTCGGTTTGCGCCATATTATCACCAAAGATGAAATTCCGGGCATTGAAAAAGTGCTCGGCACACCGGTTGAGTTTAACGCCAAAGGCATTACCTGGAACCGGCGCTTTAATATGTATCTTGACAAAATGAAAAGCGGCAATGTGCTTGATGTTGCCGAAGTTATACATATCCTGCAGACGCAGGAAAACGAGAAAAAGCTGTCCACCGGAGAACGAAGGCTTTTGGGAAACGCGCGCCAGATACTGGTGAGCGAGATGATGCTGGTTTGTGACGAAAGCCAGAAAGACGCCGAAAAGTGGCTTGATAAATTTTTTGAATGAAAAACACCGGTAAAAACGGTGTTTTTTATTTTTTATACTGTTTTTGCCAGCTGATTTGTAGTACAATAAACATAATCCCTAATTATACCCTGAAGGAGGTGAGAAAATGTTAAACAGAGTGCTGCGGATTACAATAGTCGTTGTTTTTGCTGTTACCGGACTTATACTTACAGAATATTTACTGCCTTATATTTCGGATTACTTTGATTACAAATTTTATGGCAACGGCTTTTTCGGCATTGCTTTTACAACAATCGTATCAGGCAGTGTCGGAATTTTTGTTTTTGGCAGTATGGGCATGGCACTGGCTCCTGTTATTATCCGTAAAATGACGAGCTGGACGGAGAAAATTGCCATTTTGCTGGCACGTGTTCCTACCAGCGACATCATGGTAATAACCTTCGGCATTGCCATCGGCCTTGTGCTGGCCAACCTTTTGGGCGGGCCTTTTTCGCATCTGCCTATTATCGGGCCGTATATCCCGCTTATTTTCAGCGTAGTGCTTTCCATGGTCGGTGCCAAGGTAGCTTTGCGCAAGCATCAGGATATTGTGGGCTTTTTTGACAGGAGCCTGCCGTCGCTGAAAGGCGCGGTTAAACCTGCTGCCGTTAAAGACGCTTATGACAGTGACCGCGTTTACTGCGACAATAAGCTGCTTGATACAAGCGTAATTATTGACGGCCGTATTGGCGATATTTTAAAAACAGGCTTTTTGGAAGGCTTTATGATAGTGCCTAAATTCGTTATCCGCGAATTGCAGACACTGGCCGATTCTTCTGACGGCTTAAAACGCGGCAAGGGCAGGCGCGGGCTCGATTTGCTTCATGAAATACAAATAGAGAACCCGGAGCGTGTTTTTGTTGACGATACCGATTATCCGGAACTGGAAGGCGTTGATGCCAAGCTGGTGAAGCTGGCTCAGCAAAAACAGTGGATTATTGTAACCAATGATTTTAACTTGAACAAAGTGGCAGAAATTCAGGGCATTGATGTTTTAAACATTAACGATCTGGCCAACGCCGTTAAGCAGATGGTTGTGCCCGGCGAAAACATTAACGTGTTTTTGCTTCGCGAAGGCAAGGAAGCAGGGCAGGCTATTGCTTATTTTGAAGACGGCACAATGATAGTTGTCGATAACGGCAGACGCTTTATCGGTTCTTCCGTAATGGCGGAAGTTACTTCTGTATTGCAGACTTCTGCCGGACGCATGGTTTTTGCCAAAGTTGCTAACAGGTGATTTGTATGGATAAACTTACGGTTATTGTGCCTGCTGCCGGTGCGGGAAAAAGGCTTGGTCTCGGAAAAAACAAAGTGTTTGCCATGCTGGGCGGGCTGCCGCTTTTAGTGCAGTGCCTGCGCATGATAAACGATACCGGCATGGCGGATAAAACCATTATCGCCACAGGCGCATCTGAAATTGACGATATAAATAAAATGCTTGCCAAATACCGGGAGCTTTTTCCGCTGCTTGATACAGCAGTTGTGGCTGGCGGCGCAGAACGCACCGACAGCGTAAAAAATGCGCTTGCCTTGGCAGGAAGCAAAGGCTTTATTGCCGTGCATGACGGTGCACGCCCTTTTGCAGGCAAAGAAGTGTTTGAACGCATTTTGAAAGCTGCCGTAAAATATGGGGCGGCCATAGCGGCGGTGCCGGTTAAAAATACTATTAAGCTTATTGATGAAAACGGCTTTGTGGCCGGTACACCGCAGCGAAGCCTGCTGCGCGCCGTACAAACGCCGCAGATTTTTAAGGCAGAGCTTCTGCACCGCGCTTACGGCAGCGAAAACCTGCGCGGTGCGGCAGTAACTGATGACGCTTCGCTGGTGGAGCGTTTGGGAGTAAAAGTTGCCGTTGCCGAAGGAAGTTACGAAAACATTAAAATTACTACGCCGGAAGATTTGCTTTTGGCAGAAAAAATTTGTGCAGACAGGGGAATGGCTATGCAGCAGGAAATAAAAGTTCCGCAGTTTAGGGTAGGCACAGGCTTTGATGTGCACCGCCTTACGGAAAACCGCAAACTTATTTTATGCGGAGTTGAAGTGCCTTATGAACTTGGCCTTGACGGGCACAGCGATGCTGACGTTGCCGTACATGCTTTGATGGACGCTCTTTTGGGGGCGGCTGCCCTTGGCGATATCGGCAGGCATTTTCCCGATACCGACGAGCGCTTTAAAGGTGCGGACAGCATGAAGCTGCTGGCGCATGTTATTGCGCTTTTAAAGGAGCGATGTTGGCACGTAAACAATGCCGATGTAACAATCATTGCGCAAAGACCTAAACTTGCCGGATTTATTCCGCAGATGCGTGCTAACCTTGCGGCGGCGCTTGAACTTGACGAAGACGCCGTAAACGTAAAAGCTACAACAACCGAAAAACTGGGCTTTACCGGGCGCGGTGAAGGCATTGCCGCAGAAGCCTGCGTAAGCCTGATTAAAATATGACGCATTTAACAGATTATGCTATAATATAAAAGATTAATTTTTTGGAGGAATGAGTTTGATGGCTAATGAAGTTAGAGTAAGATTTGCGCCCAGTCCTACCGGGCCTTTCCATATCGGCGGCGCACGCAGCGCACTGTTTAACTGGCTGTTTGCCCGCAAAATGGGCGGCAAAATGATTTTGCGCATTGAAGATACCGACCTTGAGCGTTCCAGCCGTGAAAGCGAAGAAAATATTAAGGCAGCTTTAAAATGGCTTGGCATGGATTGGGACGAAGGTATTGACGTAGGCGGCGAAAACGGCCCTTACCGCCAGACCGAACGCCTGGAAATTTATAAAAAATATACCGATAAACTGCTGGCAGAAGGCAAGGCATATTACTGCTACTGCACCGATGAAGAACTGGAAGCGGAACGCCAGGCTTTGCTTGCCGAAGGCAAAATGCCGCGCTACATGGGCAAATGCCGCCATTTAACGCCGGAACAGATTGAAAAATATAAAGCCGAAGGCAGAAAACCGACCGTGCGCTTTAAAGTGCCTGCCGACAAACAGATTTTAGTGCGCGACATGGTACGCGGCGACGTTGTGTTCGATTCCAACGGTATCGGCGACTTTGTTATCGTTAAATCCGACGGCATCCCGACTTATAACTATGCCGTTGTTATCGATGATTCTTTAATGCATATCACCCATGTTATCCGCGCCGAGGAACATCTTTCCAACACTCCGCGCCAGTGCCTTATTTATGACGCACTTGGCTTTGAACAGCCTACCTTCGGGCATATTTCCCTTATTCTCGGCAAGGACCATACCAAAATGTCCAAACGCCACGGTGCAACTTCCGTAGACCAGTACCGCCAGCTCGGCTATCTGCCGGAAGCCATTGACAACTTCCTGGCGCTTCTTGGCTGGGCGCCTAACAGCGAACAGGAAATTTTCAGCATGGACGAGCTTGTTAAAGAGTTCAGCATGGACCATGTTGCCAAGAACCCGGCTGTATTTGACATTGACAAACTGAACTGGATTAACCAGCACTATATGCGCAAACTGAGCCGCGACGAGTTTTACGAAGCAGCCAAACCGCATATGATAAAAAAAGGCTTTATTAACGGCGAAGAATACGGCGATAAGCTGGAATGGCTGAAAGACGTTGTTGCCACCGCGCAGCAGCATGTATCCTATGCAGCACAGGTGCCGGATGATGTTGCCATGTACTTTACCGATAATTTTGATTTTGAAAATGAAGATGCCAAAAACGTGCTTTTGGCAGAAACCGTACCGGAAGTAATCCGTTTGTTGTTTGACAAACTGCCGAAGCTGGAAGTTTTGGACGGTCCTTCTGTAAAGGCAACTTTTAAAGCTATTCAGAAAGAAACCAAACTGGGCGGCAAAAACGTGTTCATGCCTATCCGCGTAGCGCTTACCGGCAACCAGCACGGGCCGGAACTTGCGGAAATGGTTCCGCTTCTGGGCCTTGCACGCACCGTAAGCCGCATTAAAAACAGCCTTGATAAAGTTGGGGTTAAGTTATATTAAGGAGCAATTACTATGGCTATTAAAGTTTATAATACGCTCACCAAAAAGAAAGAAGAATTTGTGCCTCTGCATCCCGGCAAAGCCTATATGTATGTTTGCGGCGTTACGCCGTACAACCATCCCCATATCGGCAACGCACGCCCCTTTGTAACGTGGGACGTTATCCGCCGTTTTTTGGAGCATGAAGGCTATGACGTTCTGCATGTGCAGAATTTTACCGATGTTGACGATAAAATCATCAATACGGCGAACAAGGAAGGCGTGCAGTGGAGCGACATCTGCGGGCGTTATATCGACGCTTATTTTGAAGTAATGGATAAGCTGAACGTACGCCGCGCGCATGTTTACCCGCGCGTTTCCGAGCATATGCAGGAAATTATCAATGTTGTACAGACCCTTATTGATAAAGGCTATGCCTATGAACTTGACGGCGACGTATATTACAGCGTTGAAAAGTTTGACCGCTACGGCGAACTTTCCGGACGCAAGCTGGAAGACATGATGGCCGGCGCCCGCGTTGACGTTAACGACAAAAAGCATAACCCGTTTGATTTTGCGCTGTGGAAAGCAGCCAAACCCGGCGAACCGTACTGGGAAAGCCCGTGGGGCAACGGACGCCCGGGCTGGCATATTGAATGCTCTGCCATGAGTATGAAATACCTTGGCGAAAGTTTCGATTTCCACGGCGGCGGCAGCGACCTTATTTTCCCGCACCACGAAAACGAAATTGCCCAGTCCGAAGGCTGCACCGGCGTGCATCCGTTTGTACGCTACTGGCTGCATAACGGTTTTATTACCGTTAACGAAGAAAAAATGTCCAAATCGCTTGGCAACTTCTTTACCGTTGCCGATATTCTGGAGCATTTCGAGCCTGAAACGCTGCGCTTCTTCATTCTTTCCACCCATTACCGCAGCCCGCTGGATTTCAGTGATGAGCGCCTGAAGGAAGCGCAGCGCAGCCTGGCACGTTTAAAAACCGCACAGGACAATTTAAAAGAACAGGCTCAGCTTATCAGCGGCGGTCCGACGGAAACCAGCAAAGCACTTTACGCAAAACTGGAAGAACTGCGCAGCGGTTTTATGGAAGCAATGAGTGACGACTTTAATACGGCTCTTGCCATCAGCTTTATGTTTGAACTGGCAAAAGAAATTAACATTTATCATCAGCATATCAGCACCGGCAGCGAAAAACCGGACGGCAAGCTGGTTGAAAATATGGAAAAACTTTTTGCGGAGTTCTGCGGCATTATCGGCGTATTGGAAACTTCCGCACAGCCTGCGGCAGAAAAAGATGCTTCGCTTGAAGACAAGCTGATTGAAACAGTTGTAAACCTGCGCCAGGAAGCACGTGCCGCCAAGAATTATGCCCAGGCAGACGCGCTGCGCAATGCTTTAACTGGCCTCGGCATTGTGCTTGAGGACACTCCGCAGGGAGTACGGTGGAAAAAACAGTGAAGTTTGAACAGTATAAATTAGTGAAAGAACATGCTCTGGCAGCCGTGCAGGCTGCCGGAGTTTCTTTACCGGAAGCAGGCAGCATGAACCCCGTGCTTCTGGCGTATGTGGGCGATGTGGTTTTTTCGCTGTATGTACGCCTGCGCTTTCTGGCAGCGTCAAGCCATGTGCGTGTTATACACGATTTAAGCTCCAAAGCGGTATCAGCAGTGTATCAGGCAAAAGCGCTGGCGGCTTTAATGGATACGCTTAGTGAGCAGGAGCTGGCTGTTGTAAAACGCGGGCGCAATACAAAATCTTCCGTGCCCAAAAGTGCCAGCGTGCACGAATACCGTATGAGCACGGCTTTTGAAGCGCTTGTTGGCTGGCTGTTTTTAAATAACGAAGATGAACGCCTGGGAAAAATTATGGAACAGGCTTTTAATATCATCATTGATGATTTTAAGACAAAATGAGGTAAAATATGCAGGTAAAATTAGTAAGGCATACGCCGGAACTGGAAAAGACCGTTGCCATGAGCGCGCGTCTTTGCTATTCTCCTATCGGTGCGGCGCAGCTTGAAGAAAAAATTTCTGATGAACAGGCAGCTGCCCTGGTGCGCAAACTTGTTTCGATGGGGCATTTTTCCACGCTGGAACATGTTACCTTTACCTTTGCCATTGAAGGCGTCTCGCGCGTTTTAACGCATCAGCTTGTGCGCCACCGCATTGCTTCTTATTCGCAGCAGTCGCAGCGTTATGTTAAAGAACATAATTTTGAGGTAATTATGCCTCCTTCCATTGCGGCCAAACCGGAAGCAAAAGCTGAGTTTGAAGATTTAATGCAGAAGCTGCAGGATGCCTACAATAAATTTACGGAAATGGGCATTCCGGCAGAGGACGCGCGTTATGTGCTGCCTAATGCGGCAGAAACAAAAATCGTCTGCACTTTTAATGCCCGCTCGCTGCTGAACTTTTTCAGCCTGCGCTGCTGTATGCGTGCGCAGTGGGAAATCCGCGCACTGGCGGAAAAGATGCTGGCAGAATGCAAACGCGTTGCGCCGGTTATTTTTGAAAACGCCGGCCCGACCTGCGTAAGCGAAGGCATTTGCCGCGAAGGTGCCATGAGCTGCGGACGCCTTGAAGCTATTTTAAAAGCTAAAAAAGCCGCAGAAAAAAACTAAAGGTGAAGTTATGAAAGAAGAATTTATTGCCGGAAGAAACCCCGTTGCAGAGGCTTTGCGCGGCGGCCGCGCTCTAAATAAAGTAATGGTTCAGGACGGTGCGAGGGGCGTAACGGAAATTATTGCTGCAGCTAAGGAAAAAGGCGTGGCGGTGGAATTTGTTAAAAGCGATAAACTTGATAAACTTGCACAGGGAGTGCGCCATCAGGGCGTGGTTGCTTATGCTGCGCCGGTAGAGTTTAAAACTCTGGAGGACGCGCTTAAAAAAGCTGCCGCTAAGGGCGAAGCACCGTTTTTGCTGCTGCTTGACGAACTGCAGGACCCGCAGAACCTTGGCGCGCTTATCCGTACGGCAGACGCTGCAGGTGTGCACGGTATTCTGCTGCCGAAACGCCGCAGCTGTCCTCTGAACGCCGTTGTTGCCAAAATTTCCGCCGGTGCGGTGGAATATGTGCCGGTTATACAAATAGGCAATATTGTGCAGCAGCTTAAAGATTTGAAAAAACAGGGCTTTTGGGTTGCCGGTGCCGATATGGACGGAGAATCCTACACCAAAGCCAATTTAACCGGGCCGCTGGTGCTGGTTATCGGCGCGGAAGGCAAAGGGCTCGGACGGCTTGTTAAGGAAAACTGTGACATTATCGTCAGCCTGCCGATGCAGGGCGGCGTAAATTCGCTTAATGCAGCGGCGGCGGGGGCCGTTTTGATGTATGAGGTTGTGCGTCAGCGCGGGCAAGAGGCGGCAAAAAATGCGTGAGTGGCTTATTGTTGATGGTTACAACGTAATAAACAACTGGAACGATTTCAAGAAAATCCGCAGTGAAAATTTGGAGCACGCACGCGATTTGCTGCGCGAAAAAATTGCCGAATACGTAGCCTTTAAAGGATATCTGGGGCTTGTAGTGTTTGACGCGCAGGAAGTGCAGGGCAGCAGTGAAGAAGAAAACTACGGCGCTGTAACCGTTATTTATACTGATGAAGGCGAAACGGCAGATTCGTGGATTGAACGCAAAACCTATGAGCTGAACAGAAACGGCGACAAGGTATTTGTTGTTACCAGCGACTATGCCGAACAGATTAATATACTCGGCAGCGGCGCTTACCGCATTTCGGCGCGTGAGTTCCGCGAAGAATACAAACGCGCCAAAAAACAGATAGAAGAAAAAGTACATGCTTCGGCAGGCGGCCTGGGGCGCAATGAACTTGGCGGAAGGCTGCATGAGCATGTGCGCGCACATTTTGAAAAACTGCGCCGCCGGTAAATTGACGCGCCCGAAAGAAATATTGTATAATTAAAGCACTTATCTTATAAAGAAATTAACGGAGGGCGTTCAGATGAGCGCAGAAACACCGACTAATCCATACAGCGCTTTTGAAAAAATGACCGATGAGGAAGTTGTTTTAAAAGCGAAGGAAGACAATGTGCTGGCTCAGGAATATTTGCTGCACAAATACCGTAAATTTGTGCGTGCCAAAGCCAGAAGTTATTTTTTAATAGGGGCGGAACGCGAGGACATTATCCAGGAAGGCATGATAGGCCTTTACAAAGCGATTCGCGATTTTAAAGGGGACAAGCTTTCAAGCTTCCGCGCTTTTGCGGAGCTTTGCGTAACAAGGCAGATTATTACCGCCATTAAAACGGCAACGCGGCAGAAGCATATACCGCTTAATTCGTATGTATCGCTTAATAAGCCTATTTACGAGGAAGATTCCGACCGTACGCTGATGGACGTGGTTTCGGGAGTGAAGGTTGCCAACCCCGAAGATATGATTATCAGCCGCGAGAAATTTGTCGATATCGAAAACAAAATGAACAATATTTTGAGCGATCTTGAATGGCGCGTGCTGATAAGCTATCTTGACGGCAAATCGTATCAGGAAATTGCAACCGAACTGAACCGCCATATCAAGTCCATCGACAACGCTTTGCAGAGAGTAAAACGCAAGCTTGAAAAATATATTACCAGCGAAGGCAGCGGCACCGATTTAAGCAGCGTTTATTCCGGCCTGCTTGCCATGGACCCCAGCGAGCGTTTTGCCAGCCGCAGCCTGAAAAACAAGCGCTGAGAGCGTTAATATTGAAACAGAAAATAACATCGTTTAGAAATTTCTGAATGATGTTATTTTTTTTAGAGGATTTTGCGCCTTGACAGCGAATATATTTTTTACAAAGTAAAAAGTCCGTAAAATTTAAGGGAGGTAATACAAATGAATCAGGTAGAGGAATTTGAAAAAGTAGTTGAAGAAGCTAAAAACCAGCCGGTGAAGGTGGTTGTTGTAACAGGCAAACCCGGCAGCGGCAAAAGTAAAGTTTTAAGAGAAGCGGCAGCAGACAAAAAATGGGATTATATTGATTGCCGCCTTTTGATTACCGAACAGTTTTTGGAAATTCCTCCCGCAGAACGCAGGGACAAAGCAGCTGTAATGATGGGTGAAATTCTGGATACCTATAATTCCGATGTTATTTTGCTTGACCGTCTGCAAACTTTGTTTGTTCCGGTGTTCCATATTGATATTGCCGAGCTTTTGGCAAAACTCAGTGAAAAATATGTTATTGTAACGGCATGGCCCGGATACATGGAAGACGGCAATCTCTGCTATGATAAATTTGACGGTACCGAGTCCATCCGTATCAGCGCCGAGGGCTTTACCCTCTGGAATGTAGACTGAAAGTTGTTTTATAAATAAGTGCGGGGGTTATCATGGCACAGGTAAAAGGCAGGTTAGCAGTGCTTACGGGCGGCGGTGACTGCCCGGGATTGAACGCAGTTATCAGAGCGGTTGTTAAGACTGCGCTTAAGAACGGTTACGAAATTTATGGTATAGAAAACGGATTCAATGGTTTGATTACCGGAACGATGAAACTAATGGATTATGCGTCTGTATCAGGGATTCTTCCGCGTGGAGGAACGATCTTAGGAACGACTAACCGTGATAACCCCTTCCACTTTGCCGTGGAAGAAAACGGCAAATATGTTTTTTATGATAAGCGCGAAGAAGTTGTAAAAAACCTGCGTGACAGGAATATTGAAGCGCTTGTGGTTATTGGCGGGGACGGCAGCCTCAATATCGCAGCCAAGCTTGCTGCGGAATGCGATGTTAAAGTGGTGGGAGTGCCCAAGACGATTGATAATGATTTGCAGTGTACGGAGCGCACATTCGGCTTTGACACGGCAATGGCAATGGCGACAGAAGCATTGGACAGGCTGCACACAACGGCAGAATCACATCACCGCGTAATGGCGCTTGAAGTTATGGGCCGTTATGCCGGGTGGATTGCCCTGCATTCAGGAATTGCGGGCGGTGCGGATGTAATTTTGCTGCCGGAAATCCCTTACGATATAAATTCTGTGCTGAGGAAGATTGAGGAGCGCAGAAAAAGCGGTAAAAAGTTCAGTATTATTGTTGTGGCTGAAGGTGCGAAACCGATTGGAGGTGAGCTGTCCGTAGCCAGAGTAGTTGAAGGAAGTTTTGAACCCCTCCGCCTTGGCGGGGCAGGCGAAAAACTCGTACGTGAAATTGAAAATCGGACAGGAATTGAATCGCGGTGTACAGTATTAGGTTATTTACAGCGCGGCGGATCGCCTACAGCGTTTGACAGGGTGCTTTCCACCCGCTACGGTGTAGCAGCAGCCGAGGCTTGCATACGCAAGGAATACAACGTAATGGTGTCACTGCAAGGCGACAAAATTGTAACGGAACCTATTGCTAAGGTCGCCGCACAACCACGGTTAGTCCCGTTAGACAGTGAAATTATACGCACAGGAAGGCAAATGGGTTTGTGCTTCGGTGACTGAAGCCTCGTGAAACGGATTTTTCAGCAGCAGCAATATACAGAAGGCAGCGGTTATGGACGCCGCTGCCTTTACTTTTGCCTGTTTAAGGTTATTTTAATATTTAAGTATTATGATTTTTAGTTGGCGGATTGCCTGAATAATAGTATAATTAAAATATTATATACTAAAGCCCTTGCGGCGGAAGGCAGATGAACATGGACAACAATTTAATTGCAGTAATTATAGGCATTGTGGAAGGCGTTACTGAATTTTTGCCGGTATCGTCAACCGGACATATGATAATAGTTGGCAATATGCTTGGCTTTGACGGCCCTGTTGCCGATTTGTTTGATGTATTTATTCAGCTTGGCGCAATACTTTCGGTAGTTTTTATTTACAAAGAACGCTTTGCACGCTTTTTTACAAAAGAAGGCTGGCAGCCTGATAAAGGGCTCAGCGTATGGCATGTGGCAGCCGGAATTGTACCCGTAATGGGCGTTGCTTATCTGGGGTACAGTTATATTAAAACCTACCTTTTCTCGCCGTTTACGGTAGCTGTAGGGCTTGTTCTGGGCGCTTTCTGGATGATGTTTGCCGAATACAAAACCAAAGACAGGCAGCACCAGCTTGAAAATGACATTGATAAACTTACATTAAAACAGGCCGCTGTTGTCGGCGCTTTTCAGCTGCTTTCGCTGTGGCCCGGTTTTTCGCGCAGCGGCAGTACCATTGCCGGTGCTCTGCTTGTGGGTTTAAGCCGTGAGGCGGCAGCATCCTTTGCATTTTTAATTGCCGTGCCGCTGATGTTTGCGGCCTGCCTTTATGACCTAATGAAGAACATGCACCATCTTACAGGCAGTGAATTTCAGATGCTGGCCATCGGTTTTGTAACAGCTTTTATCGTTTCTTACTTTTCCGTTTTATGGTTTTTGAAATTTTTGAACAAATATAGCTTGACAAGTTTCGCATATTATCGTATTATACTTGCTGTAGCTGCTCTTTGGTATTTCTACTTTTAAAAGATTTTGAAAAAAATCTAAAAAATAAGTAAAAATACTGTTGACAAATGGTTAAACATAATGTAGAATATCATTTGTCACTAGCGAGTGCTGGCATAGCTCAACAGGTAGAGCAGCTGACTTGTAATCAGCAGGTTGTGGGTTCAAGTCCTATTGCCAGCTCCAAAATATGGAGAGGTTCCCGAGTGGCTAAAGGGAGCAGACTGTAAATCTGCCGCGTTTCGCTTCGTTGGTTCGAATCCAACCCTCTCCACCAACTTTCATCGCGGGGTGGAGCAGTTGGTAGCTCGTCGGGCTCATAACCCGAAGGTCGTTGGTTCAAGTCCAGCCCCCGCAACCAAATTCAGTTAGGACGCTGATGTAGCTCAGTCGGCAGAGCGTATCCTTGGTAAGGATAAGGTCACCAGTTCAATCCTGGTCATCAGCTCCAAATAAATATGGCGGCGTAGCTCAGTTGGCTAGAGCATGCGGTTCATACCCGCAGTGTCCGCGGTTCAAATCCGTGCGCCGCCACCAAAAAATTTACCTCAATTTTATATTGAGGTTTTTTTTATTATATTCTCTGTTACATAGTTTACAGCAAGCAGACAATGTGGTACAATTGCCGTAAAGGCCAAATTTAAAACAAAAACCACTATGATTTGGAGGAAAGATGAATGGCAAAGCAAAAATATGAAAGAACAAAACCCCATGTTAACATTGGTACCATC